>Ga0208061_100356_pt1 | contig 13257 bp, 4 predicted proteins | sample DeeseametaMP0555_FD_184209 | JGI IMG/M metagenome (GOLD analysis project Ga0208061, IMG submission 184209) | Marine microbial communities from the Deep Atlantic Ocean - MP0555 (SPAdes) | ecosystem: Environmental > Aquatic > Marine > Oceanic | place: South Atlantic Ocean | collected 2011-01-23 | reverse complement strand
TTGTCCTCGCATTCTGCTAAACCCACAACAAGAAGCCCCCCGTTTCGGGGGGCAGCGACGAGCGTTAGCGAGGAAGCGGGGGGCTTGTCCTCGCATTCTGCAAAACCGACGCAAAGAGCAAAACGCCAACCGACCAACCGACGCCAAGTCTGTCCCCTCTCGAGACCAGAGAAACAACAGCACATGGAATGGAGTGGGGAACGCGAGTGATTTAGAGTATGTGGGCGTGCCGGCTCGTGCGCTTGCTGCGTGTAGAAAATACCTTTTGTAAGATAGGGCACTCCGGTAGACTGTGAACATGCCGCTCGAAGGCATGATTCGAGAGTTTCGGATACTCTCCTCGCGCGACCGAGGCCAGGACGTTTGATGGTGGCTTCAGGGTTGTTCGGAGAGGTTTGAGAGAAGAGGGTACGAGAAAGATGTCTGGGCAAGACACCATGATGCAAGAAGCGCTCGTGACGGTGGGTCAGATCGTGGCCGAGCGTTACGAGATCACGAAGCACCTCGGGACCGGTGGCTTTGCCAAGGTTTTCAAGGCGTTCGATCGCGTGATCGAGCGCGAGGTCGCGATCAAGTTCCTGGACTTGCGCACGATCCATGGCTCGGATCAGATGATCCGCACGATCCTCGAGCGGTTTCGCCGCGAGGCAAAGCTCGCCGCCAAGATCCAGCATCGAAACGTGGTGAACATCCACGACATCGGCCAACTCGACGACCGAGGGTTCCGCCCATTCATTGTGATGGAGCTTCTCAACGGCTACGATCTCGAGGATCAACTCAACGAGCATGGACCCTTCGAGCCCACGCGCCTGCTCCCGTTGTATGTCGACTGCCTCGATGCGTTGGGAGAGGCGCACGAGATCGGGATCGTGCACAAGGATCTCAAGCCCTCGAACCTCTTCTTGAGCAATCCGCTCGAGCGAAGCGAGGCGATCCGCATCGTGGACTTCGGCATCGCACACATCAAGGGCGGTGGTGAGGGGGCGACCGAGGAAGATGAGGGCAAGGAGCCTGGGCGAGGAGGGCGTCTCACGGCGACCGGTCAGATCCTTGGCACGTTGCAATACCTGACCCCCGAGTACATCGCCGCGCAGATCGTGACCCCCGCGCTCGATGTCTATCAGATGGCGATGATTTTGGTCGAGCTGCTCTCTGGCGAGCGCGTGATCAAGACGGACAACCCCTTCGAGTGCCTGCGCATCCACACCTTTGGCTTGCTCGAACTCCCCGAGTACTTGCTCGACAGTTCGCTCGGTCCTGTGTTGCGCAAGGGGCTCGCGGCCGAGCACGAGCAGCGCTATCAGAACGCCGCAGAGTTCGCGGACGCGCTCTCCAAGGTCGACCCCTCGACGATCCCTGTCAGCCCTTTGATTGGCGGGGTCGAGGGCGCGCGCGTGGTGACCTCTCAGTTCCAGGCGGGGACAAGCTCGCCCGCGATCCCCACCAACGACACCTCCAACTTCTCCAAGCCGAGCACCGGCGAGTTGAGCAAGGACGATGGGTTCCTCGATACGATGGCGGCTCCAGAGGAGCTCGCGGGCTCGCTCAAAAAGGAGATCGACCTCGGCCGAGAGGCAAACCGCAACCAACAGCGCGCGATGGCCAACGACCGGCCAGAGACCGCCGTCACTGGTTTTGACGACGAACTGGAGCCCGACGAGACCAAATCCAAGAAGGGGCTCGCGGTGATCGCCTCGGTGCTCGCCGTGGGGATCCTCGCCGCACTCGGCGGCGTGGTTTACCTGGTCAATAACAGTGAGAAGAAGGCGCAAACGCCTCCCGAGGACACCAACACAGTCGCCACGAACACCGACGAGCTGAAAGAGACGACGCCTCCTGTCGAAACAACGCCTCCACCACCAAAGGAGACGACGCCCATCATCGCCGAGACCACACCCCCTGCCGAGACGACGCCTGTGGTGGAGAATGGTGGCGAGGACGCCAAGAAACCGCCGGAAGAGGATAAGGTCTCCAAAAAATACGCGAGGTCTCACAAGGTCAGGATTCGCACGGAACCTCGCAACGTACAGATCAAGCACGACGGCAAGGATTGCTCCTACCCGTGTTCGGTGACAATCAAGAAGGGCGAGCGTACATCCGGCGAGATCGTCGTCAGCGCCGATGGTTACAAGACGAGGACTTACACTGCGACGCGCGATGAAAAGAGCGTCACGCTCAAGCTCGAGAGCAGCGGCGCGAGCAAGACCTTGAGTAACGTGCTCACCAACACCAAGCTCGAAGTCGATACAGAGACAGAGACCAAGCCAGCAAAGTTCGAGACCAAGCCGACGAAGTTCGAGGCGAAGCCCGAGGTTAAAGAAAAAAACAAGGTCGAGGAAAAGCCTCCCGAGAAGGAGCCCGAACAGAAACCAGGCTTGGATATCATGCCTTGATTTACATGCTGTCGAATGCGCCTCTGAGAGGGTGATGGTCTTGACCATCACCCTCTCGGCATTTACAACCGAGGGAACCCGGAAAGCGCTCACCGATGAGGTCACTGTTGGTTAGGAAAGATAGCGTGGCGTACGCCCCCCACCATACATTCAAGTCGCTCGTCAGCGTCTTCTTGCTTTCGATCTTCATAAGCCCTGCCCAGGCACAGCAGGGGGGCGCTGAGGACGAGGAAGCCATCACCAAGGAGGCGACGCCTGCCCAATCGGAGATGAACAGCAAGGCGATCGAGAAGGTGGAGAAGAAGGAGTTCGCGGCCGCGATCGATCTCTTCGAGGCGAGCATCCGGTTGGGAGAGCTCAACATCACCTACTTGAACATGGGACGCACCTACCAGCGCATGGGCGAGTGCGTGAAGGCCAAGCAAACATACCGAAAGGCTCGTCAGACTCGCTTCAAGGTCCCTGTTCCTGCTCCTGATGTGGTCGATAAGGCGCTCAACGAGTACGAATCAGACCTCTACTCGACTTGCACGAGCGGCGAGCTTGTCCTGGATTGCGATCCCGGAAAGCTCGATCTCTTCATCAACACGCGGGGACCGATGGAGTGCCCCTCGGAAGAGAAGCCTTTGCGCCTCGAAGAGGGAGAGTATGTCATCTCCGGTTCCTACCAGGGATACGAGACAAAGCAGATCCCGATCAAGGTCAACCGCGTCGAGCGCACCATCGCCGCCATCAGCCTCTCGAAGAAGGTCGAGCAGAAAGATCCCGTCGTGGTCAAGCAGCCCGACAAGGACCCGAACGCCAACAATGGCAATAACAACGGGAACAACGGCCAGCCTATCAACATCGTCATCAACACCGGCGAGCAGAAAGAGCCCCCCAAGCCTGTCCCGCACATCGGGCGCACGATCGGCTTCATGGTCGCGGGCGGAATGCTCGTGACCTACGGGATCTTGCACGACAATTGCTATGGCAACTGGTCGAGGGTCCGAAACGGCGAGCCCGAGAGCGACTTGAACTATTGCGACCACACCTATGATGGTGAGTTTTCGGCCCTCGACTTACTCCCGCTCGCGCTCTACGTGACCGGGGGATCGCTCATGCTCTTCCCGCCGATCAAGCGCGCGGTTCGAAAGAGCAAGGCCGACCAGTATGCTCCACCTTCGAAAGGATCGCAGTGAACGGGTAAGGCCCGCGTCAGCCAAAAGAGAAAGGGCAGCCAAACATTTGGCTGCCCTTTCTCTTTTGGCTGAAAGCATCGAGTTTCCTCGATACTTTCAGCGCCATCATGTTGCACCGATAGCCTTGTCACTCGAGGCTGTCCTCGAGTGATTTGTTGTCAAAGTCAGGGTCACTGACACTCCGCCGCGTTCTGGCAGTATGGGTCGTCACAGTCGATGAGGTTGTCACCATCGTCGTCGGTGTTGTTGGCGCAGTCCTCGACGCACCGCTCCGAGCCAAAGCAGGTCGGGTCAGCGCAATCGACGAGGTTGTTGCCAGTGTCATCGATGTTGTTGCTGCAGAGCTCGAGGCCCGCGCAAAGGCGCGTGCCCGAGCAGTTCTCGTCGTCGCAGTCGACGTCGCCGTCGCCATCATCATCGACGCTGTTGCTACAGTCCTCGAGCCTGAGCGCGCAGGTGCTCGTGCCTTCGCATGAGGCATCATCGCAGTCCGTGTCGCCGTTGCCATCGTCGTCGATGCCGTTGGCGCAATCTTCCAGGTTGCCGTGACACTCGGCTGTGTTCGCGCAGGCAACATCAGCGCAGTCGAGCACATTGTCCTGGTTATCGTCTGCCGAGTTCACGCAGTCTTCGCCGTTGGGATTGCACTGTAGCGTGTTCGCGCAGTCAGCATCATTGCAATCGATGGCGCCATCGAGATCGTCATCGATGTCGTTGTTGCAGGACTCGAACTTTTGGGCTGCGCAAAAGTCAGTCTCCTTGCAGTCCTCATCGTCGCAGTCCGCATCTCCATCGTTGTCGTTGTCCTGGCCATCGCCGCAATCTTCGCCATTGGAGACGCAGGCGCGTGTGTTGGCGCAGCTGCTGTCAGCGCAGTCGATGGTACCGTCGCCATCATCGTCTGTGCCGTTGGAGCAGTTCTCGAAGGAGTTCAGGCAGATCGTCGCCGACGCGCACTTGTCATCGTTGCAATCGATCTGACCGTTCCCGTCATCATCGAAGCCATTGTAGCAGTGCTCGAGGTTGTCGAGACAGACAAAGACCCCCGCGCAGTTCTCGTCCGCGCAGTCGATCTTGCCGTTCTCGTCATCATCGATGCCATTGGTGCACTGCTCTGTGACGCCTTCGGGGAAGAGATCGCCGCCGCAGCGACCACAGTTGACTATGGTGAGCGTGAGCGCGAGCAGCGCCACGGTTGATGCGCCCTTGCGCATCGCCATTTCGAGCCTGTGCATATCGGTCCTCTTTACCTTGGCCGTGGATTCATCCATCAGAAACATCCTCCCATCGGCGCGTAGAAGCAGTCGGGGTCAAAGCAGTCGCCAAACCCATCCGTGTCGTTGTCGATCCCATCCATGCATTCGGTCTCGATGCACGCGTCGGTCAGGTGGCACTCGGGATCGGCGCAATCCGCGAGCCCGTCGAGATCCTCATCGCCCGGGCGATAGCAATCCTCGACCCGTAGACACGCCTCGACGTAGTGACAGTCCGTGTCCGCGCAGTCGATGTACTTGTCGCCATCGTTGTCGATGCCGTCATCGCACATCGTCTGAGGGTCCTCTTGCAGCGTCGCTCCAACGGGCGGCGAGCCGCACTCGGAGGTGATGTACTGGCATGCCGGGTCGTCGCATTTGGAGAGCCCGTTCCCGTTGGTGTCGTTGTTTGGATCTGCTGGATCGAGGTAGCAGTTCTCATACTGGCAGTTTGGCGCGCTCGCGCAGCTTTCGTAGTCGGTGCAGCCATAAAGCCCGTCGCCGTCAACGTCCACAGGTGCTGGCGCGACGCCTGTCTGAGGATCGATCGCCGAGCCGCACTCGATAGGGTCGTAAGGCTGGCAGAAGAACTCGTTGACGCAATCACTGTCATCGCAATCGACGTCGCCATCGCCGTCATCATCGAAGTTGTTGTCGCAGTATTCGATGTTCTGCTCGCCAGGCGTGCAGTTCTGGTCGTAGGCGCAGGACGAGTCCGCGCAGTTTGCCCAGCCGTCACCATCCTCGTCAGCGAGCCCGGCGTCATCACAAACCTCGCCGCTCGGCGTGAACGCGTAGTCGCAGACCCCATTGGTCATCTGGCAGTACTTGCTCTCCTGGCAGTCGACCAGGCCATTGCCGTTGTTGTCGAAGCCATCATAGCAGTCCTCACCACGGCAGTTGGGGGAGTCGTACTGGCAATCGTAATCGCCGCAGTCCACCTCGCCGTCACCGTCGTTGTCGATGTTGTCATCGCAAATCTCAGGGACACCACATGTGCCGACGCCATGACAGTCGGGATCGGCGCACGCGTAGAGGCCATCCTGGTCGTCATCGGTGCCCTCGCCAGGTTCCATGACGGTATCGAAGAAGCCACCCTGGTAGATGCAGCGTTGCTCGAGGCAGGCGGGATCAGGCCCGCACTCCTCGTCGCCGCAGCTGTTCTCACACATCATCACCGAGCGCGTGCACCAGTAAGACTGAGAGCAGTCAGGATCATCACAATCCACGAGGCCATCACAGTCCGTGTCGACGCCATCCGAGCATTGCTCGACGCCGATACAGGCGACGTCATTGACGCAGTCGAGATCGGCGCAGTCTGTAAAGGTGTCACCATCGTTGTCGATGAGGTCGCCGCAGACTTCGCGCGGTGTGCTCATGCGCCAGTTTTGGAAGGGACTCCAGAAGCAATCAGGATCAGCGCGGTCGTAGAGGCCGTTGCTGTTGATGTCTTGCTGGTAGCTGTAACACTCCTCTCGTTGACAGTTTGGCGCGTCGATGCAGTCGCTATCAGCGCAGCCGACGGCGATGTCGCCGTCATTGTCCGCGCTGTTGGTGCAGATCTCGACGGCGGTCTGACAGGAGGGCTCGAAACGCGCGCAGTTCGGGTCATCACAATCGGCAGCGCCGTTGCCATCGTTGTCTTGCTGATCGGTGCATGCGATCTCGCCGCACAACGCCTGCGCGGCGCAGGCAGGGTCCATGCAGTCCGCCTTGCCGTTGCCGTCATTGTCGACGCCATCCTCGCAGTTGAGGTCCTCGCGGCAGTTGTCTGCCTGCGCGCACGCTTCATCCTCGCAATCGGTCAAGCCGTTGCCGTCATTGTCCCGGCCATCGTCGCAGCGATCTGTCTCCTCGCAACTCCCAGAGCCATCGCAGTCGGGATCGTCGCAGTCGACCAACTCGTCGCTGTCCTCGTCTTCACCGCCTTCACACAGCATTCCCACTTCGGGGCAGGTCTCCGGGCCAAAGCAATCAGGGTCCTGACAATCGGTGAGGTTATCCTGATCGTTGTCCTCGTCATCGTCGCACTGGGTTTCGGTGGGAGGGATGCAAGAGGGGTCATCGTAGAGGTCGGGATCGACGCAATCGATGTTGCCATCGCCATCATCGTCGATGTCGTTCCCGGGGATCTCGACCTTGTCGAGGCAGTAGACGGTTCGCGCGCAGCGAGGGTCCTCGCAGGTGGGGATGCCGTCGTTGTTGCTGTCTTCTGTGATGTCTGTGCAGTCCTCGGGTGGGGACAGGCACACCGCTGTGCCCTGGCAAATGGCATCATCGCAGTCCGTCTTGCCGTTGCCGTTGTCATCGATGCCGTTGACGCAGTTTTCAGCGAGCAGCAGGCAGAACACCGTGTTCGAGCAGTCCACATCCGCGCAATCTATGGCGCCATCGAGGTCATCATCCGCGCCGTTCGTGCAATCCTCTCCATCGTCCGAGCAAATTCCGGTGTTCTTGTAGTCGTCATCCTCACAATCGATCTTGTTGTCGCCATCGTCATCGATGCCGTTGTCGGGGATCTCAGTTTTGATGAGGCAGACGAAGACGTTCTTGCAGTCGGAGTCATCGCAGTCGATGTCTGAGTCGCCGTCGTCATCCTGGCCGTTGACGCAGTCCTCTGCGCCGGGGAGGCACGCCGCGGTGTTGGCGCACGCCTCGTCCTGACAATCGATCTTGCCATCGCCATCGTCATCGCGCTGGTTGACGCAGTCCTCTCCCTCCGCCGTGCACAGATACGTCCCCTTGCACGCTTCATCCGCGCAATCGATGGCGCCGTTTCCGTTGTCATCGCGACCATTGTAGCAATGCTCGCCATCGACGACGCGGCAGGACGGGTAGAGCGTACACTGAGGATCTTCGCAATCGACGCGACCATCCTCGTTGTCGTCCACGCCGTTCTCGCAGCGCTCGTTGATGTCTTCTTCTGACTTGGGAGAGCAGCCGACAATCAAACTGGCTGAGAGCAGGGTGAAGAGGAGACAGATGCCTCCAATATTTTGAAATCGCATCATGGTTCTTTCTGGTTCAGAAGCGCTCCTGTTCTCGCCAGGAGAGGAGCTGGTTTTTTCGAGGAGATAACTCTCGGGAAGATTTACCTGATTGTCTCCCGAGATCGCATCTGATGTCTAGCCTCTCTTGGCGAGAGGGGTCACATGTCCTTCATATCCATTTGAGGACCGCTACAGACGGGGTCTGTGAAGCACTCGGAGTCGGCACAGTCCGTGAAGCCGTCGAAGTCATCATCGTTGTTGTCATCGCAGGCGACCTCTCCGCAGTCAGGGTTGTTGGCGCAGTCGCTGTCAGCGCAATCGATGGCGCCATCGAGATCGTCGTCGACGCCATCTCGACAGCTGGATTCATAGCATCCGAACGCGTAGGCGCAATCGGGATCGTCGCAGTCTTTCAGGCCATCGTTGTCGTCATCGAGCCCATTGTCACAGGCAAACTCGACGCAGTTACTGGCGTACTCGCAGTCTTCATCATCGCAATCGACCTTTCCATCACTGTCGTTGTCTGTGCCATCGTCACAGATGTTCTCGGTGCAGGCGAAGTCATGTGCGCAGGCGAGATCCTCGCAGTCGACGTATGAGTTGCCGTCGTTATCCACGCCGTCGCTGCAATCCTCGAAGCAACTGGTCTTCTGGCAGTCGGGATCGTCACAGTCTTTGAGCCCGTCGTTGTCATCATCGAGGCCATTGTTGCAAGCGACCTCCTCGTTGGAGCAGTGGCTGTCGTACTGGCAGTCGAGATCGCCGCAGTCGAAGTACTCGTCGCCATCGTTGTCCTTTCCATCCGAGCAGTCCGTCTCGATCGGGCTACACTCACCGCGCGCCACGCAGTCGATGTCGAGGCAATCGACCTTGCCATCGCTATCATTGTCTATCCCATCATCACAGACCTCCTGGGTGCTGAAGTCGGTGCAGTTCAGGTTCGAGAAACCCTGCGCGATATAGTGGTAGCAAATCGGCTCCTCGCAGCCGACGAGTCCGTTGCCGTTCTTGTCCGCGCCTTGTTCACAGTCAAAGGGGCTCTCCTCGTTGCAGTTGAGCGCCTGAGGGTTGTTGAATGGGGAACACGCGAAGGTGTCTGCGCAGCCAAGCTTTCGGTTGCCGTTCTCGTCCGCCGTCGGAGGTTGCGCGACGCCCACCGCAGCGAGGATCTGGCCGCAGTATTCGGGCTTGCAGATTTCGAGGCTGACGCAAGCGGAGTCGTCGCAGTCCGTCTCTCCATTCCCGTCATCATCGAAGCCGTTGTCGCAGACCTCGAAGGTGCAGCCGGGGAAGGATGAGCAGTCCGGGTCGGCACATCCGATCAATTGATCGCCGTCATCATCGTTCGCGTTGGTGCAATCCTCGGTGAGCGATGTGCCTCCGCATGGCGTGATGCCGTTGCACTGAGGGTCCGCGCAGTCGATCAAGCCGTTGCCGTTGTTGTCGAGGCCGTCATCACAGTCGACCTCGGCGCGGCAGGTCGGTGAGGAGTCCTGGCAGAAGAACTCGGCGCAGTCGACCAGGCCGTTGTTGTTGTTGTCGGTGTTGTCATCGCAAATCTCACCGCCAGCCTCGGTCTGGAACGCCGCGCAATCAGGATCGTAGAAGTCGATCAGGCCGTCTCCGTCGTTATCGAATGCATCGTAGCAGCGCTCGGTGTGGCAGTAAGGATCGCGACCGCAGTCATTGTCAGCGCAGTTGAACAGGCCATCGTTGTCATCGTCGCTGACGTCGCCGTTGGCGCCGCAGTAGAGCTCGCCGCCCCGGTAGCACTTGTAGTCGAATCGGCACGAGTCATCATCGCAGTCGACCGCGCCGTCATTGTTGTTGTCGATGAAGTCGTCGCACTCCTCGAGGCCGGTGCACGAGTGGTGGTCGGCGCAGTCGACGTCGACGCAATCGATGAAGGTGTCATTGTCATTGTCGACGCCATCACCGCAGACTTCCTGTGGGCGATGGATCGTCCAGTTGTAGTCGAAGGTGAAGCAGTCCGGGTCCGAGGAGCCAAAGAGCCCGTTCTGGTTGAAGTCGTCGATCCCCGGTCCGCTGGTCGGGCAGTTCTCGAGGTTACAGTTCGGCGCGCTCGAGCGGCAGTCCAGGTCGCCACAGGCGATCTGGCCATCTCCGTCGGTGTCGACGTTGACCGTGCACGGGTCCTGGCAGAAGAGGCTCGCGGCGCACGCGAGGTCATCGCAATCCGCGAGGCCATCGCAGTTGTTATCCTGACCGTCGTTGCATGTGGTCTCGTTCATCTCGTAGCCGGGCGCCTCGCACATCCCCGACGCGGGGTTGATCTTGGCAAAGGAGCACACGCCAACGCTCGAGCCCGAGGGGTGAGCGCAAGGGCAGCCTTCGTCGATCACGCCATCGCAGTCATTGTCCTCTCCATCACAGGAGACTTCGGTGGGCTCGTATCCTGTCGATTCACAGGCGCCAGTGACACTGTCGATGTGAGCCATGGCGCAGACGCCTTGAGATGAGCCCGAGGGGTGAGGGCAGCTGCAGAGCTCGTCGATCGTGCTATCGCAGTCGTTGTCCAACCCATCGCATGAGACCTCGTTGCTTTCGAAGTTCGGTGCCTCGCAAGCGCCAGTACCATCGGAGATCGTGGCCATGCCACACACGCCCTTGTCTCCCTGCGGATGCAGGCAAGTGCAGCCCTCGTCCTGAATCCCATCGCAGTCATTGTCTTCACCATCACAGGAGGCCTCGGTGGCCTCGTAGCCAGGCGCCTCGCAGGCGCCCGTGCCAGCATCGACCGTGGAGAGCCCGCAGACACCGAGCGAGGAGCCCGAGGGGTGAGGGCATCCACAGTTTTCATCGGCGACGCCATCGCAATCGTTATCGAGGCCATCACAGATGCTCTCTGCGGCCTGGTAATCCGGCGCGACGCAGGAGCCATCTGCGGGGCTGATGGTGGCCATGGTACAGACGCCAGCGCTGCCGCCGGGGTGTGGGCAGCTGCAGTTCTCGTCGACGATGCCGTCGCAGTCATTATCGAGACCATCGCAGCTGCTCTCGGTCACCTGATAAGAGGCCGCCACGCACATGCCGTTGATGGGGCTCACCGCGGCGTTCGCGCAGACACCGAGCGTGCCGCCAGGGTGGGGGCAGCTGCAGTTTTCGTCCGTGATGTTGTCGCAGTCATTGTCGAGCCCATCGCACAGCGTTTCGGGCGCCTCGAAGTCTGGCGCCTTGCATTGACCCGAGGCATCGATCAGCGCGCCTCCGCAAACTCCGTCGGGGCCGTTGGGGTGTGGACATGGGCAACCTTCATCGATGGTTCCATCGCAGTCGTTGTCGAGGCCATCACAAATCGTCTCGGTCGGCTCGAAGTCGGGCGCTTCACAGAGGCCATTGCTCGAGTTGACCGTCGCGAGGCTGCACACTCCATCGGTGCCGTTGGGGTGAGGGCAAGCGCAGCCTTCATCGACGACACCATCACAGTCATTGTCTTCGCCATCACAGGCGCTCTCGTCCGTCTGGTAGTTTGGCGCGACGCAGGAGCCGTTTGCCTGGCTGATCGATGCCATGGCGCAAACCCCGTCCGTGCCGCCTGGGTGTGGGCAGGTGCAACCTTCGTCGACGACGCCATCGCAATCATTGTCCACCCCGTCACACAGGTCCTCGGTCGGTTGATATTCCGGCGCTTCACAGGTGCCGTCGACAGGGCTCGTGGTCGCCAGGCCACACACTCCCTGGCCACCCTGAGGGTGAGAGCAGCCGCAGTTCTCATCGACGATGCCATCACAGTCGTTGTCCTTGCCATCACACAGGCTCTCGTCGGGCTCGAAGTCGGGCGCTGCGCAGGCGCCGTTGTTCGGGTCCACCGTGGCGAGCGCGCAGACTCCCTGCGAACCCTCGGGAGGGGTGCAGGGGCAGCCCTCGTTGATGACGCCGTTGGCGTTGTCGTCGACGTTGTTGCTGCAATCCTCCAACGTGCACACAGGTTTGTTCTGACAATCACTGTCGGCGCAATCGATCGGGCCGTCTCCGTCATCGTCGATGTTGTTGTCGCAGATCAGCTCGGTGCAGGCGGGGTCTCCCGAGCAATCGGTGTCATCGCAGTCCACGTCTCCATCACAGTCATTGTCATCGCCGCCTGTGCAGGAGGTCTCGACCGATTCGAAGTTCGCGGCCACGCAAACTCCCTGTGCGTCGAACGCCGCGCCGCCGCATACGCCGAGGTTGCCGCGAGGATGCGCGCAGGTGCACCCCTCATCGATCACGCCATCGCAGTCGTTGTCCGCGCCATCACAGCTGCTCTCGTTTGTCTCGAATCCTTGCGCGACGCACGCGCCGGTTGTCGGGTCGAACGCCGAGGACGCACACACGCCTGCGGTGAGGCCAGATGGGTGAGGGCATCCACAGTTTTCATCGATGACGCCATCGCAATCATTATCCAGACCATCGCAGAGGAGCTCGTCGAGTTGATAGAGCTCGGCCACGCAGAGGCCGCTCGTCGCGTCGACAGAGGCGCTCGAGCAGACGCCTTGAGATGATCCCGAGGGGTGGGCGCAGCTGCAGTTTTCATCGATGACGCCGTCGCAATCATTATCCAGACCATCACAGCTGCTCTCGGTGGCTTCATACTGCGCCGCGATGCACTCGCCGGTGACAAAGTCGATGGTGGCCATCCCACAAACACCCTGCGTCAAGCCTGAGGGGTGCGCGCATCCGCAACCTTCATCGATGTCTCCATCACAATCGTTGTCATCGCCGTCGCATGTGGTCTCGTTGGTCTGATATCCTGGCGCGAGGCATGTCCCGGTTTGCGCGTCCGTGACGGCGAGCGCGCAGACACCCTGGAATGATCCCGAGGGGTGCGCGCAGCTGCAGTTCTCGTCGACGATGCCATCGCAGTCATTGTCCTGCAGGTCGCACATCACCTCGTCGAGCTCGTAGTCCTGCGAGCGGCACTCGCCCATGTCCGAGATCGAGGCCATCATGCATACGCCAACGCTCGAGCCCGAGGGGTGGGCGCAGGTGCAGCCCTCATCGATCACACCATCGCAGTCATTGTCTTCGCCGTCGCATGTGCTCTCGTCCTCCTGGAATCCAGGCGCGATGCATTCGCCAGTGCTCGGATCGACGGTGGCCATGGCGCAGACGCCATCGCTGCCTGCTGCCGGGACACAGGTACAGTTTTCGTCGGTGATGCCATCCTGGTTGTTGTCGATGCCATCTCCGCAAACCTCATCCATGCAGTTGGGGGCGAGCATGCAGTCCGCGTCGAGGCAGTCGATGTCGCCATCGCCATCATCATCGGTGTCGTTGCCGCAGAGCGTCTCTGTGCAGCTCGGCGATCCCGCACAATCAGGGTCCTGACAATCGGTGAGGTTATCCTGATCGTTGTCCTCGCCATCGTCGCACTGGGTTTCGGTGGGAGGGATGCAAGAGGGGTCATCGTAGAGGTCGGGATCGACGCAATCGATGTTGC
>Ga0208061_100355_pt1 | contig 13261 bp, 9 predicted proteins | sample DeeseametaMP0555_FD_184209 | JGI IMG/M metagenome (GOLD analysis project Ga0208061, IMG submission 184209) | Marine microbial communities from the Deep Atlantic Ocean - MP0555 (SPAdes) | ecosystem: Environmental > Aquatic > Marine > Oceanic | place: South Atlantic Ocean | collected 2011-01-23 | reverse complement strand
AAGCCCACCTCCGGGGGGCAGCGCGAAGCGCGGGGGGCTTGTCACACGCTCTGCTCGACCCACAACAAGCCACCCTGCGCGCCAAAAACCGCCCACCCAACGCCAAGTCTGCCCCCCTCCTGAGGCCGCAGGCCGAAACACAGGGGGGCCGCGGACGAACGAGAGTGAGGGCCGCGGGGGGCGCGGGGGGTGAACCTACTCCGAGCGACTCGCCAGGATATGCTCTCGCGCTTCCTCGAGCGTGACGCGCTTGGTGCCGAGGAAGAGGTGGAGCGGGTGGAAGTACTGCCCGGCGTGAACGGTGATGATGCCATCCTCGGTGAGCAGCATGTTGTTCCAGGAGCCGGTCTCTTTCCACTCCACGCCGCGAGGTGCCTCGTCCTCGCTGTCGAAGTAGAGGATAGCGCCGCCCGAGAGGCCGTGGCTTCGCCACGGTCCGCGGTCGGTCTCGTAGCGCCCCGCTTGTTGTCTGGCGCGCCAGAGCTCGGGGTACTGATTCATCGCCTCTTCGTAAGTCGCCTCGAGCAACAAATCACCCGTGCCCAGGTCCCACTTGCGGAAGGTGTCTGATTTGCGGAACCAGGCGAGCAGCGCGCCATCGTCCATCTCGGTCGCGCCGTCGGCGTCCTCTTCAGTCTCGAATCGCATCAGCTCCGTGCCCGTGGTCATATCCCACAGAATCATCGGGTCTTTTTTGGCGATCGAGATCACGCGGTCATTGCTCAACTTCCTGGCGTCGAGCACCAACCCCTTGTGACCCTCCAACGTGAGCTTGCAATCCCCGCTGCCGAGGTCCCAGGTCTTCAATGTCTTGTCGCTCGACCACGAAATCAGCGTGTCATCATCGTACTTGCGCACGCCCTTGATGAGCTTGCTGTGCTCGGTCATATCGAGCACCACGTCGCCCGTGCTCGTGTCCCAAACCTTGATCGTCGCATCACTCGACCACGAGACAACGCGGCCATCCTTTAGCTCTCTGGCGCCCTGGATGAGCTTCTTGTGCCCCTCGAGCACCTGCGCGCAGCTCCCGTCGCTGACCTCCCAGATCTTGAGCTTGGCATCACTCGACCAGGACAACACGCGACCATCCTGGAGCTCCATGGCGCCCTGGATCTTCTTGTCGTGTCCTTCCATCTCGGCCAGGCACTCGCCCGTCTCTTGCGACCACACCCGCAAGGTCTGATCGCCCGAGTACGTGAGCAGCTTGCCATCCGCGATCGAGACGACCCCGTCGACCGACTTCTCGTGCCCCTGATAGACCTTCTTCGGATGCCCGGACTGAAGATCCCACAACACCGCGAGCGCATCGCTCGCCCACGTCATCGCGCGATCCTCGCCCCATCCCGAGTGCGCGTGGATCCAACCTCTGTGGCCCACAGCCTCGCTGATGTTCTCTTCCTTCTCCCACTCCCACAGACGCATCGAGCCATCCCAACTCCACGAGAGCAACTGCTCGTTCTCGAGCTCCATCGCGCCGCGCACGCCCGCCGTGTGTCCCTCGAGCACGGCGATAAGGTCCACCGTGTCATCCGCGTTGATTTCCCAGATCCGCAGCGTGCCGCCGCCAGACCACGAGAGGAGCTCGCCCGTCGAGAGCTTGCACGCGCCGCGCACATATCCGGCGTGACCTGACAGGGTCTCGAGCTTTCGGTTCGACTCCATGTTCCAGAGGATCAGGTCCATATCCTTGGACCACGAGATCGCGCGCGTCTCCGAGAGCATCAACACGCCATCCACCCAGTCCTTGTGCCCCTTGAGCTCTTTGACCTGCGAGCCATCCTCGTTCCAACGGATCAGCAGGCCATCCTTTGCCCAGGTCAGCAGCGTGCCATCCTCGAGCGCCATCGCGCCCATCGGCGTGTCCGAGTGGCCCTCGAACACCGCCAACTCCTCGCCGTCGGTGATGCGCCACATCTTGACCATGTTGTCCATATCCCAGGCCAACACGCGCTCGTCATCGAGCAACAACACACCCACGACCTCGCGCGTGTGCGTCTTCATCGTCACCAGCGCCTCGCCGCCCTGGCTGCTCCAGCGACGCAAGCTCTTGTCGTCCGACCAGGAGAGGATGTCACCATCTGGCAATACCATCGCGCCACGCAGCGGGCGCGTGTGCCCGGTCATCACCTCGAGAGGATCTCCCGTATCGAGCGACCAGGTGCGAATGCTCTTGTCCTCGGACCATGTGACGAGCCGGTTGTCCTCGATCTCGGCGGCGCCGAGCACCGCCTTCTCGTGACCCTCCAACCTGTAGTGCTCCTCGCCAGTCTCGAGATCCCAGACCACCACGCCACCATCGCGCGACCACGAGACCGCCTTCTTGCCATCCTCGATCAGGCACGCGCCATCGACGCTCCCCTCATGAGTGCCGAGCGTGGCGAGCTCCTCGCCAGTGGAGAAGTTCCACAGACGCACGCTGTTATCGACAGACCAACTGATCAACCTGTCATCGGTGAGCACCTCGGCACCCTCGATGCGATCCTCGTGACCTTCGAAGACGCGCAACGCGAAGTTCTCCTTGAGCTTCGCGGGTCGCGTGGGGCGACGCAGCCAGAGCCAGTCCTTGCCGCCACCTTGCTCCATCCACTCCTCGGCTGCGTGCGTGACGGGGCTGTTGTCGGCGTGCTCGATGGCGAGCTGCAACAAGATCCTCGTCGAAGGCCAGCTCTCGCCGGTGCGCGCCAGGATGTGCGCCCGCTCTCTGAAGAACGCCTCCCATAACTGGAGGTTGTCGCGCGCAGGTCCGTTCGGCGTGCGCCTCGCCAGTTCGCCATACTCGACCACGAGATCGATGACCGCGCTCGGGGGGAGTGATTCGAGGCGAGTGTGGAGGTAGGCGTAGTCGGTGAGCCTCTTTCGGGCTTCTTCGAGGCCAGCGTCGCCTTGAAGGTCGAGCGCGTAGGTCGTGCCCCAACGGAAGAGGTGGTTTCGCAGGTTGCCTGCGGGAAGCTCCGCCCAACGCTCCGAGCTGCGGTAGAGCAACCGCTCCGCCTCGTAGACGGTCTCTGCGATGAGCGATGCAGGTGGCGTCGCGGGCGCATCCGGAGACGCGGGCCTGCCGCCGATGTATTCGCGAAAGCTCTGGTGATAGAGCGAGTAACCGAGCGTGCCTTCCGGTGTCGTGGAGGTTCGCATCAGCGATTGACCCACGCGAAGCGCTGATTTCACGCGCCGCACGTAGATGTCATAGTCCTCGATCGTGGGCGTCAGGAGCGCCGCGATCGCGTGCGCATCGAGCGGCTCTTCGCTGCGCGCGAGCAAGGAGACGATCATCGGCAAATCGCGCGAGACCGTGCTCAACCCGACGCGCTCCATCAACCCGTCGTAATAATCACTCAGGCCATCGGGGAGCTTGTCGTCATCCTCGACCGTCAGCGCGCCGACGCGGAGGTCATCGAGCAGCAGGTTCACATACAGTGGCAGGCCCTTTGCGCCCTCGACCACGCGCTCGACGAAGGCGTTGTGCACCTCGCCAGTGCCATCGTCCTCATCGCGCTTGAGCAACGCGTAACGCGCGTTACCCATACCTTCGAGCAGCATCGCGCGAATATCGGGCGCGCTCATCACCGGCAGTCCTTCGGGGAAGACGTGCTCGGCTCTGCCGTGGCGAAACTCCTCGTCGAGCCCGTGCTCGGGGCGACCGCACATCAACCACACCGTCCCCGGAAGCGCGAACCGTCGCACCAGCTCGAGGAAGGTCGGGTCCTGCTCGATGATCTCGTCGAAGTTGTCGATGATGATCCAAGCTTGCGGCTTTGGCGCCCTGGGGTGTGGCGCTTCGAGCTGTTGGATCGCCTCCAGGCGAGCCTGCACCGCGTCGAGTAATTCATCGCCATCGAGCGTCGGATCGGGCGCGCTGGTGATTTTTTGCAGAGGATCCCAGCTGTAGAGCGCGGCTTCCAGTAACTTCAGGAACAGCCTGCGGTTCGAGCGCGCGTTGCCGCCACCGCCGAACTTGTGGAAGTAGAACCCGCGGTGCTTGCCCGACGCATAATCCGAGGCGACGCGCGCCATGATCATCGACTTGCCAAGCCCTGGACCTCCAGAGATCCAGCCGATGTTGGGTTGCTCCTCGTTGTAAGGATCGCGCGCCTTCATCCAGTTCTTGATCGTCTTCAGTTCGGCGTCACGACCGATCAGATCCTGCGCGACCTCGCGCGCCTCCTTGACCGCGTCATCCCAGTGCACGCCCTCGATGGCGCTCAACGCATCCTGTGGGTCGAGCTCCTCGTCCAGGCGGAATACGCCGCGGAAGAACTCGACATCGAGCACCTCCGAGTGCGCCTCATCGCGGCCCAGCGGGGTATACGAGAGCCTGTCATGTGAGGCGCGCGTGAAGACCTGCGCCGCGGGACCGCCCGGTTTGTCCTTGAGCTCACCGGCGGAGTCGATCATGTGAACCGGTTCATAGATCGCCAGCGGGAGCAGCGGCAGCGCGTCGCCCGCTTCCTCGTTCACGAGCCACGCGCCGTCATGATCGATCTCGACCTTTGGCGGAGGCTCCACGGGTTCTGGCACGAGCCCGAGCAGCTTGCTCGTGCGTCCGCTCTCGACCGCGATCACGGTGGCAGCTTCGGTCACGTCGATGACCTGTTTGAGCAACTTCGAGATGCCCGGCATATGCGCCGCCAGCAGGGTCGAGGCGTGCTCCTGGCTCATGCCGCCGCCGTGGGCGACCTGGTTGCGCAGCATCAGCAGCGAGGTCTCGAGCGTGCCGCCGCGACCCTCCGAGGTGAACATCGGCTCGAAGACCTCCTCGTAGAGCTTGAACACGCGCGCATCCAACCTCGCGTTCGGAGGAGGATTGTTCGAGAGCTCGCGCAGGATCCCCAGCCAACGGCCCAATGTGGGACGCTCGATATCATCGCGGATCAATTTCGCGAGCCGCTTGGGGACGGTCAGGTCGTGCGCGGCCAGGACCTCGGCCAGCGCGACGGCGACGGCCCAGCGCACCGCGAGCTCTGCGGTGTCCGTCAACCAGTGCAGCTTGACGCGAGGGTGATCCTCGGCACACAGCGCGTGCCACGGGTGCGCCAGATACGTCGGCATCCGCGCGGCGTCCAACCCTTCAGGGTAGATGACTTGCTTTTCAGTCCGCACCTTTTCGCCGACAAACGCCACGATCGCGTCGAGGATCGCCTTGCGGTCAGCGAAGCGTTTGATCCCGATGCCATCTCGCAGGTCATCGTGAGTTAGCTCGCCGAGGTCATCGATCGCGACCTCGTTTTGCTCGAAGTCATCGGCGAACTTGTCGAGTTGGTGGTTGGTCAACCAGGCGCGAATATCCATCGTCTCACTCCCTTCTCAGCGCTGCGTTTCGAGTCGCACCTACATAGCACGTGACACAAACGGTCGCGAGTGGGGAGCGATGCATTCACGCGGTATACGAGAATCGAGTCGAACGGTGGTGCCACAGATCGCGCTGCGCTAGAGTCTGGCTGTCATGGATAAGAAACCTTTGCCCTGATTTGTGAGGTGCTGGAGCGATGAAGCGCGAGATCTTCTCGACCCTGGGGTGTGTTTTGGCTGGAGTGATGCTCGCGATTTGGACGCCGGGTTGTGGCCTCGGCACTCAGGTTTGCCAGCCGAACACACGCACCGCCGATTGCGATGATATCGACCTGCGCGTCCAGCAGGTCATGCAGGATCATTGCGTGCAGTGTCACTCCGATCCTCCCACCGCGGGCGCTCCGGGTGGTTTTCGCCTCGATGTTTACGACGGGGCAAATGGCACACAGTCCAGGATGGCGCGCGTGCTGGCCAGGTCGCTCGACGGCACGATGCCGCCCGCCGGTTTGCCCGCGCTCGACGAGGCTGACCTCGAGACCTTGCGAAGCTGGGATGCCTGTCAGTGCAACGAGCAGCTCTCCTGCCAGGGAGACGACGCGTGCTTGCCACAAGGTCGCATCGACGTCTGCGTGCCACCAGCCAGCGGCGGCGCTGGCGCGATGTCCTGCACAGAGGACGAGGACTGCGAGCGAGGATACTCCTGCGTCGACCCGCACGGCCAGGGTTTGACCTGTTTGAAGAGGTGCGACCCCGATGTGTGATTGGCGATGGAGAGCACTGATTTTGTCCCTGTGTTTGTGCGTCGGGTTGTTGACCTCGACGCGCGCGCAGGCGACGCCGTTTTACGCGATGAACTCGGCGAACACCTGTGACACGTGTCACGTCGAGCCGATCGATTGGGCAAATCCTCCCACCGCGCTCGAGCGCGAGTGCACGCTCGATTGTCAAAGCTGTCACATCTCGCCATCCGGCGGCGGGATGCGAACCCAGATGGGCAAGTACTTCGCCGCCGAGCGGCTCTCTATCTGGGGGCGTCGCCCGAGCCACTACGGCAAGAACCCTCCCACCCCCGAGGACGAGCGCAGGCGCTACAATGCCCTCTACTTTAACCCCGACACAGGCGCTTACCAGGGCGGCTGGCTCGGAGGTTGGGCTCCAGGCGACATGGACTATCACGAGGACGAGAAGCGCTTCGGGTACTTCAAGCCGGAGCCAGGGGTCATGGCTGGCGGAGACCTCCGCCTGATGATGGTCGTCCCCACAGAGCAGGAGTCCGAGCGCCAGGTCGCCGCGTTCCCGATGCAAGCACAGGCTTACCTGGCGGTTCGCTTCCTGAAGAAGCTCACGGCGTACCTCGATGTCGGCTGGCAGGGTTCCCAGAGCGGGATCGGTGGCAACGGCGACGAGGAGGCGCTCGACGTGCTCCAGCGCAGGTTGTGGGTGCGCGAGGCGTTCATCATGGCGAACCGCTTGCCGCTTATGTCCTACGTCAGATTGGGTCGTTTCGCGCTCCCTTATGGTTGGAGGTTGCCCGATCACACCGCTTATATCCGACGTGGCAAGTTCGATCAGTTCCGCCAGGGATATGGCGCCGAGGTTGGCTTCGCGCCAAACTTCCCGAGCGGCATTTATCCGTGGGCAAACCTCGCGGCCTATCGCCAGGGGATCGAGGGATGGCCCGGAGAGCCCGCCTCCACGCGCGGAGGTTGGGGCGTGGCAGGGCAGGGCGGGCTGAAAGAGCTCGGGTACACCATCGGGCTCTCGTTCAACGCGCAGGCAAACGACGACGAAACCACCGAATACATGGTCGGCCCGATGTGGGGCGTGAACCTGCACCCGACCATCGCCTACGCCGGAGAGTTCGATTACCGGCGCCAGGTCTTGCCTGGGTTTGTCGTGCAGTCGATCTTTACCTATCAGGAGGTCCAGTACATGGGCTTTCGCGGCGTGATCCCGAAGGTGCGCTACGAGGGGATGGACCCGAACGTGGTGATTATCGACGACCACCTGCACCGCGCGATGGTCGGCGTCGACGTGATGCCGCACCGCTTCGTCGAGCTCGAGCTCGCCTGGCGTCATCAGTGGGCCTTTGACCGACCGAACTCCTCGGAGCTGTTGCTGCAACTGCACGCGATGTTCTGAGCGCGCATCCTCGAAGCATCCTCTTTTACATCTGGCAAAACATCATCGCCACCGCACGCGAGCAAGGCTTGCAGGGGAAAGGGGACTTGCCACCGTGGGGGATACGGTCTATCAAGTGCGATGCGCAAGAGATTGAAATCAATGGGCGCGCTACATGCGGCCTGGCCATGGAGACTTGTGATGAAATTCAATATGTTCCGCGTCCTCACCGTCGGCGTGATCGCCACCTCACTTCTTCTCACCTCCGCATGCGAAGAGAAGAAGGCCGAGAAGCCAAAAGAAACCACCGCCGCGACCACCGCGCCAGCAGAGACCACCGAGCCTGCCGAGACGACCAAACCCGCAGAGACCACCAAGCCCGCTGACGCGAACGCGACGGGCGGCTCCACGGAGCCTGCCGAAGGTGGCGGCCTCTGGGTCAAGAGCGCCTCTTACGGCGTCAAGTTCCGCGTCCCCGACGACTGGAACGTGAACATCGAGAAAGACGGCGTCTCGGCGACTGATTCGGACGAGACGACCACTGTCGTGCTCGTCGGTTCGGAGTCGGTCGGCATGGTCCAGGCTGCGATCCAGGATGTGCAGAAGAAGGTCAAGATCGAGGACGCCAAGATCGAGAACACCAAGCAGGTCGTGGTCAACGGCTTCGCTGGCCAGAACGTGCGCGGCACCGCCGTGCTCAAGGCGACCGAAAAGGACGGCATCGATCAGGAGATCCAGTTCGTCGCCTACAACTTGCGCGTCAACAAGGACACCGTCGTGACCATGATGATCTTCAGCGAGGCCGAGATGTACGAGGCCAAGAAAGAGATCATCGAAGGGCTCGCGCAGACGCTCACCAAGGGCTGAGTTGTCCTCATCGCAGCTGCCAGGAAATAGACTGGCGTGGGGTCAGGTTGTAAGCACCCCCACCTCGCTGCCTGTTGTATTGCAAAGTTCGAGGACCCACACAAAGAGAGTCAGATCATGGCCGAGGCCGAGACTTACCAGAAGATGAAGTCGGATATGAAGGACGCGATGCGCGCCCGCGATGCAGAGCGTCGCGACACGCTCCGCATGCTCATCTCCGTGCTTAACAACAAGAAGATCGATCTCCAGCGCGACCTCACCGAGGAGGATATCCTCGGCGCCCTCTCCACCGAGGCGAAGAAGCGCCGCGAGTCCGCGCAAGCCTACCACGACGGCGACCGCCCTGAGCTCGCCGCCAAGGAAGAGTCCGAGCTCGCCATCATCGAGGATTACCTGCCAAAGCAGCTCTCCGATGACGAGGCGCTCGAGATCGTCAAGAAGGCGATCGCTGACACCGGCGCATCGACCAAGCGCGACATGGGCAAGGTCATGGGCAAGGTGATGCCCGAGTTCAAGGGGCGCTACGATGGCTCCAAGGTCAAGGATCTCGTCCTCGGCCAGCTCGACTGATACCGCTCCCAAGAGAGCAAAGGAAAAGGGCCAGTGAGAAATCACTGGCCCTTTTCCTTTGCTCTCATCATCGCCTGTGCAGCGGTGATCAGTGGTGCATGTCGCGCGTGTAATTCGGGATGCGGAAGTTCACCGGGCGCAGCATGTCGAAGATCTCGAGCGTGCACTTGAGGCCAGAGGAGGGGAAGTTGATCTGGTTCTCCTGGAACTTGGCCAGGAACAGAATCGGATCGCCAGCGCGGTTATAGCCGAGCTGGACGAGCGTCTCCTCCGGGATGAACTCATCGCGCGAGAGATAGATCGGCTCGGCCAACACGTAGAGACCCTCGTCCATCAGCTTGACGAGCGTGTCCACGTATTCGGGTTCGCGGATCAGGTATCCCTTCTCGTGAAAGATCCAACGGTTGGAGCCGTTGGTCGCGGGCAAGAGCAGCAGCGGCGGCCCTTGCTGCGAGTGGTTGTGGAAGTAAACGAGTAAGTTCTCGCGGACCCACTCCTCTTTGCCAGGCAACGGAGCCGTCGTGCGGTAGATGCCGCATGGCGGCAGTTGCTTGTACGAGCCTACGTCAGTCATCGGATCTGGCCCTTTTCCTTGCGAGGGTTCATTCGGGAAGTGGCCCTGGCCACATCAGGACAAGCGATATGAACAGGGACACACCAGGGTTTCAAGGATGAAATTGTGTGGGAGCGGATCAACCGCCGCCGCGACCGCCACTCATTCGCTTGGTGACGATATTCTTGGCCTGGCGAGAGATCTGGTGTGAAACGTTACGGTTCTTCATCACCTGACGCAAATCATTGGTGCGCAGGTGGTTCAAAAATCCCATCGAATCCGCCATCGGCGTCTTCGGGTTGTTCACGAGCGCGAGCATGATGTCGTAGTGACGCGTCCACTCGCGCGTGTTCGCCAGGTAACGGATCACGCCATCGGGCATCGACTTGTTCGAGGCGATCTTCTTCATGTCCGAGTACTTGAGCCTGGGGCTCTGGATGGCGGCCATGTGAATCAGACGGTTCGCCTCACGCACGAGCAGGTTCGCGGCTTCGCGGCTTCCCACGGTCGCCAACCTGATCTTTTGCGCGATGTTCATCTTTTGCAGGCGAGCAAAGAGCGGCTTGTTCTCGTCCTCGGCCTCCTGGGCCCTCTTGGCTTCGCGCTCGCGCTTGAGCTCGAGCTCGCGGCGAGTCATCTGCGCCTCTTCCTCTTCCTGCTTGGCGAACTCTTCCTCTTCCTTCTCCGCCTTCTCTTGCTCCTCCTGGAGGAGTGACGCGAAGTCCTCGCCGCCCTCGGCGTTGGAGCCAAGCTCCTGGCCGCTGTCGAGCGCGTTCTGCAATCCTGGCAAGCCATTGAGCTTGACCTGGTTGCGTTGCGCCAGATCGATCAACTTGTCGATCGTCGCCATGCGCGCGTTCGGGTTCTGGTAGAGGTTCTCCAGAATCACCGGGCTGCGGAGGATACGCACCTGGTTGTTCGAGATCAGATCGCAGGTGTTCGAGTTGACCGTCAGCGCCAGCGCGGCGACGGTCAAGTCATCGGTGCCCTTGTTGAGCAGGACCGCTTCGATGATGTCGTTGTCATCGCGAAGCTCCGCGATCCAGTCGAGGACGCTCGCAGGTTGCTCGGCTTGCAAACTCGGCAGCAGAACCTGAGGAGGCATCTGCTCGAGCGCTCCGGTGGCCTCGTGGCTGACGCTGTTATCCGGGTCCAGGCTTAACTGGTAGAGCACCCTCACCGTAAATTCAGGAGGGCTCGGCACCATACCGCGCGCGGCCATCATCTTGAGCGGTGGCGGCGACTCCGGCTTGACGTGGTTTTGCAGATTTGGGGGGAAGCTCGAGACGTCGAGCGGTGTCCTCTCAAATTTGGTCGGCATGGCGTCTATTGTTCTCGCTGTTTGAAATGAAAAGGTCGAAAGCTCTCTCTATCCTCTACCAACAGCCTCACGAGCGCAAGGTCACCGATGTGACCCCGGCGATCATCGGCGGCGTCTTCGACGCCAACCGAAAAAGAGACCCGTCAGAAGAAGTAAGAGAGGTCCTTGTTTCGTGCCAGTCGAGGGCGCATTGACCTGTCTGCAACCGCAACCCTCATCATCGTCTGAACCGCCCATATCAGGGGTGCTTCCCATATCCTGCTCGCCAGACGTGCCCATATCCTGCTCGCCGCCCATGTCCATCATCTCTGGCGGCATCATCTCGTCGGGGGTGTCCTCGAAGTCGAGCGCGTATTCGTGCAACCTCGTGTTCGCTTCGTCCCAGGCGAGCAACTTCAGGCCGCCGTCCTCTCCATCGAGGATCGCGATCGGCGCGTGGGGTGTGACGCCCGCCAGAGAGGTCACGCCGAGCTCCTGACCATTCGAGGTCAGGATCACGCGCGCGAACAACTCCGCACCCGTCGAGTAGAGCACCATCGTGTGCGTATCGCCGACCCACATCCCGAGCGGTCTGCCCAGCATGTAGGTAAGATCTCCGAGCTGGACATCCGGGCTCCATTGCCCCTCCCAGAGCACGAGCCCTTCATCGTCTACAGATGTGATGCGTGTATCGGCGTCCGCGTTGCTATTTGGCGTCCACAACAAGCTCAGGCGTTCTTCTGGACCGTAGACCATCGCCGTCACCACGCGATCCTCCCAGCTCACATCATCAGGTTGGAAGAACGAGATCCGGTTGCGCCCATTGTAGCTATAAAAGAACGCGCCCTGGTCCCCTGACGAGTACAGGTAGAGCAGGAAGTAACCGTCGGTGACGCGAGTGGCCGCGCCTCCCACGATCCCGATCGCGTTCTGCCCGAACGTTTGCCCCGTCACCGCCAACCGTCCGGTGTTGACCTCGACCACATGCGCCTGCGTGACGCTCTTTTCGGTGGGGCCGATGATGAGTTTGCCGTCGGTGAAGGCCAGCAGCTTGTTAAACTGCGGGCTGTAGGTCATCGACGGGTTGGGTTGGACGTAGACGCCCAGGAACTCTCCCGTGCCTCCATCCGCTTCGCTCTTGGCGTCGACGAGCGTCTGGTCATCGATGGCCCAACGCACGCTCCCTTCGAGGTCCACGTAGGCGGTAAAGCCAGTGACCTGGCCTTCGAGCGCGGTGGGATCTGCGCCGCGTAAAAAGAAGCCCTCGTCATTGCTCTCGATGCCAAGACACACCGTGGCCTTGTTGTCGTGTCCATAACTGAACGAGGACGCTGCCATATCCGAGACGAGCACGACCTCGCAGCGGGTGTTCGCCTCGCTCCCTGTCGTCGCGGCCAGCACCGTCGTCCCTTCGCGCGTCGAGCGAATCACCGCCGAGCGAGGATCGAATCCCTCGGGAGAGTCATAGCTTCGGACCTCGCGAGGGTTTAGCTCCACGCCTGCTGTGGCGACAGCGGGGAGGCCGGTAAGGATCGCCACCGCGAGCACGTTTGCAGCGCAGAGCGCCGTGGTCGTCGAGCGTATGGAGTGATTATCGATGGATCGCGTTGGCATGACGAGCTCGTGGAGAGGGGCATCATCAGGGAGCGTGTGAGGGTAACAAAAAACGGCGCCCCTTCAAAAGGGGCGCCGTCCTCGCGAGCCGTTTCAGGCTCTGTCTCATCGACGCTCGCTCACTGCGCGGCGCCTTCCTCGCGGTAGACGGGCGCCCAACCATCGGTGCTCTCGAAGATGCGAATGCACTTGATGGTGCGATCCTCGCACAGGTTGAACCAGTGCCAGGTGTTGGTCGGTACGACGAGCAGATCGCCAGGATGCACCTCGACGTCAAAGACCTTGTCGTCTTCGCCATGGATCGTGAACACGCCGCGCCCATCGACCACGAAGCGAACCTCGTCCTCGGTGTGCAGGTGCTCCTTGTCGAACTTGCTGAGCATCGCGTCGAGGTTTGGCGTGTCGGGGAAGAGCGCGATCACATCCGCGCTCTTGTAGCCGCCGCGCTCCTTGAGCGCCGAGATCTCGTCCGAGAACACGCGCAGCACGCGCTCCTGCTCGGTCTCGCCATCTTGCACGCCGCCATCGGCCTCGAGCTTGTCGATGTTCCAGAACTCGTAGTCGATGCCGTAGTTGTTCACGAACGCCTTGATCTGCTCGGCGTCGGTGAGGACGGTGTCGCTGTTGTGCACGCGAAGCTCTGCCATGATGTACTCCTTTTTATGGTCTCTTTAGCGTTGTCATCAACGCCTGTTCTTCTTTGCTCTGTGCGGAATCACGCTCGGATTTTCGTCCCGCGCCATCTTCGCTGCGTCATCGCATGCTTCGCCACGTGGGCGTTTTTTAAGCGCGCGATTATCACAGAGAATACGGGCCGATATCTTAAACAAACAACACCAAAAGACAAGCCTACGCGCCCCCCGCGCCCCCCGCGGCCCTCACTCTCGTTCGTCCGCGGCCCCCCTGTGCCTCACTGCGTTCGGGAGGGGGGCAGACTTGGCGTTGGG
>Ga0208061_100354_pt1 | contig 13295 bp, 12 predicted proteins | sample DeeseametaMP0555_FD_184209 | JGI IMG/M metagenome (GOLD analysis project Ga0208061, IMG submission 184209) | Marine microbial communities from the Deep Atlantic Ocean - MP0555 (SPAdes) | ecosystem: Environmental > Aquatic > Marine > Oceanic | place: South Atlantic Ocean | collected 2011-01-23 | reverse complement strand
GAGCCAGCGCCTCTCCAACGCGCGCAAGTTCGCAGACTGGATAGACAAGCGCGACTCGGTCGCCGTGAACATCCGCCCACCAAACATCAGGAGCAGCGACGGGAACGAACGCGGCAACGAGACGTCGACTTCCTCGGCGGACATGGGGTCAGCGAGCGCCGACGCCGATATGGGCACCCAGGTTGCCCAGGACAAGGATCAAGGCGCGCCTCCTCCCGTCGAGATGGCGACCTACAAAATTCGATTGTTGCCGAAGGCAGCGCAGTTATCTATTGATGGTGGGAAGCCCGAAACGATCTACACTTTGCACAATGGGATCGAGCTGGAGCGGGGGCGAGTCTACAAGGTGCGCGGCACATGCAATGGTTGCGTCACCCTCGAGGGGACCATCGACACCTACGCGCCACCTCCGACCGACGGCAAGTTCTACAAATACATCTCGCTCGAATGGCAAGACGGCATCGTACAAATCAAGGTGGATCGCCCCGCGGTGGTTTACGTCGAAGGGGAACGCGGCGTCGCGCGCGTGAACCGCGGGCGCCCCTTTGTCTACGAGCACCGCTTTGGGCGCGCGAAGACACCGACGCCGCCACGCAAGAAGGTCGTCTTCACCATCCACGACGCGGAAGACATGCAGCAAAAGACCACGCTGCAAGTCACGCTGACACCAGGTTACAACGAGACCCTCTCGCCAAGTTTCTGATCCTTCTGGCGAGCATGGCGTTTGTTTGCATGCCATCGCTCGTGTTCGCGCAAGGCCCTGAACTTCCTCCCGAAGAGCCCCCCGCACAACCCGAAGAGCAGCCCGAGGCACAGCCTGAAGTAGGCGATGAGCCCGAGGCGGAGCCTCAGCAAGAGCCCGAGCCAGCACCAGCGCCAAAACCTGAAGTAGAACCTCAACCAAAGCTCACCCCGAAAGAGGCGCTGATTCGCGCTCGGGCAGCCTTTGAAGAGCTTCGTCTCGGCGCCATCCGCCCCTTGCTCGAGCCGATCCTCGAGCCCGAGCCCAGGTTGGAAGACAAGGCAGACAGGCTCGAGGCCAGGATTCTCCTCGGGGTGAGTTTGTTCATCGAGGCCGAGAGTCTCAATGATGAGGAGCGAGAGAAACGCGAGGAGTTGCTCGACCTGGCGAGCAAACAGTTTCTCGAAGCGCTCAGAGAAGATCCCGAGCTCGAGCTCGACTCGCAGCTCTACCCGCGCATCGTGATCGATTACTTCGAGAGCGTGCGATCGGAGAACAAGGACGAGCTCGATCGATTGCGCGAGAAAAACGGCAACGGCCCGAACAAGACGGGAATCTCGGACACCATCTACATCGAACGCGCCACGCGAAAGCACTACAAGGGGCTCAACCTCTTGCCGTTTGGCTACGGGCAATTTCAGAACGGTCACATCGCGCGCGGCACATTCTACGCGACCGTCCAGGCAGGCGCGCTCGCCACAAACGTGGCGTTCTACCTGAGGCAATACCAGCTGGTATACCAGGTCGGCGGCGAGTTCCCGCTCGCGCCCGATGGCTCGGGCGCATCGGGAGAAGCGAGGCTTGTCGCAGACCGCGCTCGGGTGGGGATGTATGTCTCACTCGGGGTGTTCGCGGCCTTTTACCTGCTCAGCGTCGCGGATGGCCTCTACTTCTACGAGCCGGAGAAGGTCAAGTACCTGCGCACCCTCCCCGGCCCTCCGCCAGAGCTCGACCCGAACAACCGCCTCCCTGCCGCGCCGATGCAGTTCGAGTGGCGCTGGCGGTTTTGACCTCATTCTCACAGGTTGTGTTCGGGTGGAGCCCGAACTCGCGCTTCGTTTCGAGGATGGTCAAGGATGGTGTGTTGCGTCGAACACCCTCGTGTAACTGACTGCCCGCATCAAAGCACTGGAACGAAAGTTGGGGCCGTTTTGGAGGTGCTACACTGGAGGTTTGTGTCGTAGTAGGTTAGAACGCATATTCCTTGTTTGCGGCAACCGCCTGACCTCAATCGCGTTCGCTGGAGATCTCGATGCCAAGCCTCGTGCTCAATACTCCGACAAAAAAGGGACCAGGGAGCTTCACGCTCGAGAAGCCGATCACGTCTATCGGCTCGACACCTGACAATGACATCCCCGTGGATTTCTCGGGTGTGGCGGAGAGCCATGCGTTGATCCACTTTGACGGGAGCACCTTCTCCATCCAGCCGGTCAAGCGCTCGACGCCCGTGCTTATCAACGGCAAGAAGCGGCGAAAACATGTGCTCAAGCACCAGGACGTCGTCGAGATCGGCGACGCGCGCATGATCTTTGACATGCACGAGGGGACGAGCAGGCAAGGCGGGCTGGACGAGGAAGAGAGCGCGAAGCTCGGCTTCGAGTTGACCGGCTACAGGCGACTCCAGAGCTTCGCCGAGCAACTCCTTGGCGAGTACGAGCTTGGCTCCTTGCTCGAGAATATGATGGACGCCGTGATCGAGATCACGCGCGCGGACAAGGGATTTTTGATCATCGCCGAGGGCGAGGACTTCAACATCCGCGTCGCGCGCAATATCGACCGCGAGACCATCGATGATGCGGTGGCGCACGTCTCGGACTCGATCATCGCCAAGGTCATCTCGACCCGGCAGGCGTTGATCGTCTCGGACGCGCTACAACACACCGAGTTCAAGTCAGCGCAATCGGTCATCAACCTCCAGCTCTCGAGCGTGATGTGCGCCCCGCTGGTTCACAAGGGGAACCTGATCGGCGTCATCTACGTGGGGAACGAGAACATCGCCAACCTCTTCGAGCGCCGTCACCTGGACTTGCTGGGCGTCTTCGCATCACAGGCGAGCCTGATCCTCGCGAACGCGATCCTGGTCAACGACCTGAAGCTCGACAAGAAGCAGCTCACGCAGAAGCTGCAAGGGATGCGCTTTGGCAGCATCATCGGCGCCTGCGATGCGATGCGCGAGATCTTCACGACCATCGACAAGGTCGCGCCGACCAACGTCAACGTGTTGGTGCTCGGCGAGACTGGCACGGGCAAGGAGTTGATCGCCAACGAGATTCACAACCGCAGCCCGCGCGCGAACAAGCCGTTCGTCACGCTCAACTGCGGCGCCATCCCCGAGAGCTTGCTCGAGAGCGAGTTGTTTGGCCACGTCAAGGGCGCCTTCACCGGCGCATCAGCGACGCGTGAGGGGAAGTTCCAGGCCGCAGACGGCGGCACGATCTTCCTCGATGAAATCGGCGAGATGCCGCTCAACCTCCAGGTCAAGCTGCTGCGTGTTCTGCAAGAGCGCACGATCACCAAGGTCGGCGCGACAAAGAGCGAGTCGGTGGATATTCGCGTCGTCGCGGCGACAAACATCAACCTCGAGACGGCGGTCAAGGAGGGGAAGTTCAGGGATGACCTCTACTACCGCCTCAACGTGGTGCAGATGCGCCTCCCTCCCCTGCGCCAGCGCGGTGACGACGTGGTGTTGATCGCGCGCTACCTGATCAACAAGGTGTGTGACGAGCTGCGGCTTCCGCCCAAGGAGCTCGGCGCCGAGGCGATCCAGGCGCTCAAGAAGTTCGAATGGCCAGGGAACATCCGCCAGCTCGAGAACCGCCTCAAGAAGGCGATCGTGCTCGCGGACTCGGCGATCCTCACACCTGGAGACCTGGACCTCTCACCAGAGGTCCTCCAGGAGACCTTGCCGCTGGCGGATGCCAAGGAGCGCTTCGCCTACAACTACATCATGGAAGCGCTCGAGCGAAACGGCGGCAACCGCACGCAAACAGCCAAGGAGCTCGGCGTGGATCCGCGCACGATCTTCCGCTATCTAGAGAAAGAGCTCGACGAGACGACCTGAGAAGAAACATGACAACGATGTCAGTGCTCGGACAGGAAAGTCGCGCTCGCTGTCTCGCGCCGCGGGCCCTCGCAGCAAGAATATTCGCATGTTTCCTCCAGGAAACATGCGCCCGCGCGACCTCTGTGAAGCTGGTGAAATGAATTTGGAACGCCTCTTGCTAAAATGGAGTGTGATGTCGATCTGCGGGTTGGCTCTGCCAACCTTCGGGTGTGTGATCGGACCACCTTTGGTCAACGAAGACCCGGTCAACAACCACGCCCCACACATCGCGCAAGAGACCATCCGGCCCGCAGAACAACCGTACGTGGCGAGCAGCAGCGATCCGATACCGCTGAGTATTCTGGAGACATATGACGAGGATGAGGAAGCCAGGCTCTACTACGCCTTCTACGCTTCCGAGATCGGCATCCTCGAAGAGGGTTCACTCGACCCGAGGGCCGAGGATACATCCCTTTATCGCGGCGTCTATCGCCGCTATGAGGATGTCTCCATCGACTTTAACCCGTGCACCAGCGACTTGACGGGCTTGACCTCGGTGACAGTGTTCTTTTACCTGGCCGACCGCGACTGGGTGAGCACGGGGCTCGACGGCGTGATTCCCGAGGACGACGCATTTGTCACGACGCACGCCTGGGTGATCGACCTGAGCAACACACCCTGCAACTAGCCAGGGCCACGAATGTTTGACGATGACGCGCTCGATCACACAGAGCGCGGAAATGGGTACGAAGAGATGATGGGTAGGACAACAAAAACAAAACGCGCGCAGACATGGCGAGCACACCACACACAGCGTATGTGGTTCGTGTTATTGCTCGCTTGCCTGACTCTGCCCGCGTGCACGTGGCGTGACTCCGATGAAGAGCCAGTAGAAGAACCCACCTCCCTCTGCGAACAAGACAGCGAATGCCCCGGCGAGCAAATCTGCGCGCAGAACGTCTGCACCATCGCCCAGGCGCGCGAGACAAGACGCCTCGGCTTCACATTTATCCCCGAGAACTCCTCCTCGTTCCTGCCACAGCGCACGATGCAGCTCGAGATCGCCCCTGGCGATCAGCTCGACTTCGTGCTCGAGCCGAGCATCGTGGTCGAGGGTGAAATCAGCCTCGCGGACAGCCCGAACATCATCCAGCGCGGCACCATCGTCTTCGAACCCGCTGGGAATCCAGACAACCTGTTGCGACACCAGACGAGCATCCAGCCTTCGGGCAGGTTTGACATCGAGCTGTTGCCTGGGACCTACGATGTGACGTTCGTTTCGGCGGAGAGCGACCTGCCTAACCGGCGCTGGCTCGGGATCGAGATCGGCAACGCGTCGACCTCATTGCCGCTGACGCTCCCCTCTCGCAACAAGCTCGTCACCATCAATGGCACCATCACCCATCGTGATCCTGACCTCGGGCTGCAATCCGCGCCGCTTCCCGTCGAGGGCGCCCGCGTCCTCGCCGTCGCCGCGGATGGCACCACGAGCACCACCGGGGTCACCGACGAGCGCGGGCGCTACCAGATCCAGGTATGGGAAGACACCGGCGCGAATAACCTGAGCATCGGACCATCCTCGCCGGACACACTGATTCCTCGCGTGGTCGAACAGAAAGTGCTCGATCCTAGCAAGCAGGATCAGCTCACGCCTTCGACCATGATCGGGACATGGCGCGCATCGAGCACCGAGATCAAATTCGACCCGCTCCTCGTCGAAGCGCTGGAAGAAGAGCTCGAGCTGCTGCGCACGAGCAGGATGGGCGAGGACTCCAAGGAGAAAGACAACGACGAGCTCGATATCACCGAGTGGAAGGTGACCGCGCGAGCAAAGCTCGATCGCGGCAACCTCGACGTCAACTTCACCCTCGACGAGGCGATCGCCGATGAAACGGGACAGGGAATCACCGTCCTGACCGTTCCTCACGAGATCATTATCCGCCCCCCTGCCAACTACCCGATCGGGCAAATCAGCTTCGAGATCCCCGCCAATGGCGTGAACCTGATCGAGCTCGCCATCCTCGAGATCCCGCTCCGTCGCAAGGTCAACGGGACAGTCCTCGATGCTCAGGGCCAACCGCTGGCGAACGCGCGCCTCGAGATGAGGCACGTGATGAAGACAGAGGGAGCCTCGACAAAGAGCGCGTTTAGCTCCGAGGACCAACGTCTACTGACGCTCGAGACTGATGATGATGGGGTCTTTACCGCATGGCTCGAGCCGAACTGGGAGTACGACGTCGTCGTCAGCCCGAGCACCTCGACCAACGCGCCGCGCGGCATCTTCGCGCTCGCCCCTGGCGATGAAGAGGTCACCTTCACGATGCCCGAGCCCATGCTGATTTATGGATCGGTGCTCGACGCCAACCTCGAAGGTCAGGGGAACCTCCTGGTCGAGGTTTACGAGAGCTTCCGCAACGAGCGTCGGGTCATCAGTGAGACGCGCACCAGCGCGGACGGTAGCTTCCGCATGATCGCACCCGCGGCGGCGCCCAGAGAGTGACGAGGATTCGAAACGAGGGAGCGCTCACTTATCGGTGGGCGCTTTCTTTTTCTTGAGCCGGAGCTCTTCGCGGGTTTGCGAGAGCATCTCGTAGAGCTCCGGGTGGGACGCGCGACAGCGTAGCTGCCACTCCCTGTAGGGCTCCGCCCAGACGCGCGCGAGCGATGTGTGGCGCCCGGCCTCGAGCAAGAGCTTGCGCCCCTTCTCGACGCAGACCTCATCAGGATCTGCCTTCTGTTCATACACGGGCTCGCCCGTGTACGGGTCCCAGACGCGCCCGTTGGCGATGCCCTGCCCCACGCCGATCATCATCGGGATAAACATCCCCATCGCGAGCAACCCGAAGAAGACCGTGCCCGCGCGGATCACGACCTTTCGGGTGCGATGATAAATAGGATCAGCAGAAGGATCTCCCTCGCGAGGCGCGTGGACCGATTCGGTCAGCTCCCGAGGTTGCTTCTTGTCTGTTTCGCCATGTTCGTTGTCAGCCATCGTCCCGTTCGCTCCATAGCACAGGTACGTCAGGCACCATTACCGCGAGGAGAGCCGCTGGCGCAACCAACTTCAAGCGCCCATCTCTTCGATGTGCTTCTCGATCACTGGCGCGAAGTCGTCGATGCCCGGCATCGTCTGCAGATGCTCGCGCGCTACCATCCACGCCATCTGAATAATCCAGCTCAACGATCGATCCTGACGATCTGCCTCCGCCTTTGCCTCTTCGACAAGATTACTCGGGAAGTAAAGCGTCACCTTTTCCTTGGCTGCCATGTTTGACCTCGACATCGTTTGATGAAAAATTCGAGCAGGTGGGCCTGCAGTGGATGTCGGCGTTTGTCCTACATCCAACCACAAGATACGACACACGAGCGCTCGCGCAATTTTTTCGAAAAATTCGAAAGTAAAGCTCGAGCGCCCCTCTTTGAAGCTGAAGGCAAGCGGTTGAAAGAAGCACAACGCGAACTTCTTAAAGTGACGCTCGAGGTCTTGCTCGAGCAACTCGACGCCAGCGAACGCGTCTCCAATGACCCCGTCGAGCTCGTCTGGAAGTACGAGGAGAAGGCAGATCGCGAAGTCGCCGCGCTCTGCGCGGCGTGCGTCGCCTATGGCCGCGTGGCGCTGGTCAAGGACGCAGGAGAGAGGATCATGGAGCCGCTCGGGCTCAACCCGGCGCAGCGGCTCCTGGAGCTCGATGACGAGGATCTCGAGGCGCTGTATGACGGCTACGTGTACCGAATGACACGCGGCGAGGACGTTGTGGATTTGCTTCGAGGCGTGCGAGAGTTGTTGTCCGAGCATGGGACGCTGGATGCGGCTTACGGCGCACAACCCGGCGAGACGCACAAGGAGCGCGCCTCGAACTTCGTGCAGGCGATCCGCGCCGGGCGCAAGCGCGACACGGTCGAGCGAGGGTTCAAGTATCTCTTGAGTGATCCTGGAGATGGCTCGACCTCAAAGCGCCTGCACCTCTTCTTTCGCTGGGTCGCCAGAGGTCCTGATGAGATCGACCTGGGGCTCTGGGAGACGCTCGATGCGTCCGAGCTGATCATGCCGCTGGATACCCACACGAGCAGGATCTGTCGCTACATCGGCCTGGGCTCCAGGAAGTCAGTGGATGGCAAGGCCGCAGATGAAATCACCGAGAGTTTGCGTGAGCTCGACCCCGATGATCCGCTGCGGTTTGACTTCGCGATCTGCCACCTGGGGATCTCGAAAGGGTGCATTCACAAGCGCTCGGAGGAGCACTGCCCCAAGTGTCCGCTCGAATCGATCTGCACGCTGGAGTGAGCGCTACTCGGAGTCCTCGCTCGGCTTGTTGTTCATGATGGCGATGAGGTTGAGGAAGTTGATCGTGAAGTGCGCCAGGATCGGCGCGAGCAGGTTCCCTGTGAGCTGGAACATCAAGCCGAAGGCGCCGCCCATGACGATCGCCATCACGGTCCAAGGCCAGAACGTCTTCCAGTCTGGCCCCACATGCAGCGCGCCAAAGATAATGCTGGAGAGCACGAGCCCCCCTGGCCTGGCGAACTCCCCCGAGAGCAGGTGCTCGCTGATGCCCTGCTGGAGAAACCCTCGAAACAGAAGCTCTTCGCCGACGCTGCTAAACACCGCGAGCGCGAGGATTTGCGGGAGCTTCATCTCGCCGAGCGTGTCACGAAACGCGGCGCTCAGGCGCCTGGCCCACTCGGCCCAACGCTCGAGCAGGTTGCTCGTCACCACCGTGACGAGGCCCACCACCACGCCTACGGCGGCATCGCGCGTGGGCTCGATCTCGATCCCCTTCCAGACGAAGGGGTCGAGGTCGAGCAAGTAGGTCGCGAGCGCCCAACCGAGCCCACCCATAAGGGTGTAAAAGATGGCGACAAAACGAATCGAGATCATGCCAGCGCTTTCCTCACTGTCCGAGCAGCTCGTCTGCTCGCTCTTCGAGTCCAGGGTATCTTACCGCTCCGCGAAACCGCAGCGTCTTGCCCTGGAAAGGTTGCAACCTCCAGTCATCGTGAAAACGAGGCTGGCGGTCCAATCGAAAGAACTCGTAAATCTGCACCCTGAGAAACCCGAGCAGCTCCGAGATGGCGTCGCGTCCTTCCGGGAACGTGCTCTCGGGGGGTTGATCCGCAGGCACCATCGCCCCCTCGATCTCGAGGCGAAATGTGTCGTCAGGCGTGCCCAACAGGACCTGCGCCCAAACATACTCAGGGGCGCCCTGTGAGCCGGGTTGCCCGACCTCTGCATCGATGGCGAAGCGCTCGCCAGGGGCGAGGAAGGCTTCGTGATCGCGGGTCATCGCTCTCGAGAGCGCCAACCGGTCGGCTGGCGCGAGTCGAAGCTGTGGGTCTCGGCGCTCGATTTGGTCTGTCATCTGCTGGTTTTCCCTGTTATCAAGGTGAACATTGAGATCTGGGTGTTCTCCCGATGGGCAGCCCTTAAGAAAAGGCTCCTCACATCCAACTCCAGAGGATTATGCAACCCGCATCCACGATCGGCCCCTATGAATTGAGGACCAAGCTCGCGGTCGGAGGTTTCTGCGAGATCTGGCTCGCGCGCCAATCCGGCCCGATGGGCTTTCGGCGTTGGTGCGCTTTGAAGATCCTCAAAGAAGATCACCGCACGCAGGACGCGTCGCAACGCGCCCTGATGGCTGAAGCACGCTTGCTCACGCGGTTTGATCACGACGCTATCATCGACATCCACGCCTTCGGTCAGGACAAAGCGAGCGGCCTGCTCTATTACTCCATGCCCTATATCTCGGGCAAAACGCTGTCAACGCTCGTCGATCGTGGACAGAAGTCTCCGTACTTCGGAGTCGCCGAGGCGCTCTGGATCGGAGCCAACCTGCTCTCCGCACTGGATCATGTGCACAACCTGCGTGATGAGCAAGGACACAAGGTCGGGATCGTACACCGCGATGTGTCCCCCGAGAACGTCCTGGTGACCTTCGATGGGCGAATCAAGCTGATCGATTTCGGCATCGCCCTCTCCCACCTGATCACCCGACAGACCCAGTTCCGGCGCATCAAAGGCAAGGCACAATACCTCGCCCCGGAACAAGCCAACGGCGTCCAGGATCTCGATCGTCGCGTGGACATCTACGCCACCGGGCTCGTGCTCTTTTTCCTGCTCACAGGAAGAGAAGCCTACTCCTCGGACTTTATGACCGCGTTGAGTCAGGCCCGAAACCCCAAGCTACCTCCGATCTCAAAGATCGCAGACATTCCCAACGAGATCGCCACGCGCGTGCAGTCGATGCTCGCCATCGATCCGAACCGCAGACCCTCCGACGCGGGCGATCTCTCACGCAGGCTCTACGGGCTGCTGCACAAGTTTTACCCGGGCTACAACCAGTGGTCCTTCCAGGATGCAATCCGCAATATCCTCGTCAGGGACCACGCCAACGAGCTCGACTTCCTCGCCGCGCTCAACGTCGGCACACAGGTCATGCGCAACGATGACACGCCGCCAGCGAGCGATCTGGCGCCGCTAAAGAGCAGCAAGGACCCGAACACGATGGAGCTCGACGCGAACGTCCTCCAAGAATCGACCTCCCCCATCGATGTGCTCGGGAGAACCTCTGCCACTGTCCCTGATATGCCCGCCTTCGAAAGGCGCCAGCAAGCGCAACGCAACGCAGGCAACAGAGACAACCCCGACAAGAGCATGGAAGAGATCTTCGAAGAACTCGAGAACCTCTACAACGACAAGCCTTGATGGGCTGACGACAAACGAGGGAGAAGAAAACAAGTGAGGGCTCGCCGAGTTGGCGAGCCCTCACTTGTTTTCTTAAAGCCTCGTTCGAGCCTTCAGTCGACCTCGATCTCGTGCTTCTTTAACAACCTGTAGAAGTGTCGCCTGTCGATGCCTGCCTTGCGCGAAGCCTTGGAGATGTTGTTCCCGGTGCGATCGAGCAACACCTCGATGTACTTCTGCTCGAAGCCAGCGATGATGTCCTCCTTGGCATCCTTGAAGGGGATGATTTCTCCATCAGGATCGAGAATCCGAGTCTGGACCGCGGCCCACTCAGGACCTTCATCGAGCCAGGTCGCAGGTTTTCCGCCGCGGCGTGCCTCCTCTAGCGGCGAGTAATCCTCGTCATCGATCAGGTTCGAGAGATCGTCATCGCCATCATCAGAAGGGGTGCGGTAGAGGCTCGAGGCGAGCTCGTGTTCGAAGTACTCGGCGGTGATGACGCCGTTGGTCGAGAGCGCCACTGCTTTTTCAATCGCGTTACGCAGCTCTCGAATGTTTCCGGGCCAATCGTACTTCTGCAACGCGCTCACCGCGTCGAGTTCGATGATCGGCTTTCTGCCCGTCTTCTCGACCTGTTGCTCGAGGAAATGCTCGACGAGCAGCGGGATATCTTCGACGCGATCCCGCAGTGGAGGTAGCAGGAAACGAACCTGCGCGAGGCGATAGAACAAATCGGAGCGGAAGGTCTTCTTCTGAACCATCTCTTTCAGGTTGCGGTTGGTCGCAGAGACCATCCTCACGTCGACCTCGATGACCTTCTCGCCGCCAACGCGACGAAGCTGTCCTGTCTCCAGAACACGCAGGAACTTGGCCTGAAACTCCAAGTCGAGCTCACCGAGCTCGTCAAAGAAGAGCGTCCCGCCATCAGCGCGCTCGAACACGCCGACGTGCTTTCCGACAGCGCCGGTGAAGGCTCCCTTCTCGTGACCGAACAACTCGCTCTCTAGCAAGGAGGGAGGAAACGCCGAGCAATCGAAGACCACGAACGGCCCATCACTTCGCGTGCTGTGATCGTGAATCGCGCGCGCGATGAGCTCCTTACCCGAACCAGTCTCGCCCTCGATGACCACGCTCAACTCGCTCGGCGAGACGCGATCGAGGATGCTAAAGATCTCCCGGAGCGCTTGTGACTGACCGATGATGTTGTCGTACTGCGTGCGCTGCGTCGTCCGGATCGCGACCTTCTCGGTGCGCACCTCGAGGCAAAGCTCTGTGCGTCCGAGACGAAAGGCCTGCCCATCTGTGAGCTGGTGCTGCGCGACACGCTCGTTGTCGATGAAGGTGCCATTGGTAGAATTGAGATCGACCAACACGTAGTTGCCGCCGCGCATCCTTACTTCGGCGTGATTGCGCGAGACGGTAGGATCACTGAGCACGAAATCGCAGAGCGGATCTGCGCCGAGTCGAATCGTGGGCCGATCCGAGATCACCTCGCGCCCCGCATCCTGCCCGTTGGTCACCCGCAACGTGATCTTGCGAATCGGAAAGCCTTCCGAGAGAGGCAACCCATCGACTTCCACCGTCGGACGCTGTTGCTCGACCTTGCGCGTTGGCGCTCCCCCACCCGAATTTACTTGCTCATCACTCATGCGCGTATCGCCCCTTCCTGGTTTGAGTTCTTCACTCAAAAGGTTGCACCACCGAATGCGATTAGACAAGTGAATTGAGGCAAAAATGCCACGCCAGGGCTTCGTTTACCTGAAAAAAACTGTAAGGTCGGCGTTTTACTCATCGTGTCGGATGTGCAGAAGTCGCGCCCCCCGCGGCCCTCGCGCCCCCCGCGGCCCTCACTCTCGTTCGTCCGCGGCCCCCCTGTGCCTCACGCTTCGCGTTCGGGAGGGGGGCAGACTTGGCGTTGGGTGTGCGGTTTTTGGCTCACGGGGTGGCTTGTTGCAAGGTTGGCGTTTTGCTCTTCTTGTCGGTTTAGCAGAGTGCGAGGACAAGCCCCCCGCGCCTTCGGCGCTGCCCCCCAGGTTTGGTGGGCTTCTTGGCGAGGATTTGGGCGTCGAGGTTCGCGTTGGGCGACCTCGTGAAGCTCATCGCAGTTCTCGAAGCTCCAGAGTGCAAAACGCCAACGTTGAAGAAGCCACGGGATCGCCCCACTCCGGGGGGCAGCGCCGAGCGAAGCGAGGCGCGGGGGGCATGTCCTCGCTTTCTGCAAGACCTTTGCTACGAGCAAAACGCCAACCTCCCAGTAAGCCACCCCGTGAACCAAAAACCGCGCACCCAACGCCAAGTCTGCCCCCCTCCCGAACGCAGTGAGGCACAGGGGGGCCGCGGACGAGCGATAGCGAGGGCCGCGGGGGGCGCGAGGGCCGCGGGGGGCGCGAGGGCCGCGGGGGGCGCGAGGGCCGCGGGGGGCGCGAGGGCCGCGGGGGGCGCGGGGGGCGCGATTCAGGATCGATGTTGGAAGTGCTCGATCGCGCGCTGCGCGACGTCGCGGTGAGAGTCCGTGGCCCAGAGACGCGCGCGACGACCGGAGGGGAGTGGCTCGAGCATGAGCACGACGCCCTCCTCTGGCCACGAGTCGGGGATCGCCGAGAACCACTCGACGCAGACGATCGCGTCACCGCTCTCGATCACATCCCAGTAGCCGATCGATTCGAGGTCATCGAAGTTCTCGAGCCTGTAGAGGTCGATATGCGCGATGGGAGGATTGGCAGGATAGAGGTTGACGAGCGTGTAGGTCGGGCTGGTGGTGACGACCTGGGGCGCGAGCGAGGCGGTGAGACCTTGCACGAGCGTGGTCTTGCCTGCACCGAGGG
>Ga0208061_100353_pt1 | contig 13301 bp, 8 predicted proteins | sample DeeseametaMP0555_FD_184209 | JGI IMG/M metagenome (GOLD analysis project Ga0208061, IMG submission 184209) | Marine microbial communities from the Deep Atlantic Ocean - MP0555 (SPAdes) | ecosystem: Environmental > Aquatic > Marine > Oceanic | place: South Atlantic Ocean | collected 2011-01-23 | reverse complement strand
GAGGGCGGCGAGCAAACGCGTTTGCTCGCCGCCCTCGCCGCTCTCGCTGATGTGCACGACGCAAGAATCGCCACACAGTTTTCCAGGGGGATCCTCCCAGGATGCGACAGCCCAGGAGGGGACCACAACACGACTCTGAGCCGCATGGTGCCTGGTCGCGACAAAGATAACCAAGGACCCCACATCAGGGGCATCATCACGAGATGGCTCGCTGGGCGTTTCGAGAACTCTCGCGAGGCCTACGGCGAGGAAGCGTTTCTTGATCTCTTTCTCGCCGTAGCGAGAGCGCACCTTTTCGATCACGCGACGCACACCGACCTTACGCACATAGCCCATCACACCCGCGAGGGAAGAAGGGAGCGCGGGCCGCGTCTCGAGAGGTCCTCCAACGCGAGCCCACGCGAGGACCTCGAGGCGGTAGGCATCCTCCGGGCGAAACGTATCGAGGACTTCGCGCCATTGCCCGGCGAGGAGGACGTGCATCAACCTCTCCTCGCCGTCGCGAGGATGGCATCGACCATTTGCTGATAGGGCTTCTTCTCGACCAGTCTGGCATGCAGTGTGCGACCACGCGCGGCCATTTGCTCTCGGGTGCGATCCTCGCGCAACAGACGCCGTAACGCGTTGGCACAGGCCCTCGGGTCTCCTGGCCTGAAGTAGCGCGCTGCCTGACCACAGACATCATGCGCGTAGGGCAAATCGGCCGCGAGCACGGGGCATCCTACAGCGCATGCCTCGAGCATCGGCAACCCCACGGTCTCGGCGAGCGAGGGCATCACGAGCAACGCCGCGCTCTCGAGCGCGACGCGGACCTCGGCGTGGTTGAGCGTCCCGAGACAGACTACGCCGGGCTCGAAGTTCGCGGGGTGGCTCTGGGGCAAGGTCATAAAGAGCGTGGTGTCTCGCAGTTCCTGGCGAATGCGCTCGGCGGCTTCGATCGCGGTACCGATCGATTTGTATGGCATCGCCGAGCCGACATAGAGGACGCGACGATCTTCGCGCACATCGCGCATTTTTGCGGCGACGTCGCTGATCAAGGGCGCATCCAACCAATCGATATCAGGGGTAAAGACCTCGACGCGATCTTCAGAGAGCTTGAACTGGTCGAGCAGCCAGCCTCGAACCGTGCGCGTTTGCGCGATCACGAGCTGCGCTCGTCGGCACGAACTCTTGCTAAGAGCGCGCACGACCGCCATGCGCGCCTGATAAATCAATGGCATCGTGGCGAGCGCTTCGGGCACGAAGATGATCGCCTGCTGGACGAAGTTCACCTGAGGGATGTGGCCTGCCTCGCCCATGCCATTGAAGCAAATCGCGAGGTCCACGTTTCGGGTCGCGCAGGCGCGCGCGAATCCTGCTTCGAGCCACGCGACGCGTCCAGTGACAGGCTCGGCCCAGGCGAGCTCGACGAGATCGAGCCGATCGTCATCCTCGAGCTCGAAACGCCGCGCAGGTCTCGGCGTGACAAACAGGGTCAACGCGCGGATCTCTTCGCGCGCGAGCAACGTGTCGACGAGACGACGCAGCACGTGCGCGCCGCCGCTGTGCTTGACCCCCACTGCTTCGATCGCCACGTGAAAGCGCTCACGAGGCATTCTCGCATCAGTGCCATTCATCGAGTTCGACTCTCACCATACATTCGACATCACTTCTCACGGTCAACCAACATGCCTCACGCGACGAAGTATGTTAAGGAGACAATGTCGCGAGCGTGGTCCCTATCATAACCGCCAATGCTCGCCCCCATCATGCAGGAACATGCGGCGAGGAGCATACTGAAAGCAGCGCTCTCGCCGCATTCATCCACAACCTTTGAAGGAATGGAGCCCTCATATGCGATATCTTGTCACCGGCGTCGCCGGTTTCATCGGCAGTCACCTGCTCGAAACCTTACTCGAGCGTGGAGACGAAGTGGTCGGTCTCGACAACTTCCTCACTGGACACGAGCACAACATCGCGCCTTTCCGGAATGACTTCGAAATGATCGAGGGCGACATTCGCGATCCCGAGGCGTGCGCGCGCGCCTGCAAAGGCGTCGATCACGTGCTCCATCAGGCCGCCCTCGGCTCGGTGCCTCGCTCGGTCGAAGATCCGCTGCTCTCACATCAGATCAACACGACGGGCACCCTGAATATGCTGATCGCCTCGCGGGATGCCGAGGTCAGCTCGTTTGTCTTCGCCGCCTCGAGCTCTTACTTTGGCGACACGGACGAGCTCCCAAAACATGATCAGATGCCGCCAAGGCCGCTCTCTCCTTACGCCGTCACCAAGGTCACCTGCGAGCAATACCTGAGCGTCTTCTCGGGCGTTTATGGCCTGCCGACCGTGGGTCTGCGCTACTTCAACATCTTTGGCCCGCGCCAAGACCCCAATGGTCCCTACGCCGCAGTGATTCCGAAGTTTGTCGACCTCTTGCTCGACGGGAAGACGCCGACGATCAACGGCGACGGCGGCCAAACGCGCGACTTCACCTACATCCGCAACGCCGTCCTCGCCAACCTCGCCGCCGCAGAGAACGCGTCGATGGCGAGCGGCGAGATCATGAACATCGCCTGCGGCGACAGGATCTCACTCAATGACCTGTACGCCGAGATCACCAAGCTCCTCGGGATCGACCGCGCTCCGATTCACGGCCCCGAGCGCGCCGGAGACATTCGCGACAGCCTCGCAGACATCTCCAAGGCAAAGGAACTGATCGGTTACGAGCCCGAGGTGACCTGGCAGGATGGCCTGATCGATACGGTCGAGTTCTTCAAGCAAAAGCACGCGAATCAGGGCTGAAACTCCTTCAGCAACGCCTCGCCGTGGCGCTCGAGGAACTGCTCGAGCGCCACGTCCCAATCCTCCAGGGGCGTGATCTCGAGCGCGCGCGACATCCCGTTATCGAGCACCGAGTACGCGGGCCTTTTGGCCGCGGCGCCCCAGGATTCCTGGTCGATCGGCCAGAGGTCCGCCTCGACCCCCAACACATCAAAGATCTTGCGAGCGTAGTCGAACCAGGAGCACCCTCCCCCGGCGACGGCGTGGTAGGTGCCGTAGACCTCTTGCTCCATCACATCGACGGCAAACCTTGCAAGTGGTGCAACCCACGTCGGCGAAACCATCTGATCGTGCACGACAGTCAGACGCCGACCAGCCAGGCCATACTCGAGCATGGTGCGCACGAAGTTGTTGCGACGCTCCGAGTACAACCCACAGCAACGCAACACGAACGCGCGGGCGTTGTTTTGCAAGGTGAGGCGCTCGCCCAGGTGTTTGCTCCGCCCATAAGACGAGAGCGGCGCGGGCGTGTGTGATTCATCGATCGGCGATGAGAAGCCGTCGCCGAACACGTAATCCGTCGAGAAGTGCATGAAGGTCGCGCCAGCTTCGCGGCTCGCGGCGGCGAGCTGACCGGGGACGACACCGTTGAGGAGAAACGCGGCGTCGACCTCTTGTTCGGCGAGATCCACGGCATTGTAAGCGGTCCCGTTGAAGACCCACGTCGGCGCATGCGTCGCGAGCGCCTCTGCGACAGCGGCGCGATCAGTGACATCGACATCACCGCGCCCGAGCGCGACCACTTCGACATCGCGCTCCGAGAGCGCGTGCACCAGCTCGTTCCCCAACTGACCCTGTGCGCCAAAAACAACAGCCTTCTTCCCCATGACCTCGTCCTGTGGATATGGTTGCGTGACCTCGTGCCCCATTTCGGAGACCTTGATACAGGAGCCCGGACCGAGGCGCGAGGTGGATTCTCGAGCGAGGAGATCCGAGAAGATGCACATCCCCGGACATATCGCCTTCGCGTGGGCGAGCACGCGGCGTTGGGCCGGTCTGCGCGGGCCGGGAAGCTATCGAAAGCATGTGCTCGCGCCGGTGATTCTGGGAGCGTTGCTGCCCGATCTCATCGACAAACCGATCTACCTCGCGCAGCTCTCGATCTATGGCCGAACGCTGGGGCACAGCATCCTGCTCTTTGGCCTGTTATGCGCCATCGCCGCGCTCGCGCAGCAACGAAAGCGCGGCGAGGCGCGCATCGCGCTCTCCTGGCTCGCCGCAGGAACGGGGACACATCTGCTGCTCGATCTTATCGAAGGTCTGCTCGAAGGCATCCTGCATGGCCCATACATTTTTACGAGCTGGTGGCTCTGGCCCTACCTGACCCCTGATACGCTCAAGGTCAAACCTGCCATGGCGCCCTTGGCGCCGCGCGCGCACTACACAGGGTGGCTCGAAGCCGCCTTTGTCCTGATCGTCATCGTCACCTCGGTGATTCTGTGGCGAAGGCGTCAGGCGAGAGCGGGCGAGGAAAACCGCTCCTCGCCGCGCGAGTGATCCTGTTTTTCGTGAACCACAGGGCGTCGCCCGCGAAAATGGGGGCGCGCTATTCGCAAAGTCCTATCGAGTTCCCAAAAGGGATTTGCGAATAGCGCGCCCCCATTTTCGCTCGGCAAAACGACCGGTTCCTCGAGCCTGGAAGGGTTATTGCATAATCTCCTCGAACACGCATGAGAGCGGCACGAGCGGGATATTCTCTTGATAAAACGAAATGTCTCGCTTGCGAGCCAACCGCGCATGGTCCATCTTTTTACTCAACGCGCATTCAAACTCCGGTCACGAAGATGCCCCAAGATGACTCATTCAACGGCCTGGGTGGTCTCCAGACCCTCCTGACGGAAGATGGCGAGCCAGATATCGATCTCACTGGCAAACGATCTGATGACCTCGCCCCGGGCGAAGTGATCGACCGTTATGTCGTCGAAGCTCTGCTCGGACGAGGCGGCGTGGCGACGGTTTATCGCGTCCGTCACAATAAGCTCGCGACCACCCACGCGCTCAAGCTGCTCAACTCCCCAGGAGGTCGCCTCACCGAGCGATTGCTCGCGGAAGGCAGGTTGCTCGCGCCCTGGCGACATCCGCATATCGTGCGGGTTCAGGACGCCTTCGAGGCAAAGGGTGGGCTGGCGCTGTTGATGGAGCTTATCGATGGCCCGACGCTCGCGCAGTGGCTCGAGGAGCATCCCGGAGGGCTCGCACCCGAGGTCGCCGAGCCGCTCTTTCGGCAGATCCTCGACGCGGTCAAATACGCACACCAACAAGACGTGATCCACCGCGACCTCAAGACGTCGAACATCATCCTCGAAGAAGCAACGAACGGTCGCATGCTCGCGCGGGTCACTGACTTCGGGATCGCCAAGATCCTCGGCGAGCAAATCCACTCGATGCTCACTGACACGCGCACCGGCGCGCTGCTCGGCACGCCCGCGTACATGGCGCCCGAGCAAATCGATGGCGCCTCCCGCGTCGACGAGCGCGCAGACCTGTTCGCGCTCGGGGTGATTCTTTACGAGATGTGCTCTGGCTTTCGCCCGTTCGAAGGAGCGAGCGTCTGGGCCTTGCTCGAGGCGCTCCGTCAAGTAAGCCATATCCCCATCCAGGAGCGCGCGCCGAAGACTCCTCCACACCTCGTGCGCGCCATCGAGGCGTGCCTGATTCGCGATCCTTTGCATCGCGTACCGGACACGGAGACGCTCGAGCAGATCCTCGACGGGCTCGTCTGGAAACCGCCGGTTCAACAACAGCCGGTGAGGCCAGCGACAACGACCACCCCGGCGACCAAAAAAGCGGTCCTCTCCAGGGGGGTCATTCTCACTGGCGTGCTCGCGCTCGCATCCATTACGGTCCTCGCGGCTGCGGCGCTGCGACAACAGGATCAGCTCGAATCACTCGAGGCGAAGTCGTTAAATCAGGAGCGCACGAACAGGCAACTCCACGAGGCGAGAGAGCTCGCCGACATGGAGCGTCTCGCCTGGAAGATCGCGAGAAAGGAACCCGCCAAGGCGCTCGCGCTGTTGCGAGCGCTGGCTGTGTCTGAGGGGACAAAAGAGCGCTTCGAAAATCGCCATGAGGTCTTCTCGTTGCTCACACACGGCGGCGCGACGCTCACCATCCCCACACACGATCAGGTCGTGCTCGTCGCGGTTTCTGATAAAACGCGCCTCTTCGCTGCGCTCTTTGGCGAGGGTGATATCGCGGTCTGGGAGTTGGATACGGGGAAGAAGCTCTTTCAAAAGAACGCCAGCGTCGGCACATCTCATAGAAAGCTCGCGTTTATCCATGGTGGCGAACGCATCGTCGTGAGCCACGCTGGCGGCGAGCGCCCCGAGCACCTGAGCAAACCCGCCAGGGTCTTCGACGCCAAAACAGGAGAGGTGATCAACACCTTCGCCCATGGCAGGCGCACGTTTGGCTTCAGCTACACGCAGGACGAGCGACTGGGGGCGACCTCGGACTTCTCCGCCGGTATCCAGATCTGGGATATGCAAACGGGCGGTCCGCTCCAGAAGTTAGAGAACCCACATACGGTCACAGAGGATGGCCTCACCTTCTCGAATGATGCTCGCCTGTTCGCCGTCATGGATCGCACGAGCGATGAGGTGATCGTGCTCGACGTGGCGAGCTGGTCGATCCTCTACACGTTGAAGCTCCCTCAAGGCAAAGGGGCGATGCTCGAGTTTAGCCCTGACTCCAGCAAGCTCATCGCCAAGCGCGGCCAGATGACGCGGTCCTGGGATATGGAAACGGGGGCCCTGCTCGGTGAGTGGCCAGGCCTGAGTGGATACCTGCTCTCCGTCTCCAATGATCGTGTCATCTCGGGCTCCGAACCCGAGGGCGCGATTTTGCTCGCGCTTCCTTCTCTCGAACCGGTGCGAGCGCTGGACAGACACGGCTCCCGAACGCTCACCACGGACATCTCGGACACGCTCGCGCTCACCACCTCGAGCGATCACACCTCGATGCTCTGGTCCTCTCAGACCGGTGAACATATCGCGACCTTGAAAGGCCACCTCAGTTGGGTCCTCGATGGTCTTTTATTCACGGAGCAAGAGGCCCCCAAGGTCATCACCGGAGGGCGAGACAAGAACATCAAGATATGGACCCTCCCCGAGGTCGGGACGCGTCAGGACCCATTCCCCAGCGCATCGAACACGCTCCGTTCATGGAGCGAAGATGGTCGCTTCGCTGCTGCTGTCGACGAGTCGGGGAAGGTATGGGTGTGGGAAAATGGCGAGGAAGCCACATCGTTCGAGCACGGCGACGAGATCTCGGAAGTGTATGGCATTCAGGTGCTCGACAACCGCGTGATCCTGCTCTCACCAGTGTATGGTGGGTGTCAGCTCTATGACTTTCGAGGGAGGCATCTCGCCACGATCTCGTCCCCTCATGGAAACGAGCGTCAGCGATGCTACAGCGCGTCGAGAAAAAATAAGGACACGTTCTTCTTTAACTTCACGCACAACTTCTTCGAGGTCGACCAGACCACATGGGAGATCAAGGGTTCGCTCCCTTCCGAGAACGCTCACCTGACGTCGTGGTCACCGACATGGAACGAGAATGCGCGACGCGGCATCTATCACCGCGCACGTCACTCCCTGCATTTCTTCGACGCGCAAAACATGCTCGAGAAAACTCACAGAGGAGAAAAATACGCCATCTCACAGCTCCATAACCTGGAGCGCTCCACGGGAGCGATCGTGACGCACTGGCACCCCAAGGTCGAGCGCTGGAACCTCGAGACCATGGAGCTCGAATGGGTCAACGAGAGCTTCGGCGATGGGCTCTCGCGGTCGGTACTCTCGCCAGATGAGACCGTGTTGGCGGTGGGTTCGCCGGATAGCAGCGTGCACTTGCTCGACGTACAAACTGGCGAGACCATCCACAGCCTCCTCGGTCACGAGATGGACATCTGGTCGCTCGCGTTCTCTCGCGATGGGGACATCCTGGCGAGCTCTTCAAAGGATGGCACCGTGCGGCTCTGGTCAGTCGAGACAGGCAAACTGCTCGATCTGTTCCCCGCGCACGGGAGCTCGACGAGGCTTCGGTTCCTCGATGACGGCACACTGCTCGGCTGGACCGCGAAGAGCGGGTTTTATCACTGGGATGTTCCACGTGTGCTCGAGGAGAAGCGCGACTGGTTGACCTGGACCGGTAAAAAGAACAACTACCGCGTCTGCCGTGACTCGCTCGAGGTCGTCCCGGTGGTCCCCTTCCCCGAACCCTCGACCGTGTGGGCGCCAGACGCATCCTGCCCCTCCCCTGCCCCCTCCGATACAAAGGAGCACATCATTGAGTGACGTCTCCTGGCACAAAGTAATCGCCCAACTGTTGGAAGACCTCGAGATGAAGCAGAGAATCACTCTGCCACGTATCCGGGGCCTCACGCCGCTGCTCTTCGCGCGATGGCTTTACCGCTCGTGGCTCGAGCGCTACAGGAGCTGGGGCCCCTTCATGGCGATCTCCGAAGAGCACCTCGAGGATGAACGCATCCCCGGATGGGAGATGGCTCGCGGTGGTTTTCTCTTCCTCGACACCCCCTCGCCACACCTCGAGAGCGCGCTCGAGCAGGCGATCGACAGCGGCGAGATCAAGCTCCTCTTGCCCGCGGCAGAAGACGCCGACGAGCTCGATGCGCCGCGTTCCTGGCGGTCGCGAGCGCGGCGCATGGACGCCTACCACGACCTCGCCACAGACCCCGCGCTCGCCAGAGTGCGCCGCAGCTTGCGCTCTCACTGCAAGAGCGCCTCGCCCGTCCACCTGCGCGGCGAACATGGTGTCGGAAAGGCGAGGCTCGCGATGTGGGCGCACGCGGTCCTCGATGACCGCCCGCTGTCGCATATGCGCGGGGATCAGGGGCGTCATACGCCAGGGCAATGGATGCTCTTCGAGGAGGTCGGAGAGTTGGGCGACGAGCAGCGAGGTTTGCTCGACGAAACCATCCGGGCGCAGGATCTGATGCTCGGATGCTGGCCTCACGCTGCGCACAAGAAGCGACGCCCGGCACACCCCGAGCTCTCGGCGCTGGTTGGCCACAACGCGACCTTTGTCGAGCTGTTGTGGAACCTCGTCGCGCTCGCGCCTCGGAAGATCCCGATCCTCCTCACCGGCGAGCCCGGCGTGGGCAAGGAGGTCCTCGCCCGAGCGATTCACGACCTCTCGCATTGTCAGGGGGAGTTTGTCGCGGTCGATATGGGCGCCATCCCACCGAGCCTGTTCGAGTCCGAGCTCTTTGGCCACAAACGAGGCGCGTTCACCGACGCCAAGAAGGATCGCCAGGGCGCCTTCCTGAGAGCGCGCGGCGGGACGCTCTTTCTCGACGAGATCGGCAACCTCTCGCTCGAGCTCCAGGTCAAGCTCCTGCGCGTTCTGCAAGAGCGACGCGTCACGCCCGTGGGCGCAGATCGCGCGCAAACGATCGACTGCCGCATCGTCACGGCGACAAACGCCAACCTCGAAGCGCTGGCCAATCGGGGCAAGTTCAGGTTCGACCTCTTGGGGAGGCTCAACGCGGCGACGTTGCGCGTGCCGCCACTGCGCCAGCGACGCGATGACATCGAAGCGCTGGCGCGCTCGTTCGCCTCGAAACATCGCGAACTCCACGAGGATCGCCCGTGGTGCGAGGACGAGGTCCTCGAGCTCTTACTCGACCACACCTGGCCAGGGAACATCCGAGAGCTCTCCAACATCATCGACTTTGCATGCGCCGTCACCCCCGAAGGAGAGCTCCTCTCGCCAGACGCGCTCGGACCTCTGGCGCCCTCGCAAAACCGCGCGACGCCCGTGTTGAGCACGCACTCCGGAGAGTCCTCTCTCGAGCGCGACTTCTCCTTTGACCCGAGCACGATACGCGCGCTCTGTGCGACCACGCTCGAGCTCCCGCCGCTGCGCGAGCGTGGCAAGACCAGCAAGCGCCACCTCATCCTCCAGGGGCTGGCGGGGCGCCCGATCACGCGCCCTGCGTTGCACGCGCTCGAGTCCTATCCATGGTGGGGGAACCTGCGCGAACTCTCCGCGAACCTCGCGGTGCTCACGTCTCTCGCGCCTGGTCCCATCGATCTCGCCAAACTCAACGAGAGCCTCCCACACCTCCTCGGCGCTGCGGCGAGCGCGCCGATCACGATCCTGCTCTCGCCGACAAGAGATCCCCGAGGAGAGATCGCCGGGCTGACCTGGGAAGTGGACGCTGGCGCGGTCTTGATCGGGCGGGCAGGTCAGCTCGAACACATCTCGCGAGGTGCTCGCGCAGGTGACGCCAGATCACGCGAGTGGCTCGACTTTATTCAGGAGCGCTTGCCCGATGGCTCCGAGCCCCACTGCCTCGAGATCCCTTTCATGAGGCGATTGAGCCGAGCCCACGCGCTCTTGCGCCATGGGAGAGAGGGCCTCGAGATCTTCCAGATGCCAGGCGTGAGGCTCGAAGTCCACGCGCGCGCGCTCGGCGACAGAGCGAGGTCCGTCGCCAGCGACACGCGATCGATATCACTGGGGCAAGCTGGCGAGGTCTGCTTCGTGCATCCGCGCACCGAGCAGGTCTACCTCCAGCTCTTCGTCTTCTCGGGAGAGCTCGCCAGGCTCGAATTCGGCGCCAAGGCGCTCGAGATTCATGAGCAACTCGAGCAACAACACGAGCGCACGCTCTCGGACACGACGCACCACGAACCTCGCGAGGAAGAGGAAGAAGACCCGCTCTATCGCTGGACGTTGGAAGAGGAAGAGGCCGAGATGCTCGTCGACATTTGCGCGAACTTCTCGGGAGGCATGTTCAAACAACACGTGATGCTCTGCCTCGAATCTTACCGCGATCGCCCCGAGCTCGCGCGCCTCGTCGACTACCTCGAGCGCGCGCCGCGCATGTCGCAATACATCACGCGCCTCTTCTCGTACGAGCACAACACGTTGCTGCGCGAGATGCTCTCGGACAAGGCCGCAGATCACCCCGACGCGGCGACCTGGCTCGAGCTCCTGCCGGTGGGCGTTCGCCGCACGCTCGATATGACGTGAGCAGCGTGCACAACGGTGCACACCCCTGCACATGCCTGCACAAGAGCCCGGCAATCGCGCGCTCCGCCACCTCGCCAGGGCCTCTGCACGAAGCTGCACACGCCCCCTGTCGGCAGCTCGAACGCCTCGACAGGAGCCCCTGAACCTCGCATTCGGCAGGCATCAGAGCCTTTTCTTATGCGCCTCTGCTGGCACACCCCTTGCTAAGTGCCTCCTGGACACACCAGATCGAGGAGGCACTGAATGATACCCCGTATTCTGTTCTGCGGGCGCACGTTTGTGATGGCGCTTGTTTGTTTATCGATGTTGACCGTGGAGGCCGGCGCCCAGGAAGAGGAGAAGGGCTCTCCAGGCGTTGGACTCGCTGTTGTTGGAGGGCTCAGCATCACGAGCACATCCTTTGTGGGCACGACCCAGGCGAACTTGCGAGAGAGCAAGCTGCGCAAGAAGAAGGATGAGCTCGAGAGCCTGGTGCTCATCGATCACTACATCAATCACTACGAGGAAGACGCGCGTTTTGCCTTCACCATGGGTGGCGGGCAAGGGCTCGACGATCTCGCGATCCTGATGGGCCGCCAGGAGGCGCTCTCGGCGAAAGAGCGCGGCGAGGTGCGCGCGCAGAACAAGCGCCTCGCCCAGGCGCTCGCGTTGGCAGAAGACCCGAACGGGCGCTCGTTAAACCGCGCTCGCGCCGTCCACGCGATCCTCGACCCGATCTTTTTCCCAAAAAACGATGAAGTCGCGGAGGTGACCCGATGAGCAAGCTCAAAACAATCCTCGGCACATTCGCGCTGTTTGGCGTCCTCGCGGGAACAGGCTGTTACAAGGTCACGGTGCCCGTCGCCAAGCTGATGTCTCCCAAACTCGACGTGAAGTACAAGGCGCTCGAGAAAGAGGTCGAAAGCCTCGAGGAACAATACGAAACGTCGGTCGAGAGCTACAAAAATAACATCGCCAAGGAGAAGGAAGCGACCGACCAGAACATCAAGTCAGAGGATCTCGACGCGAGCCTGGCGAGCGTGGTGAGGCTGTACGCATTGACGCATCCGTGCGGTGAGGAAGATTGCGGCACCTGGCCTTGCCGCGGCAAGGAGTGCAGCGCGACCTATCGTCGGGCCAACAAGATGACGCCGATAAACAAGTACGAAGCTTACATGGCCAAGGAGCGCATCGACGACGAGCGCGACTTCATCCTGGAAGCGGTCGATCGCATCTATGGCCTGACGCAAAAACAGGTCAAGGATGGACGCTTCAGCGAGCTCGATCAAATCCTGGCAGGTTACGTCGAAAAGATCCCTGGCCCGGCAGAGAACAAGCAGCGGTTTGGCAAGATCCACAAGAACGTCAAGCAACTCTGGATCGACGCCCTCGTCGCGGACGCTGAAAAGGTCGAAGCAGAGCACCCAGGCGCCGCGCTGCTCTACTACGCAAAGGCGAGCGGTTTGGCGACCGAGAAGGGGGACGCCTCTCAGAGCAAGGAGTTGATGAGCAAGGCCGCACAGCTCAAGAAGAGCATCCTCTCCGAGTATCACTACACGGTCGCGCTCGGGTCGGTCTCGGGGCCACACAGCGACAAGATCGCGCAGATCGTCAAGGGCTCGAGCTACAGCGGCGCGATGTCGGTAGGCAATGGGAGAGGCAACGCCACGATCTCGATCTCGACCTCGAGCCCATCCCACAGCCGCAGCACCGGCTCGACGACAGGCTCGTTCCAGTACAAGTCGGGAGAGCGTCAGGTCACGAACCCCGCGTGGAAGAGCGCCCAGGAGAACTGCAAAGACGCGCAGGAAGATTATCAGGAAGAGGCCGCAGAATGCGCCGCGCAGCCGACCAACAGCGCGGGGGATTCCACGCGCCAGTGTGATGGCGTCCCCTCTTACCAGAGTAAGGCCGAGCGCGCGTGCGCTGAGGTCGACAACTACCCTCAGACTGTCACCGAGGACGTCTTCGACTCGCAAGACTACCCGATCGACCTCTACCACCTGGACACGACATTGCCGGTCAAGGCACGTATCACGCACGCAGACGGTCGCAGCGACTTGCAATCCGGCAACGGAAGCGCGCGCCTGACAGATGAGGCACACGACGCGCACGAGCGCAACGGCTCGGGCGTGAGCGCGGATGGCGTCAGCCTGCCCAGCGAATCTTCCGGGGTGAGCGCGGCGGTCAGTGATGCAGGATCGAGCGCGGCGAAGACCGTCCAGAAGAGCTTCGAGGGATACCGTTCGAGCTTCCTCGGCAAAGCTCGTGATGGAGGCGTTGCCGAGACGCACAACATCATCACCTACATGATCCTCGAGCCAGGGAACGTGTCGGAATCTGCGGCAAAGCGCCTGAACGAGATCACAGGGATCGCCAACGCCGCGAGCACGGTCAAGCAGATGCCCTGAGTTCGAGAAACAACGTCGCCTCACTCCTCGGAGGCGCCTCGTGGAGCGCGATTCCCTTACGTCGCCTCCCGATCGAACCAACCGGCGAGG
>Ga0208061_100351_pt1 | contig 13346 bp, 11 predicted proteins | sample DeeseametaMP0555_FD_184209 | JGI IMG/M metagenome (GOLD analysis project Ga0208061, IMG submission 184209) | Marine microbial communities from the Deep Atlantic Ocean - MP0555 (SPAdes) | ecosystem: Environmental > Aquatic > Marine > Oceanic | place: South Atlantic Ocean | collected 2011-01-23 | reverse complement strand
CCCGCCGTTCCTCGCGAAGTTTGGCAAGGACCTGTTGTACGAAGCGCAGATGCGCTCCTATGGCGACTTCTTCGACGTCGAGGTCTACGGAAAGGCGAACATCCCTTACCACGACCCGAACATCATCGTGGCGGCCAACCACAGCAGCCACCTCGACATGGGGCTCGTGAAGTACGCGTTGGGTGACTTTGGAAACAGCATCCGCGCGCTCGCTGCGGCGGACTATTTCTACAAGAACAAGACGCGCAAGACGTACTTCAAGAACTTCACGAACCTGCTGCCGATCGAGCGCTCGGGGAGCCTCGAGACCTCGCTCGGGCATGCCGAGCGCGCGTTGCGCTCCGGCGAGATGCTCTTGATCTTCCCTGAAGGCACGCGCTCCAAGAACGGGAAGATGCAGTCCTTCAAGAAGGGGATCGGCTACCTGGTCTCGAGCCAGCAGGTCAACGTGTTGCCCGTGTACATCGAGGGGACGCATCGCGCGCTTCCGAAGGGGCAGTCGTTGCCATCGATCGCGAGCCGCAAGCTCAAGGTCTTTATCGGCAAGCCGCTCTCGGCCAGCGAGATGATCGCCAAGGCCAACGAGGCGCCAAACGCTGTGGAAGGCTATCAGGTCATCAGCGATCAGATCCGCGAGGCGATCGTGGCACTGCGGGATCGCAAGAAGCTTCGCGCCAAGAAGACCAATGGCATCGAGCTGACGCCGATCTTCGAGTCGCTCAGCGACAAGTTCGCGACCTCTCAGGTCGACGCCAAGGTTAGCTTCTACTTTAGCCTCGGTGACCTGGATGATCACAAGTGGACGATCACGGTCGACCCGGACAAGTGCAATGTCTCGATGGGCAAACCCCAGAACGGCAAGGCCGACTGCGTGGTCAAGACCTCGCCGGAGATCTTCCGCAAGATGATCGAAGAGTCTTACGTGCCCTCGTTCGACGAGTTCATGAACGGCACCATCAAGACCAATGACCCGAACCTCTTGATGCGATTCCAGGCTGTCTTCCAGCTCTTCTGAGTCGTCGAGCACGGGGTCGAGCGGTGAAGGGCTGAGCACGGGTGTGAGCGAGAGATGAGTATGAGCGAAGAGAGCGCGAAAGAGACGATCCTGGTGACAGGAGGGACGGGGTTTCTTGGCCGACATCTGGTCAAGAAGCTGCTCGCGGCAGGAGATGTCGACAGCAGGCCGGATGTGCGCGTGTTGACGCGCGGGTTCGATATCGAGCTGGCGGATCTTGGCGTCGAGTTGATCGAAGGGTCCTTGACCGAAGCGCAGGATGTGCGCCGCGCCATCGAAGGGGCCACGCAGGTGTACCACCTGGCAGGTCGCGTCGAGCGTGACCCGTCACGCGCTCACCTGATGTATGACTTGCACGTCGAGGGCACGCGGCACCTGCTCGATGCCTTGCGCGATCAGCCCGTGAAGAAGATCGTCGTCGCGTCCACGAGCGGCACCGTCGGGGTCTCGAAGAACCCCGATTTTATCGCGCGTGACGAATCACCTCATGTCGAGCATGTCGTCGCGCACTGGCCCTACTACCTGTCCAAGATCTACGCCGAGCGCGTCTGTCAGCGCTTTGTCGATGATCACGAGATGCCGATCGTGATGATGCGCCCCTCGCTCTTGCTCGGTCCTGGTGACCGCAAGCAGAGCTCCACGGGCGATGTGATCCTGTTCATGAAGAAGAGGATTCCTGCGACGCTCAATGGCGGGCTTTCGTTTGTCGATGTACGTGACACGGCAGAGGCATTCATCGCCGCGATGGAGAAGGGCGTCGTCGGCAGGACCTATCTCTTGGGCGGGCACAATATGACGCTCGAGGAATTTTTTCAGAATTTGGAGAGTATCACTGGCATTCGCGCTCCATGGATGCCCATCCCCGATGAGGCACTCTCGCTGGGCGCGAAGTTGCTCGGCGGCGCGATGAAGACGCTCGGGCTCAAGGGAGATGGCGTCGATCCGGTAAGCGTCGAGATGGCGCGCCACTACTGGTACATCGACTCCGCGCGCGCTCGGCAGGAGCTTGGCTTTACACCTCGCGATGCCGAGGAGACCTTGCGAGACACGGTGCGATGGTTGGAGCAATACCACCCTGACTTTGTCTCTTCGGTCTCACGCAATCGCCGCGAGCCTCCGTCTGAGTTCGTCCCCGCCGAAACCATCGAATACGCGCGCAAGCTGCGTAATGAAGACTGGGACGCGAACTGACTCCAAAGGTTTGGACAGACATGGCCAATAGGCTCAAGAGGAACAGCACGCCTTGCTCCTGCGGGAGCGGAAGAAAATTCAAGAAGTGTTGCGGGCGCCGCCAAGGCACGCGTGAATCATCTGATGTCGTCACGCGACGACTTCAGGAGATGAACCACAGCGCTCGCACACTCGATGATCGTGAACGCGACGTGGAAAACTAAGGCCCGCGTAATGTTCATGTAGAAAAGCGAATGGCCGATGAGGAGTGATTTTCAAAAATCACTCCTCATCGGCCATTCGCTTTTCTGGCGCAAGATCGCACATCGCCTCGCCGAGAATCTTCATAAGACCTCTCTTCAAGTCGAAGGGAGTGAGAATAAAAGGAGATCGCGATGAGCGAAAAAAAGATAAAGTACGATGAGACTTACAAGAGGTTGTTCTCGAACCCGAAACTTGTCGAAGAGTCTCGGGTGCCCTCATCGAGGACTTTCAGGTCTGGCTTCGTTTTGTGATCGAGCGAAAATACAAGGGCGCCAGGCTCACGAAAAAGCAACTCCAACTCTTCTTCCCGGAGGATTCCATGTTCGTTTTGGACCGCACAAACATCGACAAAGCCCTCGATGAGATCGAACAGGAGGTTTATGAACGAGGCAATAAAGCTGGACTCGAGCAAGGACGTCGGCAGGTCTTGGCGATGTTGCTCGAGAAGAAATTTGGCCAGGAAGATTCACGCGATGAGAGGTTGAAGAGTATCGACGCTTCGGAGCTCGAGATCGCTGTGTCCTTGCTGCTCGACGCCGAGGATGAAGACGTGTTCTGGCAACAATTCCTGGAGCAAACTTCAGGCTGAAGCGTTGTTTCGGTGCACCAAAAGAGAGGGGCCGATTCCTGGTCGACCTGGGTTGCTGTATGCGCTCCAGGTCGACCAGGAATCGGCCCCTCTCTTTTGGCAACGCGTTGGCGCCAGCTCAAACCTTAGAACAGCACGTCGGCCATATCGTAGGTGCCTGGTTGCCTGGGGTGCAGCCAGCGCGCTGCTCGGAGCGCGCCTCTGGCAAAGATCCCGCGATCGGTCGCGCGGTGCGTGAGTTCGATGCGCTCGCCATCGCCGCAGACGAAGACGGTGTGTTCGCCGACGATGTCTCCGCCGCGCAAGACCTGGAAACCGATCTCATCGCTCGTGCGCGCGCCAGTGTTGCCTTCGCGAGCCCAGGTGGCGACTTTTTCCAGCTCGAGGTCTCGGCCAGCCGCTGCGGCCTTGCCGAGCATCAACGCAGTCCCACTCGGCGCATCGACCTTGTGCTTGTGGTGCGCCTCGAAGACCTCGAGGTCGAACTCCTCTCCGCTCGCGCGGCTGGCGAGCTCGACGAGTCTGGCGAGGATGTTCACGCCGACCGAGAAGTTTGCCGCCTGCAGGATCGGGATCTGTGTGGCGAGCGTTTGCAGCTCGAGCTGTTGTTCGGCGGACAGGCCAGTGGTTCCTGTGACCACGGGGACGCCAGCGTTGGCGGCGGTGCGCACAGCGCTCATGCACGCCTCGGGCGTCGAGAAGTCGATGATCACGTCGCAATCATTGATGCAGCTCGCGAGGTTGCCGGTGACGCTGATGCGTTGCGGGCCAAGCTGTGAACCGAGCTTGTCGCTGCCGGGTCGCTCGATGGCGGCGGTGATTTCGAGGCCGTCGATGTTTGCCGCGTTCTCGATGAGCGAGCGGCCCATGCGACCGCCCGCTCCGATGATGCCGATATTGAGAGGCGTCTTCATGAGACAAGACCTTTGCTTTTACAGAAGTGACGAGCCAGAGCAGCAATCAGCCCTGGAGCTCGGGGTAGTCGGCGATGACCTTGTCGAGCTTATCGAGGAAGGATGGCTCGGAGCCACAGAGCGGGCCGCGAACTTCGGCACTACACCAACCGAGCTTCTCGGCGATCTCCTTGGTGGGCACAGGGTTCGGGTTCGCGAAGAGGATGCGCGCCAGCGGTTGAATGCGAAGATGCAACGCGCGCGCTTTCTCCATGTCGAGCTCGCGTGTCGCGCGTACCAGCTCACTCATCACGCCGGGCAAGAGGTTCGAAACCACCGAGATGCAGCCGTGACCACCGAGCGCCACGAAAGGCATCGTCGTGAAGTCATCGCCCGAGAGCAACCTGAGAGGATTGTCCCCGAGCGCTTCGATGATGGCGGTGTCGAACGTCATGTTCCCGGTCGCCTCCTTGATCGCGATGATTTGCTCGTGCGCCGCGAGCGTCGCGACGGTTTGCTCGCTCATCGAGACGACCGTTCTTCCCGGCACGTTGTAGAGCACCACCGGCAAGCCACCTTCGTCGGCGACGCGGCGAAAGTGCGCGACCATCATCGGTTGGTTTGGCTTGTTGTAGTAGGGCGCGACCACGAGCGCCGCGTCGACCCCTTCGATCTCTGCGACCTTGCGAGTGAACGCGACTGTCTTGGCGGTATCATTGGTGCCGGTCCCCGCGATGACAGGAACGCGACCTTGGGCGGCCTCGACCACCGTCGAGATCACCTCGAGGCGCTCCTTGTCGTTCATCGTGGCCGCCTCTCCGGTGGTTCCACACGGAACCAACCCGTCGATGCCGCCTTCGATCTGGCGCTCGACCAGCGCCGCGAGCGCTTTATGGTCGACCTCTCCGTTCTTGAATGGGGTGATGAGCGCGGTCATCGCGCCGCCAAGCTGCGTCAAGTCTGCCATGATCTCGTCCGATGCTCCCTGAATGGCTCAGAGGGTCTCTCTGGCCCATGTTTCTTGAAAAGATCGCGAGGTCCACTGACCCCACGCGATCGGGGCAACCATAGCGTCCACAAGAGGTTTTGTCACTGATGGCGCACTGCGTCATTCAAACAGTTCGCGTCTTGTTTTGCGGCGATCTGACAGTGGACCTCCATGATCAAGAAACGCGAGCGGCGAGGAGGCCACTCTTTTGTGTAAAAAGTGACCTCCTCGCCGCTCGATTCTCGTACGTCGCGTGCCGTAAACCTCAGGCGAGGTTCGCGTCTTCGCCTTGCGCGATGGGGAGATCATCTCGTCCGTGGATGAAACGTAGCGCGCCGAGGACACCGAGCGCAGTAAGCCCGATACCCAGCACAGTCCCCAGCAAAATAGAAAGGATGGCAATCAGCATGATCTTCCTCTCGAACATCATCTGGCTGGCTCGTCATCGACGCGAGCCGCCGTCATACAAGGTTGTCAAACCGCGAGCGAGAGTGCGGCAGGAGGATCATGCTGTCAAGGGAGAGTTTCCTGATGGACCGTTCGATGGCCGAGCAAAAAAGCCGCCGCCCCATTTTGCTGTTCGGAATCAGACGACTCCGGCCGGACAACAAAATGGGGCGGCGGCTTTTTTGCGCGCGAGGTCGGCGTCTAAACGCCGACCTCTAAACAAGGCATGATGGCGGAGCTTCAGGCGCGCTCGATCGTCCAGCGCTCCCACGGCTCCTCGCCGCTCGGGTCCTCGAGCTCGGCGATAAACTGAGAGGGGCGAAGGAACGTCGTCCCGCGATTGCGCGTGTTGTGCGTGAAGGGATGACACAAGTACAGGTCATCCTGTGCGCGCGTCGTCGCCACATAGAACAGGCGCCGCTCTTCCTCGAGCTCCTCGGGCTGATCGATCGAGTATTGCGAGGGGAAGAATCCGTCAGACAACCACAACACGAAGCAAGCCGACCACTCCAGGCCCTTGGCCTGGTGGATCGAGGTCAACGTGACGTACTCGTCTGGCTGATCCCCGCCGACCAGGATGTCCTGACCGTTCAACGTCGTCAGCAGCGAGATCTCTCCGAGGAAGCGATCGAGATCCTCGTACTGGTTGGCGTAGTTTGCCAGCTGCTCGAGATCGCCCAACCTGTTCTCGGCGTTGTCGAACGAGGACTGCACGATGTCGCCGTAACCACCCTCGAGGATGGTCTCGATCATGACGCCAGGGCTCTCGCTCATGCGCTGCTTTCGCAAGCGCTGGAAGATCGCCGTGGCGTCCTTCCAGCCATACGAGGCGCGCGTAGGGAGCGAGTTGACCAGATCCCCGGAGGTCAGCACTTGTAGAGGATCTGCGCCTTCCTGGACCTGCTCCCAAAGGAAGGACGCGCGCTTGGCGCCGATGCCTTGCCAGTGCTGCGCGACGCGCATGAAGCTCAGCTCGTCGCGCGGGTTGTAGATGTAGCGCAGGTAGGCGAGCACGTCCTTGATGTGGGACTGCTCGAAGAAGCGCAGACCGCTTCGGACCACGTAGGGGATGTTGCGCTTGGTCAGCTCGACCTGAAGCTCCATCGAGTGATAGTGCGAGCGATAAAGCACGGCGACTTCATCCAGGCTCACGCCCTCATCCACCAGCTCCAGAATCCGCTGACAGACGAACTCGCCCTGTTGATACACATCGCGCACGCCGACCAACGCGGGTTGCGGACCTTCAGGTCTGGCCGATTGCAATGTCTTGTGAAACTGGTGCTCGTTGTGCGCGATCGACTGGTTGGCCACATCGAGGATCTGTGGCGTGGAGCGGTAGTTGATCTCGAGCTTGTACTGGCGACACTCGGGATAGCGCTCGGGGAACTCGAGGATATTTCGGTAGTTCGCGCCCCTGAACGCATAGATCGACTGGCAATCATCACCAACGACCATCACGTTGCCGTGCTTGCTCGCGAGCATATCCACGATCTCGCCCTGCAACATGTTCGTGTCCTGGTACTCGTCCACGAGGATGTGCTGGAACTGGTTGGCCCAGTACTCGCGGCGCTCGGGGTGATCGCGCAGCACGAGCTTCCAGTTGAGCAGCAAGTCATCGAAGTCCATGAGCGCCATCTCGAACTTGCGCGATTGATACAGGCGCAGGATCTGGCGGATCTCGTCGATGCTCTCGAGGAAGTAAGGATAACGCTCGGTGATCACGTCCTCGAGGTCGCGCTGCGTGTTGATGCACATGCTGTGCATGCTGAGCAGCACGCGCGCCTTGGGGAGCTTTCGCAACGGATCAGGGATCGCCTCGGCGGCGCAGTTGCCCATCAGCGTGCGGCCATCCTCGCTGTCCAGGATGGTGAAGTCCTGCGGATACCCGAGCAACTGCCCGTCCTCGCGCAAGATGCGGTTCGCCGTCGAGTGAAAGGTGCCGCCCCAGATCTGATTGACCTGACCACTGAGCAGGCTCGAGACGCGGTCGAGCATGGCGCGCGCGGCCTTGTTGGTGAAGGTCAGCAGCAGGATGCGCTCGGGGTGGATGCCGCGCTCGATCAGATGCGCGACTCTGTAGGTCAACGTGTGCGTCTTGCCAGATCCCGCGCCAGCGATCACCAGCAGAGGACCTGGCTCGGCGAGCACGACGGCGCGTTGCTGATCGTTGAGCTCGCGTTCGTAATCGATATTGGAGTTCGCCGGGCTCTTCTCGGAGCTCGCGGGTTTGAGCGTGTACTTGCGCACGTTGGGTCCCTGAAATGCGATAGGGGTCTCCCAATCGGGGAATGCGATCGCTGCCATGGTGCTGGCTCCTGCCGTGAGGATCATTGCTCCTGAAGCTCGAGACCTCGAACTTCATGGGATCAAAAGCGCTCTTTGTTTATCAAAAGAGGTGGTCTCCATCTTGGTTTGACCACCACTGTCTGAAAGCACTTTCAGTGTACCAAAAAGTCGCCACGAAGACGCTTCGGGACACCCCTGAACTTGATCGTATTGGCAGCTATCGAGCCTCGTTTGCAAGAGGCCCGCTCGCGTCGCTTCTGTCACTCCCTCGTCTGGGCAAAAAGACCGGTTGAAGAAAGATGTTCAAGCACCGCTACTTGCGCGAGCGATGACCTCGCTTCCTCGAAGGTTACAAATCACTGCATTTCATTGAATGACGCAGTGGTTTTGATGCCCTCTCGAAAACTCCGAAAGAAAAAGTCGATCGCCTGAAGTCCTTGTATCTCAAGGTGTTCCAGGCTTCATCGCCCGCCACGGTGCCTGGCAGGTGTAACTTTTTTTTCATCTCCACGCAACTCGCCGCGCCCTCCTCCCGAAAACCCCTATGAGAGACACGGCAGTACACGCTGCCAGGGCAACGAACCAAACCAAACGCCGCACGAAGTAGCGCGGCAAAAGAAAGGAGGAAGTCATGGGCGGAGGTATGGAGAAAGCAGGGAATTTCCTGAGAAATAAGTTTTCGAACGCGGCCGAAACAGGCCAGGACCTCGCCACCCAGACCGGCGTGGCATTGGGTATAACGGAGAAGCCGCCTTGCGAGATCAAGGGTGCGCCGGCAAATCCGACCGCGGATATCGATTACTCGGATCTCTCGGAGGACGTGAAGGTGTCTGCGCGCGTCCAGGCAGACGCGGCAGCCCAGCATATTTGTGATCTCGAAGCTGAGATCGCGCAGCTCCAATCGGAAGGGAAAGGGGCCGAGGCCGCGCATCTCGCGAAGGAGTTAACCCAGGCCAAGGAAGCGCTCACCGATTTCAAGTACGAGATCGAGACCTCGGGCGCGAAGCTCGGTAGGACGGTGCTTCTTGGACCTCTCAGCATGTTCCTGGATCAGCACGCTGACATGGACAAGGTCAATGAAGCCGGTGAGCAGCTCTTATACGACAGCCCCGACGTCAACTCGACGGAGGATCTCGCGCCTTCTGACGAGGCAAAGACCGAGGAAACCAGTGAGGCCAAGGGAGGTAAGAAGGGCCCCTTGGGAAAGTGGAGAGAAAAGCGCGCCGAAAGAAAAGAGGCGAGGCAGAACGCTGGTGGAGTTGGTTCCACTGATGGCACCAACTCCACCGAGGGAACGGGCGATAAAGAGGTCGCCGACAAGAAGGGGGCTGAGCTCATCGGGCAGGGTGGCGGCGCGATCCGCGACGCGATGAAGAGCGACCCGGAGGGCTTCGCCAAGATGCTGACGGACATGGACCCGAGCCTTGCTGGCGCGATGATGAACGAGATGCAGAACCACATGCAGGCGATCAACCGCGCGTGGTCCTCGATCAGCAACATGGAGAAGGCCGAGCACGACACCCAGAAGGCGATCATCAGCAACCTGCGCGTCTGAAACCGTTCATGCCTGCGGGGCGCATGCTGCGCGGGCGCCAACCCTCGAGTGAGAATCAATCGGGCTCTCTTGCGAGCCATAAAGGAGATACGTCGTGATGGAACAGAATTTTACCAAGGAAGAAGCCAAGCAGTTCGTGCACGAGGCGCACGCGTCGATCAAATCGGGCAAGTTCGGCGACTTTATGGGGTACACCGAGTCGGATTACTCGCACGTGGAGAACAAGGCGTTCCAGCTCTACAGCCAGGGGCGCTACGACAAGGCGCTGGTGTTGCTCGATGGCCTGGTCGCGATGAACTCGCACCGCTTTTATCCCTTCCTGTTACGTGGCGAGGTGATGCTCAAGACGGGCGAGCGGATCAAGGCGCTCGACAACTTCCTCGCCGCCAGGGAACTCGCCCCGAACAACATCACCATCGCCTCCAAGATCGGCGAGGCGTATCTGGGGATGAGGCAGCCCGATCAGGCGACGATGTACTTTGACGAGGTGCTCGAGGACACCGAGTCACCGTCGGACCATGCGGCCAAGCGTCGCGCCAGGGTGCTCCGTGAGATCGCCGTGAAGTTCGTCGGGAGCGCGGCGTGAATGGCCAGCAGGACATGGAGATGACTGGGAGCCACGCCGCGCCAGCGCAGCCTCTCCCGGTCGCGAGCGCGGCGGCCATCTCGGCGCTCGAGCAGCAGGTCTGGAAGTTCTTCCAGAAGGGCCACCTCGACACCGCCAAGCTGCTCGCCGCGCGCATCACTCGCCAGGCTCCAGCGCGCTCCTGGGCGCACTACCTGCTCGGTGAGATCGAGGTCAAGCTCGAGCAATGGCAGCTGGCGAGCGAGCACTTCTCGCGCGCTGTGGAGCTTGGGCGAAGGGATGCAGAGACCCTGGTTCGCGCCGGTGAAGCGTGCATGAAGGCTGGAGACAACCGCGGCGCGGTGGCGTTCCTCGGTCAGGCGCTCGAGACGGGCAAGTTGCCCGAGCCAAGGCGGCGAATGCTGACTCGGGTGATCGAACAGCTCTCGTGACTTTAAAGAGAGGACGAGCAGTTATCTTTACGTTCGTAAGATAACAACGCGGCGGGTCGGTTTACCGACCCGCCGCGTTGACTCTGGCGCGACATTTCCCTACCACTTATGGAACCCTCGATGCAGTCTCTGTGGTGCGCTGCCGCGTATTATCGATGAGACTCTTCCACACCATCGCGCATCCTTACTCCGAGAAGATATGGCGCTGAGGTTCCGAAGAACGGGGGGAGGCATCTCGAGTGATGCCGCAAACATAAATGCAACATGCACCTGCTTTTACGGGGAGCGAATAAGAATGCATAAGGTAGTGATCGCGCCCAGGTTGGCCATCTTTATTATCACGTTGGGGGTGATGTTTAGCGCCTGCAACGGTTGTGATGACCCCAACAACAACGATCCCAACAACCTCCAGCAAAGCGGCAACGGCAAGTTGGTGGTGAGCCCATCACCAGTGGCCTTCTCTCAGGTGCCACTCGGCTCCGAGGACACGATCGATCTGCAACTTCGCAATGTGTCGAGCGATCCGCTCCAGATTTATACGGTCACGCTCGAGCCTCGCAACGGCGGCTCCATCGATGATTTGACGCTCGAGGGGCTCCCTGGTGGGCAGTTCGAGATCGCTCCGCAGGATCGCTTCACGTTGACGGTGCGCTACAAGCCGACGACCACGACGGCGGCGTCCGGTCAGATCGTGCTGGAGACGAGTGATCCTGACTTCACGGTGGCGTCTCCTGCCGTGGTGCCGATCGCGACGCTCGCGAACCAGCCAGAGATTCAGGCGCTCCCGACGCAAGTGCGATTCACGCGCCAGCCCGTGACGGCGCCTTCCGCGAACCAGGTGTTGAGCATCACCAACACGGGAACAGCGCCGCTGCTCCTGACGCGTGAGCCCGTGTACTCGGGTGGCGGTGATTTCTCGATCACGGTGCCCGCGCGAACCTATCCGCTCGAGATCAAGCCATACCCCTTCGACGATCCCGAGGCGCTCGAGAACAACCCTCGTGATTACTTGCTCGAGGTGGACGTGCGTTACCGCGCGCTCGGTGATGGTTCGGATACGGGGGATGTGCTGATCTACTCGAATGATACGAGCCAGGCGAACCCGGGTAACGAGGAGGAGGGGTTGCTCGCGGTGCCTGTTTTGGCCAGCGCGGATGCGCCCTGCATCCTCGTCGACTCGATCGCTCGCAACTTGGGCCAGGTGCCCGTCGGTCAGAAGATCCCTGATATCGTCAACATCGAGAACTGTGGGACGGAGCCGCTCAATATCACCAGCGTTCGCATCCTGGAGAACTCGGACGAGGAAGAGTACGAGCTCGACCTCGGCGAGTGGGACCTCGATGGTAATGGTGATGTGGACGAGCCCGTGCGTATCGAGCCGGGTGCATCGGATTCGTTCCGCCTCGATTACACGCCGCTCGCTGAAGGGACCGATCAGGCGACGATCGGAATCTTTAGCAATGACCCGATCACACCTCAGCAAGACGTGACGGTCGTTGGCCGCGGCGCGCTCGGTGCGTGCCCGACCGCCGTGGCGGTCGGACGTATCAAGGGGCAGGGCGCCTCCGGGCGACCTTCCATTGGCGCGGCGCCGCTCGATTACATCATCCTCGATGGCTCTCAGAGTAATGATGAGGATGGCAACATCCCCAACGCCGAGGAGAACTTCGAGTGGGAGGTGATCTCCGGGCCGCCGGATGCCGTGGTGCAGCTTCGCGAGGCGATGGAAGCTCCTGGCGACTGGCGCTATCGCGAGGTGCGTCTGTTGCTCGCTGGTGAGTACAAGTTCGGCCTCAGGGTGCGAGACAACCAGGGCTTCGAGTCCTGTAACCAGGCTGAAGTGACCGTGCGCGCGGTGCCAAACGAGAAGATCCTCGTCGAACTTACCTGGACCAACCCCGAAGATCCTGACGAGAACGACACCGTGGGGTCTGACGTCGATATTCACCTCGTGAAGATGGGCCCCGGGCAATGGTTCACGGACCCTTATGACATCTACTTCCGCAACGCCAACAGCGGCCCTGGCTCGGACAACAACGGCATCTGGAACCCCGAGAGCCCGAGCCTCGATATCGATGACACCGATGGCGTTGGCCCCGAGAACATCCAGATGAATGATCCCGCCAACTGCCAGTGGTACTCGGTCGGCGTGCACTACTACCGTCAGGTGTTCGGGACGGCTTATGCCACCGTGCGCATCTACATCGACGGCGGGCTGGTCTTCGAGAAGCTCAATGTGCCGCTCCAGCGCGGCGGCCAGTTCTGGGACGTGGCGCGCATCCACTGGGATAGCCGCCAGGTGCTCGAGGTCGACGAGGTGCTCCCGGCTGCTCCCGAGGGGCAGGCGCCAGCGGTGACCTCTGATATGGCCAGCAGCGGGCTTTGCTCCGAGGCAAATCTTTACTAAACAACAAGAGGCGATGTGCCGTGGCGCATCGCTTCTTCGATGTCCTGTTCATCTCTTATCCTGTCGAGGTGCCCATGAGGCGTGGTTTCCCCGTTAACCGCCCTCGAGTGCTCGCGAGGTTCGCCTTGCTCTGCGCTCTCACGACGCTCCCAGCGTGTTCCATTATCGATGCGATCCAGGCTCGTGGCGCTGATCCCGAGGACATGTCTGCTGTGAACATGGACATGTCCGCCGAGGATATGTCCATGCCAGCGGATATGGCCGGGGATATGACCGCGCCCCAGGATATGTCTGTGGATATGCCGGCAGACATGCCCGCGCAGGATATGACGCCCGGGGATATGGATGTTCCGACGGATATGCTGGCGGATGCTGGTATGGATATGTCAGCGGACATGGCAGATATGGCTGGCCCCGCGTGTGGTGGAGAGGATGATCCTCAACCTACGCTGTTGATGCCAGGGCGCAAGATCTCGGCGCGACGGTACGTGGACGATAACAACGCGACGCAGCGTGTGGTCGTTCTCGGCAAGGATGGGCCTGAGGGGAGTGAGGATTATATCTCGGTTTATGAAGGTGGGAATGGCGCGGTCCAGGTCCAGCCTGGACCGCGTATCGAGAACGCCACCACCGAGCTAAACGCCACCGTGAGTTTTGGTGTCTCGGTGGCCATCTCTCCTGATGGGCAGACGCTCGCTGTCGGCGCCCCCGCCGA
>Ga0208061_100350_pt1 | contig 13348 bp, 7 predicted proteins | sample DeeseametaMP0555_FD_184209 | JGI IMG/M metagenome (GOLD analysis project Ga0208061, IMG submission 184209) | Marine microbial communities from the Deep Atlantic Ocean - MP0555 (SPAdes) | ecosystem: Environmental > Aquatic > Marine > Oceanic | place: South Atlantic Ocean | collected 2011-01-23 | reverse complement strand
TTCGCAACCCGCGCCTCGTTCGTTTCTTGCCTCGTTGATACGAGCTCTTCGAGGATCAGCCGCGCATGGTGACCATCAGCGCAGAGATCGCCGCAGGCGTCACACCATTGATACGCGAAGCCTGCCCGAGCGTGCGCGGGCGCACGCGGTGGAGCTTCTGGCGAACCTCAGTGGAGAGGCCGTTGATGGCGTCGTAGTCGATATCCCCCGGGATGAGCTTGTCCTCCATCTCGCGGGTTTCCTCGATCATGCGCTCCTGACGTTTGATGTAGCCATCGTACTGCACCTGGATCTCGATCGCTTCGGCGACTTCCTCGGGGATGACATCCAGATCGAGCGATGGCGCCAGATGCGCAGCGAGCGGTTTGATTTGCTCCATGGTCATCTTGGGGCGCTTGAGCAGATCCTCGAGCATGCAACCGTTCCCGAGGCTTCCCAGACCGCTCGCGTCAGCGATCGCCTGGTTCTCGTTGCTCGCGCCGACGGTGATGCTCGCGAGCGCCTCGCGCGTCTGCTCGATGAGGTCGCGCTTCTTACAGAAGCGTTGCCAGTGCTCGCCGTCCAGCAAGCCCAACCGATGCCCGTGATGCGAGAGGCGCCAGTCGGCGTTGTCCTCGCGAAGGATCAGGCGATGCTCGGCGCGGCTCGTGAACATGCGGTAAGGCTCCTCGACGCCCATGGTCACGAGGTCATCGATGAGCACGCCGATGTATGCCTCGTGGCGGCCAAGCACGAAGGGCTCTTCGCGGCGCAGCTTGAGCGCGGCGTTGATGCCAGCCATCAGCCCCTGCGCGGCGGCCTCCTCGTAGCCCGAAGTGCCGTTGATCTGACCCGCGAGGTAGAGCCCGCGGATCTTTCGCAGCTCCAGGGTGTGATCGAGCTGGATCGGGTTCACGAAGTCATACTCGACGGCATAACCGGGGCGCATGATCTCTGCCTTTTCGAGGCCAGGGATCGTGCGCAGGATCTCGAGCTGTACGTCGAGCGGAAGGCTCGTCGAGAGCCCGCTCGGGTACACCTCGTTGGTGGTCAGGCCCTGTGGCTCGAGGAAGATCTGGTGCCGCTTCTTGTCGGCAAAGCGCGTGACCTTGTCCTCGATGCTCGGGCAGTAACGCGCGCCGATGCCCTCGATCGCGCCGGTGAACATCGGCGAGCGATCGGTGTTGGAGAGGATGATCTCGTGGGTGCGCTCGTTGGTGTAGGTGATGGCGCAGGAGACCTGCTCGAGCATCGGCGGCTCGTGATAGAACGAGAAGCGTCGCGGAGGATTGTCACCGGGTTGCTCTTCGAGCGAAGCCCAGTCGATGGTGCGCGTGTCCAACCTCGGGGTGGTGCCTGTTTTCAGGCGACCCATCTCGAGCTCGAGCTCGGCGAGCTTGTGCGCCAGACCATAGGATGCCTTGTCTCCGGCGCGACCTGCCTCGAAGTTCTCCAGGCCCACGTGGCAAAGGCCGCGCAGGAAGGTGCCTGCCGTGATCACCACAGCGTCAGCTTCGTACAGTACGCCGAGCTTCGAGAGCACGCCGCAGACATGATAGCCGCCGTCGCGCTCCTCGATCTGGAGATCCTCGACGCTCCCCTGTTTGATCGTCAGGTTTGGCGTGTTCATGAGCTGGACCTGCATCTCTTGCCGGTAGACGCGCATGTCGCACTGCGCGCGGCTCGAGCGCACGGCGGGTCCCTTGCGCGTGTTCAGGCGTCGGTACTGGATGGCCGAGGCGTCGGCGATCTTTCCCATGATGCCGCCCAGAGCGTCGACCTCTTTGGCGAGGTGTCCCTTGGCGACGCCGCCGATGGCGGGGTTGCAGCTCATGTGGCCGATGGTGTCGATGTTCATCGTCAGCAGCAGGGTCTCGATGCCCATGGTCGCGAGCGCGTGCGCGGCTTCGCTTCCTGCGTGACCGCCGCCGATGACGATCGCTTCATACTTCTTTGGGTAGCGCATGATGTTTGCTCTATTATCGCTTGCTCCGGGCGGATGTTTTCGCGCGCTGGAGCTTTTGGGAGCAGGGGAGAGGAGGACTCACCTGGCAACAAAGTGATGCGCCAGAGTGTTCCCGCCAATGGAGACGTATCTCCGCTGAATGACTTGACTATGAGAAGTGTGGGGCGGCGTCAAGTGCGCTGAACACGACGCCTGTTTCGAGCGGGCGCCAGTGCTCAGACGAGCTTGAGCTTTCGCTTTCGAAAATCGGGCGCCTCGACCTGGATGAAATCTGTCATCTCGAAGAGGCGCGAGAAGATCCTGTCACCGATGCGTTCGGAGAGCGTCTCGCGCGCGGCCTTGCGCAGTTGGTCGCCCGAGGTGTCGTTGTAGCTAAACGCCTCGGGGCGGATGAGGTAGTTGCTCGTGAACAGCGTGGTGCGGCCGAGGTTGTAGCGCTTGGAGATGAGCTCGTCGAGGACGCCGAGCTGCCACTCGTTGTTGACGCCCTTGCCGAGCTCGTCGATGGCCAGCACGTCGACCTCGATAAGAGGTTGGATGACGCTTGTATCACCGCGGCCCACGTCGAACTGCTGACGCAAGGTCGAGAGCAGGTGCGTGAACTCGATAAAGCGCGCGTTGGAGCCTTTCTCGAGCGTGATGTGATGAATGAACGCGCTCAGGAGGTGTGTCTTCCCGGAACCCGGCGAGCCATAGAGCAGGAAGCCCTTGTCCGATGGAACAAACCGAATGGCGTACTTGAAGAGGTTGACGCGCACGCGCATCAGCTCGTTGGTGATCCCCTCGAAGTTCTCGAAGGTCTTGTCGCGGTAGCGCGCGGGGAGCCTGGCGTTATTGAACGCCTTGATGCGCCTTTCACGCGGCGAGCATTCGGGGCATGCGGTCGTGTAGCGGTAGCCGCGCTCGTCGCGCATGAAGATAAAGCCTTCGCCATCGCAGCGAGCGCAGGGCTCGTAGCAATGCTGGCAGATCTCGGCGATGGCAAAGCTCTGCGTTCCGTCAGCGCTGCTCTTTAGTCCGGTGACGTAGCGCTTCTCGTTGCAATGCTCACAGGCGTGCTTTCTGCGCGTCTTTCCCTGCTGTTCGTTCATCCGATGCGTGCTCTTATGCGTTGGTGAGGGAGGCCAATTTGACCAGCACCCCACTGTAGATCAGCCAGGGCTTGATGGAAAGGAGGCGTCTTATGCTTCTGGCGAAAGTGGTCGCGTCTTCGGGTGAAAATAAAAGCGGCGACCCCTGTTAAGGGTCGCCGCCTATGCGCGTTCTTCCACATCGCCTATCGGGGCGATGGTATACACCCATACATTTCAGTCATTTCACCGGCCAACCAAACATTATCCATCCAAATCAATCGCGTGGCCGATATGTATCATCCGAGTCCTGCTCTCACTGGATGTAGGACTCGATGCGTGCCTTGACAGCTTCGTGCTCTTCGTTGGCCGAGAGCTCGATGAGCTTCTCCATGCCAGCCTGTCCGCCAAAGCGACCCAGGGCGACGACCACGGCCATGCGCACATCGGCGCGCTTGTGCGTCGCCATCCCTTCCAGGCTGGACACCGCGTCTTCCCCGAACGCTTCGCCAAAGGCGATGATCGCCGTCGGACAGAGCGCGTGGCCGGGTTTAAAGCGGTCGAGCGCGTCACGGAGTGACGCGCTCGCGCGGTCATCCTCTCGAGCGTAGAGCGCGAGCGATTGCAGCGCTCGGCTTTGAGCCTGCTTACCAAAGCGATCTGTTTCGCTGATTTGCACCAGGTCCGCGACGACATCCGCCGAGTACTTGCGAAGCTCCAGTCGGCTCAGGACAAAAAGATCCGAAGCCAGGTAGTTTCCGACGCTCTCGACCGAGTCCACTTCCTGATCCTGGGCGCTGTCCTCGGGCAAGTAGTCGGCCATGGCCACCGAGGCGCTCCCACACACAATCATTGCCCCTGCAAAGAGGCTCATCAAACCAGTCTTCATCTTCCAAACATTCATCATGTTCACCGTTCCATTCATTCGTGCGGCCTCCTCGAACTTATCCAGCGACATCCATTTCGATCCGCGAGGAGGCATCTATTTTATTTATCGGCAAATCATTCGCCGTTGCGTTTCTGCCTCACTATAACTTCAAGTCCTGTGCCAGCTTTGGAGGAGATTCGACGTGGAGCACATGTAGGCGCATGTATGCTGGACTTGCGCGGGGAATCGCCTCTTCGGGATGGGTCACATCGAACCCTCCTCCCTGCCAAAAACGTCACAGGTGGCTGATCCTTCTGCCATACTTGTCATGTTTGGTGGCAACTGTAGTTGCCACTTGTGTATGAGGGAGCTTCGATTCGAGCAGTGAGGGGCGCATGCATACCTCACTGCTCGAATCGAAGCTCCCTCATGCATTGCAATCTCTTCAACACCCTCCAACAGCGCGATAGCGCAAAAAAAAGCGGCCACGCTTTGCATGGCCGTGTCGAGTTCAAGATATCGAAAAAACAAAAAAAGCGGCCATGCAAAGCATGGCCGCGTCGAGTTCAAGATATCAAAAGAATATCGAAAAAATATCAGGGACAACCGGAGGAGTCGGGCTTGGTGCCGAGGTGCGAGAAGTCGTCGACCGCGGCCGTGCCGTCGTAGTAGACGCTCGCGTCGAAGCTGCCATCGAGCGCCGTGTAAGGCATCAGGTTGCAGGTCCTGCGGTAGGTCACGTTCTCCCAGAGCCTCGAGCCTGGAGGCATGTCGTAGTCACCGAATGCGTCGAGCACGGTGTCTGCGCCAGCGTCGAAGTCGCCGTTTGCCATATCGTCTTTCCAGAGGATGAGGCGATCATCACCGTTGAAGTTGGTGACCGAGGACTCGAGCGTGCAGCTCGACTTGTCGGACAACCCGCTGTTGCAGAGCACGATGGTGCCATCTGCTGGAATCATCCCCATCAGATCTTCGGTGTTACCACAGGTGGTGTTGGCGTTGCTGACCACGCAGATGTGGAAGGGGGTCAGGTCGAGCGCGGCGTTCGGGTTGCAGTTGTGAAGCTCGAGCGCCTTGTTGTTCGAGCTTCCCTCGACGTACTCCGAGATGATCAGGCACTCGCTAGGAATCGCCGTCAGCGTCAGCGTCGCGGTCTGCGCCTGGCCGCCAGCGATGCTCGCCTCGACCGTGCCGGAAGCGCCCATCATGTTCGCGGTGACGCTGACCGTGGCCTCGAAATCACCGGCAGGGATCGTCACCGTCGCAGGCGCGCTGATATCACCAGCCACTGCCAGATCGACGACCTGTCCAGCCGAAGGCGCAGGGAGCGTGATGGCGACCGTCAGGTCGATCATCGCGCCAGGTGCGACGTTTGCCGTGCTCGGTGTGATCGAGGCGACCTCGCGGGTGGATGCGTCATCGTAGACCTCCACCGTCGCCATCTGCATCACGCCGTTGTACTCGGCGGTCACGGTGCCCGTGCCCGTCGCGGCGGCAGCTGTCAGGCTCAGCGGCGCTTCGATGTCACCTTGTGGGATGACGATCGTCGCAGGACCAGAAACCGACCCGGTGTAAGAGAGGTTGATGGTCACATCTGCCAACGTCGGCGAGGTCATCTGGACCTTGAGCCCAGGGAGTGGCTCGCCGGTGGTGTTGGCTTCGAGGTAGCTCGTGGCGTTGTCGAACCCGAGCAAGTCTGCCGGGCCAGTCACGAGGTCATTCTCATCGCGAGGTGCGATACCGTTGTTGCCGTTCATCCCGTAGAAGTCGCGGTAAGAGACGCACCCAACGATCGAGCTGTAGTTGTCGCCAACCTCGGGCTTCGCGTAGGCAAAGAGCGTGTCGTCGACGGACAGACCGCTGTCGAGTCCGATCTCACCGAACTGGTCGTACTTGGAGACGTCCGCGACGCTCGCCATCGAGATCTGGACGAGCAATCCTTCGTAGGCTTCGCCCTTACTTCCCATACGCACGAGGTCATCCTGAGCGACCATCGTGGGTGCGGGGGACATGCCGTTGGTGTCGACCGTGACGGCGGCGTCGACGAGCTGTCGGCCACCCTGGAAGCTGCCGATGCCAGCGTCGACGCTGACGCGGTCACCGCGCACAGGAGGGTTCATCGCGCCGGGGGTGTAGACGTAGATGCCCGAGAAGTCGAGGTCGGTGAAGTCCGCGCTGTTCTGGTCGAGCTGTGCGTAGAAGCCATCCTCGCCAGAGCCGGTCACGATCATGTCCGTGATGACCACGCGCGAGCCTTCCATGAACATGCCCTGGTTGACCTCGTAGACGGTCGCGGGGCAACCCGCCGTGCCGTTGTTCTCGCGGTCGGGGCAGGGGTCACACAGGTCGCCCTTGTCATCGCCGTCCATGTTTGCCTGATCCATGTTCGGGATGTTGGGGCAGTTATCCATGCCATTTGGAGTGCCGTCACCATCGCGATCGTTCGGGTCGAACATCTCGCACATCTCGCCCTCATTGACAGGGCAGACGTCACAGCTGTCGCCGTCTGGATCGTTGTCGAAGTTAGGCTGCGCGCCCTCGAGAGGACGGCTCGGGTTGAACACTGCGGGGCAGATGTCCGCGCTATCTTCGATGCCATCACCGTCCGCATCCGTCGCGCTCGACATGCCGTCATACTCGCCGGGACGTGCGGGGACACAGGATGGCTCTTCTGGAGGAGCGTCGCAGTAGAAGAGCTCGTAGCGCTTGGGCTGGCCGAGGTTATCCTCGAGGTTCTGGAGCGTGAAGCCGGTGTCGCGCTCGGAGCAGATCTTGATCGAGTCCGAGCAGACGTCGAGCGCCTCACAGCCCGATGCTTCGTCACCGAGCAGTGCGTCGATGCCAGCGGCCTCGCCAAGGAGCGGTTGGCCACCACGCCAGACAAACGCCACATCGCGCACGCCCGCTTCGATCACGGCGCGGTAGTTCTCGCGCGCGGTGCCGTCGAAGATGGCGATGTCCGCGATCTTTCCAGCGTCGAGCGAGCCGAGCACGTCCTGCGCGCCGAGCGCCATGGCGCCGTTGATCGTGACCGTCTCCCAGAGGAAGCGATCGGAGAGCTGCTGATCGTAGTGATTGGTGTTCAGGTAGTCCGCGCAGTTCAATTCGCGCAGCGTGTTCATCGAGCCGCTGATGATCCAATCCGTACCGAGCGCGACGGTCACGCCGAGGCGGCGATAGGTCAACACGTCGGCGGTCTGACCGTAGAGGTCGATGTTGGAGCGTGGCGACCAGACGAGCTTGGAGCCCTCGGCAGCCATCGCGGCGATGTCATTGGCCTGGAGGCCAATGCCGTGAACGATCGAGGTGTTCGGCGCGATAAGATCGCGGCCGCTCGCGCCGGAGAGGCAGACGAACTCGTTGCGAGATTCGGCGTCGATGCCCTCGGCGACGTGTGGGAGGTACACGGTGTTATCGAGCACGCTCTCGTTGTCGATGCCGTTGTAGTCACAGCCGTTGGCGATGAGCGCGCCGCTCGAGTCGCCGAGCGGGAAGGTCTCGTACTGGACGCTGATGCCGCTCAGGCCGCCGTTGTTCGAGTTCTGGTCGATGTTGCGCAGGAAGCCGCCCGCGCCGCCGCTGCCAGCGAGCGTCGTCGTGCCCGCGAGCATATGGCGGAGCTCGGCAAACAGGATGTTCTCGCGGTTGCGCTCCGAGCCGAAGTGATCGACGGCGTTGTGTCCGCGGCTTCCGCGGCGCCAGTCGTGGCGGTGATCGAAGCGCTCGTCGCCGTGACCCACGGGCTTGCCGTGCGCGTTGAAGGTGATGTGATCGTGCGCGTTGATAAGACCTGGCGAGATGACGCCATCGGCGCAATCGACCATCGTCGCATCGGTCGCCGCGGCTTCCGCCGACCAGTCACAGCCGACGTAGAGAATCTCACCGTTCTCCTTGCCACCTTCGAAAATCACCGCGCCATCTTCATAGATCTTATCGCCGGCCAGCACGGTGCCGCGAAGGACCACGTTGGCGCCGCTTCCCGCGGTCACATCACACAGTCCGCCCGAGGTCGGCGCGGGCACGACGTCAGCGCACGACACGACCTCGGAGGGCGTGTTGTTGTTTGGCGTCGTGTTGTTGGGGGTGGAGTTGTTTGGCACCGTATTATTAGGCGCCGTGTTGTTTGGCGCGGTGTTATTCGGTGCGGTGTTGTTGTTGGGCGCGGTGTTATTTGGCGACGTGTTGTTTGGCGACGTCGTGTTGTTCGCGACCGTGTTGTTGGCGGTGGTGTTGTTCGGTGTTGTCGAGTTGGTCGTGTTGTTCGGGGTGTTGTTCTCATCCCCATCACACGAAGCGCAGGCAGGTGTCGCAGCGACAGCAGCGAGCGCGATCCACAACAAGAGGCGATTGGGTGCTCTCATCGGCAAGGCTCCAGATGAAGTGTTCCGCCACAATGGGCGGGGATCGTGGAAAAAAATCCAGGGTCACTCATCTGCGAACCGTAGTCGAACATCGCGCGCAATGAAAGAGCCTATACGTGACATGCCCGTTACAGGGCCATGCCGAGGTCGCGCTCTAGAAATGATCGCGCAGTGCGCGCGCCTGTTCCTCGAGCAATCCTCGAAGCCACTCGTTCCCTCCATCCTCATCAGCGCGCATGTGCCAGCTCATGGCCAGGATCACGCCAGGGAGCTGTAGGGGAGGAGAGAGGATCTGGAGGTCATCTCTGACGAGCAGGTCAGCGACGCGCGAGGGGAGGGTGGCGATGGCGCCGGTGCGACGGATGACCGCTGGGAGCGTGGCCATGTGTGCGACCTTGAAGGCCACATCTCGGCGTTTGCCTACTTGCTTTAGCGCGATATCGATGGCGCTCGCGGACTGCGTGGGGTTTTGCAGGTCGACGTGTTTGGCGTCGACGAACTCGGCGAGGTCGAGGCGCTCGCGTGACTGCCTGGGGGCGAGGACGACGAGGTCATCGCGAAGCAGCTCTCTCGAGCGCAGCGCGGACTCTTCCATCGGCGCGCGGCCGAGCACGAGATCGACCTGACCCTGCTCGAGCGCACCTCTGGGGAGCTGCAAACCTCTCGAGGAGACCTCGACAGTGATCGTCGGCGCCTGTTTGGAGACCTGTTCGAGGAGCGCCGGCACCAGCAGGAGCTGGCAGGTGTCATCGGCGACCACGCGCAGCGTGCGGCGATCAGAGCCTGGGTCAAAGGAGTCGACGCCCGTGATGGCGCGCTCGACATCGCGCAGGATCCTCCTGACCTCGGGCGAGAGCCGTAAGGCCAGGGGAGTCGGCGCCATCCCGTGGGTGGTCTTGACGAGCAGCTCGTCATCGAAGAGCTCGCGCAATCTGGAGAGCGCGCGGCTCATGGCAGATTGACTCAAGCCCACGCGCTTGCTCGCGTTGGTGACATGTTGCTCTTCGAGCAGAGCGTCGAGGTAAACGAGCAGATTGAGATCGATGTCCGAGAGGGACATGGCGACTCCGCGTCAGCGATGACATGTGGCTATGAACGAAAAGAACGTGAGCTGGTCTCTAAAAAACTAGCAGCCCATCGCCTGTCCATAAAGCCACTGCGCGGTCTCGCGCTCGGCTTTATTGCGGGTCATAAACTCGACCCCGTAGGCGCGCCTTCCACCATCGGAGGTTTCTCGGCGCACGATACCCGTGACATCGGCGTTGATGCGTTTGCCATCGCCAAGGATCGTGACTGCAATATCGAGGATGGTTCCTGGCTCGATGGTGGTCTCGGTCTTCACCAGACACCCGCCAGGAGAGATGTTGAGGACCTGACCGAAGATTTCGCGAGGTCCGCCCTCCCATGTGATCGACGCGATGGCGCGAACGGGGGCGCGGCGAATGCGAGCCTGCGCGCCATACTCTTCGAACATCGGCGCGCCGGGTCCGCTGCCGATCTCCATCACCTGCGACTTCTGCTCACCCACTTCGAGCTTCGGGATAAACTTGCCCAACATCGTATCGCCTCCGTGCGATCTGAATCTGTATGGCCAGGCCCGCGTCCTTGCGCGCCTCTATCCCCTACCTTGCCACCTCCACGCGAGGCCGCAATTTTTTTCCCGTCAGGTGGCGTCAACTCTATCCTGTTATTGTCTTCATTATCTGAGTTTTCTACCTCTGCTTTTGCATCTTGTTGCATCATGTTTCGTTTGTTTTCAAACGCATCACGATCTGGGTGAAGATTGCTTCGGAGTTGACCTGGTGATACGTTCTCCACCACCCACCGCACTTTAGGGTCTTGTGAAGATGGTTGTGTGACCACAACCTTTTTACCCCCAGCCATGGATTTTCTTGGGCATCAAGGGCAGCGAGAGGATGAGCAATAAAGAGATGGGTCTCAGGACGGTCTTCGTCGACGAGCGAGCGACCTCGAGGCAGCTGCAAAAAGCAAAGCTCGTCGTTATCGATGGGGAGGACAGCGGGCGCGAGTTCACGATCGAGAAGAGCAAGGTTTACGTCGGTCGCTCCAAGGTCAACGACATCACCCTCAAGGACAAGTCGATCTCGAGTACGCACTTCGAGCTGCGCGCCGAAGAGGACGGGTTTCTTCTGAGGGATCTCGGTTCGACCAATGGCACCCATATCGGCGGCTGTCGCGTGCGCGAGGTTTGGCTCGCCCCTGATGTGACCTTTCGCGCAGGCAACACCACCATCAAGGTCGTCGCCAGCAACGAAGTTGTCGAAATCCCGCTCAGTGAAGACGAGCACTTCCATGGCGTGATCGGTCGCTCGGTCGCCATGCGCGAGGTCTTCGCCACGCTCGCAAAGGTCGCCCCGAGCGAGTTGACCTGTCTGATCGAGGGCGAGACCGGGACCGGCAAGGAGCGCATCGCGCGGGCCATCCACGACGCCTCTCGCCGCAAAAGCAAACCCTACGTTGTTCTCGATTGCTCCTCGATCCCCAGGGATCTGATGGAGTCCTACGTCTTCGGTCACGAGAAGGGCGCGTTCACCGGCGCTGTGTCACAACGCCCCGGCGCTTTCGAGCAAGCGAGCGGCGGCACGCTGTTTATGGATGAGGTCGGCGAGCTCGATATCTCGTTGCAGCCAAAGCTCTTGCGTGTGTTGGAGAACCGTGAGTTCAAGCGCGTCGGTGGTACCAAGGTGATTCGCTCCGATTGTCGCGTGATCGCTGCGACAAACCGTGACCTTCGCGCCATGGTCAACGAGGGAACCTTCCGCGAGGATCTCTACTTCAGGCTTTCGATCATCAACATCCAACTTCCTTCGCTCAGGCAACGCCGCGAGGATGTCCCCTTGCTGGTCGAGCACTTCTTGAACGAGGTCACCGAGCGCAGACCTGACCTCCCGAAGATGCGCCTCACGGCCGAGGCGATGGATCATCTCCTCGAGCATGGATGGCCTGGAAATGTGCGCGAGCTACGCAACGTGATCCTGCGCGCGGGCAACCTCGCCATGGGGAGCGCGATCGAGAAGAGTGATTTGTTGCTCAACGCTGCGTTTGGCGCTCCGAGCCCTGTCGTCCAGCAAGAGGTCGCACCGCAAGATGGGCATCACTTCGAGGTCGACATCGCGCACGAGTTCAAGGACGCCAAGCAGGAGCTCATCGAGCGGTTCGAGATCCTCTACCTCGAGGAGTTGATGAAAGCCCACGAGGGGAACATCTCACAAGCATCACGCGCCGCTGGGCTGACGCGTTATCACCTGCGCGAGCTGCTCAAAAAGTACGACTTGAAGTGATTTTGGAGCGTTCGTTTTGGCAATAAAAAAGGCGACCCTGACCGGGTCGCCTTTTTTATTATGAACCACGCCGTTTTTATGGAGCTGGTGGTGCGATATCGACCGTGAGGTCGTACGTGCCGTTGCCAGTGCTGTACCCATCAAGGATCAGGAAAAGGGTTTCTCCTGCTGCGGATGTGTACGTTACTCCTTCTGGGTTTCCGTTGTCTTCACCGGCCACGCAGGTGGCGTCGATTTGGGTGCAGTCCGAGACCAAGTAGATCGCCGCATCGAAAGATGGGTTTGGCGACATGATGGCAGTCAAGGTTTCGCCAGCGGCAAGTGTCACCGAGTAGACCGCATCGGGTCCATTCGCTTGGCTGTAGCCAGTACAAGCGCTTGTTGAAGGGCCATAATCGTTTGCGAAGCCGCTTGTTGTTCCCACATAAGAGCCGCTCATTGTGAGAGGAACAGCGTCCATACACGTATCGCCGCCATCCAATGTGATGGGAGGAGGCGTGGTTGCCAGGGCATAGGTGTAGCCTTGATCGGCTTCTGTGTCGGCTTCAATAGCGAGCAAGTATGTTCCTGCTGCGAGAGCCGTTCCGCTGAGGGTTTCGGGAGTGGTGTCACTGTAAACCTGCTCGCCGGTTGCAGAATCAAAGAGCAAGAGATCGAGCGTTCCTGTGCCAACCACATCGACACTTCCCCCCAAGGAGACATCCTCAGTAAAGGTGATGAAGTAGTAATCTCGGTACTCGTCCCCAACAAGGTTTGCGTTTCCACCCGTGATATCAGCGCCGACTCCAAACATGCCGATGTCTGTTGGGGTCAGCGCGTTGAAGGTCAGGACTTCAGCAGTGAGCGGGGTCGACGAACTGTTGTTCTCCACTTCTATAAGGAATGTGCCTGCATTCGGGGCATAGAAGTAGCCGACTTCTCGACCTGTATCGCCAAGGACATCGAAGAACGTCTGTGAAAAGACTGTTTGCCCGAGCGAGTTCTTGATCCTCACATCGATTTCTTCACCCTCCGTATTGGTATGGGTGAATTCGATGACTTCGCCGGCGTTTGCCGAGAACGTGTAGGAACGCACTTGGTCACCCGTGTAATCTACGGGTGTTGTGGTCGTCGGCGTGCCGGGGGTAATCGTCCCCAGGTCCCCATCTGTCATGGTCGGGGTCAGGGACAATTCAAATGCCGTGTCACGTCCGAATGCGCTCGTCCAATCGAAGAAGAAGAAAACATCGCCTTGTGGGAGAAGGATGTCTTCTTCGTCACCTTCGTCGATTTCAAAGGTGCCGAAAACACCATTTGCGGTGCTGATCTGGAGCCTCGCGCCGCCGATGTCTTCACCAATCCGATCGACCGTGAAGGTCGCAGGCCCGCCGGTGTAGTTGGTGAGCTTGAAGTAGTTATCGCTCAGGTCCATGAACTCACCGGTGATGGGACCCATGGAGGTGTCCACATCGACAGGCATGTAGGGGGCGATCTCTTCGACGCGGAGTGCGTACTTCCAGTTGTCGTCTCCGGTCGGTCCGCCCTCGAAACCATTGGCGAGGTAGAACGATGGCGCCACGACGATTGTGTAGTCGCCGTCTTCTGGAATCACGATCGAGCGAGACGATCCTTGGTTCAGATCGAACGTCGAGAAGCGCAAGAAGGCTTCTTCCGGGGTTAACGCCATCATGTTGAGCGCGCCAGCTTCGATGACCGCGAACGAGAGGGAGGGACCTGCAGTGGGCTGAACGGAGACCTGGAGGGTCTGTCCAGCGGTGGCGGAGAATGTGTAAGCGTCGACATCCTGATCGAGGACCATGTCG
>Ga0208061_100349_pt1 | contig 13393 bp, 12 predicted proteins | sample DeeseametaMP0555_FD_184209 | JGI IMG/M metagenome (GOLD analysis project Ga0208061, IMG submission 184209) | Marine microbial communities from the Deep Atlantic Ocean - MP0555 (SPAdes) | ecosystem: Environmental > Aquatic > Marine > Oceanic | place: South Atlantic Ocean | collected 2011-01-23 | reverse complement strand
GAGCGCGCGGCTCGAGGCCGCGCGCCAACAAATCGCGACCAGTGATTCCATGGAGGAGCACGAGGCGCTGCTCCTGGATGCATTCCGTGCGGTTCAGAAGCCGCTCGACCTGACCGTCGTCGAGGCGTTGCTCGGCGTCTTCGGGCTCGTCCCCGTGGCGCGAGCGTTCGTCGAGGGGACGTTGTCCGAGGAGACCCGGCAGAGCGCGATGGATGCTGCGACCGCGGTCGCAAAAGCGATCGGAGTTCAACCTGTCGGGACGCTCGCGACGCTTGTCGCCGAGGTGCGCCGCGTCAAGGCGCTCGAGGATCGCAAGCTCGAGATCATCCTCGAGCGCGTCGAGTCGAGCACACCCGAGCGTCTCCAGGGGATGCTCGTCGGTTACCTGACCACCTCTCCTTCGCCGGTCCACGCCGAGGCGATGGCGAAGGCGATCCCCGAGGCGATGGCCAGCGCCAGAGCTGCCTGGGATCAGCAGCGCTCGCTCGACTTCGACGCCTCGATCAAGGCGCGCTTGCTCGAGCAAGCGCGCCAGGAAGACGCGCTCGCTGACCGCGAAGAGATCGCGGATCTGCTCGAGCAGATCCTCCAGGAGCTCGATCGTCCTTCGAGGATTCTCAAAGGGATCCTCGAAGATCAGGAGACAGACGCAGACACGCGCCTGCTCGCGACGATGCTCGTGGGGTGGATGGGCGAGCGCGACTTGATCGAGCAAGTGCTCGCTGTCGCGCTCTCCGCGCCGGAGCAGGATGTGTGTTGGTATGCGGTGGTCTCGGCCAGCCTCGAGCCGATGAGGACCTGTCAGGCGCTGGCGCTCGCGCTGGCGGATGTCTCCTGGGGGAACCCCGAGGAGCCCGAGAACGCCTGGACGCCAAGGCGTGCCCGCGCCACGGTCGTGGCGCGCACGCTGCTGCCTGAGCTTGGCAGCCCGCTCGAAGCATTCTCACTGGAGGAGTTCGAGAGCACCGCGGACGAGGAGCTCAAGATGTTGCCACGCCGCACGCAGCTCTTGCTGACGCGCTGGCGAGAAATCACTGCGCTGAAAAAGAAGGGCTAGAGAGGTGCGCTCCAGGACAACGTGGTGACAGAGATGGCATCAATCGCCATCGGTGTCATTATCATCCTCTTCGTCATCCGAGTCCTCGGGATCTCCCGGGGACTTTTTCTTTTGGATCTTGGCGATGTGGACGATGGCGTCCCCCTGATAAATCAGTGGGTTCACCGCGCAGCCGATGAGCATACCATCTGCGGGTGATTTCACGCGCAGCGTGCGGTTGCCAAAGATGTCCTCGATGGCGCCCAGGTGATCCCCCTTGGCGACCATGTCTCCCATCTTATAGAACATGCGGAAGAGCCCGGCGCGTCGCGCCCTGACCCAGGTCGAGCGGTTGGACTCGAGCGACTCGGTCTCGATGGCCGCGCCGTCGTACTCGCGCATCCCGAGGTGATCCATCACGCGCAAGATCCCCTCGCGCCCGACCTCGATGACGTGCTCGTCGAAGCGAAGCGGCTCTCCACCTTCGAACAACAACACTGGTAAGCCGAGGTCCGTGGCGGCCTTGCGGATGGTCCCCTTGCGGTTCTTGCTGTGCATCATGATCGGCGCGTTGAACGCGCGCGCCATATCATGGGTGACCTTGTCCTTCATGTTGCCGCGAATCTGCGGGTAGTTGGTGCGCGAGTCCGCGGCGGTGTGCAGGTCGATACCATGGGTGCAGTGCGCGACGATCTCTTCCATGAAGAGGTGCGCGATGCGGCTCGCCAGTGATCCCTTCGCTCTGCCCGGGAAGCTGCGGTTGAGATCGCGGCGGTCAGGAAGGTAACGCGATTCGTTGAGGAAGCCGTAGATGTTGACCACGGGCACCGCGATCAGCGTGCCCTCGAGCCCTCTGGCGGCGACGCGCTCGAGCAGGCTGCGCACGATCTCGACGCCGTTGATCTCATCGCCGTGCAAGGCCGCGCTGACCCAGAGGCAAGGCCCTGGTTGCTCGCCGTGAACGACGACGACGGGGAGTGACATCGGTGTGTTGGTCGGCAGATCACCGAGCGGGATGGTCAGGCGTTTGCGCTCTCCTGGTGAGATCGCCACGCCGCCGATCGTGATCTTACCCCACGGCTTCTGGTTCCCGTTCCCGACACCCATACAACCACTCCTTCGGTCTTCCGCTCGAACAATAGGACTACTCTCTGTGCACGTTGTAACATGCGCTGGCGCGCGTCGGAACCCTCCCGAATCACCTGCGCGATGTGTTCGCGTCAGGGCAACCGCTCGAGGGAGGCCTGCCAGACCTCCGGCCGCAGCGTGGAGTAGCGCAGCACGCGCTCGAGTTCTTCCTTGTAGGCGGGGACGAAGTGCTGGTTCGCGACCCCGGAGCGCTCGCGCAGGTAATGCCTTAAATGCTCCTCATCACGCATATCCCCGAGCTTTTTACGCACGGTCATGACGTTCAGGACCAACTCGAAGCGCTCGAGTTGTTCTGCCCACTCCGATTGCCCGAGGCAATCGGCGATGACATCGAGGGGGGTGTACGAGGAGAGCGTCAGTGTACGCAACGCGGGGAGCTTCGCTTTGCGAAGCTCCTCGGCGCCGCTCCTGTAGAGCGGGTTATCGCGCAAGTCGAGGTGTTCCAGGGCATCGAACGAGAACTTGCCAAAGATGACTCTGGCCTCGTTCCCTCCGATCTCGCAGTTTGGAAACCGCAAGGTCTTTAGCCGGTCGATAAACGAGGCGCGCGCGAGGGCGTTCAGCTTGACCGAGCCGAGGTTCGTGTCGTGAAACACGAGCGAGGTCAGGTTGGTGAAATGCTGCGAGCTGCCCAGCGCTCGGATCGACTCGAGCATGATCTTGTGGCCGCCAAACGAGAGGTGTGTGACCCACTGGAAGGCATCGTTCTCGCACACCTTCATGAAGCGAGGGTTGCCTATCCTCGCCACGTCGATGGCGCGCACGAGCGCCATCAGCACGCCTGGAGAGACCCCTCTGATGAGCTTGTTTACCCAGTCTCTCGGCGCCACCCGCGCCTCGTCCTGCCAGCTCTCTAGCTGGATGAGCGCGTAGGGGAGCCATTGCTCTTCGACCTCGTCACGGTTGGACTCGTGCGCATCTTCGAGCATGGCGAGTAAATCTTCCCACCGCTCGTTTTGTTCTTCCAATGTGTAGGCGCCGTGCAAGAGCGAGCGCAAATCACCGAACGTGCTCAACTGGATTCTCCGAAGGAGCTATCGTGGATCTCGACCTGTATTGGTCAAGATGTTAGATGTGGAGCGTACAGACTGGAAGGAAAACAACCTTTGCCACAAGAGGTTTGCATGGAGCCCTCTCAAATCGAGGAGCTCGCCGGGCAGTTGGCGAGCAAGCTGGCGCACGCATCCGCAGCCGCCACACCGGCGCGAAATGGGATGGAGGCGCGTGACCAGGATCGCGAGCGTTCGATGTTCTCGACGCCGCTTCCCCTGCCCACGTCCGACAATCTCGCGCGTTACATCGATCACACTCAGCTCAAGCCTGACGCACCCCGCGAGGCGATCGAGTCGCTCTGCGAGGAGGCCAGGGAGCATAACTTCTGGAGCGTGTGTGTGAACGCGGCGAATGTGCGCCTGGCGAGCACCCTGCTTCGCGGCGCTCGCACGCAAGTGTGCGCTGTGGTGGGGTTCCCGCTCGGCGCGAGCACGCCCGCCTCCAAGGCGTTCGAGGCGCGCGAAGCGGTGCGCCATGGCGCCTCCGAGATCGATATGGTGATCAACATCGGCGCGCTGAAGTCGCGCGACTTTCACCTCGTCTCCGAGGATATCGCCGCGGTGGTCGAGGCGGTCCCCGGCAAGATCGTCAAGGTGATCCTCGAGACGTCCTTGCTCGAAGATCGCGAAAAGATCATCGCCTGCGCGCTCGCCAAGGGCGCGGGCGCACACTTTGTAAAGACCTCGACAGGGTTTAACGGGGGTGGCGCGACCGCCGAGGATATCAAGCTGATGCGCGATATCGTCGGGCAGGATATGGGCGTCAAGGCGAGCGGCGGGATTCGTGACGCCAAGAAGGCGCTCGCGATGCTCGAGGCAGGCGCGAACCGGCTCGGTTGCTCCTCCTCGGTCGCCATCGTCGGCGGCAAGGCATCGACCTCGCAAGGATACTGAACCTCGAGATTCGTCAACGCATTCGAAGGGAGGACTCATGCGCAACTTCGCCATGCACTTCTGGCGCACGATCGCAGGGCACGGCGACGCCGTCGCGCTCGTATCACCGGACGAGAACAACGCCATAAAAGAGGTCACCTTCAACGAGTGGGTGCGGCGCGTGCACAGGCTCGCCGTCGGCTTGATGGAGAAGGGGATCGAGCCGGGCGCGCGCGTGGGTCTGATCACGCAGAACTGCACAGATCTCTTGACGTTCGCCGCCAGCGCCTGGGTCGTCGGCGCATGTCTGGTTCCGCTGGTCCCCGGCAGAGAGCGCCGCGAGCTGCTCCGATGCCTCGCCAGGAGCGGCACCGAGTGGATCGTCGTGCGCGATCGCGATGGCCTGGATCAAATCCGGGGCCAGGCCGCCAACCTCCCAGAACACCTCCAGTGGGTCCTGCTCGATGGAGACAAGGCACCGACAGCGCCAAACGTGCACACGCTCGAGGCGATCCTCGAGGCGGGGCACTACCGCGAGCGTCGCGGCGGCGAAAAACAGCTCGCCAAGAGGATGTTCGAGCAGCCGCTCGACCAGCCGACGACGATCTTTTTTGCTCCAGAGCCAGGGGACGATCCTCACGGCGCGTTCTTCGATGGGGAGCGCACCGCGCGCCTGATCGGCTACCTCGGTCAAGATTTGCTCCTCGATGAGGGCGATCGCGTCGCCTTGATCTTGAGCTATGGATGGTTCCACGCCTTCCTCGTGGCGATGGCCACGTTGTTCGAAGGAAAGGCTGTGATCACCGCCGACAGCCTCGGCGATGTGATCGGCAACCTCGGCGTGCTCTCGCCAACGCATTTGCTGACCGGGCCTGCGTTCCTGGAAGGGCAGGCGAGGAAGTGGCAGGCGCGCATCGAGGCAGCGCCCGAGTTTCTGAAGAAGATGACCGAGGAGCCCGACCCGAAGAATCGCTTCTCGCTCAGTCGCGCGCTCGGCGTCTTCGGCGATCGCGCCGCTGATCGCGTGCTGGCAGAACCTATCAGGCAAGACCTCGGCTCCTCGCTTCGCGCGATCTATGTCGTCGAAGGAAAACTCCCCGACGAGGTTCATGGCGTGCTCTCTCGGGCGCAGATCCAACTGCTCGGGCTCCACGGTTATCCCGAGTGTGGCATCACGCACCTCGAGCGCATCGGCGCGCAACGCCGAAACTCCGTGGGGCGACCCCTGCAAGGGGTCGCCTGCAAGATCGAGGACGCCAAGGGCGTGGAAGCTGGTCAGATTTTGATCCGTTCCGAATCACTCGCCAGAGGATACTGGGACGAGGAAGGACCTCGACAGGTCCAGCAAGGCTGGCTCTACACGGGGGATATCGGGCGCATCGAGGAGGGCTTCCTGTTCCTGGGAGCCGCAGACGCCAACGCGAGCGATGAAGAAGACAAAGCGCAAGGGCAAGAAGAAGAGTGAGGCTTCGGCGCAGAAAGTGCGCAAGGCATCTCCTTTAGAGGAGCAACCCGCGGCGAGCGATCCGCTCGATGCGGAGGCGCTCGCCAGCGTCCTCGAGCAAGCGCGCGAGGAGGCCGACGCCTTCTTGCGCGAGGAGTACCGCGAGCGCCTGCGGTTTTGCCTGTTCGCGGGCACCGGGCTGCTCTTCACCTCGGTTTTTATGGGGTTCTTTATCATCCCCGTGTTCGATCTCGAGGGAAACCTCGCCAAAGGATTGGTCATCGGGCCGATCGCAGGCATCCTCGCGCTCTGGTTCTTTCGCTTTCGCTGCACGCGCTGTGACAGGATCCCGATCCTCCCCTCGACGCTCTTTCACTTCAAGACGATGGACTTGCCTGGTTGCCCTCACTGCGGCTTGAAGTTCCACGTCGAAGAGCCCCCCGATCGGGATGACTCCTCTCCTCTCGCCACGGAGGAGGAGTGAGCAGCTTCGGGGACATCCGCGCGTTCTTTGCCTCGCCACCTCCCGAGGGTGACCTCTGGTCAGAGCTTATCCCCTTGCTCGAAGCCTTCTCTCCACGCGAACAACTCGTCGAACTGGTGCTCCCGTATTGTCGGGATCATTTGGAGCAACTGAGCATCCTCGAGCGACCTTTGGGGGACGCGCAACTGCGCCGTTTGCTCGGTGGCTTCGAAGTCCCCATCGCCGCGCTCGTCACGACGCTCTCGCTGAAACGAGAGCGCTTGCTCGCGCTCCAATTGGGAGAGCTGCGACCTGAAGAGCTCGGGCGGATGTTACAGGGGCATCCCTGGGCATCACTGCGTGCGGTGGAACTCTCGGGGCAGCGAAACCCGCTCGGTTTGCTCGAGGTGTTGCTCGAGCATCCGATCGCCGGGCAGCTCGAGCGCATCGTGCTCGAGCGTTGCCCGCTCGGAGATCAGGGACTCGAGGTCCTCGCCAGGAACACATCCCTGACACGCCTGAAGCACCTCGAGCTGCGTCAAGCGCAGCTCGCCGAGCGCGGCGTCGCCTGCCTCTTCGGGGCCGCGTGGTTTCCTTCGCTGGAGGTGCTCGGCCTGGGCGGGAACCCGAGCGCCGAGCGGGTGTTGATGGAGCTCGGTCTGGAGGGCGATGCGTTGGCGTTGCGCCGTCTCGACCTTGGTGGAATGCACTCGAGCGCGAGGGTCTTCACGGCGATCCTCAATTCCGCGAGGTTGCGTGGTCTGACAGAGCTCGACTTCTCCTACAATCCGTTCGAGGTCGATATGTTGGGGGATTTTCGCGACTCGGGGATGAGGCTCGAGCGGTTGAACCTGGCGAGTTGTCGTGTCGACGAGGGTGACCTGTTGGCGTTGGCGCTGGCCGAGCAGGCGCGCGGTATCACCGCGCTCGATTTGAGCTGGAACGAGGTCGAACGCTACGAGCTGCTCCTGGCCGACGAGGCGGTCTTCCCACGCCTCGGGCGCCTCTGGCTCTCGCCATCAAAAGAAAACAGCGCGCAACGCGAAGAGCTCGCGTGCGCGCTGAGAAAGCGTGGCGTGGATGTGCGCTGGCGGCGTTAAGCCGTCGCGATCAGCCGTTGATGGCGATCTTGAGCGCGAGCATCGCGAACAGCGCCGTGAAGCAGATAAAGAGTGTGATCCACATCACCCAGGGGGCCTGGTGAATCGGGGCTTCGCCATGTTCGTCGTGTCCACCCATGAGTCGTCTCCTTGCGTCTATCGGGCCACAGTACTTGTCGATATTCATGATGCATGAACCTTGACCGAAGTCACATCGGTCAGGTTCACGCGGCGAACATCATGCGCGAGCCTCGTCGAGGTTGCAAACCGAAATCTGCCATCCTCTCAGGGCTTCTCGAGCTTGCCGTAGCGTTCGCGTAGCGGAGAGAGGTTGCGCTCGATGGCGTACTCCTTCTCCCAGCGAGTGGCCAAGCGGTTAGCGAAGATCTTTTCGCGCGCGGCATCCCGAAAGGCTTTCATATTCGCTTTCTTGTTCTTCTCGAACTGCGCGCGTTCGGGTTTGTTGCGCTGGATAAGCCCTGCGAGCCACGCGTATTGCGAGGTCATGTGGGCTGGGTCGAGGATGCGATTGCTCTTGGCGTCGAGCTCGAACAGCCGATCGAGCAGGTCGGGGTGTGTGCCCACGCCGGGGATAAAGCCTTCGGGATCGCGCGTGAGCGCGCCTGGGGTTCTTGTTCGCGTGAGCTCGGGGTCGATATCTGCCAGGAGTTTGCTCTGCTGCTCGGGCGTCAGGCTCGAGAAGTCTTTCACCTGACGCATCCTGTCGATGAGGAGCTTGGCGTTCTTCTTGACCGTCTCCGAGGAGCCTCGCTGTCGGATCAGCTTCGAGGCGATCTCGCGTTGAAGAGGTCGCGAGAGCTCGGGCATCGAGCTCTCCGAGCGGGACATCACCTTCCAGGCGTATGTGCCGCGCGGCGCATCGGCGGTGACGCCGCTGTCGCCAACCTTTGCCTTCGCGACGGCGGCGTCTTCACGGCGCGTGAGCTGCTCCTTGACGGTGTGTTGGAGCCCGAGCTCGGCGGCGACATCCGCCGGGCTCTTTGTCTCGAGCGCCTTTTGCGCCCTGGCGAGCAGCTCGAGGGTTCCCTGCTTGTCGAGCTGCTTGGAGGAGGGGACGCGCAGCGTGTCGATGTTTGTGAGCATCGGCGTGCGGTAGTCCTTGGGGTTTTCTTTGAAGTGGCGCGCGATCGCTTCCTGCTCGTTCTCGACGACGGCGTCGATCTCATCGGAGGTCGGCGTGTTGTCGAGGCGGATGAAGAAGACCTCGACGGTATCGTGCGCGAACCTCCATGCCTCCCAGACCTCGTCTTCGGTGAGTTCGGAGATGAGGACGGCGTCGAGCTTGGCCGCCAGGAGCTGCTCTCTGGCGACGAGCTCGACGTCCTGCCAGGTTAACCCGAAGCGCGAGACATCATAGGTCGCGCCGGGGTTGTTCTTGTCATTCTCGGCGCTCTTGAAGCGTTTGAGCATGGCATCCTCGGCGATAAACGCGTCGACCTCCTGTGGGGTGACGGTGATGTTTCGCTTCTTGGCCTCCGCCTCGGCGACATGTCTGGCGACGAGGCTCTCGGTGATCCTGCTCTGGACAAAGGGGACCTTGAGTTGAGACTCGGGGAGCTTGCCGCCCTTGGAGAGGATCTCGTCCGGGGCAAAGAGCAGGCTGCGCTTCATCGTCTGCTCGAAGTCCTCGACGGTGACGCTAAAGCCCTTGCCGCGAGCGATGACGCCAGGGGGGAGGTCAGGGATGTTCGCGGCGGCCTCTTTCGGGGAGGTCTCGCCAGTGTCTCCAGCGTCTTTCGAGGTCGCGCCAGAGGTCGCGCTGGTGGAGGATGTCTGCGTGGTCGAGTTCTTCTCGGGAGCCTGCTTTGGCTCGCAGCCAAGGCAGGCGATCGCGATGATGAAAATCAGCGAGGGGATCGACAGGAAGTTTTTCATGTGCCTTGCGTACATCGCGGTCCTCTGTTAGAGAATCCAGCCCGTTTGTCGCGCACGAAGCCGTCAATAAAAGGCGTACAGTGCGTGAGAATGAGCGGTGAATTTCGAGCTCGTCGAAGTGCCATGGGAGTGGTCATCCCGCCCCTGTGACAGATTCGGGATACGAGCATTCATACGAAGAAGGTTGCCCCCTGGGTAGCTCAATTTCAAGGAGGTCTATCATGGCCAAACTCAGCCCCCTGCAACGCGTTCGCTCCGAGCACGGCTCCAAAGCAAAGCTCGCCGAGAAAGTCCTCGGCTTCCTCGCCGTCCCTGCGGATGAAGAGAAAGAGGAGTTCGACGCACGCATCCAGACCTTGAGCAACGCCAAGCTGCTCCGCCTCTTCGATGCGCACCAGCGCATCGAGAAAGAGCACGGCTCGCGTGACGAGCTCATCGACAAGATCGTCGCGGCCAAGTTCACTGGCGGCAACGCGCCTTACAAGGCAAAAATCTCGACCTTCACCGAGCCTCGTCTCCTCGACCTGGCACGTCAGGTCGGCCTCTGATGCTCGGGCCGTGTCCGTGAGGGATATGGCCAACAAGGCAAGAAGCGCGAACGCGCGCTGGAGATGAAAAGATCCAGCGCGCGTTCGCGCTTCTTGCCAGGTGGCTGGAGCGATCGTGAGGCGATCGTTTCCGGCCATCCCGCAAACTCCTACCACCCTCTGCATGCCGTGACTTGTCATGCGAGGCCGATCGGAATAAGATGGCGGAAGTCCCAGAGCACGCGACGCGTCAAAACTTTGGCGGGTTATCGGGCTCTCTTCACACCACCACTGTCCGCATCCGGGGTAGCTCGAGGGTGCACACTCCCATCGTCAATGACCCCTCCACTTCCCGACCAAATTTTGCAACGTCCCAACAGTGGATCATGGATGCACACCGTGGTCGGGCACGGGATCATTTCACCATCGAAGGTACGCCATTCATTGTCGGCGTGAGCATCTTCCGCAAAGGAGATACATGAGTACTCGGTTTGAGGTCGGAGATAGAGCGGTATATCCCGCACAAGGCGTGGCTGAGGTCGTGGGTATCGACACCAAGGAGATCATGGGCACGAGCCAGACCTTCTATGTCTTGAGGGTCATGGACTCCGACAAGAAGATCATGATCCCGGTCAATAATGTCGATAACGTCGGCCTCCGCGCGATCATCTCCGCCAAAGAGATCGAAGAGGTTTACGACATCCTGCGCGAGCGCGATGTCGACCTCAATCAACAGACCTGGAATCGTCGTTACCGCGCCTACGTCGAGAAAATCCAGACGGGTAGCCCTTTCGAGATCGCCGAGGTATTGCGCGATCTCAACCTGCTCAAGTTCCACAAGAACCTGAGCTTTGGCGAGCGCAAGATGCTCGACACGGCACGTCGCCTCCTCGTTCAGGAGATCGCCGTCGCCAAGGACTCCACCGAGGAGGGTATCCTCGAGGAGCTCGAGCACATCTTCGCCGCATAAAGACCAGCAGAAGGCGCACAGCGAGCACGAAAAAAAAGAGGGCGCGTGGTGAACTCCACCACGCGCCCTCTTTTTTCGTGCTCGCCCGCGTCACGACGCGCATCAGCGCGTCGTGCAGACGCCTATTTCATTGTTGTCCATCGAGAGCGCGCGACAGAGCGGCGCGTTCGGCCCACAGTCCGAATCCCCTCTCGAGAGACGACAGGTGCGCTGACATCGCAACCCGCCCGCGCGAGTCGGATAACAGGTCACGTTATCCTCGCCGCACGAGTTGTAGATCTGGCTACAACGATCGCCCTCGACGAGCATGTTGTTCGGCGTGCAGACACCGATCGCTTCGCTAAACGCCACACAACTCGTGCCCGGGTTGCAATCACTTGGGCCGTTGTAGAAGGGGCGGCACGATTGCACGCAGGTCCCAGTCCCGAACTGCGGGTTCAGGTTGACGCAGACCGATCCGGCCGCGCACCCGAAGAAGCCATCGGTTTGCTCGTCGCAGGGATCGCCGAGCTGCTTGTTAGGATCAGATGGCGTGCAGACGCCATCACTCGGCAACGTCGGATCATTGTAGACGAAGCATCCCTGGTCCGGGCTGCCGCAGTTGTCACCCGCCTTGCAGTCATCGAAGCAGAAGCCAAACTGACCTCCGTCCTCGCCAAAGACACATGATTGACCCATCTCGGGGCAGGTCTGCTGCGGGTTTGGCGCGTTGAGGTCGCACAGCCCGATGCAGCGAGCGTTGCCTGTGCCGGTGAAGTCGGCGCAGTAGTAACCTCCCGTGAACGTGTCGATGTTCTCGCAAGGTTGGTTGCTCTGCTGACAGAAGAACGGGTCGTAGGGGATGCACTGGCATTGATCGCAGAAGGTCCCTGCGCCACATCCGCCAGGGCAGCACTCCATCTGGCAGCCTTCATCGGCGACGCCATTGCAGTTGTTGTCCAGGCCGTCGCCGCAGAACTCGTCGATAAATGGCGCGACGCGAGGGTTGTTATCATCGCAGTCGAACGGCTCGCAGTTGCGGAAGGTGCCATCGCCATCGCGGTCGATGCATCGCTCGATGCACTGGCCATCCTCACACACCGTCAAGTCAGGGCAGCGACGCCTGACCTCGACCGCCTCTCCTTCATCGGTGAACACGCACTCGATGTAGTTGCGCTCGCTCTCGCAGTAGCGAAGGCCAGGCTCGCAGGAGGGCTCGACGTTCGGGCCAAAGTTGTTGTTTGGCTCGGCGTTGGGGTCGAAGTTGTTGTTGTTCGGGGTGTCGTTATTCGCGATGACGTTGTTCGGCGCGTCGTTTGGCCCGAAGTTGTTGTTCAACACCGTATTGTTGGCGTTGTTCTGCGTGTTATTGGCGTTGTTTTGCGTGGTGTTGTTCGCATTATTGGCGCTGTTCTGCGTGTTATTCGCGCTGTTGTTTGCCTGCGGCGGCTGCGCGGCGGGGACGCAGATGCGATCCTGAGTGCAGGTGAGACCGCTGGCGCAGTCGACGTTCCCATAGCACACCTGCCCCACCTGTTGTGAGCCGGGGCTGATGGGATCAGTGCCGCACGCGCTCAAGCCGAGCAAGAGCACACCGAGCGCGAGCTGAAAGCGCCTTGTCATGGATCGATCGATCGTCTTCCTCACCTGATATCCTCCTCGAGCGAGTGCTCGTTTCCTGTCTAACCGTCGCATGATCCTTTTAGTGGAATCATAAGCGAGATGCAATTTCCTGATCTGTTCGTCTTGCATTCATGAGGGTTACCGCGTCAACATGAGGGGCGACGCTCATTCCCCGTCATGGCCTGGAGCAAGGTAGAGCAAGTCCTTGTCATTCCTTATTTTTAGCAACCTCTTCGTCTCCTGTTGCGCGGCGAGTCTGGTGCTCGCGACATGGGCCGAGCTCGGGCTCGATGTGTCGCTGCTCGATCCGATGGTGGGGCTTGTCTTCTTCGCCACCTTGCTCGTCTACAACCTGGACAGGGTCACGGGCACCTCGCCAGAGGATGCCTCGCTCGACTCCGAGCGTCATGGCTGGATCGCCAGACGTCGCGCGCTGCTCTTCGGGCTCGTGGGTTGTAGCGCGTTGGGGACGCTGGCGATGGGGTTCTTGCTCGACTGGAAGATCTTCGCGGCGCTCGTGCCGCTCGGCGTACTCTCGCTGACGTACAGCCTCCCGATTTTACCCGGGGGAAAGGAGCAGGGATGGCGCCGCCTCAAGGACGTACCTGGCCTGAAGATCTTCCTGATCGCGCTCGTCTGGGGCGTCGCGACCGTGACCTTACCTGCCTGGCACAGAGGGGTGAGCCCGTGGATGCTCGAGCCAGCGTGGCTGATGATCGAGCGGGCGTTGTTTATCTTTATCATCACGCTCCCCTTCGACGTGCGGGATATGGAGCGAGATAAAAGCGCAGGCGTGCAGACGCTCCCGCTCCTGTTCGGGGTGGAGCGGACGCGCTCGCTGGCGCTCGCGCTGCTCTGTTTCTTTATGGCTTCGGCCGCCGTGCGTCATCAGGCCGCCGGTTATGTCTGGCCGCTCGCGATGAGCACGATGCTCACGGGGGCGCTGCTGGCGAGGTTGGATCGCGAGCGCTCGGAGTCCTACTACGTCGTTTATATGGAGGGGACGATGTTGCTCCAGACCTTGCTGGTGTTGGCTTGGTACGCCTTCTCAGTGAAGTGACGAGACGACGCTCTTTCGCAGGTCCCCGAGGAGGCGCTCGACATCTTCCGAATCGAGCGCGGCCTGGATCGTGATCGAGGAGTCGATCAGGTCCGTGTCCGCCTGTGCATCCCAGGTGCGTTGGTAGGGCGCGTCCGCCAAAAGGACCACGAAGCATTCACCGTGGCGAGGGACCTGCCATGGCTTGCCCTCGTTGTAGATGATGTGGTGGAGCGGATCGG
>Ga0208061_100347_pt1 | contig 13410 bp, 10 predicted proteins | sample DeeseametaMP0555_FD_184209 | JGI IMG/M metagenome (GOLD analysis project Ga0208061, IMG submission 184209) | Marine microbial communities from the Deep Atlantic Ocean - MP0555 (SPAdes) | ecosystem: Environmental > Aquatic > Marine > Oceanic | place: South Atlantic Ocean | collected 2011-01-23 | reverse complement strand
TCGTCTCGTAGGCGACCGCGGCGACCTGCTTCTCGATGAGCACATCCGCCAGCGACGGCACCGCCGCGAGGTGGAAGTACGTGTAGATGAGTTGGCGAGGCTTCATGCGCGCGTACTCGGCCTCGAGCGGCTCCTTGACCTTGATGATCATGTCAGCCACATCCCAGACCTCGTCTGCGGTGTCGAGGAGGGTGGCGCCCACAGAAAGATAAATATCGTCCGTGATCGCGCTCCCTTCGCCAGCTCCCTTTTCGACGAAAACCTCATGTCCACGACGCACGTACTCCGCCACGCCCGCAGGAATGAGGCCCACGCGATACTCGTGGTTCTTGATCTCTTTCGGCACTCCGATCTTCATGACACCTACTCCTCGGTGTTCAAATCACGTTGATGCGCCAGGTCATCACCCTTGGCGCCCGCACAGCGTGGAGTCTTAAAGCACCATTTCGACCGCATGACAAGGGGTCAATCATGACGCGGTGCGCCATCGATAAGCGATGACAGATGCCGAACGCGTTCATTTTTTAAGGGGTCGCTTCAGGGGGTCTCGCGCAGGACCTGCTCGAGTGGGAGGCGAGGAGGATCTGGGACGATGTCTGCGTAGCCAGCCCAGACGAAGCCGACGATCTCCTCCTTTTCGGGATCGACATCGGCGATTTGATAGGTCTCCTCGTGGCGAGTCACCCCACCTGAGGACCACTTCGAGCCGATCCCCTCGCTCCAGAGCGAGAGCGAGATGTTCTGGATCGCGCAGGCGACGGCGGCGTAATCCTCCTTGCGACGGAAGTCATCCTCATCGAGGAGCTGCGAGACGACGAGCAGCACGGGCGGCGTCGCGAGCTTCTTGCGGATGCGGTTGACGTGCTTCTCGGGGAGTTCCTGCCCCTGCGTCTTTAACCGCACGCCGAGCGCGGTGACTTTTTCTCGCGCCTGCTCGCCGAGCAGGGTGAAGCGCCAGGGGTTCGTGAGCTTGTGATTTGGCGCTCTGAGCGCGGCCTGGAGGGCGCGCTCGAGCGCGCCCTCTGGCAAAGGATCACTCTTGTAGAAGTGAACCGTGCGCCGCGAGAGCAATGCCTCTTTGGTCTCCATATTTTTCCTTACTGTGCTTTTGCGTTCGGACCGGAGGGCGCCGCTGAGGTCGCGCTCTCCTCCAGGTTTTCAGGGTAAAGTTCGAAGTACGCGGCCTCGACCAACGGGGTCGCAAACTCTGAGTAGCGCTGGCTGTAGAGGCCACGCTCGTATTCGCGCGCGACGTGATCCTGGATCTCTTCGGGCGAAGGTTGCGAGGCAGGGATCACCTCGTCGATGAGCAAGATATGCCAGCCCACCTGCGATCGCACGGGGGGAGTGCGAGAGCCCTCCCCTCCCATCGCGGCGACGCGCTCGGTCTCCTTGACGACCTCGGGGAACACATCGAGCCACCCCTCCGGCTTGGCAAGCACGGGATCGGCCTTCGAGCTCTTGAAGGTGAGCCCCTGGTTCACGCGCACGTACAGGTTATCCTTCACGCCGCCGGTCTCCTCGTAGATCTCCTGCATCTGCGTGAGGATATCGCGATCGGGCGTGATGCGCGCGTCGAAGTCGCGGACGAGCTCCTCTGCTCGCTTCCAATCCTCTGGCGGCGCGTCTTTCTTTGGCGCGACCACGAGCTGATCGATCCTGTAACCGGCAGGTGTCGACTCCTTTGTCACGTAGCCATTGACGATCGTATCGACGGTTTGCTCGTCCGGGACGCCGACGTCGACCTTTTGCTCGACCTCCCTGTCGAGCAAGGCGCGCACGAGCCCCCGCTTCCTCGCGTATGTCAGGTCGGTGGCGAGCTCGCGCCGAGGCTCTTCGCCAAGCTCCACCTCTCCCGAAGTCCAGCGCGCGAGCACGACCTCGCGCGCGATCATCGCATCGAGCGCCTGTTCTCGGCTGTAGTCGGGGTGGTCGCGCCAGAAGAGCTCGAAGTCGCGGCGCGTGAGCGCCACGCCATCGACGCGCGCGATGACCTCTCCCCCAGCTCCGGAAGCGCTGGCGAGGCCGCCAGCCAAAGCCTCGAAGGGAGGTGGGTGGTTTACAGACTCCTGCTCGCATCCCGCCAAAACCAGCGCAGCGGTGACGCCGACGAACAGGACACACGACCTGGAGAGGTTGCGAAGAAACTCAGTCATTGCTCTCGCGACGAATAAGAATCGCCAACTTGCTCACCTCCACGCCGACGCGGATCACGAGGAACCCGATCGCCATCGCGATCACGCCCGAGACATAGTCCTTTTGAGCGAGGAAGGAGATCGTCTGGTAAAAGAAGAAGGTGCTGCCAAGCAACAGCCCGAGGCCGAAGGTATCGTAGATGGTGGCGCGCATGCTCGGTCGGTTCTCCGTGGTTTTCTCATGCCGGGTGCCAATACCCCAGGCTGCTGGCAAGCGCCGTCAAAAGACGACTGCGTCTACTCTGTGCACGTAATCAGGTCAGGTCAACAGGAGCATCACCCCGATCATGCCCGCGCTCACGCCAACCCAGGCGAGGACGCGCAGGCCGATGCGTTTTCGCGTCAGCTCTCGGTATTGCTCGCCAAGCTTTCGCGCCAGGCGCCGGTGGTCGTACTCCATATTGAGCGAGGGAACCAAGACCATCATGTACGCCGCCACGCTCCATACGAAGAAGTGAATGAGCCCGAGGAACGTGCGCGCGACGTGCGGCGCGTCCGGGTAAAACTTCGAGAGCGAGCTGGCGACCTCCGGGTCCTGGAAGACAGAGTACGCGGGCAAGGCGAACAACACCGCCAACACGCCGATGCGCGCCATCACGAAGCGCTGCATCACCCAGGTCTCCTGGGCATCGCTCCCCTCTCCATTCGCCAACGGCTCGTGCGGCACATCCGAGCCCACATCCTCACCGCTTCCCGCGCTCGCGATCGCCAGAAACAGCGCCAGCGTCAGCCCGATGCGCAACATGCTCGAGCCCTCGCCGAGCAGGAGCTTTTCCTGATCCGGCAAGAAGAGCAACCCTGGCAGAGACCCCACCATAAAGAGCGTGAGCAGAATCACTGGAGCCCTGCTCCAGACGCCTGCCACGAGCAGGAACAATGGGATGAGATAGGCGACCAGCGCGCTAAGCCTGGGTTGGTCGAACTGCCCTTCGGCCACCAGCCCGAGGCCAAAGAGCTGCGCCCAGAGCGATCCTCCGAGGACGAGCACGGCGACCGGCCAGAGCTTGCTGGCCATCAACTCCGACCACTCCAGCGAAGAACCTCGCGGCGCGAGCGCGCTGAAGTCGTCAACGTCAGCGGCGGCGTCAGCGGCTCGCGCATCCGCGAGTTCCGTCGACGTCGACTTCAACGCGCTCGTCTCGGTAAAGTCCGCGTCCATGCCAGGATATCCTGTCTGCTGTGTGAGAAATCAGGGGAGCTCGCGGCGTGCATCTTACTCGATGACTTGCCAGGTCGAAAAGCTCGGGGTCTGCTCGCGGATGTAATCCACGCGCAGCTCGGTCACCGTGCGCGAGAGGTTGAACGCCTCCATATAATCATCTGGCTGCTGGAGACGCACCCCGTTGAGGTGCGTGATGATGTCCCCCTCTTTCAGAGGCGGGCTGATCGTGGCCTTGGCTTGCGGGCTAAAGGAGGTGATCTGGAAGCCGACAAACGCGTCGCCATCGCGGGCGGGCTCGACCTGGACCTGAGAGAGCGCCCAGCCAGGACCTTGCGCGAGCAACGCCTCGAGGGTCTGCTTCTGGATGGTGCCGTTTTCCGAAGAGGCGACGCTGCCCGCGGGGGGCTCGGGCGTCGCGTCAGAGGTGGGGCGCTCGTATTTATCGAGGACCGGGCCGCCACGAGGCACCGCGATCGGCTTCTCGGCGTCTTCCGGAGGAGAGTACATGACCTCCTGGTCCTCTTCCGGGGTCGACGCGGTCGCCTCGCTCCCCTTGCTGGTCGCACATCCGACGCCAGCGGTGATAAGCAAGCTCGACGTCAACGCGAGCGCCACCCATTTTGCCACGCTTTTCTTCATCCTCTCGGCCATTTGCTTCGACCTCCATGTCGGTTTCTTCGCCGTATGCAACAACCCCAGGTTCGGGATCCTTCCACAGCGAGAGACATCATCTCAGGTTGCGTTCGAAAAGCCACACCGTTTACGCGGTCTGGCCTCTCGAGCACAGCCTAGTGGCCACCGGGCAAAGAGGCAACAAATGGAGCCGCTCGCTCAACCTTCCTCGCTGGCGATCGCGAGCATGGTCGCGTTGCTCTGGAACTTGAACTCGGGCAACCCGCGCTCGCTCGCCTCGCTCGCTTCCGCTGCTTCGATCCGCGCGATGCCATCGAGATCGATCGCCTTCACGCCACGCTCCGAGAACAAACGCGCGAGGTTGGCGTTGACCTCCTCGATGGAGCTGGGCGCCTCCTGCAGCGCTGGCCCGAGCTCGCCGCGAAGGTAAGCCATGATCTCCTCGCAGCCGGTCTCGGCATCAGCGCGCGCCTTGCCCACGAGGCCATCGCTCGCCACACGCGCCCAGCCGATCACGAAGGTGCCATGCATCGGCTCCTCGCGCTCCGGATCATAGACCATGTAGCGCGGCGCCTCCGGGGCTGCCTCCCAGGCGTCAGGCACCACGGCAAACGTCGACTTCCACTTTGGCTCGAGCGGCAAACCGATGCTCGGCTCGATGCTGTCACCGATCGCGAAAATCACCGTATCACAGGGGATCTCCTCGAACTCGCCAGTGCGCTCGACGCCTGGCCTCCCGCCCTCTTTCCTCGGAGGCGTCATGCGCGTGATCTCGCAGGTGAGCGCGGTCACGTTGCCGTCGCCATCGACCTCGATGCGCGAAGGACTGCGCAAGAATCGCATCCTGAAGGCGGTGTCGCTCTCGGTCTCGAGCGGCTCCTCGATGTACTTGAGCAGATCATCGGTGACCTCCTGGATATCCTGGCCGAGCTCGACGAGGTTCGAGGAGATGCCGTCGATCTCGGCGCGTACTTGATCGGTGTCGATCGCGGCGCTGACGAGCTTGAGCTCCTTTGGCGTCGAGGCGCGCTCTGCCGGGCCACGGCGCGCGACGATCGTGGCCGAGGCGACCTTTCGCTCACACACCAACCAGTGCACGATGTCGAGCGCCACGTTACCAAAACCAATGACGGCCACGTCCTGACCGACGGGGAAGTCCTGCTCGCTGTAGGGAGGAAGGCTGTTGTAGTGGTAGACGAGATCCTTGGCGTGAAACACCGCCTCGGCCTCCTCGCCGGGGAGCCCCAACCACTTCGTGCCCTGCGCGCCGACGGCGACGACCACGGCGTCAAAACCTGCGGCCTCGATATCCTCCAGCGAGAGCGCGCCCTCGCTGCCGACCACGACGTTGCCAAAGTACTGGATGTTGTCGTTGGCGAGGATGCGCGAGAACATTTTGCGCAGCCCCTTCTTCATCTTGTACTTGTTTAGGTAGATGCCGTACTCGGCCAAACCACCTGGCTTGATGTCGCGGTTGAGGATGACCACGTTGTGGCCCGCTTTGGCGAGCTTCCCCGCGCCGTAAAGGCTGGCTGGGCCAGCGCCGATGATGGCGATATTCTTGGGCTCTTCCATCGTTTATCTCTCCTGGCAGCTCGACCTTTTGGCGAGCATCGCTCGAAACAAATCACGCTATCCTTGGCAACCTGCGGATACGCACCACAGACTCGAGGTGGCATCTAACGCACTGCGTTAATATCCGCACCTCATGCTTTTTTCAAGCGCTCCAGGCCAATTCATACAAAACAAGTAGGAATTAGCCGCTCCCCTCCGATATTGGATGCCACAGGCTGGCATTCGTATCAGCGCGAGCGCGTTTCGGATCGCGCGTGGTGCACATTCAGGCGCGCTAGTTTACTGTGGGGCCGATTTTCACTCGGTCCGAGAAGATACCACCGCCATGCATAGAATCGTCTTTCTCTTCTTCTTCCTCTCCGGTTTCTCGAGCCTCGTCTTCGAGGTCTTGTGGGAGCGGATGTTGATGCAGGTCTTCGGCGCGACGACGTTCGCCATCAGCACGCTGTTGACCGCATTTATGGCGGGGCTCGCGCTCGGCAGCGTGCTCGGCGGGAGGGTGGCATCCAAGCTAAAGAGGCCGCTGCTCGTCTACGGGTTGCTCGAGGGGAGCATCGGCCTCTACGCCCTGCTCGTGCCATGGATGCTCGGGCTGTTGCCCGATCTCTATGGCGCCATCTTCGACACCTTCCTCAAGAACTTCTACCTGTTCAGCCTGCTGCGGTTTGTCGCCGTCTTCGCGATCCTGCTGCTGCCGACGACCCTGATGGGCGCGACGCTGCCGATCGTGAGCCAGTGGATATCAAGACACGAGAAGCTCTTCCACGGCTCGATCGGCCTGCTCTACGGGTGCAACACGTTGGGCGCATGCGCCGGATGTTTTGCCGCAGGGTTTATCCTGCTGCCAGCGCTCGGCCTCTCGGACACGAACCTCGCCTTCGCCATCGTGAACTTTGCCCTCTGCGCCCTGGTGCTGGTGTGCTCGAAGACCGTCCTCGCCAAAAAGAACGCCCCCTCCGAAGAGGACGAGGAATCACTGGAGACAGCCGTCGATGACGAGGCGCTCGAGGCGCTCGGGCACGCGATCACGCTCGAGCCGCTGCCTCCGCTTATCGCCAGAGTGATGCTCGTGGTGTTCGCCCTCGCTGGCGGGATCTCGATGAGCTACCAGGTGTTGTGGACGCGCGCGTATGTGATCGTGCTGGGGAGCTCGACTTATTCGTTCACGGTGATTCTGGTCACGTTCCTTATCGGCTTGTCGGCAGGCAGCGCGGTGATCTCGATGCTGCTCTCCAAGATCAAACGCCCGCTCTGGGTGCTGGGGATGACGCAGCTCGGCGTGGCGATCGGCGCGATGGTCTCGTTCTTTGTCCTGGAGCACTTGCCCGAGCTGCTCTTTCACCGACTGCGCGGCGCGGTCAATTCGGCGAACGAGGTCTACGCCTACAACTTCTTCCTGGTGGGATTGGTGGTCTTTCTGCCCACTTTCTTACAGGGGATGGCCTTCCCGCTGGTGGTGCGCGCTATCGTGCAAGCTCGCGATGACAGCGGCAAGAGCGTGGGGAACCTGTATGCGTTCAACACCGTGGGATCGATCCTCGGGAGCTTTATCGCAGGGTTCGTGCTGCTGCCATGGCTCGGCTTGTCCAGGTCCATCGCGGCGATCGTGGCGCTCAACCTGATCGGCGCGATGATCCTCCTCGGCAGTGAATTATCACTGGCACGCACCACGCGCCGCCTCGCCATCGCCATCATCTGCTCGCTGGTCGGCATCGCCATGCTCATCGCCTCGCCGAGCATCGACAAGGTCAAGCTCACGCGCGGTCTGTTCAGGACCTACTGGGCAAGAGAGCTCTTCGACGCCAAGAAGCTCGCCAAGGACAAACCCGAGCTGCTCTTCTATCAGGATGGCATCACCGTCACGACCTCGATCGAGCGTCGCGGGGAGCTCATCACGCTCAAGGGGAATGGCAAGGCTGAGGCGAGCGATGGCGCCGATATGGCAACCCAGATTCTGGTGGGGCTGACGCCGTTTATCTTCTACAGCGAGCGCGAGCAGGTGCCCATTGGCGAGGAGATCAGCGTGATGGTGGGCTACGGTTCGGGGGTAACGGCGGGCGGGAGCTTGCAGTGGCCGCTAAAGAGCCTGGAGGTGATCGAGATCGAGGAGGCGATGCTCGAGGCATCGCGCTTCTTCGACCACGTCAATCACAAGCCGCTCGATGACAAGCGCGTCGACGTGATCATCAGCGATGGCCGAAACTACCTCGAGTACAACGACCGCAAATACGACGTGATCGTGAGCGAGCCGAGCAACCCCTGGATCGCTGGCGTCGCCTCGCTGTTTACCGTCGAGCACTTTCGCCGCGCCAAGAATCACCTCAAACCTGGCGGCATGTTCGGACAGTGGGTGCAGCTCTACGAGATGGACCCGGAGAACGTGCGCGTGATCTTCGCGACGTTCGCCCAGGCGTTCGACTACGTGCAGGTCTTTAGCTCGATGCCAAAAGGCACGGACCTGATCCTCATCGGCTCGGATCAGCCGATCCCGATGCCCGCCGATGGTTTTGCCAGGGCGATGGAGATCGAGTCGGTCAAGAAGGAGATCAACCGCGCAGGGATCAAGGACATGTATGACTTCTACGGGTTGATGTTCATGAACCACGAGGAGTTTCTGGAGTTTGGCAAAGGCGCGAGGTTCAACACCGACGACAACGGCCTGCTCGAGTTCGAGGCGCCAAAGGATGTGATCCGGTATGACCGCGGCGAGAAGTTCTTCTCGAAGCAGTATCACAGCAAGGGGAGCTATGGGGACCCGAGGAGCGCGCTCGATGGTTGGGGAGACCCTGAGATCTGGACGCGCGAGCGCGTGGGGAGGTTGGCGCGCGGCATCTGGCGCGCGGGCAAGTTCGAGCTGGTGCAGCAGGTGCTCGACGACGCGGGGTATCCGAACCCGGAATCACTCGGGGAGCCAGTGCAGGCGCCGTTCGATCCTCTCGAGGAGGTCTTGCTCGCGAACCACGCGCAGAACCTCGACCTGGACAAGGCCGTGGTGCACCTGTGGCCGGACAAGGATCACGAGCTGTACGTGACGATCGCGGACTCGGCGCTCAACGAGAAGAGCACGCAGGCGATGATTTACCTCGAGAGCCACGATCGCCCTGATCGCGATGGTTACTCGGGACTAAAGGGGCTCTACTACGCTTACCTCCTGGGCAAGCGAAACTACTGGAGGCACGCGCTGCGACAGGTCGAGCGACTCAGGAAAGAGAACGACCCGAAGATCGTCAAGTCGACGCTGTTCCTGCTGCTCGATGGCGCCGTGCACGTCAAGCGATTGCGATACGCGCACGCGTTCGAGGCGTACAGGGACGCGGGCATCACGCTGCTCTGAGGTTGCCCCGTGGTCTCGGAGTGGCGGGCTCACATATGCTGGCGGCCGGAGGCGATCTGGCACGATTTTTCAATATCTTCATATCTTCATGCGCTTCGAGATATCCCTGGCGGCAGAGTTCGAGCCACATCCCTCATCCGAAGCATTTTGAAAAATCGTGCCAGATCGCCCCGGTGGTGTCGGAGCGCGAGGCACGACCTACAAGATTTGCTTCGAGGATGCCCCCTGCTAGAATGCGACATCTCTCACTCGACAGCTCGTCCTTACCCCATCGGTATTATGCATATTTCACCCCCTCCTCGTTTTGTTCTGATGACGTTATCCATCCTGTTGCTCGCGACAGGGTGCATCGATGGCCCATCAGGCAGCGCCGATCCTGGCGATCAGGATATGGACATGGCAGCGCCCGAACCTGACGCTGGCAATATGCAGGATATGGGGAACCCCCAAGAGGATATGAGCGCGCCTCCTGATATGGAGACACCTCCAGCTGATATGACGGAGCCCACGGATGATGGGCTCGAGGAAGATCAGGGGGCGCCATCCGATATGGCCGCGGACATGCCTCCATCACAAGACATGGGGTGTGAGTCCGGGAGCCCTGCTCCCGACGAGCCTTTCGTGATCTGCGAGGCGATGGACTTCGAACAGATGAGGCTAAACCCGGAAAACAGCTATGTTCTGGGAAAAGATGTCATCCTCCCGGAAGACTTCCAACCGATCCGTGACTTCTCTGGCGACTTCGATGGCCAGGGGCACACGATCTCTGGCATCTCGCTGACGCAAACCAAGGCGAACGCAGCCAATTGTGGGGGCGATGACGCACCTATTTATATAGGAGGGTTCATCTCGCACGTCGAAAACGCGACGTTGAACAACATCGATTTCGGGCAGGTTCTTGTCGGCCAGGACACGGTCTTGAAGTACACCCACCAGGACATGTGTCGGTTAAACGCCGGAGGCCTCTTCGGGAGAATCAGCGGCTCGCAGGTGACAAACATCAAGGTCAACGGGCTCGACGCGCACACGAACGCGCTCTTTGGAGGCATCGCGTACCAGGCAGACAGCTCGACGTTTAGCAGTGTGCATGTGATCGATGCTCAGGGAACAGCGCCAAACATCATCTCGGGCAACTCTGCGGCGGGCGTGATCCTCATCGCGGAGGACCTCGAGCTGGAGAACGTCAGCTTTCAGGGGACGATACGCGCGACCGGCGCGGGGCCTTCCAACGAGCGAAGCCTCTTCATCCAGCAGGCGGACGGCGCGAACCGGTGGTCGAACATCGCGGTCCGCGGACAGGTGGTGTTGTCTCCGAACCTGCTATCCTCGGGGCGCGCGGCGGCGGGGCTTCTGGCAACGCTCACAGAGACAGGCTCGCTCGCGATCTCGGATTGCGCGATCGAGGTCTCGATCGACGCGCACGCGAACAACGTCGCCGGGCTCGTCGCGAACATTCGCGAGGATAAAGGCAACCCAGGCACTCAGCCGTTCGAGGTCTCCGACTGTTATGTCGGCGAGTTCGGTTCGGTTCGCACCTCGACCCTGAAGAACTCGAAAATCACTGGCGGACTCCTCGGGACCGTGGAGATCGCAGGCGAACGCATCGAGTTGACCCGTGTTTATGTACAAACAGACCTCGACGCCTCGACGGTCTCGGCCCCTCCCTACCCCGCTCGCGGCTGCATCAGCGCGACCGCGTTCATGGGAGAACCCACCCTCAGAGAAGTTCATCCGATGAACGCTCCCGCGGCCAGCCCGCAACGGCTACTCTGCGAGAGCGAGATCGCGGCGACCATGAACACGGCGCTCTTCTCTCAGACAGGACGCCACCTGAGGCTGACATCGCTGGAGTCATGGTTTGGCCCCTTGCGCATCTCCAACTTCTCGATCGAGCAGTGAGGATTCGACCTTGCCTACAAGACCACGCCGCCGCTTCTCTCTCGCCACCTTTCTCGTGTCACTGCTCGGCATATCCGCCTGCATCGATGGCCCATCAGGCAGCGCCAACCCTGGCGATCAGGATATGGACATGGCAGCGCCCGAACCTGACGCTGGCAATATGCAGGATATGGGGAACCCCCAAGAGGATATGAGCGCGTCTCCTGACATGAACGTCCCCGAGGACATGTCCACTGATATGGGCGTCGATCAAGGTCAGGACCTCGACATGAGCCCCGGCGAGGACATGTCAGCCAAAGATATGCCAGCGGATATGCCCACCGAGTGCGTCCCCGGCAACGGGAACATGAGCGCTGCGCCTTACAAGCTCTGCAAGGCCGCTGATTTCACGGCGATCAGGGACACGCCAGGTGGCCTCTTCGAGCTCGGCGATGACATCATCATCCCACCTGACTTCGACCCGATCCCATCATTCACGGGAGAGCTCAGGGGGAACGGTCACACGATCGCGGGTCTGCACCTGACAAAATCGACGGCAGAAGACGCGCCCTGTCAGGGTATGGTCGGCTACGCGGGCAGCTTCATCCACCAGCTCGATGGCGGAAGGGTCAAGGATATCGTCTTCTCAGGCGTGAAGCTCGGAGATGACAGCACCCCGATCCCGACGCTGGCTTCCAACTGTCAATTGATCGTCGGTGGCATCTTCGGGAGCGTCCTCTCGAGCGTCGACAACCGAACAGATGGCGAAGGAGGGATCGACAATGTGATCGTGCGAGGGCTCGATGTTCACTCGCGGGCGCTCGTGGGCGGGCTCGCGGGGCTTATACAGGAGTCCGAGATCACCAACACGCACGTGCTCGGGGATGGGACAAGCCCGGCAACCATCGACGTGAGGACCTCGGGCGCAGGGATCGCCTACCAAGTGACGAACGCGGACATCTCCTATACGAGCTTCCAGGGAGATATCGCGGTCAGGACGCCGACCGCCACGATGGAGCACAGCCTCTTTATCGCGCGCATGACGGGGACAATGAACAAGCTCGAACATGTCGTGGCGCGCGGTCACATCCGAGCGAACGCGCTGACGGGGAACGCCGCCGGGTTCATCGCGCACCTCTTCCCTGACAGCAGCGTCAACCTCTCGATGTGTGCCAGCGAAGCAAACATCGACACGCGCGCGCAGCGCGTCGGCGGGTTCATCGCCGAGTTCACCGGCAGCACCAACCTCACCCCATCGATCAGCCTGTGCTACTCGGGGCAACTGAGCAACTCTCAGCGCACCACGCTCGCGGGCAATGATGTGGTCGGAGGAGCGCTCGGGAAGGTCAGCAATCCAAACGGTGAAGACATCCAGTTGACGGTGATCTGGACACACCTGAACCTCGACTCGGCCAACCCCGCCACGATGCACCTCGGCTGCACCTTCGGCATGGCCGACAACCCCGGGGCGCTCGATATCTCCGATGTCCACCCGGAAAACCCCGGCCCCATGAACGGCTTCCCCTACCTGTGCAATGGCCGCGAGGCGATCGAGCAACCGACCGGAGCCACCTTCTTTCAGGACGTTGGCGGAACCTATCGCATCCGCAGCGTCGAGAGGTGGTTCGCCCCGTTGCGCGATCCGAACCTGTCACTCAGCCCATGATCCGCGCGCAAAGAAGGGTGACCGAGAACGAGCGGGTGTGCTATCGTCGTCGACGTCGTGACAATCCAAACCTCAAGGAGCCCGAGTGTCGATGGAAGCCTTCGATTTCGATGATCAGGAATCCGCCAAGCGCCACAATCACCGCCGCGCACCACGCATAGAAAAACGTCTCGAGATCGTGCTCCAGTTTCCCGAGCGCGAACAACGTTACATCACGCGTGATATCTCCTACGTGGGCGTCTTTGTCGAAACGCCAGAACCGCTCCCGCTGCGCAAGCTGATGCGCGTGCAGGTCAAACTCGACGAGGAGCAGGAGCCGGTGAAGATGCTCGGCCTCGTCGCACACCGCGTGAACTCGGCCGATGCGATGGAGACAGGGAAACCGACCGGCATGGGAATCCAGCTCTTCGCGCTCGGCCACGACATGCGCTCGGAGTGGCGCCACTTCGTCAGGCAGGAGTACGAGAAGAACCCTGAAGCGCGCGAAGAAGTCCGCCGACAGGAGTTCCCCAAGCTCAAGGTGCACTTCCCCAACACCCAGGAGATGCGCACCTTCGCCACGCAACACGTGGCCTCGGGCAACGTCTTCATCCGCTCGGCAGATCTCTACCAGCAAGGCACGCGCATCTGGCTCGAGGCGATCCATCCCGAGACCAGCGAGGTCTGCCCGATCGAGGCGATCGTCATGGAGTATGTCGAATCCCCCCGTCAAAACCGCGGGATGCGCCTGATGTTCTCGAGCGGCGAGGAAGCGCGCGATACGTTGCTCGCCGCCATAGGCGACTGAGACAACCCGAGGCGCCTGTTTTCTGGCCTCTCGCCAGATTAAAGCCACAATAAGAGGGCTGGATGCATCAGCAATGCATCCAGCCCTCTTATTGTTCAAGATGAACGAAACGCGCATCGATCGCGCCGATCCTCAAGACGAGGTCTACATCATGACAGCACAAGCTCTACATCCTGATCG
>Ga0208061_100346_pt1 | contig 13539 bp, 6 predicted proteins | sample DeeseametaMP0555_FD_184209 | JGI IMG/M metagenome (GOLD analysis project Ga0208061, IMG submission 184209) | Marine microbial communities from the Deep Atlantic Ocean - MP0555 (SPAdes) | ecosystem: Environmental > Aquatic > Marine > Oceanic | place: South Atlantic Ocean | collected 2011-01-23 | reverse complement strand
CCTGCATCCCGAAGGTGTGCCCGTGCTGTGGCAAGACCTCGACGCCAGGCAAAATCTCGCTGATGCCATCGACAAGCTCGAGCGTCGGCGCGCCATCCTCGCCCAGAAACGCCCAGTCCTCCGGGCGATAGCTCCCACCATCTCTGGCCGAGGGGCCATGCGCCCACGCCCAGTTGCGCTGCTGAACCCAGTGCGTCGCGCCCGCGAAGGCGGCGCTCCCGTCGGTCTTCTTCAGGCCGCCCGCGTGGTCGAAGTGCAGGTGCGTCAGGATCACGTGATCGATCGAGGTCGGATCGATGGCGCGCTCTTTTAGCGCCTCGCGCAATCCTCCATCCTGCTCCCGGATCGCGTAAATGCCGCGCTCCTTCTCGCTCCAGCGCTCGCCCATCCCCACATCCACCAGCGCGCGCGTGCCGTCGGCCCATTCGAGCAAGAGGCAGCGCGCCGCCATCGCGATGCGGTTATTCTCATCGGGGGGATTGGTCTTCTCCCACAGGGGCCTGGGGATGATGCCGAACATGGCGCCGCCATCGAGCCCGAAGAGGGACTCGAGCAACGGCGTGGCCTTGATCGGCCCTGTGTGTTTGGGGTCGTTGCTGTTGGAAGTCATTTAAGGCGTGGCTCCTTGCTTTTCCTTGCGAACAGGCTGAACTCGTGCGGCGCCAACCTCGCTCGCATCTTGCTGACAAGTCAACAGATAAAAGCGCGCCGAGAGCTCTGACCAGATTTATCATGAACCATCGCCGGGCTGCTGCTAGACTCCCGACCGATCGCTGGTGGCGAGCGCGGTTCGCGTCGCCATCGTGCACTGATTAAAAGACCATGGAGCGGTGATGCGAGAGAGAATCCTCCTCTTCCTCAAGGGGATGTGTATGGGGATCGCGGATGTGATCCCGGGGGTGAGCGGCGGCACGCTGGCGCTCGTGCTGGGCGTCTATAAGGAGTTCGTCGACACACTGCGCGGGCTCCACCCGCGCGTGCTGCTCACGGCCTGGCGCTGGCTCTCCGGCGGGAGAAAGCCCGAGGATCTCGAGCAGCTCAAACAGGAGCTCCTCGACCTCAACCTCGTCTTCCTCGTCACGCTCGTCGGCGGCATCTTCACCGCCGTGCTCATCGGCTCGACCTTTATCCCGTTCCTGATCGAGAATCACCCCGTGCCCACGCGGGCGTTCTTCTTCGGGTTGATCCTCGCCAGCGTGTACGTCCCCTCGAAGATGATCCAGCGCGCGAGCAATTCTGGCGCCATGATCGGCGTGGCCGCATTGCTCGCTGTCGTCGGCGCCGCCTTTGGCTTCTGGGTGACCAACCCCGCCAATGGTTACTCTGGCGCCAGAGACACCGTGGCGCTGACCTCGACGGGTGAGACGATCAAGGATATCGCGCGGCGAGGGCCAACCTCCGCGACGCTCGAGCAGATCTATTGGGCCAGTGATAACGCGGCGCTGCGCGAAGCGGTCGCCAGGGAGACGCCCGAGGTCGCCAGCGAGCTCGCCGCGCTGCGCGAAGCCGCCGGCAAGGAGCAGCTCGACAAGAAGGCGCTCAAGGCAAGGAGCGTCCCCTACGAGGCGGTGATGGTGCCGAAAGGGACGAGCGTCAACCTGCCAAGACCCGCGCTCTGGTTTATCGGGATCGCGGGCGCGGTGGCGATTTGTGCGATGATTTTGCCTGGGATCTCGGGCTCTTATATTCTGCTTATCTTCGGGGTGTACTTCTTTATCCTGAACGCGCTCAAGGGGATGCTCTCGCTGCTCGCTTCTGGCACCGTGCCGTTCAACCACATCCTCTACCTCGGGGTGTTCGGCGTGGCGCTCGTGGCGGGGATTTTGAGCTTCGCGCGGGTGTTGAGTTTTTTGCTCGATCGCTACGCGGCGCCTACGTTGGGGGTGTTGGTCGGGCTGATGCTCGGCTGTCTGCGCGGGATCTGGCCCTTCCAGCAGGTCGTTGACGGCGCGCTGGTGAACATCCTCCCCGCAGGGGATGCTGGCGTGACAGGCGCTGCCATCGCTGCGGTGGTCGGCTTTGTCCTGGTGGTCGCCCTGAGCTTTGTCGGAGCGCGCTTTGAAGATGAGCCAGAGGTCGAGTCTGCTTGAACTGTGCGTGACTTGGGCTATAAGTCTGTCTCGGTAAGATGCGACACGAGCCTTTGTGATATGGAGGTACGAGGCGATGGGGCTGCTCGATTCGATCAAGAAGACGTTGGGGATGGCGACGGGAGAGTTCGAACTCCGCGTTCAACCTGAAGGATGCCACGTGGGCGGTACGGTCCAAGGGCAGCTCGTGTTGCACGCGCAGAAGGAGCTCAATGTCTTCTCCGTCAACCTCGAGCTCCTCCACACCTTCCCCGATGATTACGGCGTGAAGATGCAGGAGGTCTTCGACGGCCTCGTGCTCGCCGAGCGCATCTCCTTGCAGGCTGGCGAGAAGCACGAGTGGCCTTTTTATATGGAGATTCCTCCGCAGGTCGCGCCGAGCCTCGGGAACTTCGGATGGAAGCTCCGCGCCGTGGCGACCTTGCAAGGCTCCAACCCGATCACCAAGGAGCAGGTCCTCCAGATCAAGATGTCCCCGATCATCTCGACGGTCGTCGAGGCGATCCAGACACAGTTCGGGTTCACCTACCGCGAGGCTGGCGCGGACGAGGACGGCATTTGGATGACCTTCACGCCGGGCGCATCCATCAAGGCGCACAAGAGCTCGCTTGAGATCGCGTTCGATGAGCAGGAGGATGAGATCCTGCTCTGGGTCGCGCTCGATCCGTTCAAGCCGAGCGTGATCCAGCGCTACCGCAATGACTTCGACGAGCGCGAAGGCTCCATCGAGATCGAGATCGAGAAAGCGCGCTACGCCAACGGCGGTCAGATCGATAAACCAGGTATTTTTCACCTGCTTCAGCCCCTCTTCGAGATCTGAAGCGCAAGCAGCGCTCGATGGATTGGGCGCTGGCGAGGATGCGATGAAACACAGGATGTGGAACAGAATCACGCGCCAATTGCCCCTGAGATGGACCGTGGGGGCGCTGGTCATTTCTGCGCTGGTGGCCACGCTCGGCGCCACTGGTTGCAAGGGCGCTGACTTTGACGGCGACGAGATCGGCGACGCGCGTGACAATTGCCCCACCGTCTCCAACAAGGATCAGGTGGACTCCGACCTCGATGGTTTGGGGGACGCTTGCGACAACTGCCCCATGATCGTCAACCTCGACCAGGCGGACGAGGATGGCGACAACGCGGGCGATGTCTGTGACAACTGCCTCGGGCTCTCGAACCCTGGCCAGTCCGATGTTGACGGCGACGGCCTTGGCGACGCCTGCGATCCTGACTCGGATGATGACGGCGTCGAGGATGTCGATGACAACTGCCCGCTGGCCAATAACCCGGATCAGGCGGATGGCGACGGAGACACCGTCGGTGACGCGTGTGATAACTGCGCGATGATCTCCAACGCGGATCAGGCAGATGGCGATGGCGACCGCATCGGCGATGTGTGTGATATCTGCCCCACCGCGCTCGATCCACTGCAAGAGGACATCGACGAGGATGGCTTCGGCGACGCGTGTGATAACTGCTTCTTCTCGCCAAACCCCGATCAGGAAGACGTCGACCTCGATGACGTGGGGGACGTGTGCGACAACTGCCCCGACGTGCGCAACACCGATCAGTCCAACCTCGACGACGATGACTTCGGTGACGCCTGTGACCAGGATATCGACGGCGACTCCAAGGACAACAGCGTCGATAACTGCCCGTTGGTGCCAAATATCGAGCAACGTGACGGGGATGGTGATGGCGCGGGTGATGTCTGTGATAACTGTCTCGGCACCGCCAACGAGGATCAACTCGACACCGACGAAGATGGCGTCGGTGATGTGTGTGATATCTGCCCCGAGGATGCCGATCCAGCACAGCGTGACGCCGACGGTGACACCATCGGCGATGCCTGCGATGTGTGCCCTGACATCCCCAATCGCGAACAAACGGATGGCGACGGCGACGGGGTAGGGGACCAGTGTGATAACTGCCCCGGGCTCGCCAACGAGGACCAGACCGACCAGGATGGCGACGGCATCGGCAACGCGTGTGACAACTGCGCGCAGCGCCCCAATGACCAGCAAGAGGACAACGACAACGATGGCATCGGCAACTCGTGCGATAACTGCCCGACCATCGCCAACACTGACCAGGCAGACGCGGATGGCGACGGCATCGGTGACGCCTGCTCGACCTCTTGCACCGGGCCAGACTCGGACGTCGATGGCATCGCCAACCGTTGCGACAACTGCCCCAACTTCTTTAACCCCGGTCAGGCCGACGAGGATAAGGACGGGGTCGGAGACCTGTGCGACCAGGATTGAGTTGCCACGGTAGTCCTCGCTGTCGCTTTAAGACATACAGCGCGTTGCACGAGCGTGCTTGACGCGAAGCTCCAACCTCGCTTCGAAGCGCGAGTCTTCCCCTTGGCGCAGCCGGGGGGACAAAAACGCGCCGTCACTCCTTGGCTGACGCACGGTGGTCGAAGGTGTCCTCATCGCCGCGCGAAGGCAGGCGCGTTTTGGGGGGCGTGCTGGTTGCTCGCGAGGCGACTTCGTGTGAAGGTGTTGGGGTTTTCGACGTGAGTGGAAAGGAACCGAAATGGATATCAGCGCACGCACCATGTATGGACTGCGGGCTTTGGTGACGCTCGCTGGAGCGCGCACCAGCGATCCGATGAGTATTCAGGCGATCGCGGACGAGGAGAGTCTCCCCAACAAGTTCCTTGAGGGGATCATGGGCGATCTCAAGCGTGGTGGGTTTGTTCGCAGCAAGCGCGGCGCGAACGGCGGTTACTTTTTAAGCCGTCCAGCCAGCGAGATCATGTTGCTCGATGTCATCCGGCACCTGGATGGCCCGATCGCGCCGCAGACGTATGCCGACCGCACCTCGGATGGTGACCAGACCGAGCGTCAGGCCGCGTTTATCCCGGTGTGGGGCGAGATCCGCGAGGCGACGATTCGCATCCTGGGGCGTTATTCGATCCAGCAGATCGCGGACGCGGTGCCCGAGCTCGCCGGCGAAGACTTCACGCCCAATTATCAAATCTGAACATCACTGCGGGCAGTAGTAACAGGTCTGCCCGTTCCTCGTGCCGCAGGTCGCGCAGTCGCCATCCTGCGAGCAGCTCGGCCTGCCGAGGCACTGGTTGGTGGTGCCGCAAGAGAGCGGCGAGGAGAGCCTCGGGCATTTGTCACTCGAGGTCTTGATGCAGTTTCGGATCTCGCCGGGAGCTACACACACCGTTGTTCCAGGTGTGCACTGCTCTTCGCACGTCTGGCAGGCTCCGTTTTCACAATATTCAGTGTCGCCGCAACGCGTCGACTGCGTGGTGTCCGGGTAAATGCATCCCGAGGCCGGGTCCTGTGCGCAGACGACGACCGATGGGCCGTTGCAGCTCGTGCTGCCCGCGCTCGTGCAATCACTCGCAGGGCAGCGGCAGTTCTGCAGGTTGTTGTCGCAATAGCTGCGGCCATCGCAGGTGCGCTCGATCTCCCAGGTCGTGCAACCTGATTCGCTCCTGGTGCAGACCTCGACCGCGTCCCTCCCCATGCAACGCCGCTCGTTCGGCGTGCACATCTCATCGACCTGGCAGGCGCACTCTCCGGCGTTGCTGTCGCAGAACTGATCCTGCCCGCATTGCGCCACCTCGACAAAGCCGAGGCATCCCGTCCCTGGATCGTTCTCGCAGGTGTAAAGCCGCGGTCCCTGGCAGTCGAAGGTGCCTGCCGTGCATTGATCCTGGCAGGTTTTCATATCCTCTGGGGGGGAGGGCATGTCTACAGGAGCAGGCATGTCTGTAGGGCCAGGCATATCCTCGGGCATATCGGCTCCAGACATGTGATTCGCGTCTGGCGCTTCGGGCATATCAGGCGCGACCTGCATCCCACCGATCTGCTCCTCTTGATCCTCATCATCTCCTCCTCGCCCGAAGATGCTCCCGGCAGGGCCAGTGAGGCAAGCGGGGAGGATGAACGTGACCAGGATCAACAAGAGGAGCTGGCGCGATGGTTTCATGGGGGCACCTCGGGAGAACTCGTGTTGGAGCATTTAGGGCTATAATAGCAGCCATTCCGTGTCGATGCGACCTTTGAACACCTTACGAACAGAGCGCCGACACTCGGAACACGGAGTTATCGAGTATCACTCGTGAGTATATTGTCTTGAGTTATTCTGTTTCGTTAGGTAGGATCGTCGGTAGAAAATTCCTGTTCGAAACAATGTTTCAGATGATCTTCTCCGCAGACTTCCGTGCGTGAAGCACGAGCGGTGTGTGTGGTGTGATCCTCTGACTTGGCCAGGCCCGCGAATCGCTCACAAGAGAGGCACGGGGGGGCTTGTCTGTGGATGACTCGTTGGCACGACCAAGAAGCGGAGCCAAGGAGTGCTTTCATGCTCAGAGCGCGTATCGCTCCAGCGTTGATGGCGTTGACGCTGTCACTGCTGACCTCATGTTCTTCGTGTGGGTCAGACCCAGACCCGCCTCCAGGCCAAAAGGCGGTTCCTCCGCAGGTGTACTCCGGTTTTGACTTCGTCACCGAGGCCTTCACCTTCGAGAACTTCGGAGGCGCCGGGGTCGCCACACAAATCAACCCACAAGTGATGCAGCGCATGTTTGGCGCCGAGGCGGTTTGCGTCGAGGGCTCAGATCCTTGCGTCCTGACACCTCGCGCCAACCTCTGGATGCGTGGGACGAACAAGACCCTGGATCAGGGGCGAAGCGAGGGCTTCGCGGTCCTCTCGTTGATGTTCCATTCCGGACAGCTCGATCCAAAGGACTACGGCGCCGAGAACGTCGCCGACCTGACGCTCGATGGGAACATCGCGCTCCAGGAGGAGTTCGCCTACTGGGCTGCGACTCAGGCTGTGCCCGATGCCGCCAAGGCGGATGTGCGCTACCTCGCCGCGGATGTGATGCCATTCCTCGCCGAGGCGCTCGCCGAGGAGAGCGAGAAGCACTATCGTCTCGCCATCGCACAACGCACAGAGGTTGGCTTTGCCAGAGGTCACGCGCTCACGCCTATCGGTTATTTCAAGGATAACGAGCGCGAGGATACCTACTGGCTGCGTGTCTATGACAACAACTTCCCCTCGCGCGAGCAGGTCCTCGAGGTTCACCCGAAGGCCAACACATGGCGCTACGAGGTCCCCGGAATCGACGGGACCCCGATCGTCTACGAGAGCACCGAAGAGAAGCCGAACTACCTCTACTTCGCCGCCATCGAGGATCGTCTCGGCGCCTTGCCCGCGCCATTCGACGAGGACTCGGAGTATCTGGCGCAGACCTATTCGGGCGTCTCCATCGTGGCCTCGAACGAGGACGGCGAGGAGACTGGTATTCGTGACGGCGAGGTGATCGAGGCCGAGGGTGATTGGGTTCGCCCGGCGTTCTCGAGGTGTCCTCGTTGCGGCACGGCGGTCGCGATCGTCAACCAGGCCACGCTCGCCAAGGGCTTCAAGCCAAAGCGCAATATCGCCGTGACCGCTGCAGATGGCGTAAGGTCGACCGCTTCGGGTGACACCAACAAGGCCTCGGTGCAAAACTACGGGTTGGGCTTCTCGAGCAACCTCGAGGCGGACAACCCCAAGGTCGGTGACGCCGCGACGTTCGGAGAGAACGGCGACGTCTCATACTCCTCCAAGAACAATGAAGGGGGCGTGACCATCTCGTCGACGCGTATCAACGGAGATGGAACGCGCACCACCGTGACGGTCACGGTCGAGGGCTCCAACGGCGACGTCTCGGTCGATCTTGTCAACAACGAGGATGGCACCACCAGCGTGTCTGTCTCCGGGTTGCCCGAAGGCTCAGATGTGAACGTCACCTCGACGACTCAGGATGGCGAGGGCAACTCGAAGACGAACTCGTTCGACTACACCTCCAATGGCGAGGATTCGCGCGCTACGGTGAACCCCGGCATGGAGAATCGGGTCACGCTCGATACCGATCCTGCTGACGCTGCGATTTGTAGCAACGGGATGAAGGACAGCTCCGAGACGGATCAGGATTGCGGCGGCTCTTGCGGCGCGACCTGTGGTCTGGGCAAGGCCTGCTTGAATGACGGCGACTGCGCGGCGGGTTTCTGCGAGGGCAACCTGTGCGCAGACCTCGACCCCGATTGTGACAGCGGCTCTCAGAGCCCTGGCGAAACCGGCGTCGATTGCGGCGGCAGTGTTTGTGATGCGTGCGTGGCGACGTCGGGGCTCGATACGCCCGGATGCAACACTGCAGCAGATTGTGACACGGCCATTTGTGTCGAGAACAAGTGCCGCGTGAAGTTTCCGATCTATGCCGAGTTCGATCGCTTGCCTGACGCAGGTTCGAGCTATTGGCTCGTCGTGAGCCTCGACGGCCGCAACAAGACGGTCTCGATCGAACCTGTCGATGGCACGCTGCGCTACAAGATCGGGGAGGCGTACTCCTACGAGTTTGTCAGCGCCGAGGCTTGCTCGCCGGTGGTTTCGACGAGTCAATACGCAGGGCCAACCGCCGAATCGCCGATGCGCGCGGATGGAACGCTCAAGATCGATTGCCCGGAGCCAAACGAAAACCGGATGATCGTCAAGCTGAACTTCTATCTGAACTCCTTGCACCTCGAGGAAAACAAACAAAAACTCGAAGGCGATCCGATCAAGATGGCGCTCAGCGTCGATGGTGGCCCGATCCAGCTCATCGATATCAAAAAGCAGCACACAGATCTGGGGGTTTACCAGAACTACTGGGCGATCAGGGTGATTCAAAACCCGAAGAGGACGGACTACAAGGTCGGCTATACACTGGGCGAAACCAAACCGATTCGCGCAGAGCTCGATATCGGACGCTATCGTTTCCGAGACAACGAGTTCACCGACGCAGGGTATCTGTTTGTCGCCAGGCCTGACCTGAAGGAGGTCTTCTTCAGTGTGAGTAAGGCGGACTATCGCAATGGCGTGGCGACCTGTTCAGACAATCGCCAAAACCAGGACGAAACCGGGCACGATTGCGGGGGGACCTGCGGTGGCTGCAGGGCGAATAACACCTGCCTGACAACCTCGGATTGCGCGAGCGGGTTGACCTGCACTGGGTATGTCTGCCGTGAGTCGGGGACGTGCTCGGATATGACCAAAAACCAGGACGAGACCGACGTCGATTGCGGTGGATCTTCGTGCACTGCGAGGTGCGATGCTGGAGAGTCCTGCCAGGCCAGCAGTGATTGCGACACGGCCTCGGGCTACGCATGCGTCGGCTCGACCTGCAAGATCGAGGTCTGCAACAACAACACCAAGGATATGAACGAGTCCGACGTCGACTGCGGCGGTAGCTCGGTGTGTGGCGCTTGCGGAGATGGCAAGGCGTGCACCGCGGGCACCGACTGCGCCTCGTCGACCTGCATCGACAACACCTGCCTTCCCGCGACCTGTGGCAATGACACCAAGGACGCTGGTGAGACCGATGTCGACTGTGGTGGCACGAGCTCGTGCCCCCGTTGTGCGCGCGCTCAGTTCTGTCTGAACACGTCTGACTGCGGCACAGGTCTCTTCTGCGTGAACAACGGGTGCTACCCCGAGACCTGCGGCAACAATATGAAGGACCCAGATGAGGTCGACGTCGATTGCGGGACCTCCTGCGCCTTCGCGTGCCAGCTTGGCAAGAGCTGCAATGAGACCGCGGATTGCACCTCCGGGGCGGTTTGCTCGGGCAATGTCTGCGTTCCGGCATCTTGTGGCAACAACACGAAGGATGCGGACGAGTCGGATATCGACTGCGGCGGCAGCTCGAGCTGCGACCGATGCGTCGGTGGGCAGAGCTGCACGATGGATGGCGATTGCGTCATGGGCAACCTGTGCGTGAACAGCCAGTGCGCGAGCCCTGACTGCAACAACGGCACGCAAGATCCTGGCGAAGCGGACGTCGACTGCGGCGCGGTCTGCGTGAACAAGTGCGGTGAGGACAAGATGTGCGGCGGAGACGCGGACTGTCAGGCGGGTTTGACCTGTGACAATGGCACCTGCAAGGACGCCTCTTGCTCCAACAACGTGAAGGACCCCTCCGAGGGTGATGTCGACTGCGGCGGCTCGTGCGCGACGAAGTGCATGATCGGGCAGTCTTGCAATCAGTCCGCTGATTGCGCCATGGGCGCGGCCTGTGACAACGGGACATGCTCCATGAACCTCTGCGGCGATGGCACGAAGAACCAGGACGAGACCGATGTCGATTGCGGAGGCATGACATGTGGTGCGTGCATGGCCGGGCAGAGCTGCACGCTCGATTCGGATTGTGCGGGCAATGACTGCGTGTGCGGCGCGAACTCCGGTAACTGCTCGAACGCTTCGGGCACGTGCGGCGCAGGTCAGTACTTTATCGACCAACCTGTCACCGATGGCACGACCGCTTCGGGGACCTACACGATCCCGGCTGGCTGTACGAGCCTCTACGTCCAGGCGTGGGGTGCTGCTGGTGGCGGCGATGACTTTATGGGCTTCGCGAGCAACCTCGGCGGCGCGGGCGGCTATGTCGAGGGCACGCTGACGGTCGCTCCTGGAGATGTCGTCACGGTCTGGCTCGGTCAGGGTGGAAGCTCCGGGTTTACCACGCAGGGGGCAGGTTCCTACCTGGGCACTGCCGCCAACGGTGGCGAAGGTGGCTTCAACTCGATGGGGTCTGATCCAGGTGGCGGCGGCGGTTTGACGAGCGTTCAAATCACTGGCAGCGCGACGCAGTCGTTTGTTGTCCCTGCTGGCGCTGGCGCCTCCGAGTTTGCCGATGGGATGAGCATGAGCGTGATGACGACCGCAGGCACAACCACGGCCGGCTACGCAGGTGCGGTCGGGAGCGGCAACCAGGGCGGCGGTGGCGCAGGTGATCCGGGCGGCGCGGGTGAAAACCCTGGCGCCTACGGGACGCTCCCCGCAGGGCTCACGCCGTATGACTCGATCGAAGACCCCAACACCTTCAACTGGGTTCCGGGAGGGACCTCGAACGCCGACTACAGCCGTTGTCAGGGCGCCAACAGCATCGACGCTGGCGCTGGCAGTGACTTCCTGGGCGTGGGTGGTGATGGATGTGTCGTGTTGCGCTGCGTGGCGCCTTGATGAGGAGGATTGGAATGAAGACAAACGTGAAACAGAAGCTTCCGATTGGTCTCGCCATGATCCTGATCATGGTGGCCGCCGGTTGCGTTCAAGAAGAGCCGACCGAACCGGATGCGCCCACGGGCCTGAGCCGGGACAAGGTCTACAGTGATATTGTTTGCCCTGACGGCGAGATCCCGTGGCGATTCCCCTCGTCGGGGACCGCGCTCAACTCCGAGGAGTACACATCCTCGGCCGAGATGTCAGGCGATACAGAAGGGATGCTCGCCAACTACGCGCGCATCAAGATCGAGGAGGTCTCTTGTGCCGAAGGGCTCGACGAGGCATTCGCGCTCCGGGTCGCCAGAGGGTATTGCGGCAACCTGCGCGAGTGCGCCGCTATCGGCGTCTGTCGGGATAACCGTGCGTGTTCGGGCGATGGCACCAACGAAGGGTGCAAGTTCTCGGACGCGACGATCAAGTACACATGCGGAGACAGGGATCTCGACGACAACGGAGAGCCCCGGATCTACATGTCCACGGTGACGCAGGAGACGGCGGGGACGTACAACACGCGCAACGAGATCAGCTGTCGAGGCGTCGGGGAGCAGCTCCTGCAAAAGGACCAACGCGATGGCACGGTCGCCTGTGTGCCGCTGGAGTGCCATGGGCGAGCGCGACGCAACGCGGATATGCAGTGCGTGGTCGATGACTCCAAGGTCGAGGTCGTCGTCGACGCCAAGTTCGGCACGATCGAGCCGACGACGCAGACCACGGATGTGTACACCGAGGCGATCATCAAGCGCCAGCTAGACGCCAACAAGTTGCCCGCCAAGCCGTTCCCGATCAACGCGACCTACAAGATCCCGCTGACGGTCTCCTTTGCCAACGGCCTGGTCCCGGAAGAGGTCAAGTTGACCGCCTGGATCGAGGACGTGCACCGCGGGCTCGTCACCGCCAATCGCTTCCGTTGCGTGCCGTTCGCGGTCACGTTGCGTGCCGATGATCCTCACACGACAAAGAGCGATGGCACCAAGGTCTACCAGAAGGTGATCGAGACCAAGTTCGCGCAGGACTGCATCGACATCGATCCTGTCAAGGAGATGCAAGATCACGTCAAACAGCTCTACCCAGGGAGCCCGGGCTCCTTGCCATACCTTTACGTGGATCGAGAGAGCATCGTCCAGAAGCTCCACCTCTCCTACGATATGGATGGGCACAGCGTGTGGCACAAGGGGCTCACGCTCCAGACCGCGTCACAGCTCGGCGACTCCGAGCCCGAGTGCACGCCCAATCCTGTCGGGATGTTCTACGAGATCAACAGCAAGTCGTACAATCAGACGGCTTACTTCTCTCAGCGCAAGATCACGACCTACGACCCGCCTGGCGATCAGGAGCTCTACTTCTCCTATCTTTACGCGGACCGCTCCGAGATCGGCACCAAGGATATCGTCGCCAGGAACGAGCCCGTGATTCGCGTCTTCTCGAACCGGCGCACGCTCCTGACGTTCGACCTCTCCTGGTATGTCAACAACATGGATCGAAGCCATGTGTTCAACCTCGAGCAGCCGAGCACGCGCCAGATCTACGGCGAGAACCGCAAGTACATCAACTCGCCGCGAGCCGATGTTTACCTCGTCCCGGCGGGGCTCTCCGCGAGCGAGCGCGAGGCGATCACGCCGCTCTATATCGGAAAGGTCGACCTCTCCGATGGCAAGAACAATGGCAAGATCGAGGGCGCCGACGATGGCATCACCCAGAGCGCGAGCCTGGTCTTCCCGGCCGTCGCCAAGCAAAAGATGGTGCGCGATGCCACCAGCCCACACTACATCCCCGGAGAGTCGAGAGCGTTCGACCTCTTCTATTGCATCAACGCATGGGATGGCTTGCTCAAGCGCGACGCGTTCACCACAGGTTGGACCGAAGGCTACAACTACTACCGAAACGAAACTCGCCTCCTGAGCCAGCGCTACCCGAACACCAACGGGCAGGGCACCTACAACCTCGTCGACACCTACGATCTGGCGCATGACGTGCGCAGGATCAACGAAGGGCAGCCAAGGCGCGAGCATTACTGGACCGGTCCGTTCGACAGGGTCTGGAGCCTCGAGCTCGAGAACTCCAGGATGCATAACCCGTATGCGACCCCCTTCAAGTACCGAGGATGTCGCACCGCCAAGGTCCCCGTGGTGGTCTATGTCGATCGCTTCAGGACGCCGATCGAGGGCGCCGAGCGCGTCTCTGCGGATGTCCCTGCTTCGGCAAGGATTCACACCGACTTCGCGGACCAGCAGGACTCCGGTGATACGAGCATGTCCGGCAGCAACGACACGGATCTCGAGGAGACATGCCCGAACAATGACTCCTCGGATGTCTACTGCTCGAACACCGCCAACTCGGGCGGTCGCTCGAGCGGTGAGGGCGGGCGCCCGGCGCTCGATATGACGACGACGCTCGAGCG
>Ga0208061_100344_pt1 | contig 13581 bp, 7 predicted proteins | sample DeeseametaMP0555_FD_184209 | JGI IMG/M metagenome (GOLD analysis project Ga0208061, IMG submission 184209) | Marine microbial communities from the Deep Atlantic Ocean - MP0555 (SPAdes) | ecosystem: Environmental > Aquatic > Marine > Oceanic | place: South Atlantic Ocean | collected 2011-01-23 | reverse complement strand
GGCGGGGGCGCCAATGGGAGACAAACGAAGCGAAGCAAGAGCAGTCGAGCCTTGGCGCACACGCCATGCGCAGCGACCAAGCGCGCGTCGCTTCTTCTCGCGAGGAAACTGGGGGGTTGGGGGGACAAAACCAGAGAGTGTGCATTGCTTCGGCGCCATACACACTCTCGAAGCTCCCCTACGCATTGGCGCCTTCTTCACACTCGGAGCTCCCCTACGCATCGGCGCCTTCATCACACCCGGAGCTCTCTTATGCTTCGGTGCCCTCGCGTTCGAAGTATCGGCGCGCGGCTTCGGTGTGGAGGGGGAAGGCGAGCGTTTGTGAGAGGTCGGTGATGACGAGGCGTTCGCTGGTTTCGTTGGTGGGTTTGAAAGGTGGGAGGTCTTCTGACTTCAGGGATTGTGTGAGGCCAAAGATCAGGACTGTACCATCGGGTGCGCTCAGGACGCAGAAGTCTTCGACCTGTTCCGGGTCGAGCTGGACCTGGGTCTCTTCGAAGACCTCGCGTGTGCAGGCGACCTTCCAGTCTTCGCCATGGTCGATGAAGCCGCCGGGGAGGGCGATCGAGCCGAGGCGCGGTTCGATGCCGCGGCGGATCACGAGCAGGCCTTCATCGACGGGGACGAGCGCGACGGCGACGGGCACGGGGTTGATGTAGCTGATCTTCTCGCATGAGGCGCAGGTGCGGGGCCATGGTGCGCCATCTTCGAACGGGTGACCACACCAGGAACAGTGAGAGTTGCGTGCGACGGTCATGACTTCTCCTCGCGGTTTGTGCGCCCCCGTGGCGCTTATGGGTATTGCGTGTCGTGAGCTTGCCAAGCATGGGCGTGGCTGTCAGCCCAAAAACATCGAGAGCTGATGCGCGACCTCGTCGACCTTCTCGTGTTGAGGGAAGTGGCCGCAATGTTCTAGCCCGACGGCGCGGTGAGGTGTTCTTGGCGTGAAGCCGAAGTCGATGTGCCGGTACATATCTGGGCCGATGCAGCCATCCTGCTTGCCGTAGAGAATCAATGAGGGGCAGGTGAGGCGTTGCATCGCCAGGCGCCATGAGCGTCTCCAACTGCTCGGGTCGAGGAGCATATCTCGCAACAGCGCGCGATAGTATCCGAGCGCGCTCGATGGCGTGTCCTCTTGCATGAAGGTCGAGAGGACCTTGGCGTGGCGAGCCTCTCTCCAGCGCCAGTCCGGGCTCCAGCGCGACCAGAGCTGCTCGATCAGGCCATAGTTTTCGCTCGCCAGCAGGTGGTCGGGGAGCAAGGGGAGCTGGAAGAAGAAGATGTACCAGCTCTTCGAGAGCTGGTGTGGCGCCTTGCCGAGGTTGCGCAAAAAGACGCGCGGCGGGGGGACCGAGATCGCGCACAACTTTTCGATGCGTTTGGGGGCGAGCTGCGCGGCGCTATAGGTCGCGAGCGCGCCCCAGTCGTGTCCCACCACGCTCGCGGTCGTGAACCCCATCGCGTCGATCAGCGCCAGCACATCCTGGCCCAGGACCTCGAGCGAGTAGCGGCCATCGATCGGCGCGGTGCTCGGCGCGTAGCCGCGAAGGTTTGGCGCCACGAGCGTGAAGCGCTCGTGGTCCAGGCGCTCCATCAAGGGGAGCATCGTCGCCGCATCGTCCGGGAAGCCATGCAGCAGGAGCAAGAGCCTGGGCCCTGATCCGACCGTGTAATACGCGAAGCGGATGTTGTTCGCGTGGGTGAGCAGGTACTTCATCGCGCTGAACCTGTGAGAGTCGTGCGTCCCCTTACTGCCTGCCAAAGCTCGTGACGACGCTGTCAACGTATCATGCTCCATGTGACAGTGTCGCATGATTTTATTTAACAGTTTTATTTGACAGTGTGAAATAAGGTCTTACAGTAAAGGTGTTGGTTCCCTCGAGAGGTTCGAGATGACACGAGCATTGACCATGACACTCAGAGAGCTGGTAGCGCAGGCCGCCGCCATCCTCTCGCAAGAAGACGTCGACCAGCCCAGCGGGCGCGTCTCGGATATCCCCACGGTCCGAACCGTCCGCTACTACGCGACCCACGGGTTGCTCGAGAAGCCGGTCGATTGGAGAGGGCGCACCGCCCTCTACGGCGCGCGCCACCTGCTCACGCTGGTCGCCATCAAGCGACTCCAGGTGCGCGGCGAGTCACTCCAGGATGTGCAAGGTCGCCTCGTCGGGCTGACGCTCGAAGAGCTCGAGGAGCTCGCCGGGCTCACGCTCGAGGAGCTCGAACCTGGAGAGGAGGACACTCAGGCAGAGGAGAGGGCATCTCCTGACGCCGAGGGCGCAGACGCAGATGCATCAGGCGGACGGCAGCGAAGCTTCTGGATGTCGAGACCCGAGGCGTCCACAGACGCTCCCGAGGAAGTCGCCCCGAGGCGACCGAGCCGAGAGGTCGATTTGGTTCGTGGCATACGCATGGACGACGAGGTGCTGCTCTTATTGGAGCGCGCCAACCGAGAGATCGAGGCCGATGACGTGGCCGCTATCAAAGTCGCCGCCGAGCCATTGCTCCGGCTACTTCGAGCCAGACACATCATCGATTGAGAAACGTACAGACGAAGAGAGGTTCCACATGGGCACAGCGATCACGATCATCGAGCCAGATAACACGACGCGCACCACGAACGAGGACGAGGGCTTTGGCTCTCTGGAGACCGCGAAGGGACACCTTCCGCTACGCTCGATCGATGTCGAGACGAAGGTCGCTGGTCTGGTCGCTCGCACGACCTTGAAGCAGGTCTTCGTCAACACCTACAAGGAGCCGCTCGAGGCGACTTATATCTTCCCGTTGCCTCCTCGCGCGGCTGTCTCACACTTCGAACTCCGCGTCGCTGGCCGCGCCGTGGTCGGTGAGTTGCAAGAGCGAGGTCAGGCGCGCGCCACCTATAACGCCGCCATCGCCTCCGGCCATCGCGCCGCGATCGCCGAGGAGGAGCGCCCCGATGTCTTCACCATGCGCGTCGGGAACCTCCCCCCCGGTGAAGAGGCCGAGGTCGAGCTCGTCCTGACCGCGCCGCTCGAAGTGATCGCTGGCGAGGTGACCTATCGCTTCCCTCTTGTCGTCGCGCCGCGTTACATGCCGGGCGTGCCTCTTGGCGGCGAGGATGTCGGCAGCGGCATCGCGCCCGATACGGACGCTGTGCCCGATGCCTCGCGCATCAGCCCGCCAGTGATGCTCCCCAATTATCCGAACCCCGTGCAGCTCTCGCTCTCGGTCGATATCGATACGGGCGGGCTCGCGCTCGAGAACCTGCGCTCGACGCTCCACTCGGTGCTCGTCGAGTCCTCGCGTGAGCGCGCTCATATCCAGGTGCAGCCTGGCGAGCGGGTGAACCGCGACTTCATCCTTCGCTGGGATGTCTCGAGTGATACGATCGGGACCGCGTGTCTTGCCTCGCCCTCGCCAAAGAACGGCGCGCCATCGGTCTTCCAGCTCACGCTCGTGCCACCAGCGGATGTCGCCAGAGCGCAGCGCCCCAGGGATGTGGTCTTCGTGCTCGACCGCTCCGGTTCGATGAGTGGTTGGAAGATGGTCGCCGCGCGCCGCGCGCTCGGCAGGATGCTCGATACGCTCTCACCACAGGATCGCTTCAACGTCCTCTCCTTCGATGACAGGATCGAGCCGTTGCCAGGCCACGCCGCCAGCGCGCTTGTCGAGGCCACCAACCGCAACCGCTATCGCGCCATCGAGCACCTCTCTGGCGTGGATGCCAGAGGCGGCACAGAGATGGCGCAGCCGTTGCGCCAGGCCGCTGACGCGTTGTCTGGAGGTTATCAGGATCGCGATCGTTGGATCGTGCTCGTGACGGATGGACAGGTCGGGAACGAGGACCAGATCCTTCGCGACCTCGGCAGCCGCATCAAGAACGTGCGCATCTTCACCGTCGGCATCGACCGCGCCGTGAACGAAGGATTCCTGCGACGTCTGTCAGAGCTTGGCGGCGGTGGCACCGAGCTCGTCGAGAGCGAGGATCGCCTCGACGAGGTGATGGATCGCGTCCACCGCGCCATCGACTCGCCCGTGCTGACCGAGCTCTCGATCGAGCTCGAAGGTGGGGATATCGACGCCACCGAGATCGTCCCTGGACGCGTCGCCGGGTTGTTCGCGGGCGCGCCATTGATTCTGTCCGGCCGCATCAGAGGAGCGCTCGACAAGGACGCGACCCTGATCGTGCGTGGCGCGAACACGCTGGGCGATTCCTGGTCGACGCGCGTCCCCGTGCAGCAGGTCGAGAACGAGGCGGTCGGGGTGTTGTGGGCGAGGCAGCGCCTTCGCGAACTCGAGGATCGCTACACCATCGGCAGAGGCAGCACGAGCGACATCGAGAAGGAGATCATCAAGGTCTCGCTCGATTACAACGTGTTGTGTCGCTTCACCGCATTCGTGGCCGTCGACAAGGCAGAGGTCATCGAGAACCACGAGGACATGCGCGAGGTCACGCAACCCGTCGAGTCTGTCGAAGGTTGGGAGGGCGGCGCGCTCGTGGGTGACTTCGAAGAGGATGACGACGCCATCGACGGTCTGGTTGCTGGAAATCGCGGCGCGCAGGTGCTCGGTCGTATAGACCTCGAGGCCATGAGCAAGCGATCTGATCGTAAGAAGTTCAAGGCCAAGGAGTCGCGCGCTCGCCGCTCGCAAATGAAGCTCGAAGAGGAGAGAGAAGTCGAGATGCCAGCCTTCGAGCCCGAGCCCGAGGCGACGAGAAGCATCAGCTTCGACAGCCAGATGGTCGGGGGTTTCGATTCGTTCGGAGACTTCGAGCCCGCAGACGCGCCCGCGCCGCCCCCTTCGAGCTACAACTCGGTGTCTTACAACGCGCCCGCGCCACAGGCGCTCGGCGGTATGATGCCCACGCAGGGAGCTGGCGGTGGTGCACCTGGCGCCCCGGCACCGAGCGCTCCCGCGAGGCCAATGCCCACAGGAGGACGCGCGACCGGCGCGGCTTCGGGTCAGCGCCCTGGCAACCGCGTCTCGCAGACCCAGGCTGGAGCGATCAAGGGAAGCATCAGAGATTTCTCCCCCGAGCAGGTGAAGGCGTTGCCGCCGATGCTCGCCACGGACGTCTGGTCGGTCGCGACGGTGCTCTATCAGCTCCTGCATGGCAGCGCGCTGTTCACGGGGTCGAGTGATTTTGAGCTCCTGAGCAAGATCATCAAGGCCGAGCTCCCCGAGCAGCTCGTGCCGACGACAGTCAGCCCGAAGCTCGAGTTGATCCTGTCTGCGGCGTTGAAGGCCGCGCCCGAGGATCGGCCGATGATGCACACGCTGGCCGAAGAGCTCGAGGCGCTGGTCGATGACCGTGACGCGGCGCTCGCAGAGATTGCCAAACTCATCCCTGCGATCGACGCGAACAAGCTCGACAGGAACGCGCCTTCGCCCGAGCTCGATGACGCGCGCTTCGAGTTCACCGGGTTGTTCGCCCACACCGGGAGCCACGACATCTGGCTGGCGAAGGACACGACGCGTGATGTGAACGTGGTGATCAGGGTCCTCCATGCACACATCGCGTCCGATCCCGAGCGCGTGGTGATGTTCATGAACGTGGTCTCGACCGCCCTGGATGGGACCCCGACGCTGATCGCTAGCGGTCATGTGGCGGATGATGGCTCCGGTGGTGTGGTTCGACCTTACGTGGTGCTCGAGTACGCTGAAGGTGTGGATCTGCAACGCATCTTGCGCGAGCACGGCGCGCTCGAGCCGCAGGCTGCCATTTACATCATGGCGCGCGTCGCGCGGATTCTCTCGGATTGCCACGCGTTGATTCTCCCTGATGGATCGCACGGGCTCCTGCATGGAGAGGTCAAGCCGGGCCATATCGTCGTGAGCAAAGATGGCGAGGTCTCCTTGCTCGACTTCGGAGCGGGGGTCGATCTGTCTGGCGCCAAAAAGAAGGCCAGGGCGCGAGAGAGCTATAATTGGGTATTGGGGGCGGTGATCGAGAGTCCGATAGGACCAACGCCTGAGGCTCCCGAGCAACCCAAAAAAGGACTGTTCGGCAAGATCGCTACGATGCTTCGCGGTGAGAGCAAGACAGAAGATAAGCCTACAGATGAGAAATCATCCGGGCGGCGAGACTTCTGGAAATGATCTGGTAAGCGGCACGCGAACCGAAGAGGCCGAAAAATCATGAGCGCTGGGTGGAAAAGACACCCAGCGCTCATGATTTTTCGGCCTCTTCGGTTCGCTCGGCACCACGTGGCGTGGCGCCGAGTTCGCCTGGTTTATAACCTCGATATGGGCAGCTCGTGTCGATATTCGAGGTCTCGTGCTGTTTGCTTGTGAAAGGGTTTTTTGATTCTATCTGAGTGTGTTTTTTTTAAGGTTTATACGATTCCCTTTTCGAGCGAGCCCACGATGTTCAGAACGATTTGCATCATGTCACTCTTCGCCGTGTTTTGGTTTGGTTGTGGCGGCGGTGATGTCTCGCCATCTGTCGGTGAGGAGTGGTGCGGAGAGACCACATGCGAGCCCGAGTCGTCGGGAGTAAACTCGCAACCCGAAGAAGATAAAACCACCGCGCTGCCAGAGAGTCAGCGCGAGCTGACGCCTTGTCAGATGCTCGATGAGGAGAGCTGCGAGCAAGACCCTGAGATGGGGTGCAGGCTGCTCTCTCCCAAAGAGATCGTCTGGAACCCTGTCTCGGAGGTTTGCGTGGAGACTGATGACCTGGCGCCTTATTGTGTCGAGAGCGGCGCGAACGCGGTCGAAACCACGTATTACTCCACGGATGAGGATGGCGAACTCGATGTGGCAGTATGGCTCGACTCCTCCTACCCTCCACCACCGACCGGAGATTGGATGTCCTGTAGCGGGAGCCCTGAAGAGCCTGAGATCTGTCGTTGTCCGTGAGCGTGTCGCATCAGTGAGAAGTCATCGCCCCGAACCTGGAGTCGCTCCAAGTCCGGGGCGGCGCGATTACGGAGCAGACATCACCGTCAGCGGCGCGACGCCCTGAACCTGTCCCTGGGTCGCGCGGATATCACAGGTGCCCGGCATAAACGCCGTGGCCTCGCCGCGCGAAACCCAGGCGTTGCTGACATCGGCGATCATCTGGTCCGATGAGGTCCAGGTCACATAGTGCGTGACCTCGCGCATGGAGCCGTCGGTGAAGAGCCCGGTCGCCTCGAACTCGATGGTCTCCTCGGGGAGGATCGATGCGGCGGGAGGATCGAGCTCGATGCTCGCGAGCACAGCGTCTGTCACGGTGACGCGCGCCTGACCTGTCACCCCTTGATAGGTGGCCTGGATAAACGAGGTGCCCGGACTGATCCCGAGCGCCCAACCCTTGACCCAGAAAGAGGCGTAGACATCCGCGATCATCGGATCGGTCGCTGTCCATGTGGCCAACCCTGTGATGTCGCGTGATTGACCGTTGGTGTAGATGGCCGTGGCGAGCATCCGCAGGTAGAACCCCGTGGGGATGGTCTCGATGAACGGGGTGACCTGGATCTGCGCGATCTCGAGACCAGTGACAGTGACCGTGGTGCTCCCTGTCACTCCACCATAGGTCGCCAGCACCTTTGTCGTTCCAGCTTGTTGTGCGGTGAGCACGCCCTCCATCCAGCGCGAGTTCGAGATCGTGGCGATCATCGGATCTTCGGTTTGCCACAACACATCATCCCAGACCTGCTGCGTGGTGCCGTCGGTGTAGAAGGCCGTGGCCCAGAACCTCATCTCGTCCCCTTCGTTGAGCGTGGGCTGGAAGGGGATGACCTGGATATGCGAGAGCGTGGCGCCGGTGACCTCGAGTCGCGCGCGGCCGACGACGTTTTGATAGCCGCAGCGGATCTCGGCGACGCCTTCGCGTCTGGCGATCACCTGACCTTGCTCGCGCCAACCTTCGTGGAGCACATCCGCGCTGTTGGTGTTGTCCGTGGTCCAGTTACACGCCCAGGTGACATCGCGCGAGGTGCCGTCATCGAAGACTGCTTGCGCGAGGTACTGGATGCGCGTGCCGGGCGCCACGGTGACGTCGACGGGTGTGACCTTGATCTCGACGATCTCGGCGTCGGTGACGGTGACGGTGGTTCTGCCAGTGATTCCCTTGTAGGTCGCGGTGATTTCGGTCACGCCAGCGGCGTTCGCGATGGCGATGCCTGGCCAGCGAGGGTGCAAGAAGATCGACATCACGGAGGGATCGCCCGTGCCCCAGCCGACCCCCTCGCTCACGTCCTCGCGCGTGCCATCGGAGTAGATGGCCGTGGCCCAGAAGCGCATGATCGAGTCGACGGCGACCTCTGGGGTGTGAGGCGTGACCTGGATCTCGACGAGTTCGGAGCCGTTGACCTCGGCGTCGACGCTTGTCGATACGCCGCCAAACGTCGCCGTCACGGTGGTCTCGCCCTTGGCGATAGCGGTCAGCACGCCCCAGTCATCGATATTGGCGACGGCGGGATCCGCCGTCATCCACTCGGCCTCGCCGGTGACATTGCGCGTGGTGCCATCCTCGAAGAGCGCCATCGCGGTGAACTGGCGCGTCTGTCCGATCGGGGTCGTGGAGTCGCGCGGTGTGACGGTGAGGCGAGTGATGTCGGCGCCTTCCACGGTGAGGTTGGTCTCGGCGATGATATCTTCGAAGCGCGCTCGCACGGTCGTCTCACCGCGCGAGAGCGCGACGAGCTGACCGCGCACGCCAGCGGAGTTAAAGATCCTGGCGATGTCAGTCCGCGTCGTGCTCCAGGCGACGATCTGCGTGATGTCGGCCATGGTGCCATCGGAGAAGACGCCGAAGGCGGCGTATTGCTCGGTGGTGTTGGTGTTGATGGTGGCGTCAGCGGGCTCGATCGTGATGTCGGTGAGGATGGCGTCTGACACGGTCACCGGGATGCTCGCCGAGACGCCAGCCAGGGTCGCCGTGACCATCACGCTGCCAGGGTTGAGCGCGATCACCATGCCCTTCTCGTCGGGCGTATTTGGCGCCTCGACCTGGAGCGGGTTGCTGCTTGTCCAGAAGGCTTGTTGCGTGATCTCGCGCTCGGAGCCATCCGAGAAGATCCCGGTCGCCTCGATCGTGGCGCGTTCGTGTTGGTGGAGGTCGAGCGAGGTCGGCTCGAGCTCGATCTCGACGAGGCGTCTGTCACTCACGATGACGACAGCCTCACCTGTTTGCGCGCCGAGTGATGCGGTGATCGTCGCGCCACCGAGCGCGATGGCGTCGACGGTCCCAGCCTTGCCGCGCTCGTTCGAGATGCCCACGGCTTCGGGGCTGCTCGAGGACCACGCGACGGACTCGGTGATGTCGATCTCTGTCCCATCAGCCCAGTTCCCCGTGGCGCGCAGGTAAGCGTTTTGTCCGACCGCGAGCTCGACATCAGAGGGTTCGACGGTGATGCGCGTGAGCGTCGCGTCGGTGACCGTGACCGTGGTGCTGGCGGTGAGGTCCTCGACCTTTGCCGAGACGACCGTCGTGCCGTGATCGATGGCGTTGACCCAGCCGCTCTGATCGATACGAGCGACCTCGATGTTGGTGCTCTCCCAGGTTGCCGCGCGCGAGACCTCGCTCACGGTGCCATCGCTGTAGCGCGCCATGGCGCGCATGCGTTGGACGACGAGCGGCGCGAGGACTGGCGAGAACGGCTCGATATCGAGCGCGGTCATCGCGGCGTTGGAGACGTTGAGCCTTGCTTCTGCGCGCTGACCGTGGAGTTCAGCCGAGATGATGGCGAGCCCTGCGGAGTTGCCGACGGCGAGCCCTGTGGGAGAGACGGACGCGGTGACGCCATCGGAGGTCTTCCAGAGGACGTAGTCGGTCAGATCTCGCCAGGTGCCATCGCCGAGTAATCCTCGCGCGCGGAACTGTTGCTGGCCATGTTTTCCGACGGTGGCGTTGGCGGGTGAGATCTCGAGGTCGGTGACGAGTTCGTTGCTGACGATGATCGGCGCGGTGGCCTCGATCCCGCGGAATGTGGCCGTGATCGAGCTCTCTCCAGGGATGATGCCCTGCACGGTGCCCTGGCCATCGTGGTTCAGGATCCCTTCATCGCCGATGCTCCAATCGGCCTGCGGGGTGATATCCACGCGGGTGCCGTCGGTGTAGAGGCCGGTGACGGTGAAGGTCTCGCTGGTGTCGAGCAGGAGGTTTGCGGAGGGAGGGTTGAGCGAGATGGCGACGAGCTCGGAGACGTCAGAGACGTTGATCTCGGCGCTGCTCGCGAGGTCTCCGATGGTGGCGGTGATTTGCACGCGGCCAGCGCGCACGCCGAGCACCTCACCCTCGATCTCGGCCTCGTTGGAGACGAGCGCGATGCGATCATCAGAGGAGCTCCAGGTGACAAATTCGGTGATCTCTTCCTCGGCGCCGCTCTCGTAGGTCCCCCACGCCTTCAGGCGAAGCTTCCCATCGGGCCTGATCTCTGCGCTGCGCGGTGCGACGCGGATTTCGTCGAGCTTTCTGCCGCGAACCTCGACCGTGACGAACGCGCGCAGCCCCTCGTACTCTGCGCGCAAGAGCGTCTCGCCCTCGCGGACCGCGGACACGCGCGGGCCATCGAGCGTGGCGATGGTGGTGTTATCGATCGACCATGTTGCTTCGCGGGTGACGTCCTCTCTGGAGCCATCTTCGTAGACCGCCTCGAGCGAGACGTTGCGTTGCGCATCGAGCGGGATGCGCACCTCGTCTGGCGAGATGACGATCGCCTCGAGCGGGGGCTTTTTCTCCTCGGGAGGCGTGATCACGGGGACGCGATCACCTGTCCCCCATGCATCTCCCTGTGGACCTCGCTCCAGGTTGTCGCGACCACAAGAGGTCGGGAGCAGGAGGCCGATAAATAACATCAGGCCAAGCAGGATATTTTGCATCTTCTCGATATTGATTCGTGGCATGGTCTTCACACGTGTCTGTGTTCGAGGAACGATCACATGAAAACGAACGGTCGTTCGTGCTTGGTGTCACGAGCAACGCGGCCATAGGACAGGTTGCATGAACCCATCTTATGGGTGCATGATTCTCTTGGCCAACGCAGCGCTCGATAGGCGCGAAAGATATCTAATATGGATGCACATTATATGCCGATAGAATATGCACGCCGCACCTTCAGCACCGTTCGCGGCATCATTCTCTGGTGACAAAAGGGACCTCATGCGCGATCCTCTCATGCCGCAGAAGACGGCGGAACAATCCAGGAAACAGAAAAGGTTCGTGTTTGTCGGCATCTTCGTGTTGGCGGCCCTGGCGGGTTTGCTCGCGGCGGTCACATACGAGCCGCGCGAGCGGATGTACTCGGTCGAAGTCCCTGTGGAGATCGAATACACGACCTCGCCACCTGTGAGTGAGACATCATCGACGACGCCGTGAGCGCGATGTCAGTGAGAGTACGGGAGGACACGAGGAGGGGGGAGTGCAGGTCTGACGGTTTGATATTTTCGATGCTGATGCGAACGTGAATAGTGCGCTCGCACGTACTATGGTCACCACTGTTTTGCCCTCGCGCCGCGCTGTGCCCCCTGGAGAAGGTCGATGGACGCCCCGAGCCCGACAAAAACCCAACTCGACGGAGAAGACCTCCCCGATCGCTTCGAGCTGATTCGACAGCTCGGCGAGGGTGGCTTCGGGCGGGTGTATGCGGTCAGAGATCGCACCAGGGAGTCCCTCGTCGCGCTCAAGATGCTCAACAACGCGAGCCCCAAGACAATCCTCTCGTTCAAGGATGAGTTTCGCAACCTCGCGGATCTGGTCCACCCGAACCTCGTCACGCTCTACGAACTCTACGCGCAGCAGGGGCGCTGGTTTTTCACCATGGAGCTCGTGCGCGGCCTCGACTTTCTCGCCTACGTTCGCGGGCACGAGTTCCCCGAGGCGCCAAGGCAAAACACCGTGCGCGCCACCGCGGATTCGCTCGAGGTGGATATCCCCCACACCGTCGAGTTCGAGGAGGACGTCTTTCGAGACACCGTCCCTCCTGTGGAGAGCGTGGGGCTCGACGAGCCGACCGCTGATTTCGGTTGGTTTATGGACGAGTCCTACGAGGAGAGCCGCCTGCGCGATGCGTTGGGTCAGCTCGGCTCCGGGATCAAGGCGTTGCACGACGCGGGCATGCTTCACCGCGATATCAAGCCGTCGAACGTCCTGGTGCGCTCGGACGGCCACGTGCTCCTGCTCGACTTCGGGTTGATCTCGCAGATGACCCCATCGCTGACCTTGGAGCACTTGCAGAAGGCGCGTCGCAATCGCGGCGGGCAGTTCGTCGGGACGCCTCATTACATGTCCCCCGAGCAGGCGATGGGGATGACGATCGGTCCGGCGTCGGATTGGTATGCCGTCGGCGCGATGCTCTACGAGGTGCTCACTGGTCGTCGCCCGGTCGAGGGTGGGACGCCGCTCCAGATCTTGCTTAGAAAACAATCGGTGCGTCCTCCTCACGTGCTCGAACTCGCCGATGATGCACCTGAGGACCTCGCCGAGCTCTGCATGCGGTTGCTCGCGCGCCAGCCCGCATCGAGGGCGGGCTACGCGGATATCGTCGCCACGCTGGGGCAATCTCCTGCGCGCACGAGCGGTATGCGACGCGCCGTCTCCAGGAGCGAGTCGCGCCCGTTCGTGGGGCGAGCGCAGCACCTGGCGACGATGCGCCTCTCGCTGGAGCGCTCGAGCGAGGAGCGACAGGCCGCCTTTGTCAACGTCGTCGGCCCCTCGGGGATGGGGAAGTCCGCATTGGTCCGTCAGTTCCTGCGATCGGTCAGCCAGGACTCTCCCGATGTGTTGATCCTCGAAGGTCGATGCTTCGAGAACGAGACGGTGCCTTACAAGGCGCTCGATCAACTCGTCGACTGGCTCGGTCGCTACCTCGAGTTACTCCCCCCTGAGGACCTCGATGGGTTCGCCGAGATCGAGGGCTTGAGCGCGCTCGCCAGGCTCTTTCCCTCGCTCGAGCGCGTGCCCGTCATCGAGGCCGCCGTCGAGGCGACGCCCGCCTTGCGCGATGCCTCGCAGCAGCGCCGCCTCGCCTTCGAGGCGCTCCGGCAGTGCTTCCAGTTTTTGGGGAGTGATCGTCAACTGCTGCTCTATATCGATGATGTGCAATGGGGGGATGAGGACAGCGCGGCGCTGATCGAGCACGTGATGCGTGCGCCGGATGCGCCTCCGATCCTGTTGTTGACGAGCTTTCGAGAAGAGGACCTCGAGACCTCGCCATTCCTGATCGCGTTCCTCGAGCACCAGAACCAGAGCAGCGAACAGATCAGGTTAGAGACCTTGCGTGTCGGCGCGCTCGAGGACGCCGAGGCGGCGCAGCTCGCGCAGATCTTGCTGGCCAACGAGCCTGATATGGCGCCTCCCAAGGCGCACCTCGACAGGATCGCCCAGGAAGCCGCCGGGAACCCGCTCTTTATCGACGAGCTGGCGCGCTATATGCGAAATCACTCGCAGCCAAGTTCGGGCCTGACCGAGCTCGGCGAGGTGCTCTACAAGCGCATCGCCCAGCTCCCCGAGGGCGCCAGGCGTCTGCTCGAGGTGATCTCTGTGGCGGGGCAACCGCTCGAGCGCCAGATCGCCCGCGCGCTCGCCAGGCTCGAGGGGGAAGAGCAATCCGCGCTGGCGCTGCTGCGCACGGAGTTGCTCGTGCGCCAGAGCAGTGATGCGAGCTCGGA
>Ga0208061_100342_pt1 | contig 13598 bp, 11 predicted proteins | sample DeeseametaMP0555_FD_184209 | JGI IMG/M metagenome (GOLD analysis project Ga0208061, IMG submission 184209) | Marine microbial communities from the Deep Atlantic Ocean - MP0555 (SPAdes) | ecosystem: Environmental > Aquatic > Marine > Oceanic | place: South Atlantic Ocean | collected 2011-01-23 | reverse complement strand
CCTGTGTTTATCGGTATTCCCGTTGGTGGGAGTGCAGCGCAATATCCTCGCCCTGCAATGGTACGCCCGGCCTCTTGCCTGGGTGCAATGGCTGGCCCTGACCCTTTCCATGGTCTGCCTGGGCTATAGCTTCTTCATTAACGACTTTTCCGTGGCCTACGTGGCCAATCACAGCAATTCCGCCTTGCCCGTGGCCTACCGGCTGTCCGCTATCTGGGGCGGGCATGAGGGCTCGCTGCTGCTGTGGGGCTGGATGCTGGGCGGCTGGGCGGCCATGGTGGGGGGGCTCAGTCGCAGCGTGCCGCTGGCCATGGTGGCCCGTGTCTTGTCTGTCATGGGCATGATCTCGGTGGGCTTCCTGTTGTTCATGCTGCTCACGTCCAATCCGTTTGACCGCGTGCTGCCCTGGTTCCCGCTGGACGGGGCAGACCTGAACCCACTGCTGCAGGATCCGGGGCTGATTATTCATCCGCCCATGCTTTATATGGGCTATGTGGGTTTTTCCGTGGCTTTCGCTTTCGCCGTGGCCGGCTTGCTGGCCGGGAATCTGGATCCGGCCTGGGCGCGCTGGGCCCGGCCGTGGACCACCGTGGCCTGGAGTTTTCTCACTGTCGGCATCGCGTTGGGTTCCTGGTGGGCCTATTACGAGCTGGGCTGGGGTGGCTGGTGGTTCTGGGACCCGGTGGAGAATGCCTCCCTGCTGCCCTGGCTGGCCGGGACCGCCCTGATCCACTCCCTGGCCGTGACGGAAAAACGTAACCTGTTCCGGGCCTGGACGGTGCTGTTGGCGATCATTGCCTTTTCCCTGAGCCTGCTGGGCACCTTCCTGGTGCGTTCCGGTGTGCTCACATCCGTCCATGCCTTTGCTAACGACCCCGAGAGGGGCGCGTTCATCCTGGGATTCCTGATCGTGGTCGCCGGTGGTGCACTGACGCTGTTTGCGGTCCGCTCTTCCACCCTGACAAACAACAAGGGCTTCAAGCCGGTGTCCCGGGAAGCCTTTTTGCTGGGCAACAACCTGATCCTGCTGACCGCCACCTTTGTGGTGCTGGTGGGAACCATTGCGCCGTTGTTCTTTGAGGCCCTGGATCTGAAAATTTCCATTCGAAGCCCCTATTTCAATGGATTCTTTGTGCCGCTGACCATGGCGTTGATTGTGCTCATGGTCCCGGGTGTATTCAGTAACTGGAAGCGTCAGGATGGCCGCGTGCTGGTCAAGCGGATGGCCATGCTGGCACCGGCAGCGGTGATTGCCGGCTGGTTCGGCTCCCGCTTGCCGGAGCCATCTCCCTGGCAAGGTGTCCTGGCGATCATGCTGGCGTTGTATCTGGTGTTTGCCCACGTGGATGATGTGGTGCGTCGTGCCAGGGCCTATGGTCAGGGATTCTTTACCGGCCTGCGCAAACTGGGACGGGCTTACTGGGGCATGGTGTCGGCGCACTGCGGACTGGCGGTGATGGTGGCTGGCATCACCCTGGTGAGTTTCCATGAAGTGGAGAGAGATATCCGCATGGGGCCCGGAGACCGGGCCAGTATCGGCGAATACGATTTTGTCTTTGATAGCCTGGACAACTATCAGGGGCCCAACTTTGATTCCACCCGTGGCCATTTCCAGGTTTCCTACCAGGGTGAGCCCGTGGTGATTCTGCACCCGGAAAAAAGAACCTATCACGCCAGCGGCCAGATCATGACCGAAGCTGCCATTGATGCGGGTTTCTGGCGTGACCTTTATGTGGCCATGGGCGAGCCCCTGGATGATGGCAATGCCTGGGCGGTGCGGATTTATTTCAAACCGGGTATCCGCTGGATATGGCTGGGTTCACTGATCATGGCGTTTGGTGGTGTGCTGGCGCTGTCGGATAAACGCTACCGGCGCTTGCGTTTTGCCAACGGGGAAAAGGAAGCGACCAATGAAAGCTAATTCTCCCTGGGTATTCCTGCCGCTGGTCGGCTTCGTGTTGCTGGCGGTGTTGTTGGCCAGCGGCCTGGGGCGTGACCCGCAGGAATTGCCCTCGGCACTGGTGGGCAAACCGGTACCGAGTTTCAGCCTGCCGTCGCTGATGACCGACGAGACCCTGACGCAGGACTCTCTCAAGGGGCGTTGGCAGTTGCTCAACGTGTGGGCCACCTGGTGCCCCACCTGCTATATAGAACATCCTTTCTTGCTGGAACTGGCCGCCCGGGGCGTTGCCATTGCCGGGTTGAACTACAAGGACGAGAGTGATCCGGCCCGTCAGTATCTGGCGGAGCACGGTAACCCCTTCACCCATGTGATTGTGGATGCGGATGGGCAGTTGGGTCTGGATCTGGGCGTTTACGGCGCACCGGAAACTTTCCTGATCAATCCGGACGGCGAGATTGTGCTGCGCCACGCCGGTGACCTGAATGCCCGTGTCTGGAAGGAAAAATTTGTGCCCTTGCTGGAACAGAACCAACCGGGGGGGGAAGCATGACACGGATGCTGCGAATTGTTTTTCTGCTTGGCATTTCCCTGTCGGCCATGGCCGCCACCGATATCTATCAATTCGAAACCCCGGAACAGGAACAGCGGTTTCGGGTTTTGCTGGATGAATTGCGTTGCCCCAAATGCCAGAACCAGAGCCTTGCTGATTCCGATGCCGGCATTGCCCAGGATATGCGCGCCCGGGTCGAGATCATGATCAAGGAAGGCAAAAGCAACGACGAGATCGTCGACTATTTTGTGGCCCGCTACGGCAATTTTGTCAGCTACCGCCCCCCGGTAACGCCGACCACCTCCATTCTCTGGCTGGCGCCATTGCTGCTACTGGGCAGTGGTGCAGTGATCATCGTGCTGTTGTTGCGCCGGGCCAGTGCCCGGGTGGATGACAGTGATGAGGGCGGTGAGGAAAGCGACATGAATCAGCGGGGAGACCGTTAATGGTGTGGATAGTGATTTCGGTGGTCCTGCTGGTCGCCCTCGGCGCCCTGATATGGCTGCTGTGGCAACGCGAAGCCCGCAAGGCGGGCAAGGTAATGCGTGGAGCCATTGGTATCCCTCTGGTCGTGGTGCTGTTGGCGGCTCTCGGGTACGGCCTGATTGGTTATAACGAACACACCAATGACTGGCTTGCCGACCAACAGGAATACCGCGACGTGGCCCGCGCCATTATCGCCGGTGAGTCTCCGGAGCGTGCCGCCTCGGAGGTGCCAGTGGGCGCCCTGGTGCGAGTCCTGCAGGCAGAGTTGGTAAAAGAGCCGTCTGCCATGGGCTGGTATGCGCTGGGCTCGCTGTACGATCAACTCGGCGCCCCGGAGCAGAGTGAGGAAGCGGCCCGCAAGGCGTTGGCCATGAGTCCGCAGGAGCCCGCCATGCACTTGCTGCTGGCCAGGGCGCTGATTCAGAAAGCCGGTGGCAAACTGACGGACCCGGCCCTGGCAGAGCTGCGTTGGGTGCTGGACCGGGAACCTGCCCATGACGGTGCCTGGATGATGCTGGCCATGTCTGCGGATCGGGCCGGGCGCTATGACCTGGCCGAGCAGGGCTGGCAAGCGCTTTTGTCCCGCCACAGTGAGGGTGAAACCGGTGATCTGTTGCGACGCGGTCTGGAAAATGCCCGCCAGCAAAAGTCACGTCAGGAAAAGTTTGCCGGGATTCAGGCGGTGGTCGAGGCGGACGATCTGCCCGCAGGCGGCACCGTCTTTGTCTATCTTCGTGAGGCCGGCAGCAGTGGCCAGCCGCTGGCGGCCCGCCGCCAGGTGGTTCCCCATTTCCCGGCCACCGTGTCGCTGTCGGCCCGGGACTGGCTGCAACGATATCCGGATGACTCGGCGGCGCTGGTCATAGGCGCCCGTTACACCCCGGCGCCGGGCGGCGGCGTGGATCAGGCTGCCATCATGGCTCCGGTCAAACCCCTTGAACTACCCCAGAAGAGTCCGGCCACGCTGGTTCTCGAGCGCCCCTGAGCCCGTCCTTTCAAAGGGGTGCTACCAAGGTAGCACCCTCCAATCACTTGTGAAGAACGGGGCCTCAGGGTAAAGTTGCACCCCTTCGGAGGCCCCTGAATGGGCCAAACGGAAGGTTCTGCAACAAATTCGTGTCGTCAAAGTGCCCGCCTGGCGTTAAAAAGCCCGAACCCGTTATCCGGTTCTGTGCCTTATCGCCTTGATTGGAGCGCTTGCCTGGCTCCCTTGTGACAGAACGTTTCTTTTGGCGCATTGGAGCCTTTTCGACCACAGAACGATGGAGAATCCTATGCGTGTCATCCTGCTTGGTGCCCCCGGTGCGGGCAAGGGCACCCAGGCGCAGTTCATCAAGGAACAGTTCAATATTCCTCAGATTTCCACTGGTGACATGCTGCGCGCTGCTGTTAAAGCAGGCACTCCCCTGGGTTTGGAAGCCAAGAAAGTGATGGATGCCGGTGGTCTGGTGTCCGATGACATCATTCTGGGCCTGGTCAAAGAGCGCATCAGCGAAGACGACTGTGCCAACGGTTTTCTGTTTGATGGTTTCCCGCGCACTATTCCCCAGGCGCAAGCGCTGGTGGAGCAGGGCGTGGATATCGACTTCGTGGTCGAAATCGATGTGGACGATGAGGAAATCATTGAACGCCTGAGCGGTCGTCGCGTTCATCCTTCCTCCGGACGGGTTTACCACATCAAATACAACCCGCCGAAGGAAGACGACAAGGACGATGAAACCGGTGAAGAACTGGTTCAGCGTGATGACGACAAGGAAGAAACCGTCCGCAAGCGTCTGGAAGTGTATCAGTCTCAAACCCGTCCGCTGGTGGACTTCTACCAGGATCTGGCCAAGAAAGACGATGCCAAGGCGCCCCGCTACGTGCGTGTGGCCGGTGTTGGCTCCGTGGATGATATCCGCAGCCGAGTGCTGGACGCTCTGCAAGACTGATCCTTGCTTGAAGGTGTCAGACTGAAAAAGGGAAGCCTGCGGGCTTCCCTTTTTTGTTGGCGGAGGCTCCACGGGCTCTCGCCGGTACGCCGGGAGGCTCCTCCCGGAAACCTTTGCCATGTCCGCGAATGCGTCCCGAAAAGATGCCACGCCGGTCGGCAGGTTTCTTACCGAGTGGTCACAACAGAAAAAATTGCATACTCATGGCGCGATTGCGCGAGTCAGAAAAGCCAGCGCTTGAGCGCAGTGGCTTCAGGGTGGCTCAGCCATGAGGGTTATTCCTCTCCCTCTCTCATCTCCTTTTGTCATGTCATCGACGGTTGTGCGCTGCACTGCGATTACGCCCCTGTCGCCTGCCTAAACGACATCTTGCTGGGGGCGCCATAATCTTGAGCCGGGATGTTTCCTGGCCCCTGTGTAAAAAGGCAAGCCTGATAGCGTTCCGTGCACTGCCATTGTCCACGGGTTGCTGCCCATGATCGTGCATTCTCTTTTCGGCGAATTTTCAGCAGCAATCGAAAATGTAACCTTTCTACACAAGGACTCGGCCAGTCGGCTGCTCCCGGGCCTGCGAGCCACACCCTGACGGGATAGCAGGGCAGGGGCGTTTTTTTCTTTTCCCTGTTTCGCAATGTCACCGTTGCCGTACATCTTTGTGCCAACACCCTGTGCCGATCGATGATGTTGCCATGGTGCATTGAATGATCTCCATCGCGATTTTATTTAATAAAACGGCCCAAAAGTGCAGAAAATATTCCTGACGGCTTTTCAGATGTGCCTGTCCGGCTGACTGAGGAGGGCCGGAAAATGTTTTTTAAGAAACAGAAAAGGAATCAAAAAAGCGATGTCAGCAAATACGAAAAGCGGTAAATGAAAAAAACAAAAACGAATTGGTCAAATAATGTACCAACTGATTTTTTTTTATGCTATTTTTCGAATTGTCGCAGTACTGATGACAACGCCATAGCTTAGGAGATCAATCATGGCTCGAGCAAAGAAAGCCGCCGCTAAAAAAACTGCGGCGCGTAAGCCCGCAGCAAAGAAGGCAACCGCTGCCAAGGCACCGGCTCTGCCGAAGTCCGTCACTAATGCCGAATCCAAGGTGAAGCTGCAGCAGAAAGCCGTGGACCAGGCGCAGAAAAAAGCTGAACAGACACAGACCAAACTGGACAAGCACCGCGCCAAGATCGATACCGAAAATGGCAAGCTGTCGAAAATGCGCGCTGACCTTGCTGCCAAGCGCGATAAGGCGAAGGCGTCTTCCACCGCTGCCGCCAAGCGTGCAGTGGATACAGCACGTGGTCGCATGAATACCGCTCGTTTGAAACTGCAGGATCTGCGTGGTGAAGCCAAGCTGATTCGTGCTGAAATCCAGGCGTCCAAGAAAGTGGTCACCCGTGAGGTGAAAAAGCTCCGTACCGCTGAGCGCAATCTGAAGACCAAGTTGCGCGAACACGAGCGCAAACTGGCGAAGAAAGCCAAAGCTGAGCAGAAAAAAGCCGAGCAGAAAGCGAAGGCCGCTGCCAAGAAAGCAGCAGCCAAAGCCAAGCGCGCGGTAAAGAAAAAAACCACCACGCGTAAAAAGGCGGCTACCCGCAAGGCTCCTGCCAAGAAAGCTGCCACCCGTAAGGCGCCTGCCAAGAAAACCGCAGCCAAGCGCAAGCCCGCTGCCAAAAAAGCGGCCGCTCGCAAGACACCGGCCCGCAAGAAAGCGGCCAGCAAGCGTCCAGCGGCCAAGAAATCGTCCTGATCCCCTGATCCGGACTTTCTGAAAAAAGCCCCGCCATCGCGGGGCTTTTTTTGTCGAAATACCAGGGTCTTTCCAATCCGTAGGGTGCAGTTCGCCTTAGGCTCAGTGCACCCTACGCAATCGGTGGCGGTCAGGGGGCTCCCCCTGGCTCCTTGTCCTGAGTCACCGCCAGCCTTCCTTATGCCTGTCCCGGGCAGCCCCAATCAGGTCTCCTCGGGCCACTCCCGTTGATCTCTACGGTGTGTCCCCTTAAGAGGGGAGAGGCTAAGCAAAAAAATGCCCAATGACCGGCCTGACCACGACGAAGTGCTGGCAGGCCAATGATTCCTTATCTGAAAGCAGTTGATAATGATTCGCGTTAGGGTTAGCATGCCCACTAGAGATTGAGGGATGGCATTCTTATGTACGTATGCATTTGTAAGGGCATTACTGACAACCATATACGGGAAGCGGTCGGCAACGGCTGCGACAGCCTGCGTGATCTTCGTCGGGAACTTGGGGTTGGAAGTCAGTGTGGTAAATGTGCCCGTCATGCCCGCCAAGTGATGCGTGAAGCCCGTAGCGCCAACGAGGCACCCTCTTTCTCGCACTCTTCCTCGGACGGTGTGGTGGTCTACTGGCCCCAAACCGCATAACTAATCGTTCTCATTTACATAAGCGCTTGTATTGCAAGCGCTTTTTTGCATTCCTGCCTTGTCTCTGTCATCTGCTTGCTGAACAATGGGGGTTAACCCAAGTTTAGACACAAGTTCATCGGACGGAGACAACCCCATGAAAGGCGACGCCAAGGCGATTGAGTACCTGAACCGGGCACTCGGCAACGAGCTCGTGGCCATCAACCAGTACTTCCTGCATGCCAAAATGTACAAGGACTGGGGCCTCCAGGCGCTGTATGAAAAGGAATACCACGAGTCCATCGATGAAATGAAACACGCGGACTGGCTGGTAGAGCGTATTCTCTTTCTGGAAGGCATCCCCAACCTGCAGGACCTGGGCAAGCTGATGATTGGTGAAAACACCAAAGAGATGCTCGAGTGCGACCTCAAGCTGGAAAAGATGGCGGTACCGGACCTCCGCGAAGGCATCGCCTACTGCGAATCCATTCAGGATTACATCAGCCGTAACCTGCTCAAGGACATCCTGGAATCCGAGGAAGAGCACATCGATTGGCTGGAAACCCAGCTCAGCCTGATCAACCTGGTGGGCATCGAAAATTACCTGCAAAAACAAATGGAAACCGCAGAAGACTGATTGCTGAAGTTTTAAGCGACTGGCGCTTGACTCCCAGCAGGGCTTTCGGAATAATGCGCAGCCTCTCGGGGCGATACAGCAACGAGACATGCACCGGTAGCTCAGTTGGATAGAGCAACTGGCTACGAACCAGTAGGTCGGGGGTTCGAATCCTCCCCGGTGCGCCATATCCCTAAAAGGGCCCGCTAATCAGCGGGCCCTTTTTCGTTTCAGCCAGAAAAAATAATCACGCCTCAAGGTATGAAGCCGGCGGCCTGGCCCGCTGACCCGCATGAATTGATCAAATTGATCACCCTTGTTGTACTCAAGCCTCATTGCAGATTGTCGACAATCCCTCTACATTCCCAGAAATCGACGAGAGATAATCGGAAATATCCCGAATACCACCCGGGAGCCTTCCGGGCGCCTGCTGACACGGCGGGCTGGCCCGCTCTCGCCCGCGGTAATGCAAACCGCCACCGGAACCGTAAAGGAGTGTTCCATGAACACACTGATGGCCCAGGGCCTGGAGCTCATGCTGGTCGGCATGGGCGTAGTCTTTACCTTTCTGATTATTCTCGTGGCCGTGACATCCCTGATGTCCGCACTGGTAAAACGTTTCGGACAAGCGCCCGCAAACGTCCCTGCGCCGGCTACCTCTGCACCTGCAGCAGCGCAACCGTCTCCCGCGGTGATCAAAGCCATTGAGTTGGCGGTGCGTCAGCACCGGCAGTCCCAGTCATAACCGGAATTTCTCCATGAGTGATCACAAGCCCCTGGGCATCACCGATGTGGTGCTCCGCGATGCCCATCAGTCCCTGTTTGCCACACGCATGCGTCTGGACGACATGCTGCCGATTGCCGCTGAACTGGACGAAATCGGTTTCTGGTCCCTGGAATCCTGGGGCGGCGCCACCTTTGATGCCTGCATCCGTTATCTGGGCGAGGACCCCTGGGAGCGTATCCGCGAACTGAAAAAGGCCATGCCCAACACGCCGCAACAGATGTTGCTGCGCGGACAGAACCTGCTGGGCTACCGCCACTACGCCGACGATGTGGTCGACGCCTTTGTGGAACGCGCCGCCGAAAACGGCGTGGACGTGTTCCGGGTGTTTGATGCCATGAACGACATGCGCAACATCGAGCGCGCCATCGCCGCCGTGATCAAGCAGGGCAAACATGCCCAGGGCACCATCGCCTACACCGTCAGCCCGGTGCATACCCTGGATATGTGGGTAGAGCAGGGCAAGGTGATTGAACAGATGGGCGCCCACTCCGTGGCGATCAAGGACATGGCCGGCCTGCTGCGCCCCAATGTGGCCTTTGAGCTGGTCAGCCGCCTCAAGCAGACGCTGTCCATTCCGGTGCACATGCAGTGTCACGCCACCACCGGGCTGTCCACTGCCACCGCACTGAAAGCCGCCGAGGCCGGCATTGATAATGTGGACACCGCCATCTCGTCCATGTCCATGACCTACGGCCACAGCCCCACCGAGTCCGTGGTGGCCATGCTGGAAGGCACCGACCGTGACACCGGCCTGGATTTGAAAAAACTCAATCGTATCGCTGGCTACTTCCGCGAAGTGCGCAAGAAGTATGCGAAATTCGAGGGCAGCCTGCGCGGCGTGGATGCGCGCATCCTGGTGGCCCAGGTGCCTGGCGGCATGCTTACCAACATGGAAAGCCAGCTGAAAGAGCAGGGCGCCACCGACCGCTTCGACGAAGTGCTGCAGGAAATTCCCGCCGTACGCGAAGACCTGGGCTTTATTCCCCTGGTCACGCCCACCTCCCAGATCGTCGGCACCCAGGCGGTGCTCAATGTGCTCTCCGGCGAACGCTACAAGGCACTGAGCAAGGAAACCCGTGGCGTATTGCGTGGCGAATACGGCGCCGCCCCGGCGGCCTTCAATACCGAGTTGCAGGCCCGCGCCCTGGACGGCGACGAGCCCATCACCTGTCGCCCGGCGGATCTGATCGACGACGAGATGGACAGCCTGATCCGTGAAGTGGAAAAACTGGCCGGCGAAAAAAACCTGACGCTGGCGGATGGCGAGCGCCGCATCGATGACGTGCTGACTTACGCGCTTTTCCCGCAGATCGGTCTGCGTTTCCTGGAACACCGTGGCGACGCCTCGGCATTCGAGCCGGTGCCGGATGGCCAGACGGCCCCCGTGGCGGGTAACAGCGAGGGTGTTTACACCGTGGAGGTGGATGGCCGGGAGTACACCGTCAAAGTCAGTGATGGCGGTGACGTGACCGGTATCAAGGCACTCGGCGAAAGCGCAGGGGCTACCCAGCCCAACCCGCCAGTGGTCCATAACCCGTCCCAGAGCACGCCGATCCCGGCGCCCCTGGCGGGCAACATCTTCAAGGTGCTGGTGAAACCCGGTGACCGGGTCACCGAAGGACAGAAGATCATGGTGCTGGAAGCCATGAAAATGGAAACCGACGTGTCCAGCCCGGAAGCGGGCATTGTCACCGAGCTGGCAGTGAAAGAGGGCGACGCCGTCACCGTCGGCCAGACCCTGCTCAGCGTGGAGCCGGCCCATGGATAAGCTGGAAACCCTCTGGCACAGCACCGGCCTGTTTCATCTGTCCGGTGGCCAGTTGATCATGCTGCTGGTCTGTCTCGGGTTGCTGTGGCTGGCCATCAACAAGAAATTCGAGCCGCTATTGTTATTGCCCATCGGTTTCGGTGGCCTGCTGGCCAACATCCCCGTGGCCGGGCTGGCGGAATCCGCCATCAGCCAGGCCATGCACTTCGGCAATCAGGACTTGCTCGCCAGCATGGCCCAGGTGCTGGGCATGGATGCGGATGCCGGGCGAGACGCGCTCTATAAAGCCGCTCAAGCTGCCGGGCCCGCTGCCCAGGACCAACTCCACCATCTGGCGAAGAGCGCCAACTATGGCGATGGCATTCTCTACCTGATCTATACCGTGGGCCTGATGACCGGCATCTTCCCGCTGCTGATCTTCATGGGCGTGGGCGCCATGACCGACTTCGGCCCGCTGCTGGCCAACCCGCGCACCCTGTTGCTGGGGGCCGCGGCCCAGTTCGGTATCTTTGCGGCCCTGTTGGGGGCGCTTGCGCTGAACTTTCTGGGTATGGAATTCTCCCTGGCGGATGCGGCGGCCATCGGCATTATCGGCGGCGCGGACGGCCCCACCTCCATTTACGTGACCACCAAGCTGGCCCCGGAACTGCTCGGCGCCATTGCCGTGGCGGCCTATTCCTACATGGCCCTGGTGCCGATCATCCAGCCCCCCATCATTCGCGCCCTGACCACCGCCAAGGAACGCACCATCAAGATGGAACAGCTGCGCCCGGTGAGTCAGACGGAAAAGATTCTCTTCCCGATTCTGCTGCTGGTGCTGGTGGCGCTGGTCTTGCCCGATGCGGCGCCGCTGCTGGGCATGTTCTGCCTGGGTAACCTGATGAAGGAGTCCGGCGTGGTCAGCCGTCTGGTGGACACCACCAGCAATGCCCTGATCAATATCGTCACCATCATGCTGGGCCTGGCGGTGGGCGCAAAACTCAGCGCCGAACAGTTCCTGGTTATGGAAACCCTGGGCATCCTGGTGCTGGGCCTGGTGGCCTTCATGATTGGCACCGCCACCGGCGTGCTCATGGCCAAACTGCTCAACCGCCTCAGCCACCACCCGGTGAACCCCATCATCGGCGCCGCCGGCGTCTCTGCCGTGCCCATGGCCGCCCGCGTGGCCAACAAGGTGGGCCTGGAAGCCAACCCCCACAACTTCCTGCTGATGCACGCCATGGGCCCCAACGTAGCCGGCGTCATCGGCTCCGCCGTCGCCGCCGGCGTCCTCCTCAACTTCGCCGGCTAACCCGCGCGGCCCCAGGCCGCGCCGCTCAAACCTTTCTGCAAAGCCGCTGTAGGAGCCCATGCTCGCATGGCGAACCGCGCGCAGCGCGGAAGTCGCCCGCAGGGCGATCAGGCCTATCCGCCCACGAAACCCTCAAACCATACCAATAGCCGGCACCGCCCCTCCCAACGCAAATCCCTCCAGTTCTTACACCCACCGGGAACCCCAACGCCTATAGTGCGTCGAACAGCCAAACCCCAACGGAGCGACACCCTTGCCACCCGCCCTGCAAACCCTGACCGACAAGCTCTACCAGATCCGCCACCTGTGGGCGGTGATCAGCTTTGCACTGGGTCTGTCCAGTTACTTCCTGGTGGAACGCCAGCCCTGGCTGGCGGCAGTGCTCACCGGCTTCCTGGTACTGAGCTGGCTGCTCTTGCTCACCGAAGGGCTCTGGCAGCGGCGCCTGGCCGGTACCGCCATGGAGGGCATGTCCCAGGGCATGCTCAAACTCATGTTGCAAGCGGTCCACCAGGAAGCCTTCTTCTTCAGCCTGCCGTTCGTGCTGCTGCAATGGTCCGGCGGGGCGGAATACATCTTCTTCACCACCCTGGTGATCAGCGCCGCCCTGGTCAGCATCATCGACCCGCTGTACTTCTGGCTGGCACGGCACCGGGCCCTGTACTTCGGTTTCCACGCCTGGGCCCTGTTTGTAGCCCTGCTGGTACTGCTGCCGTTGATCTTCCACTGGAGCACGGATTCTTCCCTCACCTGGGCCGGCTGGCTCACCGCCCTGTTTGCGTTGCCCAGTTTCTGGCGCTTCGGTGGGCCGCGAAAATGGTTTCGCTGGGCGGGTTTGCTGGCCGTGTCCTGTGTGATCGCCCTGGCGCCACGCTGGCTGGCACCGCTGGTGCCACCGCTGACCCTGTCCCTGGAGGAGCGGGCCATGGCCCTGTCCTTCAACCGAGAGCAACGCCAGCCTTTGGTCACCGGGCAAAGCTTCACCAGCGACGAAGTCACCGCCGGCCTCTATGCCTACACCGCCATCAAGGCGCCGTTGGGCCTGGGACAGGACATTTACCATTACTGGTTCCAGAACGGCGAACAGATCGACCGGATTCCCCTCAAGCTCTACGGCGGCCGTGACTCCGGCTTCCGCACCTGGTCCCACAAACGCCATATCCCGGTGCCCTCACAAGGCCGCTGGCGAGTGGAAGTGCGTACTGCCGACAACCAGATCATCGGCGTCATGCGCTTCACCATCACCCCCTGAGTCCAGCGGCTCCCCAGCCGCTACTTACCCCAAAAGCCCTTCAACACCCCAACCCCCAATCCTCGTTGGAGCCTTGCTCGCAAGGCGAAGGGGCGAACGTCACTGCCGTGCCTTCGCCATCCTCTTCGTCTTCGCAAGCCAGGTCCAGTGGTTTATCCAGACCCTCTTGGGCCGTGCCCCTCCAAGCGGTTATCTCGAATATCGAATATGTCGTGCTCAACAGACCAAGCCATATCTTTGTAGGATATGGCTTACAGAAAATGCTAAACGGTTGATATAGAGTGGTTTTCGGAACGGAGGGATATCGGGAAAAGTCAGGAAATAGGCCGCTTCTTCGAGTTTTGTCAGACGAGAAGGGTTCTTGTTTTTGCTGTAAGAGCCTGACGACCTTGCGATTTTTTGTGTTTCCCCCGAAAGCCATAGAGGAATTATGTCGAAGAAAGATAGGTCGAATCGTTCGACTGAATACGCTGTTATGAATATGAGTAAACGACCCAACTTCATATATATGGCCGGAATGATCTGTAGTGGTCAACTAATTCCGGACAGTGATTTAGGTTTTTCTTCGGCCACCGCAGGGGCTATTCCGCCGTTGTAGCTGTGTGGCCTGTGGTGATTGTAGTAACCCATCAGATAGTCACCGATATCTT
>Ga0208061_100341_pt1 | contig 13725 bp, 12 predicted proteins | sample DeeseametaMP0555_FD_184209 | JGI IMG/M metagenome (GOLD analysis project Ga0208061, IMG submission 184209) | Marine microbial communities from the Deep Atlantic Ocean - MP0555 (SPAdes) | ecosystem: Environmental > Aquatic > Marine > Oceanic | place: South Atlantic Ocean | collected 2011-01-23 | reverse complement strand
CCATCCTCTCCCTCGGCAGGCTCGCGGATATCGAACGCGTCGAATCCCATCGGCAATATGCGCGAGGCTGTTGGCGATACACCGGAAGCAGCGAATCGAGCTTTTGCCTCATTTGAGACAAAAGTCACCTCGCCAGCCGCGAGAAACCGCGCGAGCCTTTTGTTTATGGGGGTGGGGAGCTTGCGCAACATATCGATCCCCCCGGAGTGAGTGACCACCATCGAGGGGACATCGAACATCTCTCCGAGCACGCGCGCGATCCAACCTCCGGGAAGAAGCCAATGCCCGACAACTCGGTCGAACCTTTCACGGGCAAGCATCCTCGCTCCTCTCCAAAGCATCGCGCCGATAGCCACAGGCGCGAGCCCGAGGAGGAGAGGATTTCGGGAGATGTTCTCTGGCGCTCCGGCGCCATAAAAGAGCGTCTCGCGTGAGCGAGGCGCGTAGGGCACGCGATAGACGCCCTCCTCGCTCGCATCCTCTGGCGCGCCAGGAGCGCGCCAGGTCAAGAGCGTGATCTTCGCGCCACGAGCCTCGAGCTCTTCTCGCCAGCGGCGCACGAAGATCCCCGAGATATCCTGCTCGTCACGGGGATAACTGCTGGTGATGCAGAGGATCTTCATGCTCAGTCGAGCCGAAGCTCGGCGCCATCAGCGTGATCCTTGCGCATGCGACGAAGCACCCCTCGCATCAGTATCCCCGAGATCGGCAAGACCACCTGGTGGATGCGAAAGCCGGAGACCTCGTCCGCATAAATCGGACGCACGACAGGTTGCGTCACGCGCGCGCCGTGCTCGCCAAGGCGCAGCAACAAATCATTGGGGTAACCGTAACGCGGGTAGATGTCATCGAGCGGGAGCGCCTCGACCATATCCCTGTGGATCGCGGTGTATCCACATTGTGCATCCGTGAGACCAGGCAAGCCTGCGATCCAGCCAGTCACGCTGCCGAGGATGCGCGTGCCGGCGCGTCTGGCGAGCGGCATGCGGTTCGCCTCGGGGTGTGCGAGGCGATTGCCCTTGGCATAATCGGCTTCGCCGCGCACCACCGGGAGCAGCACCGCCTCGAGCTCGCCGGGGTCCATCTGATCGTCACCAGCCATGACAGCGATCACATCCGCGCCGCGGTTCACCGCCTCGCGATAACCTCGCGTGATGGCGCCGCCCACGCCGCGGTTAAAGCCGAGGCGAATGACGTGCAGGCGCTCGTCTTCCAGCGCGCTCGAGCGCGCCGTGGCGTAGGTTTCATCGGGGGAGCCGTCATCGATGACGATCACGAGGTCCACATACGAGGGGACCTTCTCGAGCGTCCTGGGCAGCAGCATCGCTTCACAGTACGCGGGAATCACGACCGCGATTTTCTTGGCTTCGAGCATGGCATCTACAAACAGGTTTTGTTTTTGGCAGGGCTCGGGATGGAGCTCCCACGGGAAAACAGCGCACTTCCTGCCATTGCATAACCCCGAGGGAAGCATCAGCGCAAACGAATAAACCAGCTGCGAGGGTTGATCGGGTGCCCCTTGTGACGCAGCTCGAAGTAGAGCTTTGCCCCTTCGAGGCTTCCAGATGATCCCGAGGTGGCGATCTTTTCGCCGCGGTCGACCTTCTGGCCGGGCTCGACCTCGATCTTGTCGAGGTGCGCGTAGAGCGAGTGATAGGAGGAGCCGTGATCGATGATCACGACGCGACCATACCCCTCGAAGCGCTCGGCGTAGACCACGAGGCCGCCAGCGGTGGACTTCACGTCGGTGCCTGCATCGACCTCGTAGGTGTAGCCCGTGTGACGCACGTAGCTCGACGAGGAGCGCTGCTTCCTAGGGCCATAGGTGTGCGTCGGTGACTTCGACACGGGCGGGAGCAGCGTGCCCTTGAGCCTGTGGAAGTCGCGCTGCGAGGGATTCTGCAACATCAACCCCAGCTCGCGCGCGAGCTCCTCCTCGGTCAGGGAGAGGTCGCGGTCGATCTCCTGGGGAGATGCCTTCTTTGCGGCCTCGAGCGATCCTGCGTGCGCGGCATCGGCGGCGTTGGCGCGTCCTTTCTGCTGCGCGAGCTCGATGATCAAGGAGCTCTGGCGGTTGACCAGCTCTTGCACGCGCTGGCGGCCGACATCGAGCGCCGCGACGAGCTCGTGCTCCTCGCGGCGTGCGCGGCGCGCCTCGGGCGCGGCGTGTTCGAGCAGGTGCTCCAGATCGCTCGAGGCGCCGGGGCGCCAACCTCTGGCGCCGCGCACGTGAGCGCGCTCGGCGCGCTCCCAGGCGATCTGATTGCGGATCAACTGCTTTTGCAAGCGAACGGTGGCGCGACGCGTGATGTCGAGCTCTTCGAGCGTCTCGGCGATCTTCTTATCGTGGCGATCGATCACGGACTCGAGGCGGTTCGCCGCGCCGCGCGCAGCGTGCGCGCGAGCGCCCGCTTCCTCGAGTCGCGAGAAGACCGTGGTGGGCGCGTTGGCGGCCATCAGATCGATAGTCCCCAGCAATCCGATCAGAGTCAGAGCTGCGCCGGAAGCGATGAGGCCGCGTTTGAAGTTGGATAAAGCCATGGACTTCCTCTCTCGATTCTCAGCGCGCTGGCGCGAAGCGCGAGCGCCCGAACACGAGCGCGGGGCGCGTGCCAGGCAGTGACTTCGAGCGCGCGCGGCTCCCATCGCCCTGTGCGACGAGGCGACCGACGAGGACGCCGAGCGCTGGCGAGAGCACCACGGGGAGGATGACGACAAACCATGTCCAGGTCGCGCCCGCGTCCACGCCAGTGAGGGCCGTGGCCCAGCGTGAGAGCGCGAGCTGTGCGACGAGCAAGGTCGTCGTGGCGAGCACGCCGGAGGTCACGCCGAGGAAGGCGCCGCGCAACATCGTGGGGCGACGCAGCGCGCCTCTGGACGCGCCGAACATCTCGAGGAGTTCGGTCTCGTGTGATTCGAGCTGGCGGACGCGGCGCAAGAAGGCGGCGAGCAGGATCGCGGCGACGAGCGCCATCACGATCGCGATGACAAACGCGACGCTTATGGCGCTTCGAGCAGCCTCCATAAGTCGCAACGCGTCGGCGGAAGGCACATCCACCGCCGAGACCTCGTCTCTGGCCTCGAGGCCAGAGACGCTGGCAGCGAGTTCGATGTGACCGTGGAGAGGAACCACTGGCGAGAGGACCACGCTCGTGGGCATCATCGCCTCGCTCAGGCCGAGCTGCTGGACGCGCTCGGCGCCGAGCTTGGCGCGCAGCTCCTCGAGCGCCTGAGCAGGCGCTCGGACGCGAGCGGACTCGACCATGGACCACGCCTCGACCTCGGAGCGGAGCGCCTGCGCGGTATCATCGCGCTTATCACCGAGTTCGGTGGAGAGGTAAATCACAGGTTCGTAGGCGGAGAGCCACCCGAGGGCGTGCGCGTGAGCGCGCGCGCCGAGCAGGAGCATCACGCCGGGAACCACGAGCGCGAGGGCGAGCAGTAAGACCACCGCGGCGGTCTCGTAGGGGCGCTCGCGGAGCGCGTGAGAAGCAGGTCGAATCATCGTCGCACCCCGATCGCTTCTGGCGCCGGAGCGTGAAGAGAGCGCTCGGTCGGCTCGAGCCGACCGTCTTCGATGCGAAGCTCGATGCCGCGCCCGGTCATCGGACCGACCGCCTCGCGCGAGAAGAGGACGACGGTGGCGCCCTCGAGGTGGAGCTTGCGGAGGTAGCTTCGCGCGCGCTTCTTCCAGGCGGCGTCGAGTCCTTCGACGCCGCCGTCGATGAGAATCATCGACGGCGTCCCGACGCATGCGCGGCCGATGGCGACGACGCGGCGCTCGGACTCGGTGAGGGCTTCGAGCGGCATGTTCCGCAGCGCGCCGAGTTCGAGCGCCTCGACGACTGCCTCGACTTGTTGCGCCGCGCGGCGCGTCTCGCCGCGCGCGACGAGCGGGAGCAAGAGATTCTCTAGCACGGTGCGCTCTTCGAGCAGCGAGGGCTTCTGAGCGCACGCGCCGATGCGACGGCGCAGGGACTCGAGCTTGCGGCGAGGCAACCTGTCGAGGTTTCGCCCGCCGACGATGAGGGTGCCCTCACGGGTGAGGAGGCGCAGGCTGAGGAGCTCGAAGAGCACGCTCTTGCCGCACCCGGACTCGCCCGTGATGTCGGCCCAGCTGCCCTGCTCGAGCTCGAAGCTGACGTCATCGAGCAGCGCGCCATCACGCCGTGGATGTGGGATGTTTAAATGGTAGCACGAGATCATGATCCGCTTCCTTGCGTCTCATCGCGCGATGGGGGTGCCTTCTGTGAAAAGCACACCCCCTTCGACGAACCTGTCCTTGGTTCTCACGCCGCGCCAGTGCGCGGCTGTATGTCATGTGGCCTGTGATCAGGTCATGATTTGGCCAGAAAGGCCTCGACCAGATCGACCAGCGAGAGGTCTTCTGCGGCTGGCAAGCAGCCATTCCAGGCTGAAGCGCCGGTCTTCTTGAACGCGGGCGCTGCCTTGAGCGAAGAGATCGACTTGTGGGCCCCGCTTCCTCCCTTGTTGGAGAGGGAGAGGATCGGCTTATTTGGCAATCCTTCCGAAGACTTCGCGGCGTCACTTTGGACGATTCGCGGCATCTCGTCAAGGTTGGCCACGACCTGCGTCTGGAGTTCATCCTCCTCGAGCTCCTCGGAGTCTTCATCGGCGCCATCGCTAGCCCCCATGGCCGCCAGGCGGCTCTTGAGGCTCGAGATGTCGACGTGATCGCCTCCTTCCTGGAACTCGAACGCGTCGGCGCCCTTCTCCTCGAGCTCGAGCGCCGCCTGCGGGACGCGCTCCTGAGAGGGGGTGAAGTCCTCGACGACGTCCTCGACGTCTTCCTCTTCCGCCGTGTTCTTTGGCTCGAGGCCAGCGAACTCGTCGTACTTCCCCGAGAGCAAGTTCTTGTAGAGCTCGCGGTGCGTGGTCTGCATCAACTGCTTGATGCTCTTGTTACGCGTGGTGCGATCCGTGATATCCGCGAGCTTCTCCTCGTAGGAGATGATGCGCGTGTCGAGGATGGCGCCAGAGTGGAAAATCTGCGTCTCGATCTGGTGTGACGGCGCGCCGCGATCCTCGGTCTGGATATGGAACGTCTTGCCTCGGTATTGCACGTCGTTGTTGTAACCAATGAGCATATTGTCTCCGCGTACATCACAGCGTCGAACGCGCGCTCGAGCCATGCATCACATATCTCGAACGCATCTTTCTCACCCAGAATCACTCTTCTATCCGGTTTAACACATAGCGCGGCCCACTCACAACCCATCGGATGCATCCAAGTGGCATTTGTGGCGAGGTCGCCCGCTGTGGATAAAACCACGAGGTGGCGGTGGAGCGTGATGGTTGCGAAGCGAGATCGACTGTGCTTGGATATCGCGCCGACGCGAGAGCTGTTTAAAAACGGCCCGAGAAACCTCGAGAAACACTGACCGAATGGATGCGTGATGAGCCAGGACGAGCTCCCAGAATCGACCCCCCGTGACCTCCCCATCGGCGTCTTCGACAGCGGCGTGGGTGGCCTGACGGTGGCGCGCGCGCTTCGCGCCAAGCTCCCGCACGAGTCCATCGTCTATCTGGGCGACACCGCGCGCGTGCCTTATGGGAACCGCGGCGCCGACACCATCCGCCGCTACGCACTGAACGCCGCCCACACGCTCGTCGGGCAAGACGTCAAGGCGCTCGTCATCGCCTGCAACACGGCCACCGCGCATGGGATGGACGCCCTGCTCGAGACCTTCCCCGACCTGCCCGTCATCGGCGTGGTCGACCCCGTGGCGCGCGAAGCGGCCTCGCGCACAGACACAGGCCACATCGCCGTGACAGGCACCCGCGCCACGATCACATCGCGCTGCTACGAGCAGGCGCTCGAGCGCCTGCGACCCGACGCGACGATCACTTCGGTCCCCTGCCCCCTCTTCGTCCCACTGGCGGAAGAAGGCTGGACCGAGGGGCACGTCCCCGAAGAGGTCGCGCGCGCTTACCTGTCGCACCTTGGCGAGACCTCGATCGACACGCTGATTCTTGGCTGCACGCACTACCCGCTGCTTCGCACGACCATCGCCACGCTCCTCGACTCCATCATGCCAAGGCATGTCACGTTGCTCGATTCGGCACAGTCCACAGCGCGCGCGGTTGCCGACCTGTTGCAGGAGCGCAACCTTCTCAGGGAGGTCCCCGAAGGGACCGAGCCCGGCGATGACCGCGCGATGATGCGTTTTTACGTCACCGACGAACCTCGCGGCTTCATGGGGACCGCCGTCCGCTTCTTTGGCGGGCCGGTCGCCAGGGCAGAACATATCGACATCACACCGCTGGCGACTTGAATTGCCCGCTCTGTTCGCACAGGGCGCAAATCTTGCCCAGCGCGCTTCCAAGGAATGGAGACCATGCACAAGACCGACGCCCGCACACACCGCGCACTCGCGAAGAGATCATGGACGCTGCTCGCGTGCGCCATCCTGGCCGCACCGAGCGCAGCCTTCGCGCAAGCTCCCGTCCAGGAGACTCCTCCCCCGGCAGAAACCGCCGAGACGCTCGCGCCGCAGAAGAGCCGCGTCACGATCGCGGTCTCCCCTGGCGACGCCACGCTGATGATGGGAGATACCCCCGTCAAACCTGGGAGCACCCTCGAGCTCGAGCCTGGAACCTACGAATTCACCGCGAGCAAGGAGGGCTACAAGACGCGCATCGAAACGGTCGTCATCGGTGAAGGCGCGCCGCGCGTGATCATGAGCGTCAACCTGAGCAGGACCGATCCTGACACCCTGCTGCTCGGACGCACGGGTGGGCTCGTCGAGAACCTCGGCGAAGCGAGGAAACCTGTCGGCTGGAGCGCCCTGATCGTGGGCGTGGGATTGACCGCCACGGGGATCGCGCTCGCGGCCACGAGCGGCGTCCCGGAGAGCTGCTCGCAGCTCGACCCGGAGCCGTGCGGTGACGCGCGCGACCTGGCGGGCTGGTCTGTGTTTACAGGAGCGCTGGGTGGCGCGCTTACGGCAGGAGGGTTGGGGCTCTTGATCTGGGACTCGCTGGCAGGAGCGCCAGCCTCATCCACGGACGCGAGCGCGAGGCGCTCGCTGCGCCTTCGCCCACGCCCTCAGGCAAGGGGCGCGGGCGTCGTCTTCGAGCTCGGGTTCTGAATCACCCGATGATCGCGCGCGTCTTGATCTCCCAGCCATCGTCGAGCCAGAGCATGTTGCCCGGCTCGAGCGTCTGCCACTGCTCGCCAGGGCAGGAGTCATGGCTCATCACGAGCACCGCGCGATAGTGCGAATGCTCCACTGGACGCGTACGATGACCCGCGAACAACGGCTTGTCTGCTGGCACCTGCAACCCATTCCAAACCCTGTAGTAGAGCGGCCTGTCAAAGGTCGAGGCGACGAGCAAACGCTCGGTGGCGAGCATGCTCGCGTGGCCCCGCTCGAGCGCGCCCTCCGTGCTCTGCGCGAGCTTGGCCAGCCCGCTCGCCACAGCAGCCGCTGCTGGCGCGCGACGATGCGACGCGGCGTGGAACGCGTCCTGGTGGAAGAGCTCGTCGAGCAGGTAGAAGAAACGCGCCGCGGTGGCCGCGCTCCCTGGCACGTTTCGCTGCAGGAAGTCAGGCAACCCCGAGATCAACTCGGCCGCCGATGCGTCGAGTTCCTCGGTCGCGCCCTCCTCCACGTAGAGCCACTTCCTGAAGCGATGAGGCGGCAACTCTGCGCTCGAGCTGCCGATCGCCTCGGTGGCGTAGCCGATGATTTCGCGAGAGCGCAGATCCGAGAGCAACCCGAGCGGCTCGAGGACGCCCCCTGTCACCCTCGGGTTCTTGCGCTCGAGCACGCGCCCATCTTGAATCCAACCGATCCCCAGCCCACCCCAGCGCTCCTGGCTGGCGTCCTCGCCGAGCTCGGCCCTCGCCATGGTCAGCGCGACGGAGGTGAGGCTGTCGTCGTTGTTGAAGAAACCGAATATTTGCTGAGACATGCTTGCTCTCCTTTGAGAAGGCGGTCTTTTGCGCTATCACGTCGAGCGAGTGTCGGTGTTCGCCTGGAACAGGACGCGGTGTCTTATCACGATTCGAGAACCCACCAACCCCTCACAAAACACCAATGCAACAACGATGCCACATTTCTCACCCGAGGTGCTTCGCGTGGCTCTTCGCCATGCTACTGATGGGGTGCTACGCCCACCGAGGTGAACCGCGCGGAGGGTCCGCCAGCGACCTCATCGAAGATGCCTCACAGGCCTGCACGCGCAGAGACAGTGCGGCCGCCAGGCATCTCCTCGAGCGTCATCAACGAGACCACCCCGATGCCCCCCAGCGCGAACGAGTCGCCGAAGCGCTCGCTGCGGACGATCCTTGCCATACATTCTTTGATCGATCCGAGGATGGGGGGTAATTCTTTCCCCCACCCCGGATAAAAATGTCAGCCCGGTGCCCAAAATTGTGATCTTGATCGCGGATCACCCATCGATAGAACAAAAACAACCACAGGAGAGATTCCATCATGACCACGACGAGAGACTTCGACGCGCTCGTGCTCGACATCGAGGGGACCACGACCCCCATCAGCTTTGTCTACGACGCGCTCTTTCCCTACGCGGCCCGCGCTTTCGAAGCCTTCTTGCGCGAAAACAGCCAGGACCTGACCGAAGCCTTCGAGGCGCTCGCCGAGCAAGCGCGCCGCGATCAGGCCGAGGGGTTGGACGCCCCATCGGTCGATCCCCAGGACGTCGAGACCGCGCTCGCCAATGTGCGCTGGCAAATGGATCATGATCGCAAGACCACCACGCTAAAGGAGCTCCAGGGCAAGATCTGGCGCGATGGTTACATGCGCGGGGAGCTCGAGGGGGAGGTCTTTGAAGATGTGCCGCGCTTGCTCGAGGCGGCGAGCGAGGCGAACGTTCCCGTGAGGATCTACTCGTCGGGGAGCGTGGAGGCTCAAAAGCTGTTGTTTGGCTACTCGGTCGCAGGAGATCTGACCGTGCACCTGTCGGGCTACCACGACACGACCACAGGCCCCAAAAAGGTCGCCAGCAGCTATGAAGAGATCGCATCGCAGATGGGCATCGCCGCAGAGAAGCTGCTGTTCGCGACAGATAACCTGGACGAAGCGCGCGCAGCGCGCGAGGCGGGGTGGCAGGTCGTGGTGATGGATCGCCCGGGCAACCACGCGTTGCCCGAGCATGACTTCGAGGTGCTCGAGACCTTCGAGCCGATCATCGAAGTGCTGTGAGGAAGACCCCGAGGAGAAGCTCACTTCTCCTCGGTCTTCTCGCTCTTCTCTTCGGCGGGCTTCTCTTCCTTTGCCTCTTCCTTCTTGTCCGCCTTATCCGCCTTATCCTCAGATGCCTTCTCGCCATCCTCGGCGGACTCTCCAGCCTTTTCCTTTTCCTTGGCGGCCTCGACGCGCTGCGCCTCGGCGTGAGCGACGAGCTCTTTCTCGGTGCCGAGCGCTCGCGCGAGCGTCTCTTTCCCTTCAGACGCCTCGCCACCCTCGGTGCCTGCGGCCGCGGCCTGTCCAGGCGCGATCTTTTCGACCTGATGGCCGATGACCTCTGCGCCCCAGGCGGTCATCTTGACGGCGGCATGATCGGGTTGCCAGCCAGCGAGTTGGGCCACGGCCGAGACAGGCCAGTGCCCGTAATGAGACAGGCGCTTTCCTGCGGTGTCTGGCCACGGCGCGACGAGCCCGACCACCGCGAGCACGCCGAGGAGCGCGGCGTAGTAAGCCCACTTCCCGCGTCGAATCGCCAGCTTGAGGATCAACGGCAGGATAAACGCGACGACGGTCGCGGCGATGGCGATAAGCCAACCTGTCTCGAGCCATTGCCCGAGGAAGGCGCCGATCAACCACCAGGAGAGCATCACGGGGAAGAGCAAGAGCGACCACTTCATCGCGCCGATGGCGAAAGTGACCTTCTTGGACTGCTGAGATTGCACGACGGCGATCTCGCCATCCTTCTTCTTTTTCTTCTTCTTGCCCTTTTTATCCGCCTTGGCGTCGGAGGCTTCTTCTTCCTCCTTTGCGGGCTCGGGCTCGCTCTCTTTGGCGGGCGCCTTGGCCTCGGGCGTGGGCTTATGAGGCTCTGGCTCGGGCGTCTTCTTGGCCTTTGGAGCAGGCTCAGGCGCTGGTTCGTCGTCCGCCTCCGCCTCGAGGGCGGCGTACTTGGCCTCGAACTCGGCGTCGACATCATCTCCGTGGATCTCCTCCAACTCGGCGAAGGCATCGGCGAAGGGGTCGGGCTCTTGCTTTTGCTCACCGCCAGCCTTGTCTGCGCCAGCGTCATCACCGGACTCGAGGTCCGCGAGGAACGCCTCGATGTCTTCGCCGCCCTCCTCTTCCTCCTGAGAGGCAGCGTCGGCGTTGGCACCGGAGGAGGCGCGTTGATTCAGGCTCGCCAGAAGATCATCGGTTTCCTGATTCGAGAGTCCGTCTTTATCTTTATCGCTCATGATGCTCTTGCTCGCTCGAGGGGCTCATCGCGAAGCGCACGAAGCGCCCGTCGAGTGAGCCGGTGATGGAGAAGGAGAGATGTCGCCTCTGTGTCAATGGACACGGGCCATGGCAGCGAGGTCACAAAATCTCTCATAACCAAAGGTAACCACGAGACGGCGAGTGCACCAGAACAACCTCTCTGGACATCCTTTAGGGCGGGAGAGATCGTCGCCTGAGGAGCACACGCTTGCCCGTGGTTCTCTTGCAGCAAACGGTTTGCTCGTGGTAATTTAATCCAGTCTATGTCGGGTCAGCACAGTTAAAAAACCATCCTCTTCCACAACGTGAGGATGGCGCCGCCAAGTTTATCCCCTGATCGCCAGAACTGCTTCAGGGGCACTGCTCATGGGAAAGTGAACGACGATGCGATTTCCAGAAGTTGGCGAAAGCTTTGCGGGCAAATATCGGATCGACTCGATGCTGGGCAGCGGCGGATTTTCGCGCGTCTATCGCGCGACCCAACTGGACCTGGATCGCCAGGTCGCCATCAAGATCCTCCAACCCCCTGTCCACATCACCAGCGTCAACGCCGCCGAGGAGCGAAACGAGAAGCTGCGCTCTCTGATGAGCCGCTTCGAGCGCGAGGCCCGTATGGTCTCCAAGCTCAAGTGCCCTCACACGATCACGATGTACGACTACGGCCAGACCGAAGATGGCCAGCTCTTTATGAGCCTCGAGTTCGTCGATGGCCTGACGCTGACCGACCTGCTCACACAGGAAGGCGCGCTCTCCCCGGACCGCGTCTCCAAGATCATGCGTCAGGTCCTGATGAGCCTGTATGAAGCGCACCAATACGGGATGCTTCACCGCGACATCAAACCTCAGAACATCATGGTCTACGAGCACTTCGGGATGACCGACCAGGTCAAGCTGCTCGACTTCGGCATCGTCAAGCTCATCGGCAGCGAGGCGCAAAAAGACTTCACCGACCTGACCTCGGATGACACCCTCGTCGGGACACCGCGCTACATGTCCCCCGAGTACATTCGCGGCGAAGATATCATCGAGGCATCTGATATCTACAGCCTCGGCCTGGTGATGTACGAGCTGCTCGTCGGCGAGCAAGCGATCCAGGCGAACTCCTCGATCCAGATCATCGGCAAGCAGCTCGAGCGCGAATCCTTCTACTTGCCCCAGAACCTCGGGCACCTCGACCCCGCGCTCCGCGCGATCATCAACGGCATGGTCGAGAAGAACACCTCCAAGCGCTACAGCAACACGAAGCAAATCATCGAGGATCTCGAGGCGCGCGAGCGCGACCCGAGCACCATCCCACCGAACGCGCCAAAGCTCTTCGTGGCTCCTCCCGTAGCCTTCGACCCCACCGGTCGCCTGCCAAACGCCCACCACCAAACCCGCGCTGACGAGACCGCACATATCGCTGGCCCAGCGCCGACCTTCCATGAAGAGGACGACTTTGATGGCGGCAACAAGCGCATGATCGCGCTGGCGGGCGTGGGACTTCTCGCGGTGATCTCGGTCGCCGGGCTTCTCGGCGCGATGGCGCTCTCGAATTCACCCGATGCGCGCTCCGAACCCAAGCCAAACATCGAAGGATCACTGGCAAAGAAAGCCGATAGCGAGACCGCTCCCACAACAGAAGAGGTGGATGCGTCCGAAGCCATCGCCGCGAACACCGCCAAAGAGACGTTCACGATCACCTCGACGCCCAGCGGCGCCACGCTCCTGATCAACAACAAACCTCACGGGACCACCCCGGCCAACCTCTCTGGTGACGAGATCACGTTCCCGGCAAACATCGCGATCGAACACGAAGGCAAGAAGGCCACCGCCAAGCTCGACGCCCCCGAGGATTTAAAGCTCGAGTTCCCCGAAGAAGTGGCGCCCGCAAAAGCTCCCGAGGAGAAATCCTCACGTGACGCGGAGAGCAAAAAGAAAGCGCCCAAGAAAGAGACCCGCAAGGTCACCAAATCCAAACCGCGCGTGACCGCCAAGCCAAAAGAAGAAAAGACCGTCGAGGCGAAAAAGACGGCCCCCAAAGAGATCAAAAAGAAAGAAGGGCTCGGCTTGCAAGGGCTCCCCACCCTCGATCCATAACCCCCCTTGTTGTACGCGCTTCGAAAGCCCAGGTGCATACCTGGGCTTTTTCATTACATGGCCACGAGAGGAACACGACGAGCACCTCGAAGCACACCTCATGGGCAGATGTCTGGTTGCTTACCGCCGACGTGACGCGGTATACCAGGGACGAAAGAGGAACAAATCGAGCGGCAAGCGCCGACCCCCTCCTGGATTTCCAGTCACGGGCTCAGCCTTCGAAGCCAACCGGAGCGTAGTGTGTTAAACGTCCACTCCAAAGTCGCCAGAGGCGCCTCGGTGCTCTTGTCGAGCATCGCGATGATGGCGATCCTCTCGTCGAATGCCTGGGCTCAGAGCGACGCAGAGAAAGCCAAAGCTTTTTACGAAGAAGGGGTCAAGGCCGCCTATGCGGGCAACTACGGCGAGGCGATCTTCCAGTTCAAGCAAGGTCACGCGCTCACGCCAAACGGGTTGTTCACCTACAACATCACCATCGCCTACCTCAAAACCAAGAACTATGAGGACGCGTTTCGGTACGCGCGAGAGACCGAGGAGCGCAACGCCGACCTCGATGAGAAGCAGCGCGCGCGCAACCTCGCGAGGATCAGCGCCATCACGACCCGCCGCCACACCCTCGACGCTGCCGTCGATATCAGCGAAGCGCTCGAGAAGGCGCAGGCCAACAAGGGGCAGGCGGGCAATGGCAGCGATCTTGTCATCACCGATCCTCAGCCTGGCGGGCGTGAAGGCATCGGTGGCGTCGGTTACACGGGCCTCGGTCTAACGGTGATCGGCAGTGGCCTGATGCTCGGCTCGCTCTACTTTAACAACAAGCTCAAGGACCTCATCAACGAGGACGGCATGATCCCGGCCGAGAACGAGGCCGAGGCTGTCCAGGCGAGGACCACAGGGCTCGCGCTCCTTATCGGAGGAGGCGCCGTGGCGCTGACTGGCGTGGGGATGTTTGTCTACGCGCTCGGGTCGCGCAGCAACGGCGCCAAGGCAAACCTGATGCTCGCGCCAGCGCGCGATGGCGGCTACATGGGCGTGAACGTGCGCTTCTGATCGGCTCACCACGACGCACGAACAGCACCGCAAGAAAAGCAAGAGGGCGTGATTCCTTTGGGAATCACGCCCTCTCTTTGTGTCTCACTCGCTGGCTCCCGAGCGACTTCGCTTCACGAAGTCGCTCCAGGGCGCGAGGTCTAACCTATCTCACTCACCAGCGAGT
>Ga0208061_100340_pt1 | contig 13792 bp, 10 predicted proteins | sample DeeseametaMP0555_FD_184209 | JGI IMG/M metagenome (GOLD analysis project Ga0208061, IMG submission 184209) | Marine microbial communities from the Deep Atlantic Ocean - MP0555 (SPAdes) | ecosystem: Environmental > Aquatic > Marine > Oceanic | place: South Atlantic Ocean | collected 2011-01-23 | reverse complement strand
AGCCGAAATACAGGGGGGCCGCGGACGAACGAGAGTGAGGGCCGCGGGGGGTGGGGCGTGAAAATTCACACTCCCGCGCGGGTCGCGTTTTCTGCACACTTACCATGAGAAGAAGGAGAACCCTCACTACCACGACACGGATCGAGCCCATGAATGTCCGCGTATTGATCGACGCCATCGTGCACCAGACCACGATCCTGATCGCGCAGCTCGCGACCACCGCCGGCCTACGCGCGCCGCTGGCGCATGTGGCAAACCAGGTCTTTCTGGACCTCGTCGGCGAGCTCGAGAGCCAGGGCGTGAGCAGAAAGGTCGCCGCGGATATGTTCGGGATGGCGCTCCGCTCCTATCAACAGAAGGTCGCGCGCCTCTCCGAGAGCGCGACCGATCGCGGCATCACCCTCTGGCAAGCGGTCTATCAATACCTGCAAGAGGAAGAGGTCGCCTCGCGCGCCGATGTGTTGCGGCGGTTTCGCCACGATGATGTCTCGAGCGTGAAAGGGATCCTGCACGACCTGGTGACCAACAGCCTGGTGTACTCGAGCGGTCGCGGTGACGCGACGCTTTACAGAGTGATGTCCGAGGATGACCTCGACCGCATCGGCCAAGAGGACCCTATCGAGAGCGCCATGGCGCTCGCCTGGCTCATCGTCTACCGACAGGGGCCGCTGCCGCGCACAGAGATCCTCGAGCAGATGAGCTCCGAGGATGACAGCGCCATCGACGAGGCGCTCGAGCGCCTCGTCGATGAGGGACGAATCGAGCGCCTTCAGGATGCGTCCGACGATCAGGACGCCGTCTATTCTTCAGCGCGATGCTTTATCGGATTGGATGACGAGGCGGGCTGGGGGGCGGCGCTCTTTGACCACTACCAGGCGCTCGTCACGGCGCTTTGTGTCAAGCTGCGAAATGGCGAAACGCGCGCGCTACCAGACGATCGCCTCGGAGGGAGCACCTTCTCGTTCGACGTGTGGGAGAATCACCCGCACGCGGATGAAGCCTACGACTTGCTCAAGAAATCACGCGCCGACCTCATCGACCTCTGGGAGCGCGTCACGCAGCACAACGACGCGCACGCCAAGCCAGAAGATTTCGACCGCGTCACGTTTTATATTGGACAGACACTCCAGGCGCACGGCGACAGCGCGCTGGGGATCGATACAGAGGAGCCTTGAAGATGCGACCTATACGAATAACTCCCCCCATGACTGACATTCAGAACAAGACCTCCCACCTCATACACCGGAGCTCCACGATGCGTTCGCTTCAATATATCCTTTTGGCCCTCACGACAGGTTGCGCGCTGCTCACCAGCGCCTGCATCTCGGGCAACAACACCGACAGCCAGACACACTGGCTGGATTCATGCTCCTCGAGCGCCGAGTGCGAGAACGGGCTCGAGTGCCTCTGCGGTGTCTGTAGCCAGGAGTGCGGCGATACGATGGCGTGTGGCTCGACACCGGGCGCGAGCGTCTGCGTGACGCGCGAGCAGGGACCGAGCGAGCAACTCTGCGCGGTGCAGATCGATGTTCGCGGCATCTGCCTGCCTCAGTGCGTCGTCGATGAGGATTGCAGCATCGATCAGGCGTGCCGCTTTAACAAATGCGTCCCGCAGGAGGAGCTCGATCGCGTGGACAACCCGGAGAACAACGGGAACAACGCCATGCCGGATATGAACGGCCCACGGGACATGAACGGCCCGGTCGACATGGGCGGCCCGGTCGATTTTGGCTTGCCACCACACGATATGAACCTCCTGCCAAGGGATATGGAGCCCCCGGTCGACATGCAGCGAGACATGCCACCTACGGACATGGGCTTCTTCGACATCGGGGGCGAGTGCATGATGGTCCCGATCTGTCCTCCCAATGGCCACCCGGTCGAGATCCCGATGAGCAACCAGAACGGTTGCCCCGAGTACACGTGCGTGGAGGAGGCGTTGAGGCCGTGCGGCGAGTGGACGTGCGGGACGGGCTCGTCCTACTGCCAGGTGATCTACCCCGGCGTGCAGCCAGAGGATGATATGGACAATGGCCCTGATCGCCACTGCGGGATGATCTTCCCCGATTGCACCAACCCGATCTCCTGCGAGTGCATCCTGGAGTCTCACAGCCCGGCGGCAGAGTGCATCCTGCGCGAGGACGGGTTGTTCGAGATCACCGAATACCTTCCCTGATTTTGCATGCGATACGATCACCCTGTGGGTAGCGCGGGACATTACCGTGCGCTATACAAAGGGGATGGAGGGGTGTCCTCTCCGTCCCCTTTTGTTATTTTGCCGGTCTCCTCGCCACAGGGCATCAAGCGCCATGGATCTGCTGACACACCTCAACCCACCTCAGCGCGAAGCGGTCGAACACGTGACCGGTCCGCTCCTGATTCTTGCTGGAGCAGGGAGCGGTAAGACGCGCGTGATCACGCACCGGATCGTGCACCTGCTCGACCAGAAAGAGGCCTGGCCCGAGCAAATCCTGGCGGTGACGTTCACCAACAAGGCCGCCAACGAGATGCGCGAGCGCGTCGACCTGTTGCTCGAGCAGGTCGGGATGCCGCAGGCGCGCGGTGGCGTGACGCTGTCGACGTTCCACTCGCTCGGCGCGAGGTTGCTTCGCCGTCACGCGGACAAGCTCGGGCTGACCTGGAGCTTCCAGATTTACGACGATCTGGATCAGTACAAGCTGGTGCGCGAGCTGCTGCAGGCGCGCGACATGGACACGAGCGCGTCGAGCATCCGCAGCATGTGCAACTTCATCGAGCGGATGAAGAACCGCGGCGCGCCGCCAAAGCGCGCGCACGAGCTCGCGTTCAAGCAAGAAGACGAGGAGAACGCCTGGTTCTACGAGGCGTATCAGGACGCCCTGAGGCAGGCGAACTGTCTGGACTTTGGCGATCTGATCATGGGCGTGCTCGAGATCTTCAGGAAGCACCCCGAGATCGCGGCGTCCTACAGCAAGCAGTGGCGCTTCCTGATGGTGGACGAGTTTCAGGACACCAACCCCGCCCAATACGAGCTGCTGGCGCACCTGACCAGCGAGCACGACAACCTCGCGGTGGTGGGGGATGACGATCAGGCCATTTACAGGTGGCGCGGCGCGACGATCGACAACATCCTCGGGTTCGAGCACGAGTTCAAGGGGACCAAGGTCATCAAGCTCGAGCAGAACTACCGCTCGACGCAGCTGATCCTGGATGCGGCCGATGACATCATCAAACACAACCCGGGGCGCCGCGACAAGAAGCTGTGGACGGAGTCCGAGGGTGGCGCTCAGATCACGGTCTTCACCGCTCAGGATGGCCGCGAGGAGGCGCAATACGTCGCCGAACGCATCCGCGTCACGGCCGCCACCAAGGGTTACGAGTGGAGTGATTTCGCCGTCTTCTTCCGCACCAACGCGCAAGCGAGGCTGTTCGAGGAGCAGCTCCGCTTTATGGGGATTCCTTACCAGATCGTCGGCGGCACGAGCTTCTATCAGCGCGCCGAGATCAAGGACGTGTTGGCCTACCTCAAGGTCGCGCTCAACCCGGAGAACCAGGTCGACCTGATGCGCATCATCAACACGCCGTCTCGCGGCGTGGGTGATGTGACGATGGGGAGGTTGCTCGACGCCTCGCGCATCGAGGGGTTCGACTCGATCTATGACACGATCCGCTTCGCCATCGGCGCCGACTTCACCTTCGACGGCGATCTCAAGCTCATCGAGCCAAAGCCCGACAGCTTCGATGATGACATGGCGCTCGAAGCGCTCGAGGGGATGCGCGACCAACAGCTCGATGGCCTGCGCGACTTCCACGAGACGATCCAGAAGCTGCGCGATGACTTGCTCCACTTCGAGAGCCTCTCGGAGCTGCTGCGCCAGTTCATCGAGCACATCAACTACTTCGCGTACATCGAGTCCAAGCACCCCGAGGCCGCCGAGGACAAGATCCGCAACGTGGCCGAGCTGGTGAGCGCCATCGAGGAGTTCGAGAAGGATTACGAGGACGAGCTGCCAGACGAGGCGACCTTCTCCTCGATCAGCAAGGATCTGATCCACGAATCGAGCAGCCTGCTCTCGGAATCACTGGCCGTGCGAAAGCTGCGCGCGTTCCTCGACCAGAGCGCGCTGACGCAATCGATCAAGAACTCGGAGGAGCTCGACGAGCACGGGATCGAGGTCCCCGAGCAAACGCGCGTGACGCTGATGACCGTGCACGGCTCCAAGGGCCTCGAGTTCGAGAACGTGTTCCTCGTCGGCATGGAGGAGGACCTCTTCCCGAGCCTTCGCAACGGCAACGATCAGGACGAGCTCGAGGAGGAGCGCCGCCTGGCGTACGTGGCGATCACGCGCGCCAAGCAAAAGCTCACCATCACCAACGCGCGCCGACGCCGCGTGTTTGGCACCTTCAAGGAGAACAGCCCGTCGCGCTTCGTGCTCGACCTGGACACGGAGCGCGTCGAGATCGACCCCAAGTCTGTGGTCAAGAAGCTCGACTGGGCGCCGCGCAAGAAGGCCGCGCAGTTCGCCAAGCAACTGACCGACGAGGACCTCTACTTTAGCGACGGGCAGGCGGCCGAGGCGCAGTTCTCCTTTGACCAGAGCCCGGACATCTCGCTCGAGCAAGATGCGCCGCAGTGGGACGAGTTCTCACAGGTCGCGCCCGATGACTGGAGCGATGGTTTCTCCTCAGGGGGCTCCTATGACGAGGGCTTTGGAGGACCTCCAAAGGGCGCCGAAGATGACCTCGAAGGGAAGACCGTCACGCACACACGCTACGGGATCGGTCAGATCGTCTCGGTGTCGGGGAGCGGCGACAAGGCGAACGTCGTGGTCAAGTTCCCGACCGCTGGCGAGAAGACGATCGTGCGCAAGTTCCTCAAAGTGTTGGGCTAGTTTGGTGGCCAAGACAGGCCACGAGACGCGATCCACTCGGCAAAAAACTCACCTACAACGCCGTACATTGGCGACATCACCCTTGCCAGCCTTGTGGACCCGCACCGAACAGACTACTATTTGCGCGCTGCGCCCGGGAAAAACGCAAATCATATCCCCGAGCCAGCCATGCGCGACTCCAGATAAATTGCATCCATCAGGGAACGGGGGTAGACCCGGTGGTTAGCAAACGAACCAGGGGTCGACCCTTATTCATGGCAAGGAGCTGACGTGGCAAATGAAACGATCCTCGTCGTCGATGCGGATGCAAAGAGCCAAAAGGTCCTCGAGTTCACATTTAAGAACGCGGGTTACCAGGTCGTCATCACGGACACGATTCGCGATGCGATCCAGACCGTTGGCGCGAATCCCCCCGATCTGATCATCACCGATACGACATTGCCAGATGGCGATGGTTTTGGCTTTTGCGAGCAGCTCAAGCGCAACGATCGTTTCAAGGATATCCCGGTCGTCTTTCTGACCGAGGATGACTCGGTGGCGCAAAAGATGAGGGGCTTCGAGCTCGGCGCGTCCGAGTACCTGACCAAGCCTATCTACGTCAAAGAGGTCACCTCGCGCGTGGAGTTGTTATTGCAACGCCGCGCCAAGGAGCAGTTGAGCGACACCGACACCGAGGTTTTGGAGGGCGAGCTCTCAGAGATCACGATGATCGACCTGTTGCAGACGATCGAGAGCGAGCTCAAGAGCGGGACGCTACAGCTTGACCGCGAGCGCTATCAGGCGACCGTGTGGTTCCGCGAGGGGAACATCCTCGACGCGATCTGTGGCAACCTCCAGGGCGAAGAGGCGCTCTACCGCCTGATGCTCTGGCCAAAGGGTCAGTTCGTCTTGCGCTACCACGATCATATCCGCCGCGCCGATCACATCGAGAAGGACTCGAGCGAGCTTCTTATCGAGGGGATGCGTCGCTTCGATCGTTGGAACGAGATGGTCCGCACGCTCCCTCACCTGAGCCGCATCTTCGAGGCCGACTATCAACGCCTCGAGGGCGTCCCGCGCGAAGTGGGCCGTCTGGTGCGCCTGTTCGACGGTTACCGCACCCTTCGCGATGTCATCGACGAGAGCCCTGTCGATGACATCACGACCTTGCGCGTGATCCGCCGGCTGCTCGACGACGACATCCTGCTCGACGTCACCCCCTCCGAGGATGCGTTGCGCCAGACGGCGCAACACACCAACCTCGCCTCCTGGCTCTCCGGCCGCAACATCCGTAAGGCCGAGACCGCCGAGGTCCAGCAACTCTTCGACACGAGCCCTGGCGTCAAGTCCGTGCCAGGCCTCAACCTCGAGGAAGAAGAGGACGAGTTCGAGGAGGGCACACCGCCCGTGATCGAGAAGCCCGAGAGCACGCTCGAGGAGCGCTCCTCGACGCCTCTCCAGGACCCCGACAAGCGCGACTTCGAAGAAGGCCAGGCGCCAGATCCTGCCAACACCGAGGACGCCGCGCACTGGCGCTTCCATTGGGACAAGGCGCGCAACGAGGCGATCGCCGCCAAGCGTCACAGCCAGGACTCGCGAGACATCTTCGCGCTCGATGACCTCGAGCGCGACCTCGCAGAGATCGAGCGCCGCCGCCGCGAGGAAGAGGCGCGACGCCTCGAGGCTCAGATGCAAGCTGGCGAGCCCAGCGCGGCAGGCATCGGCGATGAATCCACCGAGAGTGGCATCGGCGCGCCGCTGGAGATCGAGGAAGAAGAAAAGCGCGAGATCACCAAGGAGCTCCACCGCAAGTCGGTCCTCGACGAGATCGAGGCGATCCGTCAGGAGGAGGAAGAGCGCGCTCGTCAGGAGACCCCTCAGGGGACGCCAGCATCAGCTCGCGAGCTCCCCGCGGACGCCCGCGATCCTCGCGAGGGCATCGAGGACATGCTCGAGCAGAGCGCTCGACAGCGCGCCGCCGCCATCGACGAAGCTGAAGAGGTCCAGCGCCAGAGCAAGCAACAGCACAACACGCTCGCCGAGCGCGTCGCCGCAGATTACGAGGCCGGTGACGAAGAGACCACGCGCCAGCGCACCGATCAATTCGCGCCCGTGCTCGATGACTTCAACAGCCCGCCATCGAAAGCGGGCGTCGAAATCCAGGAGCCCGTGGCCGTCGATCCAGCAGCGCCGAGGCCAAAGACCAAGCGCGTCGCCACGCAAGAGTTCGCGCCGATCGTCGACGTCGAGTCCGACACTGACGAGCAAGATCGCGACAAGACCTCCGCGCCAGCGGCCCAGGCAAAGCCCGATCCCGACGAGGTCGAGACCGTCGAGGAGCCTCGCCCGAGCAAGGACGAGCAAGATAGCGAGGAGCCGCCACTGATTCCTCTGGGCGCGCCCGAGGATGATGGCGAGGAACCTCGCGTCTCCGAGGAAGACCTCGAAGCGCTCAAGGCGCAAAAGGCTGGCCTCGGCGATCAAATAAGCACCGTCACCGAGACCGATGACTACACCCTCGAAGAGGTCGACGAAGACCCCGAAGAAGAGGAAGAGGCTGAAGCTGAAGCCGAGGTCGAGGTCGAGGTCGAAGACACCGACGCTCAGGACGACGAGGAAGAGGTCGCAGAAGAAGCTCCTCAGGATGAGGAAGACGCGGAAGCAGAAGACGCAGGAGAAGAGGAAGACGAGCCAGCTTCTCGCAGCTCCGAGAACATCCTCGCCGCGCGCACGCCTCGCAACAAGGAGCTGATCAAGGCCGAGATCGACCTCAAGAAGGGGAGCACTCCACCTGAGGGCGAAGAGGACGAGGACGCCGAAGCGGCAGGACTCGCCGAAGACTCCGACCTCGCTGAAGACTCGGACGTCGAGGAGGAGGCTGACGCAGCCGCGCTCGATGAAGACTCGGATGTCGAAGACGAAGACGAGGAAGAAGCAGGACTCGCCGAAGACTCCGATCTCGAAGAAGACTCGGACGTCGAAGACGAGGCTGACGCTGAAGAAGACGTCGAAGACGAGGAAGAAGAAGCTCTCGAAGAAGACTCGGACGTCGAAGACGAGGAAGAGGAAGAAGAGCCCGCCGCTGAAGAAGAGGAGGAGGAAGAGCCTGTCGATCCTCCTTACGTGATGGAAGCTCCCCTCTTTGCAGACGAAGAGGACGAGGGCTTTAACACCGCGGGTTTGATCGGCATCGTCGTGGTCGTCATCGCGATCGTCGCCGTGATCCTCGTCCTCAACAAGGATGACAAGAAGCCTGATCAGCCCAAGGAGACCACGCCGATCGCTGTGGTCGAGAAGGACATGGCGCCAGCCAAGGAACCTGATATGGGCAAGGTCGCAGAGACCACGCCCGCGACGCCAGACCTCGGGCAGGCAGCAGACATGAACGCGCTGGCGGCAGCACCGCTCACCGCCGAGACAGCAGAGCCCGGCGGACTCGCCACGGCGCAAGACGTGCACCGCACGAGCGCCAACCAGATCCTGTTGCACTCGGGCATCGCTGACCCGATCAACGTCGAGGACCCGGTCGCGTTCCTCGCTTCGCGTGAAGCGGACATGGGCAACGCGGACATGGGCGCGGGCGATATGGGCGCCGAGGCCAAGCCAGACATGAACGCGGTGGCGGTCAACACGACCACACCACCTGTCGAGAAGAAGCCCGAGCTCACGCCGGAGCAAAAGCTCGACAAGGACCTCGACAGCATCGAGCGCATGCTCAACCGCGAGCAGTACGGCAAAGCGAAGTCACGCATCGGCAAGATCGCCAAGGCTCACCCGAACAATGGCCGCGTGGCGGCCCTGGCTGGTCGCAGCGAGGTGTATGACAACTCCTCGCGCGCCATCCGCGAGATCAACCGCGCCAAGGGGCTCGGGTACAACTCCGCCGAGATGTACCTCGACCTGGCGACGGCCTACTTCCTGAGCGGGAACAAGGGCCAGGCCAAGTCCACCTACGAGACCTTCCTCAAGCGTTATCCCAAGCACAAGCGCGCGGGTGAAATCCGCGCCATCCTCAAGAACCAGTTCTAAGAACGCCATGCTTATCCTGACTATCGAGTCGAGTTGCGACGAGACAAGCGCGGCGGTCATCGAAGATGGCCGCCGCGTTCTTTCGAACGCCATCGCCAGCCAGATCCCGATTCACCGACGCTTCGGAGGCGTGGTGCCCGAGCTGGCGTCGCGCAATCACATCGTGGCCATCCACAACGTCATCGACGAAGCGCTCGAAGGCGCTGGCGTCACGCTCGAGGAGATCGACGCCTTCGGCGTGACCTCCGGGCCAGGGCTCGTCGGCAGCCTGCTCGTGGGCATCGAGACCGCCAAGGCGCTCGCCTACATCCATGACAAACCGTGCGTGGGGCTCAATCACCTCGAGGGGCACCTGACCGCCGTCCTGCTCGACCTGCAAGGCGCCGAGGCTCCCGAGTTCCCCTACATCGGCCTCGTGGTAAGCGGGGGACACTCCGATCTCTACCTGGTGCGCGGGATGGGTGATTATCACTCGCTCGGCAGGACGCGCGATGACGCCGCGGGCGAGGCCTTCGACAAGGTCGCCAAGATGCTCGGGCTCCCCTACCCCGGTGGCGTCGAGATCGATCGACTCGCGGCCAGCGGCGACGGCGAAGCGATCGACTTCCCTCGCCCGATGTGGACGCGAAAGAACCTCGACTTCTCGTTCGCAGGTCTAAAGACGGCGGTGTTGCAACACCTCGAGGCCAACGGCTTGCCCGAGACAGATCAGGACCTGAGCGACCTCTGCGCCTCGTTCCAGCGCGCGGTGGTCGATGTGTTGGTGATGAAGACGATGGCCGCGGTAAAGCAGCAGGGCGTGCCACGCGTGGTGGTCTCAGGCGGCGTGGCGTGCAACTCGGAGCTTCGGGCCGCGATGAGGCAACGCGGCGAGGAGGAAGGCGTGGAGGTGTTCATCGCGCCGCCAAGGCTTTGCACGGACAACGCGGCAATGCTCGGACCGGCGGCGGCGTTTGCCCTCTCGAAGGTGACGGACAAGGGCTTCCAGAGCTTCGACCTGAACGCGCGCTCGAGCATGCCGCTCGGTCAGGACGAGCGCGCGCCGAGCGTCGGCAATCACCGCTAAACAGCGAGGCGCGCGAACACCCCTTGACGCGAAGACTCAGGGGAGTGATTTTACGCGTGAGCACCCGAGAGGTGCTCGCAAAACACCTACCTTAAAAGTCGTGAGCAAAGGAGCGCTCGGTGTCCTCTCCAGAACAGGAAAAGTTATTGGACGCGCTCGATGAGAGCAGCCTGGTCAAGGCAGCCCTGGTGATCGATCACAACGGTCACGTCAAGTCACGCCGCGGTCAGGCGCGCGCGCTCAAGGGAGATCAGGTCGCGCCCCCGCCAAACGACGAGGGCAAGCCTAACGAGAATGTGTACTTGATCGAGTTGAGGCAGGACATGCTCGCGGTGGTCTTCGATGACGCCATCGAATTCGAGCAGCTGCGCCGCGCGGTCGATACGCTCATCGAACACGCGGGCCTCGAGAAGAAGGAAGAGTGAGAATCACTCCTCGCTGAGCGAGTCTTCTTTTTTCTTCTGAGTGTGCTCGTAGAGGTCTTCCTCACCAGCGATCGCGTCCTCGTCGAGGCCGACCATAAACGCCTTGGTGAACCCGCCGACCTGTACGGGCGTGAGCGGAGTGCGTGGGACGACCACGAAGCCGACCGCCGCATACACCGACAAACAGATCCCCGTCAGCACGATCGACTTGATCGCATCACCCGCGGTGGTCGCGAGCGTGGTGCCAAAGATCGCCGCCGAGACGATGATCACGCCGACGAGCCCTGTGTCCTTGAGGAAGTAGCCTGACGCAGCCGCGGCGCCAGCGACAAACAAACCGCTGACAAACGCGTTGTTCTCCGCATCGATCGCCAGGAGCTTGAAGCCAGCCACGACCACGACAAAGTGGATAATCGCGATGGCGATGTAGAAGGTCTCGACCGTCCACGTGATCAGGGCTTCGGCCAACACCGGTTGGCCGGCAAAAAGCATCGCTTCGAACATGATCTACCCTCTTCCTTCTGGTCCGTTTCAGGCGTCTTCGACTTTGGCCTCGTCGATGGTCGCCTCGAACTTTCCTGGTTTACGCCCGGAGGGCGTTTTATTCACGCTCCCTTCGGGCGTGATATCGACAGTTTCATCGCTCTCGATCCCTCGCTTGAATTGACTGCGCAAGCGGCCGATGCGCGACGCGATGCTGGGCAATTTGCCCATCCCGAAGATCACGAAGATGATCAGCAAGATGATGACGAGTTCTGCGAGGTTGGGTAACATCACTCTCTACCAGGAACACGAGGAAACGCTCGTTCATTCGAGCAGATTGTGTGATACCGCGCAGCACTCCACCTGTCCATGCACATCATAGGCGATACGCGAGGCGTTTGCCAAATTCACTGTGAGGAAGGACTTTCGAGAGCCTTTCGACCCTATTGAAACGCATTCGAGCGCGCGGGTCACACTTTCTTTGAAGGAAAGTTCAGAAGACCATCACGAAGATGTCATAGATCGCGTGCGTGTAGACGGCCACCGCGAAACCGCGGACGTGGAAGATCACCGCCAGCAAGATCCCGGCGAAGAAGCGAAAGAGGAAGGTCCCCAGCGTGAAGGGGTCTCCCATGACGCCGATGTGGTGGATGGCGCTAAAGATAAAGCTCGAGACGAGCACCGCGATAATCGCCGCGACCCACCCCGGGATATCACTGGCGAACTTGCGCAGCCCGTAATAAAGCCCGCCCATCCCGATCAGCCGGAAGACGGTCTCCTCGTAGAGCCCCGCGCCCATGCTCAACACGAGCTTCTGGATGAGGTTCATCTCCTCGGCCGCGCCGCTCGCCAGCGTCGCGTCCAGGCCGAACACGCTCATCAGCTTGATCACCGCGCCGCCAAAGAAGAGCGCGTAGAGCGTGCTCTCGGCCAGCATGATCGGCCAGATCTTTGGCCGCAGCTTGCCCTGATCGCGCAAGAAGTAAATCCCGCCAGCGAACGCCAACAGGATCAGCAGGTTGAGCCCCAGGTAGTAAAGCGTCTGCCCCTGCGCGACCCACCACATGGCGCTCGTGACAAAGTCCACGCCGTTGCGGATCCCATCCGTGGCCAGCACGCCGATCTGGTAGAGGATAAACAGCGGCACGACCAACACCAACCCGGTGCGCAGGTCCCTGCTGTCTCGCAGGTAATCGCGAATTCCACCCGTGGTCTCGACCACGGCGACGTTCGATGACTTCTTCTTGGACATGTCGATCCTCTCGTGCTCTCACGCGGTGCGATGTTTCCAGGCATCCTGCGCGTCGACAGCGTCGATGAGACTGGTTGCTCAAATGCATCGGAGGCGCTAATCCTAACGTCTCTCTGCCCCTCTCATCAACAGGGACGAGAGGGGGGATCCTTCCAGCGGACTTCGGATCCCACGCCCCCAAATATCAACACATCCAACCCGATGTGCCACCTCTGTCACAGGAACAGGAAGGCGTTGACATGCAACTCGATAAGCTCGACTGGGACGCGATCCAGCAAGAAGCGCTCGCGCTCTTCAAGGATCTGCTGCGAATCGACACGACCAACCCTCCTGGTAACGAGCGCCCTGCCGCAGACCTGCTCGCAGAATCACTGCGCGAGGATGGCATCGAACCCTGGATCGCGGAGAGCGCTCCGGGTCGCGCGAACCTCGTCGCGCGCCTGAAGGCCAACCGGGAGAGCGACCTCGAGCCGCTGCTGCTCGCCGGGCACACCGACGTCGTCCCCGCAAAAGCCGAGGAGTGGACGCACCCTCCCTTCGACGCTGTGGAAGCGGGCGAGATGGTCTGGGGACGCGGCGCCGTCGACATGAAGAACATGGTCGCCATGAGCGCCATGGTCATCAAGGTGCTCGCGCGCCATCCCGAGATCCCGCGCCATCGCGACCTGATCTTTGCCGCCGTCGCCGACGAGGAGGAAGGTTGCGCGATGGGATCGACCTGGCTCGTGGAGAATCACCCCGAGCGCGTGCAGGCCGAGTTCATGCTCGGTGAGGTCGGGGGCTTCTGGTTAAACATCGGCCAGAAGACGTATGTGCCGATCATGGTCGCGGAGAAAGGGCGCGTGCACCTGAGGATGCGCGCCAGAGGGGCGGCGGGCCATGGCTCGATCCCCAACGAAGAGAGCGCGCTCGTGCGACTGACGCGCGCCATCGCGCGCCTCGACAAGAAGCGCCTCCCCTACCACCTGACGCCCGTCGTCGAGACCTTTATCCGCCGACTGGCCGCGACCCAGCCGATGCCCGACAGCGCCGGGTTGCTCGGGTTGCTCGACAGGCGCACGGCGCCGCTCGTGCTAAAGCGCCTGCTCCCGGACAAGAGCCAGGCGCGCGCCTTCCACGCGATGCTCCATAACACCGCCACGCCCACGATCCTCGACGCGGGCGACAAACTCAACGTGATCCCGGACGAGGCGACCTGTGAGTTGGATGGCCGCACGCTCCCGGGCCAAACCGCGCAGGATCTCGCGAGGGAGGTCCGCGAGGCGATCGCAGATCCAGAGGTCGAGGTCGAGATCCTCGAGTCCTCGCCGCCCGTCGTCGCCCAGCCACTGCGCAGTGATCTGTACGCGACGATCGAGCACATCGTGGCGAGAGATGCCCCCGGCGTGTTGCCGATTCCTTACATGATCACCGGCTTCACCGACGCGCGCGCCTTCCACAGGCTGGGGATGCGTTGCTATGGCTTCTCGCCGCTCAAGCTCGAGCCAAGGCATAACCTCAAGTTCACCGAGCTCTTTCATGGCGTCGACGAGCGCGCGCCGGTCGAAGGGTTTGCCTGGGGACAGAAGATGTTGATCGAGGTCGTGAGCGCGTTTTTGGGGAGAGAATAACTGCTCCAGCGCAGGTCGTGCCGAGCAACCCGAGGAGGCGAACATTTTCCCGACCTGGTGCACGACGCCACCCAGGT
>Ga0208061_100339_pt1 | contig 13814 bp, 6 predicted proteins | sample DeeseametaMP0555_FD_184209 | JGI IMG/M metagenome (GOLD analysis project Ga0208061, IMG submission 184209) | Marine microbial communities from the Deep Atlantic Ocean - MP0555 (SPAdes) | ecosystem: Environmental > Aquatic > Marine > Oceanic | place: South Atlantic Ocean | collected 2011-01-23 | reverse complement strand
CCCCTTCCTCGTTCTCGCTCGCTTTGTATCGAACAGCTCGCGCTCGATCTCAGTCCTTTGCCCATCCGCTCGCGTCAAACGCCTCGAGCTCCTCGACGTAGGCTTCCTCGTCGACGGGCTCTTTGTTGTTGAGCGCGGTCTGGATGTATTTTTGCACGATGCTCGCGGCGGCGTGCACGGCGTTGTGGCGCGTGAGGCCATCATCGACCATGCGCGCGAGCGCCTTCTCGACGCGCTCATCGACGCACGCCTGCGTCTCGATGATGTTGTGGAAGACCGCGTGGAGGTGCGGGTTTGGCGCTTCGGGATGAGGCTTCTCTTCCTCATGGTAACTCTTGATGAGTTCGATTCGCGCTTGTTCGTCCATGGCGTTCCAGCTCTCGGCGTCATGTCCGTTTTCTGGATCGTATTGCTCGATCATCGGGTCTCCTCGAAGAGAAGGGGAGTGGGTTCATCAGCGTGGACTCATCAGGGTCCACGAACAACGCCACGTTACGGACAGCGCGGTGTGTTGTCTACCATCACGCCGGGTCGATCGCGCGAGCGAGACTCGTGGTTGAGCGCTGGGGCGTGGTGAAGTAGTCTCCAACGTACCGATTTCATCAGATCGATTGCGGCGCCGGGGGCAAGGCCAGGATGAGTACGAGGGGAACGTTGGTGTTTTATTTGTCGAGCGAGAGAGCGAACCTCACGAGGTCACAGCGAGCGCTTTCGGTCATGGCCGCGTTGCTGCTGGTTTCGAGTGGGTTTGGCTGTAAGCAACCTCGCGCAGATGGGCAGGACGCGACCTCGAACCCACCTGCCTTGCCAGGCGCGCGCATCACGTTCTCGGTCGAAGACGACGGGCTCGCCGAGGTCGCGCGTTATCGCTACGAGCGCCGTCATTTGGGGACGGTGCGTCGCGGCAAGGCCGCGTTGATCATCGACCAGTTGGCGGTGCATCCGCGCACCTATGTCCCCTCGGGGAGCAAGGACCAAGCGATCGATGCGCTCCGCATATCGCTTATAAAGGACCTCCCCTCACTCGGCGGGGATTTGCATCAACACCTGATCTCGACGACAGGTCTCGACCACCGCCCCATGCGCCTCTCCGTGAGCGAGGATGACTGGCTCGGGAATCATATCCTCGAGTGGACCTCGCGAGGCGATCAGGCGCAGGTTTTCTGGCGCGCAGATGTCGACGGGACGACGCCGATCAACGCCGAGCGCAAGATCCCTGGCGGGTATTACTTCTACGAGCAGCTCCCGCTGATCGTGCGCGCGGGGATGTTCGGGCAAGCCTCTCGCAAGGTTCGTATCTCACCGCCGCAGAGCGGCAGAGCCAGGCCTTCTGATGAGACGCTGCTCGTCGAGATCGTGCGCGTCAAAGAGAAGCTCCCGCTCTCGACGCCTGCCGGTGATTTCGTCTCCACGCTCGTCGAGGTTCGCCCCACCAGCAGGCATCCTCGTTTCCCGGATGCCGAGAAGTATTGGCTCGAAGAGGGCACCAACATCTTGCTCAAGGCGCGACGTCACGAGCTCGTGGAGGGGAGCAGCGACGAGGTCGTCGACGCGACCTACATCTTGCTCGATCACGCGCGGATCGATCATCGCACGCGCGCGCTCGGACCTGCCAGCTCGAGCGCGCGAGATCGCTGGCGCGCCACGGTCGACGCGCAGATCGAGTATGACCTGCACAAGGCCAGGGCGGTGCAGCGCGGCGAGTCGTTCGAGCCCGAGGTGTTGAAGTCCGAGCTCGAGGCGCTCCCCTCCGAGTATATCTCGGACGCGAAGGGGGACGCCGCCGTGCACAAAAAACGCCGTGAAAAGGGGGGCTGGTATCTCGATCCTGACCAGGAAGTGCTCGAAGTCCCAGGGCGCATGGTGCCTGATGTGGGCAAGCGTTGGCCGGGCGAGGACGAGGGTTTTCATTACTGAGTCGAGCAATAAGTGATCGTAAGTCGATAAATGGACGCGCGCGCGATGATTGACAGGTCGCGCGTTGGTGCGCACCATGCTGTCCAAATCCACAAGGCCCCAGGATTCACTACCCACATCAGATGGAGGAGCGATGACGGAAGAGAGCAACGAAGCGGTCGAGGTCGAACTCGAGCGGTCTCACAAGTTCGACAAGAAGGAGCTCGAGCGCTTGCAGCAGCGCTGGGTGCCCTGGCCAAGCTCTAACAAGTGCGTCGAATTCGACGAGAAGGCGTTGGTCAAGCGCGCGGTCAAATCGCGCCACTACCAATACGACAACTCCCCCTCATACTGGGCGGATATGTCTGTGGTTCGCTCCAACTGGGGATATACCGACGGCATCCTCTCCAAGGGAGAGGCCGCCTTCTGGTTCTCGCTCTGTGTGGTCAAGGGTTACATCTATGGCAACTACGATGACCCTGAGGTGACCGAGGAGTGGGTGCGCGAGCGCATGAATGTTGTCCAGCCTGACGATGATCCTGATGTGTTCTTCAAGGCGATGACGGACAACAACGTCTTCGATGATTACTACGGCTATCAGCAGATCCTCGCGCGCTTCCTTCGCGAGCTCGCTCCCTACGACAAGACGCTCGAATTTTTGGCGAGCAACGTCGACATCAGCTACCTCGGCGGTTGGGTCACCGAACTCGGTCCTCCCCCAGAGGATATGCGGGACGCCGCCTTGAAGGTCATGAAGGATGCCTTCGATCAGGTCAACTACGACAACATCTGGTTGGGGAGCAACATCTCCAAGATGTTGTGCACCATCCCTTATCAGCCCGCCATCTCCGAGCTCCTCGAGCGCCACGTCAAGAACAAGCGCGACTGGGACTCGGACACGATCATGATGGCCTTCCAGCTCGACGATAAGGAGCAGTGCGCCGAGTACCTCAAGCACGTCAAGCGCTGGTCCTACAACCGCCCCAGCGATGACGAGATCAAGCGCTTCTTTGGCTACTTCGGCTACGAGAACCTCGACATCCTGTTCACCAAGCTCATCTATCACTACCGCAAGAAGAGCGACTTCAAGGCCGTCCTCAAGACCGCCTTCAAGATCAAGGCCCCCGAGGTCGTCGAGGCGATCTATAACTACCTGCGCCTCTCGGCCCTCAAGCCGCTGGTCGAGGAGTATGTGCTCACGGGCGAGCAATACGCGCTCGAAGGGCTGCTGCGCCTGTGTCACTCGCGCAGCAAGAAGCGCGACTGGGCGCTCTCGATGATGCGTCAGATGGTCTCCGATGATGAGTCCAAGGCGGTCGAGATCAAGGCGCTCGCCGAGGCACACCACCCTGGCCGTATCGTCACGCTGATCGAAGAGGAGTTCTTTGGCACTGGCGATGAGATCAAGATCCGCGCCTCGATGGACTACATGCCCGCCGAAGAGCTCACCGACTGGATGAAGCGCTTGATGGAGGTCTCCTGGCCGGGCGCCTCCGGCGATAACGACGGGTGCCCAGACTGGTTGCGCCCCGAGTCGATGCCGCCGCTCTACCTCAAGGACGAAGAGCGCGCCATCCCGTTCGAGGTCACCAACGGGTTCTTCGCTGCAGCGCGCTGGGCTTACGAGGACGGCGCTCCTCACGGCGGCCTCAAGGGCAAGTCGATCAAGAAGTTCAGGAAGCAGTGCGAGGACGACGTGCACTCGCTCTTTGACGAGGTCCGCCCCAACTGCACCGAACACCTCATCATCGAGCTGATCCGTGTCTGGGACGCGACGCAAAACCCCGAGCATGGCGAGTGGGTGTTGCAGCTCGCTGGAGAGCGCGGCGGCGTGGCGGTCACCGCAGCGGTCGATCACTACATCCGCGAAGCTCGCGATTGGAGCGCGCGCCGTCTCCACCAGGACGAGGCCAAGCACGCCATTCGCATCCTCGCCGAGCTCGACTCGCCAGAGGCGCGCCACGACCTCTTCTGGCAAACGATGCACCTCCAGGATGACAGCCTGCGCCGTTACGCCGTCGATATCCTCAAGGCGTACAAGAAGGAGCATGACCTCGACGATGACGAGTTCGAGGACACCGCTGTCCCCGCGTTCGATCTCGAGCGTGGTGGGACGCGTTTGTTCGACTTTGGCACGCGCCAGATCAAACTCATCGTGCGTGGAAGGCACGACATCGAGTTCCAGGACCCTGACTCCAAGAAGATCTTCGCGCGCTGGCCTCCGCAGCGTAAGAGCGATGACGCGGACATGTACTCCTCGGCGAGAGACCAGTACATGCACATCAGCGAACCGCTCCGCAACATCTTCATCGAGCAGAACGCTCGCATGGAGAAGCTGATGCAGATCGGCCGCACCTGGAAGGCGGAGCGTTGGACCGAGCTTATCGGGGATCACCCGATTCTTGGCCACCTCGCCAGGCGCTTGCTCTGGAAGCTCGTCGACAAGGACTTCGAGACCGTCGCGGTGGTTCTCCCGGACGCCGAGGGGACCTTCATGAACCTCGACTTCGAAGAGGTCACGCCCGATCCCAAGAAGCACAGGCTCGCGCTCGTGCACCCGGTCGAGCTCACCGATGACGAGCGCACCGAATGGGTCGAGCAGCTCGCTGACTTCGAGATCATTCAGCCCTTCGATCAACTCGAGCGCACGGTCTACCACAAGAAGAACGCCGAGGAGGACGTCAAGAGCCTCACTGGCAACATGGAGGATCGCGTCTTGCTCGATGCTTGCGAGATGGGATGGGAGCCCGTGGCGGGGCGCTGGAACAGCGTCAATATCATCGGCTTCACCGCTCCTGGCGATGACAAGCAGATCCGCGTCAGCTTCTCGGGTTACCTCGAGAAGACCTCTGATGGCAGGCTGCGCAAGTCGTCCTACTCCTACATCTCGTTCTCCGAGCTCTACTACGGAGACAGCAACACCAAGCTCTACTCGGGTGGGAAGCTCCACGAGAAGGTCTTCAAGAGAGTTCCCCCTGTGGCATGGAGCGAGGCGCTCTACCTCGTGAACAGCGCGATCGCCGCCAAGAAGTGACGCGCATTTCATGACCTGATGCGAAGAAGGCGCCCGATGAGAATCATCGGGCGCCTTCTTCTTTGTTCTGGCCTGAGTCTAGAGTTCGATCACGAGCTCTTCGGGCCAGTTCGGGTTTTCTCGGATTCGCATCACATCGTGTGGCCCGAGCTTGTTCTGGAGCAGCCGAAGCCTCGTGAGCTTTGGCAGCGCGTCTGTCCGGGCGAGTAAATCGATCGCTGCGGAATCGAGGCGGTTCACGCTCAGGTCGAGCTCCTCGAGTTGCTCGAGGTGTGGGCTCGACAGCAACGCCTCCACCCCGCGAATCCCCAGGTAGTTGTGGCGCAGGTTGATCGAGCGCAGCGTCGAGAGGATCGGGCTCGCGGCGAGCGCGATGGCGCCGTTGTTCCCGAGGTGGTTGCTCCAGAGGTTGAGCGCTTCAAGGTTCGGGAGCATGGGCAACTTCGAGAGCTCGTCCGGGTCATCGCCGAGCGAGTTGCTCCGAAAGCTAAGTTCGCGCAAGGACTGGAAGCTGCCTCCTTCGAGCAATGCACACGCCTGCGTGCTCTTGAGGCGGTTGTTTCCGAGGTCGAGTCGCTCGATATTTGGCAAGGGATCTTTCTCGCATATGACCTCGTGAAAGTCTCCTTCGAGCGAGGTATTCCACAGGTTGAGCGACCTCAACGATGTCACGTCGTGCTGGCTCAGTAGCTTCGAGAGCCGGGCGTCTCCGAGCTCGTTGTAGCTGATATCGAGCCGCGTCAACCTCTCGAGCAATCCGCCGTCATGCAGTTCATCCAGGTGCGTTTGCCCGAGCCAGATCTTGCTCACGTCGAGCTCTCGCAGCGATGGCAGGTGCGCGCCCTGCACGATCTTTCTCCACGAGCCCTGGGGGCGAAGGTTGCGGCATCCTTCGAGGCCGAGGACCTCGAGGCCAGACATATGCTTGGAGAGCGCGAGCGCTTGCAGCCCTCGCTCGCTCACGCCAGACCACCCGAGGTCGAGTGATCGCAAGCCGCGCTCGAACATCGGCGCGGTGATGAGCTTGGAGAATTGAGCGTCCTCGATATTCGTCTGGCGCAACCCCAACGTCTTGATCGATGTCAGGTAGGGCGCCTGCACGAGCAACCCGAAGGCCGTCTGGCTGATCTGCGCGAAGATGTCGAGGCGAGTGAGTCCGGTCAGGTGTTTGCACTGCACGAGGTGGCGCGTCTCGCGGATGCGGAGGCGCTCGCCGTTGATGTTCATGGTGCGCGCCCATGCGTACCAGGGGAGGTCGAGTTTACCGCTCGCGAGCAACGCGTTGCGCCAGCTCACGGGCATCACGCGCAGCTCGTCCGGGTAGTTTTCCAGGAACGCTTCGGCGTAGGGAAGGACCACCGTGAGCAACTCTGTGGAGTCTGCATCCCATCGCTCGATCTCATCGCAGAGGTCGAGCCAGGTTTTCTTTGTCGGAGGACGATGTAGCAAACTGCGTAGTTCACCAAAGTCTGGCATGCAGTCCCTCACCACGTGCGAGTCTGTTCGTTTACCTGGAAGGCGCATCGTGTCCTTCTCATACACTCTAAAGTACGCGCAGTGATTTTGCACTGATCGGGATGACGGTGTGAGTTTGCATCCGGACGCTCGCCGTCATACGGTGGCGGTGATGAAGACTGCGCTGTGGAGGTGGGTCGATGTCAGGTGACGAGCGTGATGAGGACGTGGGTGAACGTCCAGAAGACGCCAATGTATCTTGGGGAGAAGAGGACACCTGCGTCCTGCCACCGAACACGGGGGAGGGCGCCGGGTCGCTCGCTCCTGTGACAGGAGATGATCCCACGATGACAGGGATCTTCTCGGGAGCAGGCGGTGGTGCGTCCGGGCAACCGAGCGCGAGCGCTATGGCGCTCGAGCCGACCATGGATTCGAGAGGTGATCTCTCGTCGTCCGACCAGATATCTTCCGAGGTGGCCTTCGATCACCCCGCCTTTGGTCTCGGCGCACATCAGGTTATCGGGCAGCACTTCGAGATCATTCGACGCCTCGGCGCGGGCGGGATGGGAGAGGTCTACCTCGCGCGTGATACGCGCCTGAGCAGGCGCGTGGCCATCAAGACCGTGCTCGCTTCGAGGTTGACCGATCCCAGACGCCGCGCGCGCCAGCTCGCGCTCTTTCGTCGCGATGCCGCCGCGACCGCGCAGCTCCAACACCCCAACATCGTCACCATTCACGAACTCGGCGTCGACGAGGCGCGAGATCTCCCCTTTATTGTCCTCGAGTTCCTCGATGGACAGGTGCTCGACGAGAGGCTCAGGTTTCACACAAAGCTCGAGATCGACGAGGCGCTTCGCGTCATGGAGCAAGTAGGCCTCGCGCTCATTCACGCGCACGAGCGCGGGATCGTGCACCGCGACTTGAAGCCCGGGAACATCTTCTTGCTCGATGATGGCCGCTGCAAGGTCCTCGATTTTGGCGTGGCGCTGATCAAGCTCTCTCAGGAGACGATGCGTCGCGAGTTCGAGCGCACGGATGAGGAGCTCGAAGACTACCTGGGAGAAGAGCTCGATGTCGCTGGTACGCCCAAGTATATGGCGCCCGAGCAGTCGCTCGGGGAAGAGCAGGGGCCCACCGTCGATATCTGGGCGCTCGGCATCATCCTCTACAGGTTGCTCACCGGCGAGCTTCCCTTCCGTTCGCCGCTCGCGGCTGCGATGAAGCCGATGCCGATCCCCAGTGATTTGCGCGCCGAGACGCCCGCCGAGGTCGATCGGCTCGTCCTCGAATGCACGCGTCGCGATCCTTCTCAGCGCATCCAGAGCGCGGAGGATTTCGTGGCGCATGTGCGCCAGATCCGAAGCTCGCTCGATTACAGCCCGCGCGAGCCACAGGTTAAACCCTCGATCAACTATACCGTGCCCGGTGACGCCTTCATCGGGCGCTCCGATGTGTTCACCTCGCTCGAGGACGCTCGCCTCGGTGGCGAGCGGTTGATCACGGTGGTCGGCGCGGGGGGCTCCGGGAAGACGCGCGTATGCATGGAGTATGGCGCGGCCACCAACAATAGCTGGAGGGGTGGGGTCTGGTGCTGCGAACTCGCCGAGGCAAAATCACTCCAAGATGTCCTCGTGGCGATGTCCAACGCCATCGACCTGCCGCTGACGGGCGGTGAGCCGCTCGTGCAACTCGGCGACGCGCTCTCGAGCAAGGGGCGCGCGTTGATGATCCTCGACAACTTCGAGCAGATCCTCACACTCGCGCCGATCGTGCTCGGTTATCTGGTCGACCGCTGCAAGGAGTGCACGTTCCTCATCACGAGCAGGATCCCGCTCGGGTTTCATGGAGAGCACGTGATCGAGCTCGGCGCGCTCGAGCTCCCCAGAGATAGGAACCTCACCGAGGCGAAGCGCTCGAGCGCTGTGGCGCTCTTCGTGGCGCGGGCCAAGGAGGCATCTCGGCGCTTCGAGCTCGATGACAGCAACGCCGCCACGGTGTGCGAGCTGGTCGGGTTGCTCGATGGGTTGCCGCTCGCGCTCGAGCTCGCGGCGTCCAGGGTTCGCGTCATGCAACCCGCCAAGATGTTGCGGCGTCTCGAGCGTCGGTTTGACCTCTTGAGGAGCACACGCCGAGATCTCGATCCTCGCCAGGCGACATTGCGCGCGACCATCGACTGGTCCTGGGATTTGCTCGACAGGAAGGGAAAGGTCGCGCTCGCGCAGTTGAGCGTCTTCGAAGGAGGCTTCTCGTTAAGCGCTGCTGAAGAGGTCCTCGATCTCTCCTGCTTCTCACCCCGTCCCTACGTCGTCGATGTCCTCGAGGGGCTCGTGCGGCGCTCGCTCATCACGCGTGTTTCGGACACCTCCAACGAGGTTCGTTTTTCCATGCTCGTGAGCCTACACGCTTACGCCAGCGAGAAGCTCGAAACATTGCGTGATTGGATCGAGGAGCCTTCGAAGGAGTGGGCGAGCGATCTACAAGAACGTGTAAATCGCACGCACGGTGAGGTCTACGCGAGGTTGGGGAAGAGAGGGGCGCTCGAGCGTCTGCATCGCATGGGGGGCGGTCCCCGTTGGCGCTCGCTCAAGCGGGAGCGCGATAACCTGAACGTCGCGCTCTCGCGCGCCAGAGCGCGCCAGGATTACGAGACGGCGACCCTTTGCGCGTTGGCCATAGGCGCGATGGTCGAGCTGTTGGGGCCATTTCATCTGGCCGAAGAGCTCTTCGATGGCTTGTTGGAGCGGCGCCCTCGGTTGGCATCGCTCACTGGCCGCGCGAGGTTGTGCTATGGCGTGCTCTCGTGGATGGCGGGAGAGAACCAGGTCGCCAAAACGCACCAACAGGAGGCCGTCGACCTGGCGATCGAGATCGGAGACTGGCACCTCGAGGCGGAGGCGACGTATTCGCTCGGTGTCTTGACCGGTGAGCTTGGCGAGACGCAGCGAGCGCTCGAGCTGCTCGAGCGCGCCAGTGATATCGCTGCCGAGAAGGGGCTCGAGCGTGTGCTCGCCAGGAGCTTTATGAACCGTGGCATCTTGCTCCAGCATCGTGGGGAGTTCGACGAGTGCGCCAGACTCTACGAGCGCGCTCGTCAGCTCGCCGCCAATATCGGAGATCAGGGCACCGAGGGGGTCATTTATTCGAACATCGGCGTCCTCGCGTTCGCGCGAGGACGCCTCGAAGAATCTCGCAGAGCGCTCGAGCGCTCCGTCGAGCTCTCACGCGCCGCGAACGCTCGCCGCGTCGAGGCCGCCGTGATCGGCAACCTCGCCTTCCTGGCGCTACAACAGGAGCGCTTCGAGGACGCGGAGCGAGGTCTCGAGCGCTCGCTCGAGCTCGCGCGCGAGCTCGGGAACAAGCGCACCGAAGGGATCGTTCTCGGGAACCTCGCTGATCTTCATCGCCGACTCGAGCGCTTCGAGGACGCCAGACAGGGGCTCGAGGATGCGCGCGTGATCGCGGAGCACCTCGAGGACCAGCGCTGGCTCGCGTACTGGGAGTTTCAGATCGGCGAGGTCTTGATCTGTCAGGAGCGCTACGAGGACGCCGTGGAGATCCTGGATACGTCTATCGCGCGCTTTGAAGATGTGCAGGAGAGCGAGCGCATCGCCAGGGCGCGCTCGGCCAGAGGCCGAGCGCTGGCCTATCTTGGCGATCTGGATGCGGCGCGCGCCGAGCGCGCTATCGTCGATGGGATCGCCACGACGCTGCAACTCGAAGATGAGAGCGAGCTCGCCATCGCGTTCGCTGAACTCGACGCGGTCATCGAAGCGCTCGAATAACCCAACGCTACAAAAAGCGCGGTATCAATCGCCCCAGTTGGCCTCGAAGCCAAGCTGGAAGAAGCGTGGCTTGATAGGGCGTGCGCCGTAGGGGCGCCTCGATGCGATGGGCGCGGAGTCGAGGATGTTATCGACCTTGAAGTAGAGCCGACGCTTCTCGCCGAAGTTGTACGCGGCCAGCGCATCGAGCATCAATTGTTGGTCCGTGTAAAACGGCTCCGTGCCTTGATCGGCGGTCTCGAGCATCGCGCTGACGTAAGTTCCCCCGACTCGCACTTCGAAAGCCTCGTCGATGAAGCCGATCCCGCCCGATGCCTGGTGGGTTGGCACATACGGGATGGCTGTGCCCGGTTCGACGTCGCCAAACTGAGGGTTTGGCGAGTTGAACTCGGAGAGGAACGTCGCGTTGGTGTAGGTGTAGCTAAATCGCACCGGGATGAGGCGTGATTTGCCGACAGGGAACTTGTGCTCGCCAGCGACCTCCGCGCCAAAGATACGCGCGCGGCCAGCGTTCACCTGGCTGTCTAAGTCTTGATCCTGACATCCTCCAGCGAGCGGGCAATCCCCGATGATATTGCTGTAGTCGTTGTAGTAGCCGATGACCTCGGCGAGCGTCCCCACGTTATCGATCCAGCGAAAGCCAGCCTCGTAGGAGGTGCTCAACTCGGGCGAGACATCTTCGCCCTGGCCGGGCGCGACAGGGCTAAACCCTCTGTGCACGCCCGCGAGCGCGTTGAGTGATTTATAGAGGTTCACCGCGGCGCCGATGCCTGGGATGAGCACCTGTTGGCTGCGCGATTGTTCCGTCGCCGCGAGGAAGTCATTTCGGCTGGTCTGGATGCGCTCGTATCGCAACCCTGGCGTGAACGTGAACCGTGAGATCGACACCTGATCGAGCGCGTAGATCGCGAACGCGAGCGCTTGATCGAGGTTGTGTGTCGTCGTCGCGGTCGCTTCGTCAGTTCGCGAGAGCTGGCCGCCTTCGATCACATATTGCTCGGCGGTGTGGTCGCGCTCGATCTGATCGTCGTGCAAGCGCGCGCCGATCTCGAGCTTGTTCGACCACGTCTTGGCCTGATGGCGGTGGCGAGCTTTTGTCTGGATGCCTTGTGAGACAAACGTGCGGGCGTTGGTCCCGATGTTGAGCCCGACGCCGCCTTCGTCCGAGTCGAGCTCTCCGGTGAGCACGCCGTAGTAGAGCGCGTCACGACCGCTGGTAGGATCTTGCAGGACATCGAACGCGTCTGTGCCATCATCGAAGCTGTTGAACTTCTTCCACGCGCGGGTGAAGTCGTGGCGGTATGCGGTGGTGGTGATGTCGAAGTTGTCGCCGACCTCGACCTTGTAGTCGAGCGCGAGTGACAACCTCCACCAGTTCATCTCGTCCAGACCGGAGCTGACGTAGCGCCGGTAGGGGTTCTCCTCGAAGTCTGCGTCCGAGAGCCCGAGGTAGGTCTCGTGTGATTGCTCGTTCGAGTAAGTTCCCTTGAGGGTGAGCTTGTGGAAGACGAGCTCGGAGGGGTCGCTGTTGACGTGACCCTTGAGCATCACCTCGCTGCGGCGAAATCCTGTCGAGCCGCCGCCATCGAGCTCCTTGAAGCCCGCCGATTGCAAGTGCATCCCTTCGGCGAGCAGACCTGCGCGTTCGTTGCCGATGCCGTGCCACAGGTGGAGTTTACCCGATGGGAACGAGCCGATCGCCGCGTCCACGCCACCCTTGCTCCCGTTTGGGATCTCGCGCGTGCGCAGGTTGAGCGAGCCGCCGATGGTGTTCGGGCCGTAGGCCACCGAGCCTGGACCTTTGAAGACCTCGAGCCCTGTCATCCTGCTCATGATCGGGAAGTAATAGGCCGCAGGAGCGGAGTAGGGCGCAGGGCCAAACAGGACTCCATCCTCCATCAGCGTGACCTTCTTGCTGCGCTCGGAGTTCGCGCCGCGGATGCCGATGTTCGGTCGCAGCCCGAAGCCATCCTCCTGGCGCACGTAGACGCCAGGGACGGTCATGAGCACGCTGTGGATGTCGTCCTGCTCGAGCTCCTGGAGGCGCTCCTCGTCGAGCACCTGCGTCGAGCCCCCCTCCTTGGCGATGTCTTCCGGGGAGTAGTAGACCGTGATCGGCTTGAGCCGATCGTTGCCAGGGACATCCTCGACCTCGTCGAGTTCTTCGAGCTCTTCGGCGGTGAGTTCACCGTCTTCATCGCCACCTTCGCCCCCGGTTGCCTCTCCGTCTTCTTCATCTTCCATGAGCGCGTCGAGTTCTTCGAGCTCCTCGTCGCTCATCTCCTCTTCGGGTTCCTGAGCGTGCGCCAGCGGCGGCCAGAGAACAGCGAGCAAGGCCAGGGCGGCTAGCGTTCGAGTCTGTGCGGTATCCACTTCGTGATCTCTTGTCTTGAGGGAGGAGGGGGCAATATCCAATCAGCAGGCATCAAACCATCATCGACGGCCATCAGGTCGACCTCGGGGTCGATAAGCGGATGTGGGGGGCGACCGTTGAGTGAGACCTTGGCGTCCACGCGCACTTCCACCTTATCGTGGCCCTTGGCTCTGTACTCCTGGCCGATGTGCTTCGCAAGTTGCAGGATCAAATCTGGTTGCCCTGACATCTCGCGCGCCTGGTGATCCGTCAGATAACGCGTGGGTGGGACGTGCAGATCACGTCGGCGCGTGGGGAGCCTGACCAGGTATGTGATCGCGCCGTTTTTCTCGCGCACCATCACCTTCCACGACCAACGCATCCCCTGTTCACCCCAGAGCACGTCACCGCCAGAGGGCTTGTAGAGCAAGTGTCTGGCGGGCATCAGCACTTGCCATGTGCAAAAGAGCGCGATCAGCGCGAGCTGCCATCTGGCAGGTGCGCTCGAGCGCACCTGCGCGGCGTCTTCTTCACGTCGCTTCATGCCAAAGCGCGCGGGCCAGTCCGGCGAAAAGAACAACGTCGCGCCGCAAATCATGATCACGGGGAACAGCCCGATGTTGAACAGCATCCCGGTCATCATGTGGAAGCCCACGACAATCGCGTAGGCCACGCGTCGCGTCGGCTTCCAGAGGAGAAACGCCCAGATCGTCGAGTCGAACAGGAAGCCTGCCCAGCTCATCGCCAGTGCCACCCACCAGTGCGCCAGCATCGGCCCTATCACTGGCGTGTCCACGCGCGCGCGCATCCACAAGTGCATCGGCTCCGCGTGGATCAACCAGTCGGTCCCGAACTTGGCCATCCCCGCCCAGAAGTACACCGTGGCGACCTGAAAACGGAGCAGCCATAGCATCCAGGCGGGCAGCGTGTCCGAGGTTCTCCGCGCACCCAACGGCATCCAACAGGTCAGCAGAAGCAGCAAGCTGACCAGGTAGTAGTGGTTGAGGTAGTTGGTGACATCCCAGAACTCGATGATCGAGAAGAGCGCCAGCGCACCCACAGAGGCGACGTGGTAGAGCCTCCCGGAAGCGATCGCCACGCCACACAGCGTGAGCGCGATAAACATCGCGTACACCACCGGTTCGCTCGGGACGTGCAGCCAGGAAAACCCCCAGTATTTGAAGAAAAACGTCGGCTCCAGAAAGAACTGGGCGACCCATCCATTGATCAGGAACCTCGCCGCAGACCACGCCACGAGCCCGCCGAGCAAGACTCTAAAGACAATAGCCGAGCG
>Ga0208061_100338_pt1 | contig 13831 bp, 8 predicted proteins | sample DeeseametaMP0555_FD_184209 | JGI IMG/M metagenome (GOLD analysis project Ga0208061, IMG submission 184209) | Marine microbial communities from the Deep Atlantic Ocean - MP0555 (SPAdes) | ecosystem: Environmental > Aquatic > Marine > Oceanic | place: South Atlantic Ocean | collected 2011-01-23 | reverse complement strand
CGACGCCCCTCGCCGCCCACTCGCCGCATCTTCGCGCGTGTTGTTCCCGAGAGGGATGTGAGTGATTTGCTCCCATGGTTCGTAGGGGAGCGCGTCTTCGAATCCTCGCGATTGTTTGACCGAATACATCCCTGGCGAAAGCTCCTGATAGTCAGCGGCGTCGTGTTCGACGAGCTCCACGCGAGCACCCGCGCATCCGGCGTGTGCTGTGGCCAGAAACACTGCGGCGAGCGCGAGAATGATATTGCGTGCGGTGTGCATGACGCGCTCGATCAAGGTCTCGTCGGGGTGATCTCTCGGACGTAGGGGGCTTTCTTCTGAGTGGTCTTGTTCGAGAGGTAGGTCTTGAAGGTCTCTCGGTTGAGGTTGGCGATTTGCTCGCGCCAATCCTCGGGGAGCGCGCCATTCTTATCCCGTTTCGGGAGGAGCAACTTGCCGTGACGCTCTTTAAGGAATGCAGGATACCAGTCTTGCTCGCTGTTCTCGAACAGCTCGGCGTCGATCAAGACGAAGCGCTCTCGGTCCGAGTGTGTGATGTGAGCCTGATACCAGAGGGGCCTCGCCAGCGGGCCTTCAGCTATGAGAATGGCAGGCCGCGTCAGCGCTTCGTAGGTCGCCTCGGCGTGGGTGTGGGTCGTGTCTTGCTCGGTGAAAACATCGCGCGCGGTCCAGATGTTAAACGCGATGCCTACCCCGACGATGGCGAGCACGAGGTGCCTCCCGCGTGGAAAGCGATCCTTCAAGAAGAGCCGCCACAGCGCGTCGATGCCAGCGCCCATGAAGATCACCAGCGGCGCGAGCAACGGTGTGTGGTAGAGCTTCACATCTGGCGCCGTATAAGCGGCGACATAGACCACGATCGGCACCAACCCGAGCAAGACCATCGCTGGCCAACGCCAGTCTCGGCGCAGCAGAGCCCCCGCGCCGAGTAGTGTCAGCAGTGGCAACCCCGGCATACTGGCGGAAAACAGCGAGCGCCAGATCGAAATCAACCCTCCACCCACGGCCTTGGAGTCGAGGTGGTGCCGCAGCTCCTCGCCGCTGACATGATGGATGATGGCGGCGATCGAGCCTGTATCATTCCACACCGGCGCGGAGCCATCGTTTAACCAGGCCGCGAGCGGCAGGTACAGGTAGAGCGACAGCCCTCCCAAGAGCGCGAGCGTGACCGCGCCGACGGCCCGAAAGTCTGTGATGATGCGCCAGTTCGACATCAACGCGGCGACTCCCAGAACCGGCAGCATGAAGGTCAGGGTCATGTGATTCGACATCCCCAGGCCGGCGACCAGCGCGGCGCCGACGAGCCACTTGGGGCTCTCTGGCTCCGCGAGGTAGCGCATCATGCAGTAGAGCGTGTTGGTCAGCAGGAGCGCGTGGAGGGCGTAGACCTCGAGCCTTGTCGCCATGACAAAGGTCTGACTCGCCAGCGCCCAGGTCAGGCACGCGAGCAGCGCTGGCAACCAGTGGATCGAGAGGTGTTGTTGCGCGCGAAAGAGCAGCCAACTCGTCAAAGCCGTGGGGAGCGCGCATAACAACAGCGCGCTGTTGAAGTGCGGCTCACCGAGCGCGAGCGGTGAGGCGATGGCGCCGAGGATCGTGATGAGCGGGTAGCCGCTCGGGTGCGCGACGCCAAAGCGGTACATCGCCGCCAAAAGCTCCGCGCCATCGCCCGGAGGTGTCCCGATAGGGATACAGGGGATGTAGAGGAGCAGCGGAATCGCCAGCGCCAGCCCGCTGCTGATGCGGACCACTCTGTCGTCGAGCGTCGGGATGGCGGCCATGAGTGCGGTCTCGGTGAGAGGTTAACGTACCAGCCAGCCCTCGAAGGTGTCTCCTTCGGGGAATCCTTCGAGCGGAGGATAATCGGGAGACGGTGGCGCGGGCTCGAGCTTTTCGATCGAGTGCTTGGCGCGCTTGGCGGCGCGCTCGATGACCTGGTCGAGGCCGCCACGTCCCTTGCGGTCATTGCGGCAAACGAGCATCACACCACCCGGCACGAGGTGCTCGAAGCAGGTGACAAGCAACTCTTCGTATCCCTTGCGCACCGACCAGAATCCTTCCTTTCCCTTGCCCTGTGAGGCGGTCGGAGGATCGACGATGATGCCGTTGAACTTCTCATCGGTGCCTTTGAGGAACGCTCTGGCGTCCTCGCAGACGGGGATGTCGAGCGCGGGGTCGAGGTGGTTGAGCTCGAAGTTCTCGCGCGTCCAGTCGAGGTACCTTCGCGAGACATCGACGTTGAGCACCGCGGCGCCCTTGCTCGCGAGCGCGACCGAGAACGCTCCGGTGTGCCCGAAGAGGTTGAGCCAGCGCTGCCCTGGGGCGGCGAAGGTCTTTAGCTTGCGGCGGTTTTCACGCTGGTCAGCGAAGAAGCCGACGTCGATCCCTTCCCATGGCTCGCACCAGTAACGCAAACCATCCTCGAGCCCGACCACGCGTTGAGCCATGCCGGTGAAGCCGCCCTCGTGGACGAGCCTGGCTACGGGCAATTGATCCTGGGTGCGGATGTCAGCGGTGTGGCGGATTTCGATCAGCGTGGCGCGAGGATCGCTCTCGAGGATGCTCTCGTAGATGGTGCGTTTGATGCGGCGGCATGCCTTGCCAAACACTGTCGAGCGCCAGAGCGGCCCGACGCGATCGACGAACAAACCCGGTATCCCGTCGGCTTCGCCGTGGATGATCCTGAACAGGTCCGTGTCGGCCGTATCTCGGTAGAGGTCGGCGCGCTTGATGATCGCTTCATCGACGCGAATACGCGTCTCCTCGTGGATGTCGAGGACGCTGTCGAGATCTTCGGCGTCAGCCCATTTCCTGGCTGCCAGCTCGCCAGGACCTTCGGTCAGCGCCCAGGGACCAGGTTTTCCCTTGCGGCTCATCAGGCGCACGAGCGTGCCTGGCTTGAGGTGATCTCGGCCAGCGGTTTGCGAATCTTCCAGGACCCAGGGGTGCCCCTGCTGCTCCATGACCTCGATGGTCTTGTCCGAGACGCGCAGTGTGGGCGTCTTTCCTCCGAGGTAGGTCGCGGCGTCTTTTGCCTGATCACGAGCATCGCGATCGTATTGCTCGCGCTCCTGATAGGTCGCCTCATCATCCTCGAAGTCGTCGAAGTCATCCTCGTCAGGTTCTTCTTCACTCCCCGGTTTGACCCAGTGAATGACAGGTTCCTGAGGCCACCAGTCTGAAGGGGTGGGGTAGCTGTGACCGAGCTCCGAGGGATCGTGCAGGATGGCTGCGAGCCTGAGACGCAAGCCGCCATCGACCATGAAACCTTCGCGCACGCGATCGCCCAGGAGAGGCGCGTTCGCCGTGGCCATCGCCTCGAGGATCAGCGCGACCGGGTCGGGCGCGCTCTCTTTTTGAGCCTTCCTGCCATATTCGGGGATCAGTTGGACTTCGCACAGCCCGTCCACATAGCGCGTGACGGCGAAGTTGACGGGGACATCGCCCGGACCGAGGAGTTGCCCTCGGGGCAACTCCAGGCGCCTCGTCAGCGCCGTGAACGTGAGCATCATCTCGCCGCTGCGCCAGGCGCGCGCGAGCTCCGCGGCGTCCTCGGGAGTGAACCCGAAGAGCCATGGTCCGCCACATCGCGCGGGCATCTCCCACACGGGCGTGAAGGTGTCGCGGTCGAGCCCGAGCATGTCTGCCAGGAACAGGATCGGGTTCATCGGGTCATCCCGATCGAGCGTCCCGGGCATGCCGGTCGGCTTCTCGACGAGGATCCAGTTTGGACCTCGCGTCAGCTCGTTTGCTTCGGGGATGCCATAGGCTTCTTGCCCGGTGCCGATCTTTGTGGTGACGAGCGCGCCCTCGCCGAGCGCGCGCTTGCCATCGCGGACGGTCCTGCCGTCCACCTCGACGCCGCCTCGCTCGAACAGATCCTTGCGCTGGCCATCGGTTCCCTCTGGCCAGGCGCGCCGGAGCAGCTCGTCGAGGTGAGGGAGGGTGGTTTCGAGCGGCGCGCGAAAACGTAAGAAGTCAGGTTGCATGGTGGTATCGTCGGCATCGCATCACGTCATGGGAGGACGCGGCGATGTATGCTGTTGAGAGCGTGAGAGAGCTCATCGCAGGACGAGCCACCTGATGGTGTCGTCCTCGATGGCGTTGAGCGTGAGCTGCACGGGTTGGCCTTGCATCGTGTTCATGGTCACCTCGTGATCGCCTCGCCACTTGCATGGCTCGGAGGCATCTCCAGGGACCTCGATAAGACGCACCCGCAAGGGAGGTGTCCCCATGGCGCTCGTCATGTTGATGGTGCTGATGGGGATGTTCAGCGGGACGCGCTCGAGATGCGGCGAGACCGCCACGATAAAGCAGAAGGTCGGCATCGGCCGGATCTGGTGAGACTCGGGCGACTCGAACGGATCGAAGATCACGGGCCGCTCCAACAGGTCTCCTACCGCCGAGCCAAGGCGCACGAGCGCCTTGGCGCGCGTGTCGAGCTGCCATCCTTGCAGGCGACGCTCCCACACCGTGCGCGTGTTCATGAAGAACCCGTCGTAGGAACCTCGGATGCGGTGCAGGACGTTGAGTTGACCGCCATCATCGTACTTGAGCATCTGATGCTGGAGGTGGCGCAGCGCGGCGTTGACGGCGCGTTGCTGGAGCTCTTCGTAGCCAGCCGCTGGGGTGAGCGTGGTGCCCACGACCTCGACCTTGTATTCACGTGATGGCTCGGACGTGTCGAGGATCGCCTCGTCATCGAAGTCCGGGATGTCGACGAGGATCAGCTCGTCCTCGGTCTCGGATTGTCGCCGAGAGTTCTTGTGAGTCTGGACGAAGCCCTGGAGCAAGTCGCGCAGGGCGTTTGTTTCGCGCACCGACCAGCTCGCCAGCGGATAATCGAAGGGGAGGTCTTCTGGTTCGCGCAAGCCGAGCGAGTCTCTGGGAGCCTGAAAGACCGAGATCCTCGGGATCTTATCGCCGCCTTGGTGATGGCGCCCGAGCGTGGCGACCTCGAGGGCGTAGAGGTTCTCCCATGCGGTTTGTAGCTCGTGGAGCGATGGCCACTGGTCGATGGCCGCGATCTCCTCTTCCTTTCCTGGCGCGACGACGCGCGCGATCGAGAGGAGGAAGTCCTCGCTGACCGGGATCTCCTTGGTGCGCATTTCGCGCGCCACATGTCGCATGAACGAGGGCGGGGAGAGGTTGAGGCTCTCCCAGCAGAGCTCGAGGAGCATCGGCGCGGGCGGCAGCCATGGCTTGTCCGCGAGCGCATCAGTCGAGAGGTTGATGGCGTGATGCGCGAAGTCTTCGAGCTGGACATCGATCCACTCGGGCCACTGCCCTCCGAGGCTCTCGAGCCATCCGATAAAAGAGGCCGCTTGCGAGAACTGGAGCTGTTTGCCCTCCGAGAGCACATAGACGAGCTTGCGGACGCGCTCGGCGAAGGCCACCACGCGCCGCTCGATCACCGAGCGCACGCTCGTGGCGCGGATCGGCTGCGTTTCGAGCTGGTGTCTTCCGGTGTGGTAGAGGTCACGGAGCTGTTTCTCGTCGCGCCCCTGGAGCACGAGCCCGACGCTGATCGGCGCGAGCTGGAGGATGGTCGAGACGGGTCGCGTGAAGGTCGCGAAGATATCGTCATCGCTCACACGCGCGAGCAGCTCGCCGTTTAGACGCAGCGTGGGTGGGTTGGTCGTCGTGTCCAGCGACAGAGGGATGCGGCGTCCATCCTTGAAGATCGTGTCCTCGATCTGGCATCCCGTCAGGCAGCGCACCAGCATATCCGTGCGCGAGCGCTGCGTTTCCTGCGGGACGCCCTGCGCGGCGAGGAGCAAGATCAGCAGGTCGAGGTGCTTCTGCACAAGTTCTTCGACGGCGCGTTCGACTCTGTCTCGCACTTTTCCTGCCACGGACCTCTTCTCCATCTCTCGGGGTTGCTCGGTGCGGCGATCGGATTCTCCGGTCCGCCCCCTCATTTTGTACGCGAGGTGTGCGATCCACACAACCCATCTTTCCGCTTGATGAAGCGGCGAGGCGGCGCTTTGGTCTGCTCGCTCTCGCCGCAGACAAAGAGGTTGCGTTTTCATCTTGGAGCGGACGATCCGATAAAGACATGGTAGGCTTTTCTGTGAGGCGAACTCCTTACAAGCCACACCTTAACTCTCGTGACCGCTGACATCGGTTTGAAGCGATGCTGGCGTCGATCTGCCATCCTCGATCTCTCTTGTGGTGAGGGCATCATGCAAACCCCCGTTCATGCATCCTGGCTTATCCCAGGTTTTCTTCTCACTGCGCTCGCGGTCTCGGCGACCTCTTGCAAGACCACGGCGTCCTCGCCCGCGCTCGAAGCGAGCGCGGAGGAGCCAAAGCAAGAGAGCCACGCATCCGCCACCGCGGCGCTGTCCACCGAGGCGGCGAGCGAGGGCGCGTCTCCTGCCGGGAGCCCGAAAAAGCAGAACGCCAAGCCCGCGCCGGTGCCCGCCAAGAAGGCAAAGGCCGAGAGTCCGCCCCCCACGCCCGCGCCAGCTCCTGCCAAGTTGCCCTCCTTTGACCCTGATGATGTCTCCTCGATGTCCTGGAATCAGAACGGCGAGTTGATGGTCGGCTGGGGCGATGGCCACTTTGCCGAGGTCGACACCAAGGCAAAGCGCGGCAAGGTCAGGCAAGCTGGCGAGAAGGATCAACCTGTCCTGGCGATTGCTCCTGCCGGGGACGCCGCTGTGGTGCGTGGGAAGCCCGGCGCGCTCGTGCGCATCAAGGATGGGCAGGTGCTGCTCGAGTTCCAACAACTGGCACAAATCGAGGGGGTGTTCTTCACCCCGGATGGCGAGACGCTGTTTGTCTCGGCGCCCGATCAGTTGCACGTCTGGAAGGACGCCACCACGCTCCCGAAGTTGCTCACCAAGGGGGTCCGCCTCGAGGACTACGTCAACCGTCAGAACGCGAACTTCAGCGCGGGCTTTGGCGAAATGCGCGGGCCGATCGTGGTGGACGCCGATGCGATGCTCGCGTTCGGTCGCCCCAGCGGACAGATCGTGTGGTGGAACATGAACAACCCCACAGAAGCCTACCAGATCACACGCGTGAGCGTTCCGCTCGTATCCATCGGGCTCAAGGGGGATGTCCTCTTGACCACAGCAAAAGATGGCGAGTTCAAGGCGATGAGCGTCAAGGAGCGCCAACCCCTCGCTTACTCCAGCACGCTCGGTCGCGCAGACCGCGTGGCGACCTCTCAGGATGTCGACGAGGGCTTCGCCATGATCGATGGCAACAAGCTCACCCTCCGAAAGTTCGACACTGGCGAGGTGATCTGGGAGCACGAGCTCCCAGGGGATGGGGAGGTGTGTGGGTTGGCCATGGGCGCGCGCGTCTACAAGGGGAAAGCTCAACGCAAGCGCGTCGCGGCGTGCCGCGGCAACAAGATCTGGGTCTATCGCAGTGATGGAAAATTTGTGACGCGCGTCGAGCGCTCCAAGGGTAAGGTGAAGTTCTCCAAGAAACCGTGAACCACGAGCTGCACGAACGAGGCTGATATGATGCCGAAGCGCCACCTCTCTCCCTTCATCATATTCACTGTCCTCACTGGCGCGCTCCTGCTCGGTTGTAATCGCACTCACATAACAAAAGAGGATGCACCTCCCACATCGCGCATCCATGAACGGGGTTATGCTTCGCTCGTGGAGGGCGCCGGGGCGCCTGATCCAAAGGCGCAGGCCGAGATGTGTAAGGAGGACCAGAGCGAGGCGTGCCTTCGCCATTGCTCTTCCTGGCCCGCGAGCAACGCGTGCCTCCTGTATTGGAGGTTTGGCGCGCGCGGCGTCGAGATCGCTTCACACCTCATCAGCGAAGAGGGAGATCTGCTCGCGCGCGCCACCGAGATGGGGATGAGCGAGAAGGAGGCCGATCTCCTGGTGCTCTTCCTCACCTTCGAAGATCTCGTCGTCGATGGTCGCTACACGCGAAAGGATGTCGATCCCATCGTTCGGGCCGAGTACCTCGAGCGCGCGAGGGCTTGTGGAGAGACTCGTGAGAAGGACTTCAGATCCAAGGCCGCCATCGATTGCTCCGAGGAGATCTTCAAGGTGGCGGGGCGGCTCTTCGGGAAGCACTCGGTCGAGGAACTTGGCGCCATCATTTCGATCGCCTCGTTGGCCAGTGAGCTTGGGCACGAGCAGATGTCAAAGAAGACGCTCTCGTTCGCTCGCGCGAGCCTCGAGACGGGTTACCCCGAACACCACCCCCTCCATATCCTCGTCGACAAGATGGAGGGGTACAGCCTGGCAAAATCTTACACCCCTGAAGAGCACGAGCGCGGGCTCGCGATGATGCGCAGCGCGCTGGAGCGCGGCGAACTTCTCTGGGGAGCGAATCATCCGAATATGGCGAACTGGCTCGAGAGCTATGGCGTGGTGAACCTGCGCTCGAATAGCCGCGTGGCGCGCGATGCGCTCGAGCGCTCCTTCGCGATTCGCCTGCGTTCGTTTGGCCCGAAGAGCCGCGAGGTCGGGCGCTCGGCGCTGTTTGTTGGCGAGGCGCTGTATCAGCTCGGTGATTATGGCTCGGCGTTTGCCGCGTTCAGCTTCGCGATCGAAATCTTCAAGGATGACAAACCGCGCACCTACGAACTCGCCTTCGGACTCGAGGGGATGGCGCGCACGATGTTCAAGCGCGGCGAGGCGGAGGTCTCGGAGCAGCTCATGCTCGAGGCGCTCAAGATCTTTGTCGAGCTCGAGGATCAGCGCGCGTCCGCGAACGCCCTCAATTATCTGGCGCGCGTGCATCTCGTGAAGCGCGACTTCAAAGGGGCGCTCGAGCTGTTCGAGAAATCACGCGCGTTCTTTGTGCAGCTCGATGGTGAGAAATCACTGCGGGTCAACGAGATCGACTTCAACATCGCGACGACGCTGTTCTTTATGGGGGACTTCGAGCGCGCTCGCGATGGGCTTATCGCCTCGATAGAGGCGAAGGAGAAGATGGGGCTCGACGTGCGCGAGAGCAGGAGCTTGCTCTCGAACGTGTACCTCGCGCTCGGTGATACGAAGCGCGCGCGTCAGGAGGCGATGCCATCGCTCGAAGCGGCGCGAGAAGAGTTCCTTGGCAGGTTGTTGACCGCCAACAACGAGCTCCAGGTGTTGGAGCTGCTCTCGATGATGAACGTCGCCAGCGAGAGCGTGTACAGCCTGCTCGAAAAGACCCCCGAGGATGACCAGTTCGCTGCACAGATCATCCTCGACTGGAGCGGCGCATCGCAGTGGGCCGAGTATGTCCGCAGAGAGGCGATGGCCGTGCGCCAGAAACTCCCCGAGACGCAGCGCCGCGAGTTCGACAAGTACCTCTCTGCCAGGGTGGCCGTGACCGATCTCGAGCGCGCGGGTGATATAAAGAAGGCAGAAGAGGCGCGCGCCGAGCTCCTGAGAGAGCACAAGCTGTTGCTCGCCACCCCCGAGCTTCGAGACTTCTCGCTACAGCTCCCGCCCACCGTCGCCGAGGTGTGCGAGCGGGTCGAGCGCTCGGGTCGCGCGCTGGTGATCTACAACCTCGTCGCGCGCTCGTTTCACGATGAGGGCGCTCCCCAGAACATCTCGGTCGAGCGCGTCTACGAGGCGGTTGTTTTCGCGCCTGGCAAGTGCGCGCCAGCACGCATTCGTCTTGGCGAAGTGAGTGACATCGAGGCCAAAATCGATGCGTGGCGAAGAGGGGTCGAGAAGAGCGAGGCGTGCTATCAGAAGCGGGGCAACGCGAGCAAATGCCTCAAGGCGTTTGCTCCGCAGCACGCCGCGAGCGCCGAGCTCTACAAGATGTTATGGGCCCCGGTTCAGAAGGTCGTGAAGACCTCGTCGGTGTGGGTGACCACCGAGGGTCGCCTCGACGAGGTCGCCTTCGACACGCTCGTCGACGAGAAGGACGCGCACCTCATCGAGAAGCACGAGCTGCGCTTGCTCCCTTATCCTGGCGCGATCGCGCACCTCGAGGCCAGCGAGAAGAGCTCCGAGGGGGCATTGATTCTGGGAGATATCGATTACGATCGCGTCGCCCAGGGGAGCGCGCTCACGAACAGCTGGCAGACGTGCGGCGCGGGAGGATGCCGTGGGATCGGTGACTTCGTCCCGCCGGAGCGCGTGGCGATGCGTGGCGAAGCCGCGTGCGGTTATGATGTGTCCTGGGGTTCGCTCGGCGCGACAGAGGCGCGCCCGGTGGCCTCTCATCTTGGTGGCGTACTCGGCGAGGAGACCCTCTTGATCACGGGCGATGGCGCCCAGGAAGATCGCGTGCGTTATGCGATGAGCGGAAAGCGCGTCCTGCACCTGGCCACGCACGGATTCTTTGCCTCGGATGCATCCTGCGAGAGCTTCGCCATGCAAGGCACAGAGGCGTTTAACCTCGGCGCGGGGATGGCCTCCAAGCGGGTCGATCCGCTCAAGCTCTCGGCGGTTGTTTTGTCTGGCGCCAACAAGGAGAAGAATGGCGCGGATGGGATCTTGACCGGGCGAGAGGTCGCCAACATCGACCTCGAAGGGACCGAGCTCGTCGTGTTGTCTGCGTGCGAGACGGGGCGCGGCAAGATTCACAAAGCTGGCGGCGCGCAGGGGTTGGGGCAGGCGTTTATGATGGCTGGAGCGCGCAATACGATCGTGTCGCTCTGGCGCGTGCCTTCGGTGCCCACGCGTGACCTGTTTCTCGAGTTCTATCAGCGTGCTTACGGTGACACTCCGCAGCACCCGCAGGTGGCCTTGCGTCAGGCAAAGCTCGAGATGTTGAAGCGGGCGCGCGCCGAGGGCGTGATTTATTCTGCGTTTCTGTGGGGTGCCTTCACGGCGCAATCGCTCCAAACGGATTGAGCTGCTACTTCAACCGAGATACTTTCTATCGTATAGTGTCCGGGCAGACGACGAGGCGCGAACCCATGCATGGACAGGTTTATGTTCGATGATGAAGAAGGGTGGAGCTGGAAGAATATAAAGGCGCAGTTGATCGCGTTTGTCATCGGCGTCCCGGTGCTTCTCGGGGTCGGTGATCTGGCCACAGCGTATGATCTGAACAAGCTCGATAATCAACTGCGGGGTCAGATCGCCGCCGGGCTATGCACAGTGAGGGCGCCTTGTGAATACGTGGTGACTGTCGGGTGCGATGCGTTGGCTGGCGACACATCCTGGCACAACCCGTTCTCTTCTTTTGTGGTGGCCAGGATGCCGGTGATGATCGCCAATCAAGACGAGCTGCGTTGTTATCGGCACAGCCGCAACACTGTTCGGTTTATCGCGCTGCCCGGACGCTAGATTTCTGCCCTGACGCTATGTTTCAGGATCGAAGACGTGCGCGTCGATGCCTCGATGCGCCAGTTGTTCGCGCAGCGCGCTGGCGAGTGATTCAGCCTCCACGCCCAACCCCGCGATGCTCGTGGGGTTGTAACTTATCGCGCGCAGGTTGCTGCGAGCGTTGGCGCGAATCTCCCACTGATTTCTCAATCGATCGATAAGTTTACGCGACGCCTTGAGCGCGGTGCCATCGGCCACGAGTAATGTGCGTGGGGTGGCGTCGAGCGCGAGGAGTTCCTCGATGACGCGATCCGAGACCAGCCCGGGGATCGCGATGGCGGTGTGTTCGGGGGTCCAGAGGTGGCGACCTCGCGATAACCCGAGCAGCGCCGAGTCCATCGGCAGCGGCGTGACCTCGCCAGCGGGTGTCCCTAGCAGCGCGCGTTGCTCCTCGAGCGTTTGCTCGAGCAAACGCTGCTGCCACGTCTGCGTTGGCAGCGGGAGCGTGAGGCTGTCGACGAGCATCATCGTGTGTGCGGTGATTTCCTCGATAGAAGAACTCAGGATCGCGCCCGTCGAGAGGATAAACCCATCACTGATGTCTGTATGCGCGGCCATCGTGCGACCGTAGGCGCCATCGATGATCGCGGTCTGAATGCCGTGCGCATCGAGCAGCTCCAGGCCCGCGAGCAAATCACCGCGATGGCGCAATCCCGCCAGCAGCACCGCGCCAGGATCGAGCACCTTCGCCAGCACGACCTCGCCCATCGGGGTCGAGAACCCGAGCGAGGCGACATACTCCACCCTGGCGCTCGAGCTCTCGAGCGCTCCCTGAGCGGTGATCACATGATGACCTGCGCGCGCGATGATCGAGGGCTTGGGGGTGCCCACCAACATATCCTCAGGCTCGCCATCGATGCCGATGGAGAGCAAGCCGATGGAGGCGTCTTCGAGGTGCGCGAGGATCGCGTTTAGCGTCGTGGTCTTCCCGCAGTTCTTGGCGACGCCGACGATGGCCAGTCGGCTTATGCCTTCCAACAACGCGTCGACGTCCTCTTTAGTCAAAGGCATGGAATCAGCCGATGCTGTAGGTCTCCGAGACGCCGCCTTCCGCTTCGAGGCGTTCGATGTCGAGGGTGCCATCCGGGTTGATCGTGGCCACGGTCACGCCATACGTGCGCGAGGCGAACTTGCGAAGCTCCTCGTCGCCAGGGCGCTGGGCGAGCACGTCCTCCTTGTTGTGATCGATCTTGTAGGTGAGGGCGCCGCCGCCGCCATCCATCACGTAGGTGATGCCGTCAGCCTCGAAGCGCTCGTAGCAGTGGTTGTGGCCGGTGAAGACGATGGGCACGTTGTACTGCTGGAAGATCGGGTGGAGGATGTCGCGCGTCTGGAAGTCTGGCATCGACTTGGAGAACGTGAAGTAGGGTCTGTGGAAGGCGACCACGGCAAAGCGCAGGTTGGAGTTTTGAACCCTCTCCAGCTCGGCCAACATCCAGCGGTGTTGTGGGCTGTTCGCATCCGCCAGCTCGATCTCGGAGTTCAGCAACAGGAAGCGCACGCCACCATAGGTGAACGCGGAGTAATCGATCGTCGAGCCTGTATCACCGTGCCCTTCGAAGAGGCGCTTGTACTGTTGCTCGAACTCGTTCATCTCCTCGTATTCGTGGTTCCCGATGCAGGTGTGGAATGGCGCCAGCGCGGTCAGCGGCGAGAGCTCGTGGAAGAAGCCGCTCCAGGTGTCGATCGGGTTGGTCAAATACTGCAAGTCGCCGCCGTGCACGATCAGATCCGGGGTCGCTCCAGCGAGGCGCGCGGCGCATGCGCCAGCGTCGGGAAACATCGTGTCCGAGATCCACCCGAGCTTGAACGCCTCGTCCGGCGAGGCGTCCACCTTGAACACGCCGCTCGCTGTCACGCCATCGCCCTGGTGCACGGTCCATTCGTACTGCATCCCTGGCATGAGGCCCTCGAAGACAACCTCTTGCAGGTTATGGAGGCCAGGTCGGTCGTGATAATCGACGCGATTCTCGAAGAAGGGAACGGGCCACTCGAAGTCGAGCATCGACAGGCTCGTCGACGCCATAAACACGGTCGCCATGCCACCCATTGCCTTGAGCTCGACCTCGAGCGCTTGCTCCGAGCGCGTCTCGAAGCGCAGGCGCGCGCGCCCTGCATCGCCGCCGATCTTTTGCAGGAAGGGGGGCTTGGAGAAGGCGATGATGTTGGAGGCGGACATCTCCTCGCCATCTGGCGCGGCATCTTCTACGCCCTGGTCTGTGCCCTGGTCCGAGCCCATATCCTGTGGCGAGTTCATATCCTCGCGCGCGGACATGTCGTTGCCCATCATGGACATGTCGAGCCTCGCGGCCATATCCCCCGAGGGCGTCTCCGGGTCGGTGCATCCCGCCAGGATCGCCGCGCCGCCTACCAGCGCGCGCGAGCTTTGAGTGAGGAACTTACGGCGGTCGATCTTGTTCTTATCGTCAGACATCTTTCACAACTCTGGTATCGCACTGGGGGCAAAGCGAGCAGCAAGGATAGCGCGACCTGTGCCAGGATGCCAACCTCGCGCGAACAAGCAGCGCGATTGTCTCGCCGAGCGAAAAAGGGGGCGCGGGATTTTCAAA
>Ga0208061_100337_pt1 | contig 13999 bp, 10 predicted proteins | sample DeeseametaMP0555_FD_184209 | JGI IMG/M metagenome (GOLD analysis project Ga0208061, IMG submission 184209) | Marine microbial communities from the Deep Atlantic Ocean - MP0555 (SPAdes) | ecosystem: Environmental > Aquatic > Marine > Oceanic | place: South Atlantic Ocean | collected 2011-01-23 | reverse complement strand
AACACAACCCGTGTCAGGCCAACTCATCGACAAGCTCACGACAAAGAGTGAAGTCTGCGAGTTCATCGCGCACCTGTTCGACTTGCCGAGGATCCCGAAGAGCAAGCCAGCCTTGATCAAGGCGCTGATGAAGCAGCCACCACGCGCGATCGTTCTGGATGACTGCCACTCGCTCTTCTTGCGACGCATCGGCGGCTTCGACGCCATCGAGTTCTTCCTCCAGATCGTGAACCTGACCGATGGTCTCCACTTCTGGGTGTTGAGCTTCAACCACTTTAGCTGGTCGTATCTGACGCGCGTCAAACGACGCGAGCACTACTTCGGGAAGGTCCTTCAGATCCAACCCTGGAGCGAGTCGGATATCGAGGAGCTGATCTCGAAGCGCACGATGATGACAGGCTGCAAGCCAAACTTCACCGACCTCGTGGTCACGCGCGATGAGGGCGAGGATATCTCCTTCGAAGTGGTCAAGAGCGCGCGCGGGTACTTCCGCCTGCTGCACGAGTTCTGCAAGGGGAACCCTCGCGTCGCCCTACTCTACTGGCTCCGCAGCCTGAAGCCCGGCGAGGCAGATGACATCATCCAGGTCGGCCTGTTCAAGATGCCACCGCCGCGCGTCACGCAGACGATGGCGGACAACTACTGGTTCGCGCTGACCGCCATCGCGCAGCACGGCAAGCTCTCGACAAAGGAGATCGCCGAGATCGTCAACACTGACGAGGGCTTCTGTGGCATGGCGCTCAATTACTTCGAGGAGATGGACATCATCGAGCTCGACGCGCACGGGCGCGCATCCCTGCGCGCGCTCTACTTCAGGCAGGTGCTAAAGCACCTGACCGATTCGAACTACCTCTACGACTGATTCTCACCGATCTGCCGAGACGATAACTGGAGTCAACCGCGATGTTTCTAACGTTGCTCGCACAAGCTGAACCGGACGTGAATCAGATCGCGCAAGCTGTCGATCTGTTCGACTTCACCAAGATCACCATCGCTGCGGTAGTGATCGGGTTCGGGTTTCTGGTCAACCGCGCCGCGCTCGCCACGCTCGATCGCATGGGCGAAGGCCAGGCCAAACGCCGTCTGCTCTTCAAGAAGGTCCAGAGCTTCACTCGCCTGGGCATCTTCATCGTCTGCGGCTACCTGCTGGTGATGACCTTCTTTGGCGGAGATGGCGATAACAAGGCGCTGATCGGTCTTGGTGGTACGCTCGCTGTGGCCATCGGTTTTGCCCTGAAAGACACCGCATCATCGCTGATGAGTGGTATCCTGATCCTCATCGATCAGCCCTTCCAGGTCGGTGACAGGGTCGCCTTTGGCGACACCTACGGCGAGGTCAAGGAGATCGGCCTGCGCTCGGTGCGTATCGTGACGCTCGATGATAACGAGGTCTCGATCCCGAACAACAAGTTCCTCACCGAAGCGGTCGCGTCCGCCAACTCCGGCGCGCTGGACATGATGGTCGTCATCAAGTTCCACATCGCCGTCACCGAGGACTTCGAGCTGGCCAAACGCCTGGTGTATGAAGCCTGCGTCACGAGCAAGTACGTCTTCTTGCACAAACCCGTCGTCATTAACGTCAAGGATGAGGTCACCGCCATCACCTACGCCACCACCATTTCGGCCAAGGCGTATGTCATCGACGCGCGCTACGAGACCGCCTTCATCACCGACGTCACCGAGCGCGTGAAGCGCGCCTTCCGCGAGCATCAGATCTACTACCCATACGGTCGCGAATATCAGGTGCTCGGCATCGACTGGGACGAGGATCACGAGGGACACAAGCACTTCCTCCCCCAGGAAGACGAGAGCGAGTGATGCGATCGAGGCCGCGCCCCCCGAAAACGGCGCCTGCCATTGTGAACCACCGAGATCGAAATCTGGCCTTGGCGCCATAGCATGGGTGAGACGGCGCGTTTTCTGCCCCCCATCGCTCGCTGCGCTCGGATAGGGGGCAAACCTGGCGTTGGGTGCGAGGTTGGCGTTTTGCTCTTTGTGTCGGTTGTGCAGAATGCGGGAACACGCCCCCCGCGCTTCGCGCTGCCCCCCAGGTTTGGTGGGCTTCTTGGCGAGGATTTGGGCGTCGAGGTTCGCGTCGGGTGCCCTCGTGAAGCTCATCGCAAGTCTCGAAGCTCCAGAGTGCAAAACACAAACGTTGAAGAAGCCACGAGACCGCCCCACTCCGGGGGGCAGTGCCGAAGGCACGGGGGGCTTGTCCTCGCACTCTGCACGACCTGCAACAAGAAGCCCACCTTTGGGGGGCAGCGCCGAGCGAAGCGAGGCGCGGGGGGCTTGTCACACACTCTGCTCGACCCACAAAAAGCCACCCTGTGAGCCAAAAACCGCGCACCCGACGCCAAGTCTGCCCCCCTCCCGAGACCGCAGGTCGAGATACAGGGGGGCCGCGGACGAGCGAGAGCGAGGGCCGCGGGGGGCGATTCGCGCATCTGGTCAACGCGGCGTTGAATGTTTGCGCCCCGCGAACTAACTTAAAGGGAAGCAAGAAGACCACACAGCATGGTCGAAGGTGAGAGGCTAACGATCCCCACTTCCTTGAAGATGGCTTTGAGCAACTCCAACCTGAGCGATATCGAATACCTCGGAGAGACGAGCGCGCGGCCCTATCACGTGGCCACGTTGCTGACCTTCCTCTGCCCTGGCGTCGGTTACATGTACGTCGGCAGGTTGATCAAAGGCATCACGGTCAACTTCCTGTTCGTGTTGCTCGTCGAGCTGTTCATCATCCTGATGACCTGGCTCAAGTTCTTCCCGTTGCTCCCGCTGCTGGTCCTGCTCCTCTCCTGGTTCGTGTTCTGCGCGCTCGCTGCGCTGGATGTGCGCGACATCATCCGCGAGGAAGAGCTCGAGCACGAGTACCTGCTCCAACCCTACAATCACTGGATGTTCTACGCGCTGGTGGCCACGCTCACCTACCTGACGCCGATGGTCGTGAGCGTGGAGTTGACCGAGCGGCACCTGATCACGGTCGCCCCGATCAAGCACGCGGGCATGTACCCGACTCTGCTCCCCGGAGACCAGGTGCTCATCGACCGACTTGGCATCCAGAAGGATGGTCCACAACGTGGCGACGTCGTCGCCGTGAGCGCTGACAAGCCCGACGCGCCGATGCACATCCTGCGCGTGGTCGCGCTCGGCGGTGATATCATCCGGGTCGAGGGAGACATGCTCTACCTCGATGACGAGCCCCTCGACCGCATCCCCTACGAATCGACCACTGACATCCTCGAGAAGCCGGGGATGCTCGCCATGGTCGAACACAACGAGGACGTGCGCTACCTCATCGCGATGGCCAACCACGGCATCACCAACATCTCCATCGCGCCCGTGAAGCTTGGCAAGCAGCGCATGTTCCTGCTCACGGACAACCGCTCGCAGATCCCCCTGGGTAACGAGCGCGCCAAGATCCGCGACAGCCGTAACTTCGGCTCACTCTCCGTTGACAAGTTGCGTGGCTCCCCCCGTTACATCCTCTGGTCCCAGGACCCCGACACGGGAGACATTCGCTGGGATCGCATCGGTCTGCGAATTCACTAATCCAGCCGCGCCAACAACACCTCTTGAACATTCGCGATATTCTCGGTAGAGCACCTCGACGCCAGGACGGCGCATCTCCACCAGAGCCCGCCATCTCTCCGCGCCTCGCGAGCCCAGCAAGAAAGCTGCACCGAGGGAATCGATCCGATGTCCAAGAAGTCCACGTCACAGACGGTCCAGATATCATCAGCGCAACGACGCGCGCACCTCTGGGGGTACTTCAAAAAGTACGGCGCCTGGTTCTTTGGCGGCGCCATCGCGCTCGTCATCACCAACCTGCTCGGGCTCGAGATCCCCGCTCAGATCGGCAGCGCGGTGCAAACCCTCAAGGACGCCGCCGGAGGCATCGACGAGAGCACACAGCACAGCCTCGTGCTCGTCGGCGTCACCATCATCGCGCTCGCCATCGGCGCTGCGATCGCCCGGATCGCATCGCGCATCCTGATCTTTAACGCGGGGCGCTACATCGAGTTCGATGTACGAAACGAGCTCTACAGCAAGATCGCCTCGCTCGATCCGACCTTCCAGGGTGACTTCCCCACTGGTGAAATCACCTCGCGCGTCACAAACGACGCCTCCTACATCAGGCTGCTGTTCGCCATCAGCTTCCTGCACATCATCAACACCACATTGGCCTACGGCATCGCGCTCCAGAAGATGCTCGCCATCGACGTCACGCTGACGTTTTTGTGCCTGGCGCCCTACCCTCCCATGGTCTACCTGCTGCTGCGCATCATCCGCGCGCTCTTCGAGCAGACAAAGATCGTCCAGGGACAACTCGCCGACCTCTCGACCAAGGTCCAGGAGAACCTCGCCGGGGTCGCCGTCATCAAGACCTTCAACCTGCAAGGTCGCGAGCAAGGTCAGTTCGACGAGATGAGCGAGGAGTACTACGAGGCAGGCATGAAGCTCGCGCTGATTCGCGGCGCGCTCACCGCCTTGATGGTGTTCCTGGCAGGAACCGGCACGCTGATGATGCTCTACTTCGGGTCAAAGCGCGTGGTCGAAGGGACGCTCTCGCTGGGAGAGTTCGTCGAAATGAACGGCTACGTCGTCTCGCTCGCGTTCCCGACCACAGCCATGGGCTGGGTGTTCTCGGTCTGGCACCGAGGACAGGCCGCCTTCGATCGCCTCATCGACATCTTCTATCGCGAGAACAACCTCGACGCGCAGGCCACGCCCGCGACGCTCCCGCCGATCGAACCGGGCGTCTCGCGCGGTGAGATCACGTTCGACAATGTTCGCTTTGGCTACTCGGACGAGGAAGAGGTCATCAAGGGCGTCAGCTTCACGATCGAGGCAGGTTCACGCGTCGCGATTGTCGGCAAGACCGGCAGCGGAAAGTCGACGCTCATCAAGCTCATCGCCAGGATGTACGACCCGGATCAGGGCAGCGTGAGCGTCGATGGCGTGAACGTGCGCGAGGCAGACCTTCGGCAGCTCAGGAGCCAGTTGGGGTTTGTCCCTCAAGATCCCTTCCTCTTCTCGATGACCATCAAGCAGAACATTCGGTTTGGCATGGACGCGCTCGAGCGCGACGAAGAAATCGACCGAGAGCCCCCCACTCGCTCGCTCATGGCAGGAGAAGATGGCGAGGTCTCGCAGGACGATCGCGTGATGCAGGCGATCGAGGTCGCCGGGCTCGCGCAAGACCTCGACGCCTTCCCCGATGGCCTCGATACGCTCGTCGGCGAGCGAGGCATCACGCTCTCGGGCGGCCAGAAGCAGCGAGTGACGATCGCCCGAGCGCTGTTGACCGATCCTCGCGTGCTCATCCTCGATGACGCCCTGAGCAGCGTCGATACCCAGACAGAGAGCGTGATCCTCGATCACCTCGATGACCTGATGGAAGGACGCACGAGCATCATCATCACGCACCGATACAACGCGCTCTCGCGCGTGGATAAGATCTTTGTCATGGACGATGGCCGCATCGTCGAGCACGGCACTCACGAAGAGTTGCTCGCCAAGCAAGGCACCTACGCCCGGATGTACGAGCAGCAAAAGCTGCGGGAGAGCCTCGACTGATGAGCAAGGATAAGAAGACAAAAAAAGAGCTGAACACCGAGGAGATGATCCGCAAGGAGCAGGCGATCGGGTCAGGGTTCAAGGAGCAGCAGCTCGGCGAGATATCAGACCTCGAGCTCACGCGCCGCCTGTGGCACTACATGAAGCCCTACAAGTGGACGTTCCTGTTCTGCTTGTTGTTGCTGCCGCTCGTCTCGGCCATCCAGCTCGTACAACCCTACCTGTTGCAGGTCGCCATCGATGACTTCCTGATCCCCAGAAAGTTCGATGGCATCGAGCTTCTTGTCGGCGCCTTCGCCGCGTCGCTCTTTGGCAGAGCGTTCGTCGAGTTCGGCCAGCTCTACCTGATGCAACGCGCGGGACAGCGCGCGCTCTACGATCTTCGCGTGGAGGTCTTCGCGCACGTGCAGCGGCTCTCGGTGAGCTTCTTCCACAAGAACCCCGTGGGGCGCCTGATGACGCGCATGACCACAGATGTCGAGAGCCTTCAGGAAGCGCTCTCCTCGGGCATGATCACGATGGTCGGCGACATCTTCACGTTGAGCGCGATCGTGGTCCTGTTGCTCGTACTCGATTGGAGGTTGGCGCTGGTGAGCTTCCTGGTGGTGCCACCGCTGGTCATCCTCACCGCCGTCTTTCGAAGCTTTCTGCGCCGCGCCTTCCGCGCCATTCGCGTCAAGATCGCCAGGCTCAACGCTCACCTTCAGGAGAGCGTGACCGGGATGCACATCATCCAGTACTTCGTGCGCGAGCGTATCAGCGCGCGCGAGTACGAGGAGATCAACAAGGATTACCGCCTCGCCAACATCAAGTCCGTGCGCTACGACGCGATGCTCTACGCGGTGGTCGAGGCCGCCGGATCGATCACTGTCGGCGCCATCATCTGGTATGGCTCGGGGCAGGTGCTCGAGGGCGTCGTCACGCTGGGCGTGCTCGTGGCGTTTATCGAGTATATGCAGAAGTTCTTCGTACCGATCCGTGACCTGGCGCAAAAGTACAACCTGCTGCAATCAGCCATGGCGTCGAGCGAGCGAATCTTCCAACTTCTGGATACAAACGAGCAAATCCCATCACCTGCGAACCCCACAGCGATCCCCGACGGTGAATTGACCATCGAGTTCGACGATGTCTGGTTCGCCTACAACGATGAGGATTGGATCCTGAAAGGGATCGACTTCACGATCAGCCCCGGCGAAAAAATCGCCATCGTCGGCCACACTGGCGCGGGCAAGACCACGATCATGAACCTGCTGCTGCGACTGCACGATGTCGACCGCGGCCAGATTCGCGTCAACGGCGTGGACATCCGCGAGCTCGATCTGAACGCGTGGCGCGACCGCTTCTCTGTGGTCCTGCAGGACAGCTTTTTGTTCCGTGGCACCATCGGCGAGAACATCAGGTTGGGCGCGCTGGGGGCGTCGAGAGAAGAGATCGAGCAGGCCGCCAGGACCGTGCGCGCGCACGAGTTGATTTCGCGCTACGAGAAAGGTTACGAGCACATGGTCAAGGAGCGCGGCGGGAACCTCTCGTCTGGCGAGCGCCAACTGCTGGCCTTCGCGCGAGCGCTCGTCCACGCGCCGGACGTACTGCTCCTCGACGAGGCGACGGCAAACGTCGACACCGAGACCGAGGCCTTGATCCAGCAAGCGCAGGAGGTGCTCATGGAGCGCCAGACATCGCTCGTGATCGCGCACCGCCTGAGCACGATTCGGACCTCGAACAGGATCATGGTGCTCCACCGTGGCGAGCTCCTCGAGAGCGGCACCCACGAAGAGTTGCTCGAGGCCAAGGGCCACTACCACAAGCTCTACAGGCTTCAGTACTCGCCAGATGCGGCGGCCTGAATCCTCGCCTCGGCTTGAAGTAAACCGCGATTGTCACCAGATTATGGGTGGCAGTTCTCGATAGATCGCGTAGAAAACGCATCCTCGTGCCGCCAAGATGCATCCTTTGGTACAGCGAACGGGACCACCGAAAGACACTGCCTCCGAGACAAGCGACGAGAGATTTTCAGCGTGAGCGACGAAACAATACAATCCTTCGAAATCACGCCAGAACACCTGGAGCACCTGGCGCTCTTCCCCCTGCCCGGCGCGGTGTTCTTCCCCGGGACCATGCTCCCACTCCACATCTTCGAGCCGCGCTACAGGGAAATGACCCGCGAGGCGCTCGAGGACGGCATCCCGATATGTGTGGTCAAGCTCAAGGATCCTCGCGAACTCGACGCCAAGGGGAGACCCGCATTTCACGACATCGGCGGCGCTGGATTCTTACTCCATCACCAGCAGCTCCCCGATGGGCGCTACAACATCCTGTTGGAAGGAAACTCGCGCGTTCGCATCCTCGAAGAGATCGATTCATCGAGGAGCTATCGCGTCGGTCGCGCAGAAATCATCCCTGACAAGGTCGACCTCACAGGTTCTGTTAACGCGTTGATGACGACGCTCCGAGGTTGCGTGGTCGGGCTGCGCAACGAATACGAGCGCCTCTCCGAAGCGCTCGCCAAGGCGATGAACAACGTGGCTGATCCTGGCATCCTCGCGAACTCCATCGCCTCGATCATCATCGCCAGCCCTGACACCCGTCAGGAGCTGCTCTGCGAACCTCGCGTCGACGCCAGACTCGACGCCATCGTCACCATGCTCACCGATCTGCTCGCCAACAGCGCCCCCGCTGACGGCGACACCTGGCTTAACTAAATCACTCGCCCCGCGGCCCTCCCTGTATCTCGACCTGCGGTCTCGGGAGGGGGGCAGACTTGGCGTCGGGTGCGCGGTTTTTGGCGCACAGGGTGCCTTGTTGTAGGTCGTGCAGAAGGTGTGACAAGCCCCCCGCGCCTTCGGCGCTGCCCCCCGGAGTGGGGCGATCTCGTGGCTTCTTCAACGTTGGTGTTTTGCTCTTTGTGTCGGTTTAGCAGAATGCGAGGACAAGCCCCCCGCTTCCTCGCTTCGCTCGGCGCTGCCCCCCAAGTTTGGTGGGCTTCTTGGCGAGGATTTGGGCGTCGAGGTTCGCGTGGGCGCCCTCATGAAGCTCATCGCAAATCTCGAAGCGCCCCAGCGCAAAACACAAACGCCCAACAAGCCACCTGTCTCGCCCCACTCTGGGGGGCAGCGCCGAAGGCGCGGGGGGCTTGTCCTCGCACTCTGCACGCCCCACAACAAGAAGCCCACCAAACCTGGGGGGCAGCGCGAAGCGCGGGGGGGCTTGTTACACCTTCTGCACGACGTTCAAGAAGAGCAAAACGCCAACCGAACACCCAACGCCAAGTCTGCCCCCCTCCCGAGACCGAAGGTCGAGACACAGGGGGGCCGCGGACGAGCGAGAGCGAGGGCCGCGGGGGGTGCGAGGGGCGCGACAGGTGAGTGAGGCTTGCACCTTGGCGTGAAAACATGCCAGTTTGCTGCGGCCAAGAACCGCAGGCAAGGAGGATTGCAAGCGATGGAAAACACAGCGCTACAAAATATCACCGTCGTGCTCGTGGAGCCTCAGGACGACATCAACATCGGAAACACGGTCCGCGCGTGCAAGAACTTTGGCGTGCGAAACATCCGCCTGGTCAGCCCGGCATCAGGAGATCCTCGCAAGATCCTGATCAGCGCGCCCAAGGCCGAAGATGTCATCGATAACATTCAAAGGTTCGATTCCCTTGAAGAAGCTCTGCACGATTGCACATTCATTCTCGGAACGACGGCGAGGCATAGACGGAACAAGCGTCTGTACCTCGAGCCGAGAGGTGCCGCGAGCGAACTCGTCGAGATCGCCAGCGAGCACCGTGTCGCCCTGCTCTTTGGACGGGAAGACTTCGGTCTCCCGAATGAAGCGCTCGATGCCTGCAATGCTCTGGTGACGGTCCCGACCGATCCCGAGTATTCCTCGCTCAACCTCGGTCAAGCCGTGCTGCTGATGATGTGGGAGACCTTTCGCATCGCGACTGATGCTCCCATCACCAGGCCCGAGGCAGAGCTGGTGCGCGCTGACAGCGAACACCCACCTGCCACACACGAGGCCACCGAGCGCATGTTCGAACATGCGCGAGCAGCCCTGACCGAGATCGATTTCCTCAAGGAATCCTCGAGCGAGCATATGATGAGCGTCTTCAAGGAGATGCTCATGCGAACCGGCCTCGACACACGCGAGGTCGCCATCTGGCACGGCATCTTCAGCCAGATCGAATGGGCAGTGCGACACAAGGAGAAAGAATAAGTAACTGCCTCTTCGGAGAGTACGATGGATAACTTGAAAAACAATCACTTATCGAAGAACAACGCTCGAACGTTTTCCGCCGCGTGGCTTGGCCGAGGCGTCCTGGCCGCAGGTTTACTCCTGGGCGTCGGCTTCGCAGGTTGCGCGACGGAGTCCAAGTCTGACGCGAGTGATTTGGAAGAAAACCCGGCGGTAGAAGCCCCCTGTGACACCCCACAGTGTGACGGCACGCCGCCAAACCCGCAGTCAAAGACTCAACCAAGCGGCCCGATGGGCAGTCAGCAAGGTGGAATGGCCCCTCCGACGCAGCCTCCACAGCAGCTCGAGGAAGACTCGACGGGACCAGCGCCGCATGCTGCGCAAGACTTCGGGTTCGGTCCTGATGTCGATATGGGACCGCCGAAGCCGTGAATCACCGGTACTGATAACGGATTTGATAGCGGGGCAAGGTCGTCAGGCGAGTGATCTCATCATCGGATGAGACGCGCACAGCGAGCGGCACGTCCGGTTGAACGCGGGCGGAGAGCACGAGCTCTCCGCCCGCGTTCGCTCTGGCGATCCTGATAAGCTCGGGCTCCTGCTTCTCCTCTCCCTCCATCATATCGGGAGGAACAGCCCAGAGCGCGGCGCGCAGCGCTGGCGTGGATTCGGGGGACTCCCCTGCCCCGAGGATGCGAATCTCGATCGTCGCCTCGGCCGCTGGCGGTGAGAGCGCGTACCAATCGATCTCCCAGACATCAGGCCCGGGACAGAGCGTGTGCGTCGTGGGAAAACCGACCACGACCTCGAGCGCCTCTTCGATGGTGCCAAACATACCGCTCGATTCACAGGTCACCTCGGGCAGCGAGGTCAACGTCAAGCCGACCTCGCCAGATCGCCTCGCGGGATCGTACGCTCGCAACAAATGGGGCTCGTCGCTGCCGATACGCAGGAACTCCACGGGCTCGGCGCCCACTTCGATAAGTTCTCCATCGGGCAGGAAGAGCTCGACGCGAGGTTCGAAGCCATCCTCGGGCTCCGCGCTCACGCGCAACCCCGAGGTCGCCTCGAAGCCAGTGAGCTCGAACCAATCCTCGTCATCGTTGCACAGCTTGGAGGCGATCGAGATCGGCGTGTTCTCCTGGAGGTTGGTGGCGAACGCCCCGAACGCCGAGTCGTTCTGCTCGAAGCTGTCCTCCTCGCAAGCCCCGACGAGCGAGCGCGATACGGAGAGGCTGTAGGTCGCGTTCTCCAACAGGCTCGAGTCGACGCGCAATAACACGCGCTCGTCATCCTTTGCCTGATAATCGAGCTCGAGCAGGTTGCTCGAGCGCTCGTTGATCCTCAAGATATCGAGAGAAGGCTCGTGCAACGAAATCACCAACTCGTCAGTCGCCAGCGAGCGGACCTCGACCTCGAGGAGTTCTCCATCGCTCAGGTCGAAGGCGTACCAGTCCGGTCGCCCTGCGCAGCGGCTCAGGTTGGCGATATCGAGCGTGACATCCTCGAGCACCGAGGCAGATGCCGGGTCGTGGTTCGGGCTAAAGTTATCCTCGGTGCAATCCCCGCCGACGCACTGCGAGCGCGCACACGAGAGGCCCGCAGGGCAATCCTCGTCCACAGAACAGGGGGACTGCACGCACTCCCCCTGGCGACAGATCTCGTCCTCGCGGCACTCCGCATCGACCGAACAAGACCCTTCGGCGATGCACTGAGGCTGCGTCAGCGCGAGATCACAGATAAACCCGAAGTTACAGTCCTGATTCTCACTACAGCCGGCGATGCACTCGCCAGGTTCTGTCGCCGCGCTCTGACGGCAGAAGCGACCCTCGGGGCACGGCGCAGCGGGAGGATCACAGCCCACTTGGCACGAGCCTTCCACACACACCACCCCCGACTCGCCGCAATCCGCGCTCGAGTCACAGGCGATCGGTTGGCAAACTCCGTTGGAGGAGCACTGCTCGAGGTCGCTACAATCGAGATCGGCATTGCACAAACCGATAGGCTTGCATACACCCTCGGCAGCATCGCATTGCTGCCCTCTGGGGCATTGCGCCTGTTCGCGTCCACAACGTTGTTGTTGAGAGAAGCAGCGCCCCGAGACGGACGAGCAAAACTCGCTCTCGGAGCAAAGGGAGGGATCTTCGCGACAATCGGTCTCGATCGTCACGCACACGAGCAAGTCAGGATCACAGCGAAGACGCGCGGGGCATCCGTTCTCGACGCAGGTCGATGGGGTCGGGCAACCGCTCAGAAAGAGCGCGGCCAACACGCCACCGAAAAAGAACAGGGCTGTGAGCCATCCGCGCACGACTTTAACTCCCCTGCGCGACATAACAGAAGCCGAAGCCAGCCTCGCCATAGGTTCCGAGGTCGCGACACACATGCGTGTCGCGACAATCGGCATCCTCGAGGCAAGCTTCCATACAGTTCGAGGTCACGTCGTCGAACTCCACGCAAACGGAGTCCACAGGGCAACCATTCGGGACACAATCAGCCACGGTGCAATAGCCCCCTGGCACGGTCACATCACACACCGAGTCGGTGGAGGTGTCACACTCGAGGTTGCTCTGACATTCATCTCCCACGGCAGGGTTGCAAGCGGAAGCGATCAGCAGCATGGCAAAAGCCAACAAAGTCACCAGGATTCGAAGCATCTGGAAGTCACTTGAACGAGAGCTTGTTTGCATTACGGTTTACTGGAGGTTAGGTGCGTGAGCAGAATGCACTTCACGAGGTGCCTGCGACACGCGCTCCTCACCCTCCCTTGATAGTTGTCCCGGGGTAGCATTACAAGTGCTCCAATTCGAGTATCATCAAAGCCGCGCGCCGCTGGTCATCGCCACGGTCGTCGCGCTTATCTGTCACGCGCTCTTTATGGTGTTCGCGTTGCCGGTCGTTTTGCGCGTGGAGCCAGACGATTACAAGAAGCCAGCAAAGAAGACAGAGAACCAGGAGATGCGCGTCGTCGTGCGCAGCGTCCCTGCCAAGGAGCTCCCCGAGAAGGTCGAGGTTCCCCTCGACATGAAAGAGTTCTTCTCTCAGACAGACGATATCCCCGAAGAGCAAAAGCCGCCCGAGGAAGATCTCGAGAAGCTCGAAGAGATCGAGATCGACATCGAGAAAAAGACCGTCCAGCAGGTCACCAACGAGGAGCGCCCCGAAGAAGCCAAGTTCCTCTCGGACCAGGACAACAAGACCGAGAAGGAAACGCGCGCCAAGGAGACCACCTTGAAGGAGGTCCTCCCCTCGAACGAGAAGACCGCCGAGCAAGATGACGCGGGCTCTCCAGACCCAGACGTCGAGCGCAGCGATCGAGACGAAGATCCCGCGGAAGCGAGCCAGGCGCTCGCCATGGCCGTCAAACAACGCTCGTCCTCGCAGAACGAGGACTCCTCGGAGTCCGCGCAAAAAGAGACCGAGCAAGCGCCCGAAGAGACCAAGCAAAACATCGACAAGAGCGAGGATGGCGCCAAAAAGTACGAGGAGGACTCCTCGAAGACGCCCGTCGTCAAAAACAATGACAGCGACGGCCCACCCTCCAAGGTCGACCCGAAGCGCCTGTTCGGCCCCCCGAGCCTGACCGACTACGAGCGCGTCTATGGCGACGAGAGCCCCAAACCAAAGAGCGATGGCTCAGGAAAGGAGCGCAGGCGTCTGTTCTCGAACTACGCGGAGAAACAACGCGCGCTCAAGGGGAGCCTGGAGAACATGACCCCAGAGATCCAGCCGGGGAATCACACCAGCGTCAACGCGCACCGCTCGGTTTATGCCGGTTACATCGGCGCTCTGCACCGCCGCATTCACGCGCGCTGGGCGAACCGCTTCCTGGTGATGATCGACACGCAGTATCCGCGCTCGCACCCACTGCAAAACCCCAACCTCGAGACCGTCCTCGAGTTCGTGATCGACGCGCGCAGCGGTGAGTTCGAGACGGTCACGATCGTCAGAGGTTCGGGAGAGATGCTCTTTGACGCCGAGGCGATCTCGGTGGCCTGGGCGATCGGCCCGAGGCCAAACCCACCGCCCCAGATCGTGAGCCCCAATGGCAAGATCTACGTGCACTGGACCTTCTATCGCGATGGTCGCCAGTGCGGCGTGTTCGGCGCCTCCATTTATCTGATGACCACCGACGCAGAGGGCCGCGTCACCAGAGAAAAGACGGACATGCCAAAGTAAACCTCGCTCGAAGTTTCGGCTTAACCGAGCAACTTGCGAAGGAATGGGAGCGCGG
>Ga0208061_100334_pt1 | contig 14208 bp, 12 predicted proteins | sample DeeseametaMP0555_FD_184209 | JGI IMG/M metagenome (GOLD analysis project Ga0208061, IMG submission 184209) | Marine microbial communities from the Deep Atlantic Ocean - MP0555 (SPAdes) | ecosystem: Environmental > Aquatic > Marine > Oceanic | place: South Atlantic Ocean | collected 2011-01-23 | reverse complement strand
TCTGGACGAGTGATTTGACCAACGAGGAGGTCGAGTTCACGGATATCGACATGCCCGTCATCGTCGGTGATCGACTCCTTTACGCGGGCTCCTATTCGGGTGGTGTGTTTGGCATCAGCCGCCTCGATGGCACGGTGCAGTGGCGCGTGGATGTGCCCAGCGTGGCGCAGGTCAAGCGCTACGAGGGGATGCTTTACGTGGCGAGCGCGCAGGGTCGCGTGGTCGCCATCGATGGCATCTCTCAGAAGCCCGTGTGGTCCTTCAAGTTCATGGATGATTCGCCCGTCGAGCTCGTGCCGTATGGCCCCTACGTGTTTGTCTCCACGTCCTCGGGGCCGCTCATGATCCTGGATCGCGTGACTGGCAAGCCGCTCTCCAAATGGAATCCATCTACGGGGTTTAACACGCCGGTCGTGTTCGATGGCAACCGCGGGTTCCTGCTCTCCAACGGTGGCTACCTCTACAGCTTCGAGCTCGCGTTTTAGCACATTCGCTGACAACGAAAGAAGGCAGAGCGCGAGAGGCCGCGGCGAATTCGCCGCGGCCTCTCGCGCTCTGCCTTCTTTCGTTGCTTCTGAGCTTTGGGTTCACTCATCGGAGGATTTGCTCGCCGTGTAGATGATGAAAACGGCGATAAGTCCCGAACCTGCGATCGTGAGCAGGATGCCGAAAATGATGAGCAGTTCCGGGAGTGATATTCCGAGCATGATGGGGTCCGTTTACTTGCGACGGTAGTACAGGAGCTGCACGGGCATCTTCTTGCTGATGGTCAGGCGGTCGCGCTCGGACTGTGGCCACGCCTGCATCGGGTAGTCTTCCATCGGCAGCGGCTCGAAGTCAGGGTGTGCGTTGAGCGCGGCGCGCATATCGCGCGCCAGCGGGCCGACGTCGGTCCTGCACCAGAGGATCCCGCCGCTGGCGAACTTCGGCGAGAGCACGTCGAGGTTCTCTGTGCGGATCACGCGGCGCTTGCGATGCTTCTTCTTCCACCATGGGTCTGGGTAGAAGACAAACAACTCCTGGAGCTGGCCATCATCGAGCAAGATCGGCGCAGCGAGCAGGGCGTCCACGGCGAGCACGTGGACGTTCTGGTGACCTTGCTCCTCGAAGGTTCGGTTGGCCAGGTCCGCGTACTTTTTGCGAATCTCGATGCCGAGGTAAAACTTCTCGGGGTGGCGCTCGGCCATACCGCGCAAGAAGGCGCCCTTGTTCGAGCCGATCTCGAGCGAGACGCGCGGCGGCAAGGTGACCTCGCGCGCGTAGGCGCGAATCTCATCGAGCTGCCGGTCGTAGTATTTTTCGGTGATCTCGTCGAACGTGAAATCGAGGTTGGCCATCGAGGGCTCCGGAACGAGCGATGACAGAGGGAGTGATTTTTGATGTGGTCGGGCGCATCGCCTGCGCCCGACCACATCAGATCTCGTGGATCAAGCCATCCGCAGCGAGGTGCGTGTTGGCAAAGAAGGAACGCCCCAGCTCGCCGACCGCGTCCAGGTCATCGTCAGTCGATGCAGGATCGTGGTGGAAGAGGAAGAGGTCTTTGACACCGGCGCGCTCGGCGACCTTGGCCGCGATCTCGACGGTGGAGTGGCCGTAGCCCTGGGTGGGGGAGGGCATCGAGATGTAGCGATCGGAGGTGTACATCGCGTCGTGGATGAGGACGTCTGCGCCAGCGGCGAATTTGGTCAACCGCTGGTCGCCATGCACGTAACCCTCTGTGTCCGATGCGTAAACCACCGAGCGCCCATCGTAGGTCACCTTGTAGAGGAGCACGCCGCTCTTCGGGTGATTGAAGCCACGCATACACCGGACCTCGACCTCGACATCTTCGGGGCTCGGGCGCTCGGCCTTGGGGTGGCTGTGGAGCGCCTGGACAGGTTCGGATTGCCCTTTGAGGAAGTACACGGCGTGCGCTTCGGTGATGTCGTGAAACTGCTTCGACGACTGCATCTCGTACAGCGGCACCGGGAAAAACGGCGGGTGGATCAAGGTCGAGATGGCCGACTCGAAGGATGGGTACGAGCCCATGCGAGGGCCATAGATATTGATCGTGGCTGATGGGATGTACATCGGCCCGAAGAAAGGGAGGCCGATCACATGATCCAGGTGCAGGTGTGAGATAAAGATGAAGCTTTCGATCGCTTCTCCAGCGGCGAAAGACTCCTTGATGACGTCCTGCCCGTGTCGGACAAGGCCGCTGCCGCCATCGATGACGATGGTGCGCGATCCTGCTCGAACCACGACGCAAGGGGTCGAACCACCATAACGTTGGTGTTCTGCGCCAGAGACGGGGAAACTCCCCCTACAACCGTAAAATTGAACCGTGAAATCAGAAGGCATCGGTGTTGTGGGGTCGAAGGGTGGTCAGGTGGGCATTGGACCGATTTGTCCACAATGTGCGAGACTCCCGGACTATAACAAGCGCCGTTTTGAAGCGTCAAGAATTCAAGCTCGATCCGTGCGCCTCTCTTCGATCTTCGACGATGCATTGGGAATCACTCCAACAAGGTCCGTTTATCGCCGCGAGCGCGCTCGTGTTCGCGGCGCTTGTCGTCGCCCTCGCTCCGCGCGCTGGTCTCGAGCGCGCGGATGCCTTCTCGCTCTTCGGACTCTCCGGGGTCTTCGGGGTGTTCTTCGCGCGCGTCTTCTGGTGGTGCGCGCAGTGGTTGACCGCTTCGCCGCCGGAGTTTTCCAGCCTTTATTCGATGACCGGAGGTTTTGCCTCGGTCGGAGCGTTGATGGGCTGCGCGCTGGCGTGGGGGTTGATGTTTGGTGGGGCGTCCACGGAGCGTCGATACGCCGTCCTCGATTTATTCGTCCCTGCGGGGCTTGTCGCGCTGGCGGTGGCGCGCCTCGGGTGCTTGGCTCGGGGGTGTGATTTTGGCGTGCCCGCTGGCGGGCCTCTCGCGGTGACTTATTCGCAGCCAGCGACGCCTGCCGTGAGTGAACTTCTCATGCGAGGGGAGCTCGCGCCCGGGCAGCAGGTTTCGCTCGCGCCACTCGCGCTCTATCTCTCTTGCGTGAGTATCGCTGCCGTCGCGATCGCTATTCTTGTCTCATCGCGATGGCGAAAGCCTGGAAGATGCGCCATGCTCGCTGCACTCCTCTATGTTGTCGGTCGCGCGTTTGTCGAATCCTTTCGCCATCCTGCGAGCGCGCCAATGTTGGGGGAGATGAATTTGAATCAATGGGTTATGATGTTCCTATCATTCTCGATCATGTTGACCTGGTTTGTCTGGGAGAGGAAGCGTGCGTAGGATCCTCATCACAGCGTTGGACAGTACAGTCTTCGAGAGGCTTCGCGCCTCCGTGGCGAACTCGCCGCAGCTCGGTTTTCTCTGGACCATGGAGTTTTGCGCGAGCGTTCAAAAGGCCAGGGAGCAGCTCTCGTTTCACACCTATGACGCGTGGTGCCTTTCAGTGGACGCGGTCGCTGGTGGAGAGCCCTCTCAGGATTTCGCGAGGCTGTTGCGGGAGCTCCGCGCGCTCAGGCCGCGCATGGCGATTATCCTCTGCCTCACCGATCCTTACGCGCCTCGTTCCGCCTGGCTCGATATCGGCGTCGATGATGTGTGGTTCACGGCGCCGACGTGGACCCCCGAGCGGTTGGAGGACTTTTTCGATCTCGTGACACATCATATCGAGCGGCGCGGCGCAGGTTCGGGCGCGTTCGCTCCTGTGGGACGACGAGGCGTCGAGCTACTCGGCCTCAACGCGCTCGTGCACGGGTTGACCAGCGCGCTCGAGCGGTCCGAGATCATCCACAGAGCGTTGACGGTGATTTGTGGCCTCTGTCGGAAGGGGGCGGTCGCTTTCCTCGAGCTTCAGCCCGAGCAGGAGGAGGGGGAGACGGAGCTCCTCTTTAGCTCGGAGGGGTTGCCGATGACCTCGACCGACGACGACGAGGAGTTGTCCGCAGATCCTGGCGAGGCGGATGCCCCTCGGGAGGTTCGGTTGCGCCTCGCCGAACAGCTCGCGCATGATCGCTTGCTTGTCTGCCTGCACCCCGAGGCGCATGCCTCTTGGGAGGAGTTGTACCGCTCCGGGACGCCATTGATGCTCAAGCAGCGCCCGGAGCCCGGTCAATTCCCCGGGCTCGAGCCGCTCTGGCACCGCTTCAAGAAGGGGTATGTGTTCCTCGTCCCGGTCAAGGGGGTCGAGCATCCCATCGGCGTGTTGGTGATCGGAGAGTTGGATGAGGTGCGCATCAGCGACGCGCCGTTTAGCGAAGAGTCGCTGGTCGCCATGGGGGCGTTGATCGGGAGCGCGCTCGAGAACGCGAGGCTGTTCGACGAGATCTCCCACGCGTATCAATCGGTGCGGCGCGCCCAGGATCGTCTGGTGCAGACCGAGAAGTTCGCGGCGGTGGGGTTGCTCTCGGCGCAGATCGCGCACGAGATCAACAACCCGTCGAGCTTCGTGATCTCGAACCTGAGCGTGATGCGCGACTACGTGAACACGATCGCGCAGTTCTTCGCGGCCTACGCCGAGGCTTGTGATGGCTCACAGCGAGAGGTCCTGCGCGCGCTCATGGACGAGCACGAGATCGCCTTCCTTCAAGAGGATCTTCAGACCTTGCTCGATCGCAGCATGTCCGGGATGCAACGTATTCACCAGATCATTCAGGACCTTCGCTACTTCGCGCACGATCCGGGCCCCGAGTTGACCTGGGTCGACCCCGAGTCACTGCTCGACGCCTCGCTCAACCTGATCAAGCACGAGCTCAAGTATCGCGCGACCATCGAGCGAGACTACAAGGGCATCCCCAACATCTTCTCGGACGCCAACAAGCTCAGCCAGGTCTTCCTGAACCTCCTCGTCAACGCCTCCCAGGCGCTCACCAACGGCGACATCGACCGCGATTACATTCGCGTGGGGACGATGGTGCATGGGAGGAACGCGCTGGTGTTTATCGAGGACAGCGGTGAGGGCATCCCATCGGAGTGGCTCAACCGCGTGTTCGAGCCATTCTTTACGACCAAGCGACGCGGCGAGGGCACGGGGCTCGGGCTCTCGATCACGCGCGAGATCCTGCACTCGCTCGGTGGTGATATCCGGCTCACGAGCGAGACGGGGAAGGGGACGCGCATCGAGGTGATTCTCCCGATCCGGGATGAGGAGTTGGTGCGTGACGAGCGCGTCTTCGATTCAGGGAGCTGGCGCCAGCCCCCTGAACTTCGCGGGCGAAAGGTCACGCCGCCCGAGCCTCGCCCCGCGGCGCCTCCCCCATCTTTTCGCGAGGATGAGTGACCTGAAAGGGCCTGTGCTCGGGGTGTCAGGCTGTGCTCGTGATTGACAGCGCGCCTATTTTGTGGTGCTTAACATCGAACAAAGACGGTTGCCCCGTCAGTATGATCATTGAGGAGTAAAGGAAGGCAAGATGCCAAGCGCCAATATCATCGAACTCGAGAGCTGCATCGACGATTGCATCGCCTACTGTGACGAGAACCCGAAGTCGGAGTTCTCCACGCTCTACAGGGAGAAGCTGCTGCGTGCGCGTCACCGCTGGGAGAAGGCCGTGCGCTTGAGCGACGAGCAACACACCAAGTGGCGCTCCGAGCAACGCGAGGAGCGGCTCGCCTGGAAGCATCTCGCGGCCACGTTGCGTGAATCACAGCGCCAGCTTCGCCGCGTCGGCGCCATCGATTTCCCTGACCGCCGCATCCTCTACTGGGATGAAGAGGCGCTCATGGTTCACGTCGAGCGCATGCAGGAGTACCTGCGCGAGCACGGCAACGACCTCGATTTCGCCCAGGAGCTGCTCGACCGCTTCGAGCGCGAGATCGATGCGGCGACCGGCGAGGAGCGCGAGGCTGACTCCGCGCTCAAGGATTACCAGCGCTTCGTGGACATCCGCCGCGAGGCGATGACCGAGCTCGGCTCGATGATCGGTGATTTCCGCATCGCGCTGCGCCGCGGCCTCGGGAAGCGTCACCCTGCCTACCAGAAGATTCATTGGCCTCACGCCATCGCTTCCGATGAAGGCGTCCTCTTTTAATGTCGATGATGTCCCGAGACTGGTCCTCTTCCATCGCGCTCGTCACGGGCGCTTCGCGCGGTATCGGTCGCGAGCTCGCGATTCAATTCGCCGAGTTGGGCGCCACCGTGTGGGCCTGCGCGCGCACTGTCACGCAGATCCCCAAACACCGTAACATCGTCGCCAGAGCGTGTGATGTCCGCGATGAAGCCGCCGTCGGCGAGCTCGTGCGCGCCATCGACACGGCCCATGGTCGCGTCGATGTGCTCGTCAACAACGCATCGATCCTCGGACCGACCGGACCGCTGGAAACGCTTGACGTGGCCGGGTTTCAGGACACCATGCGCGTCAACGTCGAGGGGACGTTCATCATCTCGAAGAGCTGCATACCGCTGCTTCGCGCAGGCGAAGCAGCGGTGATTCTCAACCTCTCCTCGAGCGTTGGCAGAAAACCTCGCGCGGAGTGGGGCGCTTATTGCGTGTCAAAGTTTGGCGTCGAGGCGTTGAGTGGCATCCTCGCTCAAGAGTTGCGCGAGGATGGGATTGTCTCCGTCTCGGTCAACCCGGGCGGAACCGCCACGGACATGCGCGCGCAAGCCTATCCTGAGGAAGACCCCACCACGCTGCCCACCGCCGAGAGCGTCGCCGAGACGCTCGTCCTGCTCGCCGACCGGCTCACCTTGGACCAATCCGGGGCGATGTATTCCAGCCGCTCACTGTTCGAGCACGTCCGCAGCGACACCCCCGCACATCACTTGCCCCGCGATTGATCCTGAGCGTGCCTTCTGCGGCGCCGATTTCGGGCGTCCGCATCAGATGCAATCGCCAGAGACCATGTCGCAGGAGTAACCCGGAGCGCAATCGTTGTCGCTGGTACAGCGTGGGACGCAGCTGCCGATGCCATCGAAGACGGAGCAGATGTAATCCTGGCGGCAGTCTGAGTTCGTATCGCAGTCCTGAAGGCATGCGACGATGGCGTCTGCGCCCGAGCCGAGCTCGAAGCAGGTCGAGCCGATCGAGCACTGGACAAAGCTGCAATCCATCGAGCAGTAGCCGCCCGGCCAGAATTCCAGGCAGGTCAACCCATCACAATCCCATGCATCCGCGCACGTCGAACCATCGGAACCATCCATCGGGGCGTTGCAGTGCTCGTCTGCGCCATCGATGCAGTTGTTGTCCTTGTTGTCCCCGCAAACTTCGAACGCTCCGGGGAAGACGGTCCCATCATTATCATCGCAGTCATCTGGCGGGGATGACCCGTCATTGTCGTTATCCACGACGGCCGGAGGCATATCCGGTGGGGGAGGGGGCGGCGACATATCAGGCGCCGGTGGTGCCATATCTTCGGGGCCAGGGCCGCCATTTGGCGAGAAGTTGCCTGTCATATCCGCAGGCGATGTCCCCATGTCGCCAGGGCCAACGTTGGGGCCAGAGTTTGGCCCTGGTCCGCTGTTTGGTCCTGGGCCAAAGTTTGGTCCCCCGTTGGGGTTCCCATTCGGGTTGGTCTGGCAGTTCTCGTCGATGGCGTTGTTGCAGTTGTTGTCGATGAAGTCGCCGCAGAGCTCGATCGCGCTCGGGTTGATCAACGCGTTATTATCATTGCAATCGACGCTCGCGTCGTAACCATCGAAGTCCTTGTCCATGGGGCGCGTGTTGTTGTTCCCGGAAGGGGTCGTCATTTGCGGCGGCGGGAGCGTCTGGCCGTTTGGCCCCTCGAGGTCGACGTCACCCTGCACGCAACCTCCGAGGATGCAGAGCGAGAGCGCTATGCAAAGGATCGTCGCGCATTGCTTTTTCAGAGGGACACGCATGAAATGCTCCTTTGGGAACGACATCGCGACCCTACCAAAACTGTCGATGAAACACCATCCTTGCGAGCTTTTTGGCCTCCATCGACGCTGTGCTGTCTTGCTTCGTTTTGATGGGGATTGGTTGATAGTATGTTTTGACATAATTCTTTAGGCCATTGATTTTTGCAGTTTCTGGCAAGTTGGTCTTCAAGGCAGCCTTTGACTCACAGGGTGGCTTTTTGTGGGTCGAGCAGAGAGCGGGAACAAGCCCCCCGCGCTTCGCGCTGCCCCCCAGAGGTGGGCTTCTTGTTGCAGGTTTTGCAGAGAGCGAGGACATGCCCCCCGCGCCCCCCGCGGCCCTCGCTATCGCTCGTCCGCGTGCTTGTTTCAAGGGGCAAGGCCCGCGGCAGGCCGCGAGCCTTGCCCCCTGTATCTCGACCTACGGTCTCGGGAGGGGGGCAGACCTGGCGTTGATTGGGCGGTTGGCGTTTTGCTCTTCTTGAAGGTCGTGCAGAGCGTGTGACAAGCCCCCCGCGCCTCGCTGACGCTCGGCGCTGCCCCCCAAAGTGGGGCGAGACAGGTGGCTTCTTGGGCGTTGATGTTTTGCACCAGGGTGCTTCGAGATCTGCGGTGAGTTTCACGAGGGCACCCGATGCGAACCTCGACGCCCAAATCCTCGCCAAGAAGCCCACCAAACTTGGGGGGCAGCGCCGAAGGCGCGGGGGGCTTGTCATCGCAATCTGCAAAACCGACGCGATGCGCAAAACGCCAGCCTTACAGTAAGCCACCCTGCGGGCCAAAAACCGTCCAACCGACGCCAGGTCTGCCCCCCTCCTGAGGCCGTAGGCCGAAACACAGGGGGGCAGCGGCGACCGAAGGGAGGCCGCGAGGGGCGCACAAAAAAGAGCGGCAGGTTTTCTCGAGAAAACCTGCCGCTCTTTCGATGCGTTGCGGATGACGATGTCCGCGATACCGCTCACCTTCCCCACGAAGATGCTCACGAGACAATCATCGACACGTTTGGACAAAGTTCACGATCAAATTTCGACCGCGCAGAACTGCTCGTAGTCGATCAGTCCCTGCCACTCCGCATGTTCGCTGCAAAGCGAACATTCGGGGTCCTGCCGCAGCTTGAGCTCGCGGAACTTCATCTTTAACCCGTCAAACGCGAGCAATCTTCCCTTGAGTGGTTCTCCGATGCCCAAAATCACCTTGACCACCTCGGTCGCCTGGAGCAGCCCGATGACACCTGGGAGCACACCCAACACGCCTGCCTCCTGGCAGCTTGGCGCGAACTCGGGGGGCGGTGGCTCGGGGTAGAGGCAGCGATAGCAAGGGCCATCGTGTGGGACAAACGTCGTCACCTGTCCCTCGAAGCGGTACACCGACCCGTGCACGATCGGGATGCCGAGGTGCACCGCGGCGTCATTGACGAGGTAGCGCGTCGGGAAGTTATCGCCGCCATCGACGATCACATCCCATCCCTGGCCAAAGATCTCGAGCGCGTTCTCGCTCGTGAGGCGCGTCTCGAAGGCGACCACGTTCACATCCGGGTTGAGCGCCTTCAGGGTGGCGGTCGCCGATGAGACCTTGGTCTCGCCGACGCGGGCGTCCGTATGAATGACCTGGCGTTGCAGGTTGCTGCGGTCGACCACATCGGAGTCAATGATCCCGAGCGTTCCTACGCCCGCGGCGGCCAGATAGAGCGCCGCCGGTGAGCCGAGACCTCCAGCGCCGAGCATCAACACCTTGGCGTCGAGCAGGCGCTTTTGTCCCTCTTCTCCGACCTCGGGGATGATCAGGTGGCGGCTGTATCGGGTCAGCTGCTCCTGGGTCAGTTGCTTTGGCATGTCGAAGCTGTAACCGGCGTTCTTCCACGCGCGAAAACCTCCCTCGACGCTCTCGACGTTGTTGTAGCCGAGCTCGCCGAGCGTCCTCGCGGCGAGCGCCGAGCGCGTGCCGCCTGCGCAGTAGATCACGATCGAGGCGTCTCGATCGGTGGTCATGTCTTCGATCCTCAGATCGAGGAAGCCGCGAGGGACGTGCTTTGCCCCCGGAATCAAACCGTCCACGACCTCGTCGCGCTCGCGCACGTCGAGGAGGACCAGATCTTCTTTGGCATCAAGGCGCTCCTTGAGCTTGGTGACATCCGTCTCGCGGATGTCTGCTTTGACGCGCTGGATGAGTTCTTTGAACGTAGTCACTGCGTGATTCTCCCTGTTGCGCTTCGTCTTTGGCGAGCCAGTGTAACCTCGAGTCGAGCTCCGAGGTGTTGTAATCCATACATGTTTGGTATGGATTTATCAACACCGCAAAGTGATTCGGTTTCGCGCTCAGAATGTGCGAGAATTCAAGGGCTTTTGGTGGGCTTGTCTTTCTCCGCCTCGCGCTCTATTTGGCGCTCGCGCTCTTTTTCTTCGAAGTCTTTGATCGCTTCGGTGGCGCGCTCCAAATCGACGCGATTATCGATCGTGGACCTCGCTTCATCGATCGCTTCGCGCATCCCGACGGGTGCCGTCGCGCGCATCTTCCCGAGCTCTTCCACGAGCGCCGGGTCAGCGTAGAAGGAGAGGCCACGCAGGGCGGCGTGCTGGAGGCGAATGTTTGCGCCATCCCTGGCCACATCGAGCAGGACCTCCTTGCCTGGCTCGCTGCGTCGTTTCCCGAGCGCGAGGATGCCCGCCGACGTGAGCGCCTCGACGCGCCTTGGCTCTTCCTGTTTGACGAATGGGTTTCTCTTCACCACGCGCACCAGCATCGCCTCGCCCTCGGGGGAGTCGTCGTAGGCGAGCAGCTCGATCAGCTGCCTGCGCATATCGAACGTGGTGCGGTCTTCGAAGAGTAGGGTCGCGGCGACCTCGTGAGAGATGCCTCGGCGCGAGCGCTCGAACGCTTGCGCGGTGAGGTAACCTCGCGTCGGCTTGTCCGCGTCGAGGATCATCTCCTCGAGGCGCGCGTCGATGGCGTCATCCTTTAACGAGGTCAGGAACATCAGCGCTGGCTTGAGGCCATCTGTCCACCGCTCCCGCCCCACGTAGTTGAGGACGCTCGATGACGCCTGCTTGCCATCATCACGTTGCATGAGCGCGCGGATGGCGGCGATGCGGACATCCGGCGAGATGTCGAGCAGCGCCTCTTCCAGCGCCCTGAGCGATGTCTCACCGCCAAAGGTCCCGAGCGCCGTGGCGGCCTCTCGGCGCACGATCGGATCGCGTCGCTGCAACAGAATGCGCTCGGAGAGCAACCGCTCGGAGCCCTCGGGTTGGTAGTGGGCGAGCAGATGAATCACTCGGACGGTGGCGCGGCGTGACTTTACCTGCATCCCCAACGCGATGAGCGCGTCGCGGTCTTCATCCGAGAGCTCGGGGCGTTGCAGCAACCTGCGCCCGATCGTATCGAGCGCCTTGAGCGCGTCTTCGCCTGCTGGTTGCTCGAGGTTCTCCAGCGCGTAGCCGAGCAGGATCGGGATCATCGCCTCGTTGCCCGAAGCGACCGCGCGCACGCGCTCGTTTCGCTCGAGCGCGCCTCCTTCTCCGAGTTGGCCGAGCAGCGCTTCGAGTTGTTCGGGGGTGGCGACGCGGCCATACAGCCGGATCAGGTCGATGCGCTTGCGCTCCTGATCCTTTGGCAGCGTTCGCAATACCTCGAGTAAAGGTTCAGCCGCGGCTTCGTGGTGGGTGGCCAGCGCTCGACGCAGGGAGCGCCAGCTTCCGGTCTCGGGCTCCACTCTATCGATCAGGCCAATGAGTAATGGCACGGACTCCTCGCTCGGGAGCGCCGCGAGCAGGGACGCGGCGTGATCCAGGTTCTCCAGTCCGTCCGGTTTGTCCAGCCGCTGTCGCAACGCTTCGATGATGTAGTTGCTGTAGGAGCGCGTCATCAGGCCGAGCTTGCGGCGACGCCCCGCGTCCTCCTCGTTGTAGATGATCTTGAGGATCTCTTGCGCGGCGCTCGAGGGTGGCAAGTCCTGGAGGATCGAGATCGGCGTGATCTCGGCGATGGCGACCGCGGTTCTGGCGGCGACGGCCGCTTCATAGTCGCGCTCTCGCTTGAACTTCTTGCGCTTTGGCGCGGGCCCCTTGGCTGGATGCGCCTCGAGCAACAGGACGCTCATGCAGCTTGTCTTGATCGGGCTCGACAGCTCGACCAACAAGCCGTTTTTTCCATCGACGGTCGCATACGAGCTGTCGGGCAGGTCCACGACGAAGCGCTCACCGTTGGAGACGCCCACGAGCAGTCGCTTGGGGCGTGGCCAGGCGTTGTAATCGCGCTCGCTTCCTCCGTTGCCTGGATAGATGCGAAACCCCTTGAGCGGGAGCGAGGCTTCGACGCGCGCAGTGACAAACTCACCGCGACCATCGCCAGGCGCGCCCTCGGCCCAGATGCTGTCATTGACGCGATCGCCAAGCTCGAGCGGTCGCAACACTGTGGTGATATCAGTGGGCGTGCGCAAATCACTGGTCGCGGCGCGCCAGAGCGCATAACCGTAGATATCTTCCGGCTCGAAGGGCACAGTCGGAAGGAACGCTTGAAGGGAGGTCGCGCCTTCCGCGAGCCTGTCTGCGTCGACTTCCATCACGAAGATGCCCTTGTCCGGGGCGAACTTTTCGCTCTCGAAGACCTCGTCCGGGGCCAACCCGCAAAAGCGCATCCCCATCTCGGGGCGTCGGCGGTTGAGGTAGTAGTGCTTGGAGTCCTTCTCGCTCAACCAGAGCTTGTCGCCCCCATCGAGGTCCGAATACTGCGCCTTGGTGATGTACTTCCAGCGCGTCGTGCCGCGCCGGGGAACCTCGACCTGCCACACCAGTTGCAAGGTCGGCGCCGAGAGCGGCGCGTTCATCTCTTCGTTGGGGATGACCTCGAAGAGGACGTACCAGTGGCGGTCGAGCTCGGAAGGTTGAAGTGTTACTTTATAGTCGTAGTAAGCCTCTCCGGCCCATTCCACGAGCGTGAGCGTGGTGAGCTCCTGGAGCCGCTTGCCTTCCTTCTGCATCACCGTCACGCGCCAGCCCTGGTTATCCGCGCTCCTGTGGAGCACGAGGATCGGGGGCTCTCCGCGGGTCGGGATACCGTCGAGCGTGAGCTGCGCGCGGATCGAATCCTGCGCGATGTCCACATCGATCGATGAATCTGCGTCATCGCCAGGTTGCGCCATCGCTGGCGTGGAGGACCACAGCATGGCGAGCAGCAAGCTCGTGATGCCGGTCAAGGCATGTCCTGGCGAGGTCTTATTGGGGCAGGGCGCCATTCTCATCGAAGGTCACTCCGCGCTCTCGGTGTAGCGCGCGAGCTTGTCGCCCGGCTTCGGGCGTTCTCCGGTCGCGCGCCATTGCTTGTAATCTGCGAGGATCTCGGCGTGGTCGAAGCAGAGATCTTCTGGCAGCGCGTCGAGCGCGAAGGTGCCCACGTCCTTGGCGTCATCGCTCGCGATGGGGGTGCCCGAGGATTTGGCGACGAACACCGTGCTCATCGTATGCACGCGAGGATCTCTCGAGGGGTTCGAGTACACGTAAAGTAACGCTTCGAGGTCCACGTCGAGGCAAGTCTCCTCCTTTGCTTCGCGCACCGCGGCGTTTTCGACGCACTCACCCTCGTCGACGAATCCGCCCGGGATCGCCCAACCATGGGGTGGATTCTTGCGCTCGATGAGGACGATATCGCCCCCTTCGAGTTCGATGATGATGTCGACGGTCGGGCTTGGATTCTTGTACTTGTCCTTCTGTCCAGCCATGAGGCGTGACTCCTTGTTGAGGGTGGGCAGGTTCGATCCGTCTCGAACGCACGCTCGCGCGAACCGCGGTATCAAACGCGAACAGTTGACCACAATTGCCGCCAATGAGACAAGGACTCGGCGCGACCTCGGTCGTCGATTTGGCGGGAAACTCGAAAGAAAGGAACAACGCATGGCTGCAATCTCTTCGAAATCACCAGGGTTTATCCTGGCCAGTGGTTCTCCTCGTAGGCGAGAGCTGACCGCCGCGCTGGGGTGGGAGCCGATCGTGTTGCCTTCGAGCGTGGAGGAGGTGCGTCAGCCTGAGGAGTCGCCGAAGCAATACACCGAGCGCCTCGCCAGTGATAAGGCGCGCGCCGTGATCGCGGCCCAGCGAGGTCGCGATGACCTCCCGGAGTGGGTGCTCTCGGCGGACACGATCGTTGTCCAGGCGGGGAAGGTGCTCGAGAAGCCGCTCGATGATGATGACGCCGTGCGCATGCTGGTCGAGCTCTCGGGCTCGACGCACGAGGTGATCACATCGTTCTGCTGGGCCAGCCGAGAGAGCGGCGAACAGGTCGTCCGCTCGGTCACGACGGTGGTGCACTTTAGAGAGCTCGAGCTCGATGTGATCCGTCGCTACGTCGCCACCGGGGAGTCGATGGATAAGGCTGGCGCCTATGGGATTCAGGGGCTTGGCGGCGTGTTTGTCGCGAGCATCGAGGGGTCCT
>Ga0208061_100333_pt1 | contig 14246 bp, 11 predicted proteins | sample DeeseametaMP0555_FD_184209 | JGI IMG/M metagenome (GOLD analysis project Ga0208061, IMG submission 184209) | Marine microbial communities from the Deep Atlantic Ocean - MP0555 (SPAdes) | ecosystem: Environmental > Aquatic > Marine > Oceanic | place: South Atlantic Ocean | collected 2011-01-23 | reverse complement strand
TCGCTGGCTCTGGCACTACAATCACGAACGACCCAATATGGGACTCGGAGGGATTACCCCTCAACAGAAGTTGGCCATGATGGCCTAAGGTCTACTTTTGAACCCCGCTAAAAATGGGGGGATTACCGGAGGGGTTCTCTGTTTATTCTAGGAAAAAACCTCTTTTTTCTTTGATTCGTGATGTGATCGACGATTCAATTAAGTCATATTGGGCCTCCGTTTCGGAAGTCCAAGTACTCTATCATTATGGTTATGATAGGCCTTTTAGTGTGGTTTGTTATGAGGTCGGTTTTGATAGAATGAGTCAAATCATTCGTGACTGCGTGCGGGACATGGTGCTGGATAATGATTATTCGAAAAACCAGGTCCACATTGATACTTTGGAGTCACTGGTCTATTTATGCTACGAATGCGCAGATAAAAAAGCATCTAAGAAAACGCGTCCAGGGGAGGGGATTAACCTTCAGAGGGGAGGGCGTTTTTGTCGATATTGCGGCAATCTCTCAGAGTTTGCGATGTATTATCAGGGGCTTTTGGATGTGGGCGACAAGAAGGCTCGTTTGAGCTCTCGCTATTGTCATGAGCATAAGCCTCGATTCCCTAGTGGTGCTTGGAATATCAAATACAAGCGGGTCAGGAACAACCAGAACGTTTTTGATTTGGAGCTAGCTCGCTTGTATAGGCAGGGAGCTAAACCAGAGTTTCCAAGCTCTGGCAGTGGTAATGATCTTATCGATAGATACTTTTTTTGCTTGATTAATCAACACATCAATCTGCCGCCAGTGCACGCCGAAATTAGAAATCTTGCTCGATGTATGGTTGACGAGAGGCTAACGGATAGGAAAAAGGAAATTGCCATTCTGATGCGTGCGGGGCTTTCCCAGGCGGATGTAGGAAGGATGCTAGGGATTAAGCCCCAAACGGTACACAAACTGGTCGCTAGCCTTTCTAGGCTGTCCCCTATTCTTCGGCTCGACAAGCCGTAGTGGCGTCTCGTGTCTTTGTTCGATGTGAATTTTCGGGCGGAGAGGGGGCTGTTTCGCGACTTCTGGTTGAAGTCGTAATAGGTCAGGTTAGATTCTTTAGCGGCTAAATTTTAGCTCTAATGCGATATTGGTATTCGTTAGTAGCTTTTATTGTCAATTCCATCAATGCCTCTCTTGTCAGGCAGTTCGCCTTGATTGTGATCAGAGAGGAAGTCTGACGGCATTGAATACTTATCCAGCATGGCAAAGAACTCACTCCAGCCATTGGGCTTGCTGCTCAAAATAATGTCACCTGTTTCCGGGTCGCGTCGGATATAAACCTCGTCGGTATCAAAACGATAACGGGCTGGCAGTCTAACTGCCTGGCTGCGGCCATTCATAAAAAGTTTGGCTGTGTCGCTCATCAGTAGGCCTCCTCCTTTCGGTTGGTACGGCCGTTCAGTAAAATCGAAGCATGCGCTTTTCCTCTCACTGAAGCGCTTGTCGCTTTGGGTATTATCGGTTTTTTATTGCACGCTTTGAGGCTATCGAATCCAGCTCATCTACCAGGTCTTCCGCTCTCAAGTGCGTGTATCGTTTTAGCATCTGCATGGACTTGTGCCCGCTGATAGCGGCTACCTGCTGATCGCTGAGCCCGCCTTCTACTAGCCGGCTTACTGCTTCGTGGCGCAGGTCGTGGAAGTGGAGCTCTTTCAATCCGATGCTTTCCTTCGCCTTTAGCCAGGGTTTGTTGAAGTTATAAGGCCTGCGTTGTCCGTCCCTGCCTGGCTCGCCAAAGAACACCAGGTCTGTATCTATGGGGCGGATGGGATTGTCCTGGGCCTCCTGCAGTATTGCCGTCGCTGTGCTTGAGAGTGGTACGGTTCGCGGTGCGGTGTTCTTGGTCTCAAGGAGGCGCACAACCCGCCGTTTAAGGTCGATCTGGTTACGCCGTAGTGTGGTGATCTCTGCCGAACGCATGCCGGTTTCCAGGGCCAGCCGTACGATCCAGCCAAGCATGGGATTGGAGTGGCTATCGACTTCAGCCAGCAGGCGCTCTTCTTCCGCCTGGCTTAGCCGGCGCTCTCGTCCAGGAGGTGGGGCAGGGCGACGAATATTTTGCACGGGGTTGGCCGGCAGACCGATTCCCCATTCCCTGATAGCGGTATTGAACATATGACCGAGCAACGCCAGGTCGAGCCTTACCGTGTTGGGGGATCGAGGTTTGGGATCAGGATTGCCCTTGGCGTCTTTGCGGTCCTGGCCTGCGAGACGTTCATCGCGATACTTGGCAATGATCTCAGGCGACAGGGCGGCGAGAGAGTATTTGCCCAGGCCTTTGATCAGTGGCTTGGAGTGCCGTAGGTCACAGGCTGCAGAAGCGGGGCGCTTGGTTGGGGAGACTTCTGCCAGGTAACGCTTGAGTGCGTCCGCCACGGTCATTCGTTCTGCGGGGGCACGTTGGATGTAGACGCCGCGCACCATTTCATCTTCGGTACGACGCGACCAATCTTCCGCATCGCGTTTGGTGCGAAAGGTCTTTGAGGTCGTGGGGAACCCGGTTTTGCGAATGACGGCTTTCCATGTGCCGGAAGGGGTTTTGACGAGTGTTGCCATAGCCTTATCGATCCCTGCTGTATTCGGCCACTGTACCGAAATTGTACCTTTGAGAGAAATCGATTGGTGCCAGGCTAAATGGCTGAGAGGGAATTGCCGCTACAGCTTTGTTATCCTTATGATTTAAAAGGAAAAAATATGTTCTTGTAACCATAGTTTGTCCGTATTTTGAAACCATAGATGGGCCGACACCAGTGTTTCAGCTCCTGTATGGTATGTATGCACTAACTATGCCTATAAATATCGCTCCCAGTTTAGAGGCTCATGATTCCGTATTAGCGACCTAGATGTCTGATTGCCTTGGGCACCGCGTTGTATACAGAGCTATAGCTTCGCCCGTAGTGCGGTCTCTGCGGCGGGGGCTTTCCGGCACCAGGCCTTGAGCAGGACGCCACTCGGAGTGTGTCGCATGGTTCTCCTTCCGGCGATATGGCGCTTTACAAGCAGCTTATCCTAGACTCGTAAAGACCCCGCGTCAGGTGTCTGCTGTTGACCTGGCCTGCCTCCGTCAAGATCTAAGTAATAGAATATGGGCCCTGGCTGTTAGTGCTCACGGCGTGCCGGGGATTGGAAGCAGTTGGTAGAAGCCAAAAAAGGTTCGAATGGATGCAGTTTATCACCAATGGTCCGGACATTCCGGATGTTCTCATCCAAGCACAGGAAGAAGGCCGTTTGGTTTTCTTCTGTGGTGCAGGCATCTCCTACCCCGCTGGCCTCCCAAGCTTTAAAGATCTCGTTAGTACAGTCTACAAGCTGTGTGAAACAGAACCTAGCGAGATAGAGAGGGAGGCTTTTGAACGTGGTCTCTATGATGCCACGCTGGATCTTCTGGAGCAGCGTATTCCACTACAGCGGATTGCGGTCCGTCGGAGTATCGCTCAGGCACTGAAGCCCCAGCTTCGTCGAAAAGGGGCTGTCGACACGCATGCAGCATTATTGCGTCTTGCCCGCAGCCGCGATGGGGCATTGAGACTGGTAACAACCAATTTCGATCGTGTTTTTCATGTGGCGGCCAGGCGTACAGCTCAGGACTTCGAAGCTTACGCAGCACCGATGCTACCGATTCCGAAAAACAGTCGCTGGAACGGCCTTGTCTTTCTACACGGATTGATCTCGGAGAAGCCGGACGACACAAGTTTGAATCGTTTGGTGGCAACTAGCGGTGACTTTGGGCTGGCGTACCTCACGGAGCGCTGGGCAGCACGTTTCGTTACTGAGCTGTTTAGGAACTACGTGGTGTGTTTCGTGGGTTACAGCATCAATGACCCGGTTTTGCGTTACATGATGGATGCTCTGGCAGCTGACCGTAGAATGGGCGAGTCCGTACCGCAAGCGTGGGCCATGGGAGACTGCACTCCCGAAAACGAGAAACAGAAGATCATCGAGTGGAAGGCGAAAGGCGTTAAACCCATTCTCTATACGGTTAGGCCTGATAGTCGTGATCACTCGGCATTGCATGAGACGCTGTGTGCGTGGGCAGACACGTATCGCGATGGCGTGTATGGAAAGGAAGCCATAGTAGTAAAGCATGCCTTGGCGCTGCCGCAGGAAAGCACCCAGCAGGATGATTATGTGGGCAGAATGCTTTGGGCTATCTCTGATAAATCCGGGCTTCCTGCGAAACGATTTGCTGATTTTAATCCGGCTCCCTCTCTGGAGTGGTTAATCGACTGCTTCTCTACGGAGGTATTTGGGCATTGGGATCTGCCGCGACTCGGTGTTCCTGCGAAGGGTGAGATGGATGATTCTCTCCGTTTCAGCCTGACCAGGCGCCCTGCGCCCTATGATCTGGCGTCGCCCATGCATATTGCCTTTGTAAGTGATATCGGAAGTGCTTGGGATAAGGTTATGTTCCAGATTGCTCGATGGCTAGCGCGCCATTTGGATGATCCCCGGCTTGTGATCTGGATTGTCGAGCAAGGAGGGAGTCTGCACGCCGCGTGGCGACAGCTTATCGAGCGAGAGATCGAGCGGTTTTCATCACTGGAGCGCGACGGAAAATTTGAAGAAATAGCAACTGTGCGATCGCACTCACCGAATGCAGTTCCGGGAAAGCTGATGCGAGTTCTATGGGGTGTTTTGCTTGGCAATCGGGTAAAGCGTCGCGCACAGGGTCTGGACTTCTATCGCTGGAAGCGAGCATTTAGGAGGGATGGGCTAACCACTATGTTGCGGCTGGAGCTACGAGAACTGCTTGCTCCTAAGGTGGTTATAAACAGGCCGTATCGTTGGAATTACGACGCACGGGAGGAGAAAGGTGAGCCGAGTCATATTCGCCAATTGGTAAATTACGAAGTCGTCTTGGCTTCTGACCATGTGCGTTCCGCACTGCACGACCTGAGCGACCAGTCATGGACTTTGTCGTTACCAAAGCTATTGGGCGAGTTTCAGCGCCTTCTGATAGATGCGCTAGATCTGCTCCGAGAGCTGGGGGATGCGGATGATTACAGGGATAGGTCACATTGGGATATGCCTTCAATAGGTCCGCATTGGCAAAACAGAGGATTCCATGATTGGGTGAGCCTGATTGAGCTGCTGAGGGATGCGTGGTTAGCAGTATTATCTACTGATAAATCACATGCATCCCGTATCGCAGAAAGCTGGTTTGATATGCCGTACCCTACATTCAAGAGATTGGCATTTTTTGCAGCTAGCCATGAAGGCTGCATCAAGCCGGAGAACTGGGTGGATTGGCTTGCTTACGATGATGCATGGTGGCTGTGGTCCTATGATACACGTCGTGAAATGCTTAGGCTTCTGGTGCTCCAGGGTAAGGCAATCTCTGGCGTTTCAAAGAAATTGCTAGAAGCGACAATCTTGGAGGGCCCGCCACGCAAGATGTTTCGGAATGACATCGTAAATGCGCAGTGGAGGGAGCAAGTTGATAGAGAGGTTTGGCTGCGGCTTGCTAAACTGGAAAAATCGGGATGTATGCTCGGTAACGATGCAGCCCGGCGCTTGACGCAGTTATCTAAAGCCTATCCTGATTGGCGACTGGCTGAGAATGAGCGCGACGAATTTTCCCACTGGATGAGCGGTACAGGGGACCCGGATTACGAGAGTAGTGTCGTCACCGATGTCGCGCCTAGAAGAAGAGAGGATTTAGTTCGATGGCTTGTAAAAAGCCGTCCTGAAGGGCGTTCTTTCTATGAGGATACATGGCGAGATGTCTGCCGAACGAGATTTTTTCATAGTGCTTTAGCACTGTATGATCTTTCACAAGATGATAAGTGGCCATCCACTAGATGGAGCCAGGCCTTTGAGGTCTGGGCTCAGGAGCCAATGCCAGCGCGCTCATGGCGGTGGCTGGCGAGATTTATCGAGAGAATTCCGGAAGGAACTCTTATTGATGTCGTAAATAGCTTTTCATGGTGGATAGAGTCCGTTTCCAAGGTCTCCATGACGAATGAACATACTCTTATTAACTTGTGCCGTCGAATTATAGACCTTGAAATAGGCGAAGAGTCTTCGCGTAGATACCATGATGGCGTAGAGATATTTGATCCTGTTTCATCTGCAATAAGCCATCCCGTCGGGCAAGTTACTCAGGCGCTAATAAACATTTGGTTCAAGAGAAAGCCAAGTGATAACGATCTTCTTCCGGAGTTCTTGCGGCCTATACTTTCAGAGATCGCCAACGTAGAGGTTGCTAGATTTCGCCATGGTCGCGTGCTACTGGCGTCGCAGTTTATCACTTTATTCCGTGTTGACAGAGCCTGGACAGAGCGATTCCTCGTTCCGCTTTTCGACTGGTCTGACTCGGGAGAGGCGCGCGCAATGTGGGAGGGCTTTCTCTGGTCGCCTCGCCTTTACCCGCCTGCGCTGAATGCGCTTAAGAACGGCTTTTTGGGGTGCTCTAAGAACTACTCATGTCTCGGCAGTCATAGGCAGCAATACTGTGCGTTTTTGGTATACACCGCACTGAACTCCTGCGACGGTTTCACGGATACAGATTTCAGAGTGGCGATTTCCAGCCTTCCCCAGGAAGGTCTTGAGGAGTGTGCGCAGGCAGTATATCAAGCCCTTGAAGGAGCTGCCGGGCAGCGTGAGGATTACTGGAAAAACAGAGTGCAGCCCTTTTGGAGGAATATCTGGCCAAAATCTAGAGATCTTGCATCCCAGAGAATATCGGAGATATTCGCCCGTCTTACGATAGCAGCGGGTGGAGAGTTCCCCGCTGCGCTATCCACGGTTGTCGGTTGGTTAAAGCCAATCCCGCATGCCTACAACATTGTGTCCCTTCTTGACGAGTCTGGTCTTTGTAAGCGGCATCCCAAGGATTCACTTGTTCTTCTCGCCGCACTGATCGACGATCGTCATTGGTTTAGCGAAGATTTCGGTTCGTGTCTAGATAGTATTGTTCAGGCGTCTCCGAAACTTTCAAAAGATCCAAGATATAAGAGACTCAAAGAGCAGTTTCAGTATCAGAGGATGTGAGAAGAGTTTCATCACATTCTTCGTCGCACAGAAAAGTTAGGTCTTATGTATTTTGGTGAGATGGCGCCACGTGCTCAATCGTCTGATTAAAAGTTGCATTCTGGCGTCTGGTTAGTCGGGTGTCGATCAGCTAGCAGCTTGGGCCGCGTAGATTTAGTGTGGTGGAGATATTTGGTAAGACAGATTCGCGCGTTGGCTCCTGGTACAGAAACACTCATTGCTCTGCAACTATTATTGGGTCTTCGTTCTCATGCAGCGAAATGACGGCCGAGTACTTGCTGTGATCAGGGTGGACGCGGCTCGTGAAGAAACTCGGAGCCTCGATCTGTGCTTGGAGTATCTCCCTGTCGGGAGCGAGAAGAAGCCCTGTTGGAATTAATCGCCAATGAACCTTCTCGAATGCAGAAAGAATCTCTCTCCAATGGGTGATGAAATCAGGATGCCTGGCTAAGGACGGAAAGCTTTTGTATGCGTACCTGACTGCTTCAATGTGAAGCAAGTGGTTTCCTTCAGCCTCGGCCCGGCGAACTATGTAAAGAATCGAAATAAAGCTGAATATTCCTCCCCGCTCGTAGAGGCAGTCAAGATAGTCCTCTAGTGGCACCGGCATGTCGGTGCCGTCAGTTCGTTCCTTAAAGTTCTTGGGCAGCTGCCAGAACTGAAACGGATCTCCTGGATTCACGTAGTGCTTCATTATGCGAAGAAGCTCTTTGCGGCTAATAGATCGGTTCTCAAGAAGAACAAATAAAGGGAGTTGGAATATTTCCTCCGATCCTGGAAAGAGTCTGGCTATCTGCAGGACTTTTCGTTCGGTCACGCAATGTGATCCATTTCGCCATTTTCTGACCAGGCCTGATCTTTCGGAGTTACTGGCAATTTCTTCTTCGAGTCGCGTGTAGTCCAGCCCTGTGTCTCGTGAAAGTGCCTCGAGCCATAACTTGGTTCGCAAGAGATTGATTGCTGCCTTCGGGCTCTTCATCTTCATTATCCGTGGTTATATCCAAGTCACAAACCACACCGGCTTGTGGCCTGTAGCGGTAAAAAAATCGAAGAAATACTGTGGTTATTTTACCGGGAAACGGTCTCGATATTAATGTATTGTCAGCTATCGCATTTGGAATTTTGAGCACGGCAAGAGACGGAGCTGGACGTCGTATGGTAGAGAATTATCCAGGAGTTGAAGCAGAGTCCGCGCTCCTCGTATACATAAGGCGGCGTTACGGCGAGATGCTGGATATGCGGCAACTTGCTGATTTTTATAGATATCCATCTGTTGCGGCGGTAAGAAAAGCGCGACAAAGGGGAACGCTTCCTGTGGCTGTCCATCGATTTCGTGGGAAAAGGGGCTACTTTGCGAAAGCAGGCGATGTAGCTAAGAGCATGAATGGCATGATCAGTGTCCCCTCCTGTCCTCCTCTGACGTCATCGGGAAGAACAGGCAAGTCAGGAGATGAAAAATGAGCTAACCACAAAAAAACCGAAACCAACAAGTTGATTTCGGCTTTTTGGGAAGGTAAACCTTCGGCGTCAGAAACTGAAGTATCCCTCCTCAAAATCGAAACGTCAACATTCTTAATCGAGATTCCTGTCTTGAGGGTGTCGCATGCCGTACGGATGCGCATCGGCGAGGCGCGGAAGGGGTACGAATATGCTTAACGATCAAGAGTTTTCAGATTATTGCCGGTCCATCAGCCTCACTGGCGAAGCTTTGGAGTATGTCGAAAGAGTAAGAACGGGAAACCCTTCCAGAATGGTGGGGGCGCGGGCCATATCTAATGTGATCGGCTTTGTTCCGTCCGCAAAAATGGGGTTCTCCGTGTCTGCTGAGAGCAGGATGCCAGAGCGAGCCTTCATCACTTTGTGTGAGTACGACCATCGTATTCTTGAATTCTGGGATCAGCCAGACCCGATAAGAATACAGATCAAGGACAAGAAGGACCGCCTGAGAAGCATATGGTACACCCCGGACTACTTGGTACTTACGTTATCTGGAGTGCGAGCAGTCGAAGTGAAAGACGAGATATCCTGCTCTGAGCTTTGCGCCAGGGGGTCTTATAACTGGCGAAAATGTGGCGAGCGCTATGAGTACTATCCTGCCAAGAAGGCATTTTCTGAAGTCGGAGTGCAGCATGAGGTATTCGTGTATCGACATGAGACAAAGTACAAGATATCGAACATTGAAAGCATCCTCTCGGCAAGACAATCACCTCGATACGATAGTTCAGGCGCAGAAAAGGTAAAGAGGTATCTTTCGGAAAACGTATGGATGTCTCTGTATGACCTAAAGGAAGCTGTCGGCCTTGAGTCGTTCTGCGAGCTGGTACAGATGATCGATGACGGCGTAATGATTGGTGATCTGGACGGTTCCCTCATATCAAGTCCACGGGGGTTCCTGGTTTCACTTCAAGACGCGTACCTTGAACAGGGAATAAAGGTATTGAAGGAGCGCCGACCATTCTCAACTGCAGAGAACGTTTCTATCGACATGGGGCTGGCCCCTAGTGCTGGGCGCGCAAAACAAGCGCTTTCACGTCTTGAAAGAATAGATTCAGGTGAAAAGTCTCGAAGCACGCGGCGCTGGATAACTCAGATACAGGAGGGTGAGAAACTAGGGCTGACGAGGTTTCAGTCTCTACTTCCCGAGTATCACAAGTCGGGAAATCGGAAAAACAAGGCTCCGGACTACGTTCTGCGGTTTCTTGATGATTATCTGAGGAGCGAGCACTGCGCAAAGCGAGGCCTGTCCGAGTACAGAAGCTACATTGCATACAAGAGCTTGGCCCGGCAGCGGCATCCTAACGTTGCTCCAGTAAGCAGGACTACCTTCCGCAAATACCTGGCGATGGTGCCGGGGGACTATATCGGATATCAGCGAGGAGGTAGACGGATGTCTAACGCGATGAGTTCAGCGACACCGGTCCTGTATCGCGGATTGAAGACGTCTTATGCATGGCGAACAGCAGCTGTAGATCACTACTATGCCGACATTTATATCGTAATCTTCAATGGTGGTGATTATGTTTTCGCCGCTCGCCCGACAATAACAGGGATCATCGACTTATACTCTGGAGCTGTCCTGGCTCTAAGCCTCTCTCTTCTTCCTCCGTCGCGAAAGACTATTGCAAAGGCCTTGAGGGATTGTGTTAGAAGGCATGGAAAGCTGCCTTCAGAGCTAATCGTAGACCGGGGCGCTGAGTTCAAGTCAGTGTACTTTGCTTCATTACTCGCGGACTTGGGAATAACGCTATCGCTGCGACCAAGTGCGCACCCGAGGTTTGGCGGCGAAATTGAAGGGCTTTTTGGTGACTTCAAGAAAATGTGGCTTGTTAATAGGCCGGGCAACACCGCTGACTACAAAGAGGTCAGATCGGTAGATCGCAAGTTTTCACCGGAAAGGGATGCGGTGCTCAGGCCATACGATTTTTATAGAGAGCTTGTCGCATTTATGGATTGGCGGAACGCCAAGCCAGTGTCTCCAGGCGGGGGCTCTCCTATCTATCTGCTTAACCAGGGACAGAGAGATTTTCCGTACATTGCAAAGAAGGTTTCTATTGATCAGGAGTTCCTCATTGCAACAAGTGTCGACTCAAAGAGGTATAAGTTTGACCCTATAAGAGGAATTCATATCGGAGAGATGCATTACTGGAGTCCAGAGTTAGCTCTTCTAGGAGGCAAGAATGCACGTGTTGAAGTAAGGCCAGATGCAGAGAACCCCCATCTTGTTTACGCCGGGGTCAACAATCATTGGGTTTCGTGTCAATCCGCCAGGATTCATGAGTACTTGACGCTGGATCCTATTGGTCAGCACGTCCATGCGCTGGAGGTTATCGATGCGCTAAAGGATAAACGAGCTATCAAAGAGCAGGCGGATGAGTCACTGGTGGCAATTATTCGTGAAATGGATTCGCTCGCAGAGCATAGCGAAATTCCGGCCCTGACAATTGCGCCACAAATAGAGGCAGGCTCAGATCAGGATATTTTCTCCAGAATCCGAAATTCCCGGGTCGAACCATTGGCGGTTGAGGCGTGGAGGGACCAGAGATGAGCGTTGAGAGTGCCATATCACGGCTAAAGGAAACGAAGATCGTCCATAGAAACTGGCAGTCTGCATTAAGTAAAGCCTTTGCTACGCTATCCATGGCTTCACCAGGGGATGTGGTTTGCATAACCGGTCCTTCTCGCGCGGGGAAGACGAAATTGATTAGTGAGCTTTCCACGCTGTTGTGCGGTGAAGTTGACTTTGAAAGCACGGGCCTTATTCCGGCTGTTGTCGTGGATGCTGAGAACACAGGTCCACACGGAAAGTTTGCTACAAAGGCGTTCACCCTGCGGATGCTTCAGGCAGTGAAACACCCCATGTATGGCTTTACAGGGAGTGACATTCACGAGGATTGCACACAGAGCAAGGCCGAACGTGCCACTGAGTCTACTTTAAGGGTGGCGCTGGAGAACGCCTTCCTGCACAGGAAAACAAGGTTCCTTTTTATAGACGAGGCTCAGCACGTCAAATATGTTAGTAAGGGCGCGATAGGAGGCTATGCGGTGCTTGACTCCTGGAAGTGTATGGCAAAGTCTTCTGGCCTGGTCTTGGTTGTAGTCGGAGCTTATCCAATTCTTCAGGTGGTCGGGAACTCGCCCCACCTGATCGGGCGAAAGAGCCAAATTCATTTTCCTCGATACTATAGCAATGAAGAAGACTTAACGGAGTTTGCGAGGATTTTGTCGTCATACGACAGGATGGTGTCTGAGTTCGCAGATGGTCCTGTTCTATCTGAGTCGATCGATATCCTCTATCAGGGGTCTCTGGGGTGTATAGGATTGCTGCGTCAATGGATAATCAGGTCCGCTGCATTATGTATTGCGTCAGACACTAAGTTAAGCCGAAAGACCCTCATAGACGAGATGCTTTCAAAGGCGGATCTGCAGGCAATTTCGGCGGAGATATACGAGGGTGAAACGATGCTCACGGCGCCCGAATACCAGCCGCCATCGAGAAAATCCCTGGTCTCGGCAGCGCCAACTAATGGGCGCAAGGGAGTGCCCTTTCAAAGAAACCCCAAGCGCTACCCTCCTGGTAATCGAACAAGCGGAGGAAAATAGCGTGCTTTTCCCGATCGAACTACAGGGTGCTGGGACAGCCGATGTCGAGTCGCTTGCATCATACATCTACCGCAGTTCATATGATTACGGTATCTTTGTTGGTGAATTCTTTCGTTATCTAAGAAAAGCGTGCGCGAATAATCCGTCCTTCGGCGTGTCCCCAAAGGCTGTGCCAACCTTTATAAAAATATCGGCGATGGTGCGAGTTAATCGATCAAGTAGCGCAATTTTGTCTGCGCTTGAGGGATTGACAGAAGTATCTTTAGGGCAATCCAGGCTTCTCTTTATGACGTCAGATGTGGGGCGTTCCCCGAGCGAGGTGGCGTCCGGATTCAGGTGGTGCCCGGAATGCATGTGTGAATGGAGTGATCTGGGTCAACAGGCATTTTTCAAGTTAATATGGCATCTTTCAAGCGTTACACACTGTCCACATCACAGGACTGAGCTTGTATCTGAGTGCTCTTTCTGTGGCTGCAACCAGGCAACTTATAGAAGAAAAAAAGATATCGGTTTGTGCCAGAACTGCGACAGGCATCTTGGTAAGCGGAATCCGAATAAACCAGGCCCGACCATTGCTTCGAGCTGGGACCAGAACGGAGCCGATGTCCATCAGTTCTTTATAGATATGGCTGACCATGGGTCTAGCGAGGAGTCCTTTCAAGGAGGAATATGGAGGTCATTGCGAGATTTGTACGATCATTATCGGCGCACCTATGAGCAACGCGACCTATATCATGCGCTCCCCAAAGATGAGTGGGTCCGTCTCTATAAAAAGCATAATCAGATTACCTTTAAAACAGCTCGACGATTGTCTTATGGGCTTGGTATTGACCTCTACACGTTGATTTCTGGGAATGCGATCCATTCTACCCAGGTATTGAATCAGAAATGGTTGTGCGAGCTTCCTGAGGGATTTTGTGAGGTGCGGGTGCGCCAGAAGCGAGATCATGATGAGGTGCTAGCCAGACTGAAGGGATATCTCTTGCCTGGCTGTTTACCCAAGCCGGCCAAAGATGTGGCACGGGAGCTCGGCGTCTCAGTAGGTTATCTCCGGTACCGCTATCCAACGGTGCTTGCGAAGCTGGTATCTCGTCATCAGACATTGGTTCGTGATGAGCGGCGCAAGACGAAGGACAGGGCAACGAATGAAGCGCTCCAATACTTCACTAGTGACGAGTATAGCTCATTTCCCAAGTCCAGGAAGCAAGCTTACGTACATCTTAGGGCAAAAACGGGGCTGCCCAAGTTTCTTCTCAAAGGTGCAATAGCGGATGTTTACGCTGTTCTTTACTCCCCTGAGGTGCGGCGAGAAGATGTATAAGCAAGCAGTCAGGCCCATCACGGGTTCTTATGGTCGTTGGACATGTCTATGCCAAATGGTGAGAATTTTCTGCCAAGCATCCCCTCAATGTAGCTTGTCTGAGGCGTGCTTTCTTATCTGAACAGGGTTTCGTGAGTGAAGAAGTTTTCTCTGAAAGAATTCAACGCCTAAAACGTGAACCTGGCGATATTCTTTACAGCCGAGAAGGTACGGTAGGTATTGCTTGCCAAATTCCCCCTGACACTGAACTTTGCCTTGGTCAAAGAATGGTAGTAATTCGTGCTGGTTCAGAAGTCAATCCTAAGTTTCTAACAATCGTTTTAAACTCAGAAAAAATCATGTCGACCGTAAGAAAAATGACGATCGGTAGCACTGTACCCAGAGTAAACATGAAGGATATTCGGAGTTACCCAATACCAGTGCCATTTCTGGAAGAACAAACCGAAATCGTCCGCCGCGTCGAAGAACTCTTTGCCTACGCCTGCACCATCGAACAGAAAGCCGCTGCGGCACTGGAGCGGGTGAATAACCTTACTCAGTCGATACTGGCCAAGGCCTTCCGGGGTGAACTGACCGCCGACTGGCGCGCTGCCAACCCGGAGCTGATCAGTGGTGACAACTCCGCCGAAGCCCTGCTGGCGAAGATACAGGCTGAGCGTGAAGCATTAAAAAAGCAATCTAAGAAGCAAGCTGCGGCAAGGAAAAAAGCCTGATGCGGTTACTGTCGTTGACGCTAAGCGGTCAATATAAAGGCCTGAAGGACCAGACCTTTAACTTTGAATCAGCCCAAGGCAACATCGTTGCCT
>Ga0208061_100332_pt1 | contig 14250 bp, 14 predicted proteins | sample DeeseametaMP0555_FD_184209 | JGI IMG/M metagenome (GOLD analysis project Ga0208061, IMG submission 184209) | Marine microbial communities from the Deep Atlantic Ocean - MP0555 (SPAdes) | ecosystem: Environmental > Aquatic > Marine > Oceanic | place: South Atlantic Ocean | collected 2011-01-23 | reverse complement strand
CGCGGGGGGCTTGTCCTCGCATTCTGCACAACCTGTAACAAGCCCACCACGCTAGACGCACTGAATGCCAGTCGCCAGCAGCAGCGGGATCATGACGACGAGGAGTGATTCCACTGGGCTCAGGTTGCGGTGGAAGTGGCGCACGCCAGCGATCTGAATATTGAACATCCAGAACAGCATCAGCATATGCCCGATGGGCAATCCAGCGATCGGAGGGAGCAGCATCCACAAATACCCCGCGCAGCTATAGCCGAAGATGCGCGCGGCGGTCGCCCAGTCTGCTTCCCCGCCAGCGACGCGGATCGCGACGCGAAGCATGTACGTGCGGACCATGAAGACCACGGGTGCGAGGATCAATACGCGGAGCATGCTCATCGCGCGAAGCGCCGAGGATGGCATGCTCGCGGCGTTCGGATCGATCATGTTCTCGCGAAGCAGGGATTCGAGCCTGTCGTTGAGCAAGAACTCCCAGCTCGTGAACATGCTGTCGCCAAAGATGATGCACACCATCCCGAAGACAAACGCGGGGAGCCAACGCGGCGTGTGTCGCAGAGGCTCCCAGAACTTTGTCGGCGAACTGAGCGCGCCCCATGCGGTCACAGCGAGCGCCTCTGGCGCGCTCGGGTGGTGGGGATCTTCCCAGGGGGTGTAGGCCTCTTCGCGATCTCCTCGGCATGTCGAACACACCGCGAAGCCGCGCAGGTCGCTCCCGTGGCAGCGGTGGCAGATCTCTCGTCCGCACTGCGTGCACGCCGCGATCGAGGGATCGCTCGCGTGGAGCTCGCAGTGGCGCTCTGTGGGGGATGTGTGGGTATCCTCGGACATGTCGACAGATCCTCTCGACGCAAAAAAGGCAGGTTCTCCCTGTGGGGAGCAACCTGCCTCTCTTTATCACGAGCTTATTGCTCGTGGCGAGCGCGCCCGAGTTACTTCTTGCGCGCCTTCTTGGCCATCTTGCGCTTGCGCTTGCGCTTGGAGCGCGACATCGACTTGGACTTCGTGCCGCCGTTTCCTTGCGACTGCATGCGCTGCCCGGGAGGCGTGTAGCCTGGAGGCAGGTTGAGGCCGCCAAAGCCAGGCATGCCCATCAGGCCGCCGCCAGGGCCGCCCTGGCCGCCGGGGGCTGCGCCGCCGCCCTGTGCGCCCATCATGTCGCCAAAGAGCGCGCCGATGTCCATATCCTTGAGCTGACGCATCGTGTTGAGCTGCTTGAAGCCAGGGAGCTTGCCGAGGAAGCCGCCGCCCATGTTGCTGAACTGCTGCATCATGCCGCGCATCATGTTGAACTGCTGCACGACCTGTTCGACCTTCTCGAGCTCCTGGCCCGAACCTGCCGCGATACGACGCAGGCGGTTTGGCTGGCGCGTGAGGTGATCGGGTTGCGTGCGCTCCTTGTGCGTCATCGACTGGATGATCGCCTTGATGCGCAGCAGCTCCTTGTCATCGAGGTTGAGGTCATCGGGGATGGCGCCGCCAAAGAATGGCATCAGCTCCATCAGCTCGCGAAGGTTCCCCAGCTTCGAGATCTGCTCGAGCTGGTTGTAGAAGTCGTTGAAGTCGAACTCGCCGCTGAGCATACGCATCGCGTCCTGCTCGGCGCGGGCGGCGTCCTCGTCCGTCATCGTCTTCTCGAAGCGGTTCATCAGCTCCATGACGTCGCCAAAGCCGAGGATCCTGTTGGCCAGGCCCTCGGGGCGGAACTCCTGGAGGTCTTCGAGCTTCTCGCCGGTACCGATGAATTTGATCGGCTTGCCGGTGACCTCTTTGATGGAGAGCGCCGCGCCACCGCGTGCGTCACCATCGAGCTTGGTCATGATGAAGCCATCGATCTCGAGGCGGTCGTTGAACTCCTTGGCGGTGTTCACGGCGTCCTGACCGATCATGGCGTCAGCCACGAGGAAGATGTTTCCAGGCTTGGTCTTCTCGACGATCTGCTCGAGCTCGGTCATCAGCGTGTCATCGACAGCCAAGCGGCCGGCGGTGTCGAACAGGATGACGTTGCAGTCGTTTTGCTCGGCGAAGGTGATCGCCTCTTTACAGACCTCGATCGGGTCGCCGCCTTCTTTGGCGTAGACGGGGACATCGAGCTGACGTCCGAGCACGCGGAGCTGCTCGATAGCAGCGGGGCGGTAGACGTCGGCGCCGACGAGCAGCGGGCGCTTCTCGTGCACGTCGATGAGGTGCTTGGCGAGCTTGCCTGTGGTGGTCGTCTTACCGCTACCCTGGAGGCCGACCATCATGATCTTGGTCGGTCCGAGGCGCGAGGATTGGAAGACGATCGAGGTGTCGACGGGGCCCATGAGGCCTTCGAGCTCGTCGTGGCAAATCTTGATGAAGTGATCGCCAGGGGAGACGTCGAGCTTCTTCTCTTTCTTGCCGACCTTGACGCGGACGACCTCGCCGAGCGCCTTCTCCTTGACCCGCTTGATGAAGCTCTTGACGATGCGGAAGTTCACATCCGCCTCGAGCATGCTCATGCGGATCTGCTGGATCGCCTCGTCGATGTTCTCTTCGGTGATCTCACTTTTGCCTTCGAACTTGTTTCGAACGTCACGAAATCCTTTCGCGACAACGTCGAACATTCCCATATGTCGTTCCTCCTCGAGTAGACAATCCCGCGCCAATTTCAGGGGGATTGCGCCCTGTGAAAAAAATGGATGAACTTATGCATATCCCGCGCGGATGCTTTTTGTGGCCTTCATGGCCATAAAGCAGAGCGATGGCGGGCGATATGCGCGCTGATGATGTCTTGTGCCTTATGTTTTTTGCCATGGGCAAAAAGCATGAGAGCACGGGTGGAAGGAGGCGCGGTGTGAGCGTGGAGGTTATGGAAAGTGCTCCACACGGTCACTCCGACAGGCCGAGGCAAACCTAGGTGCACTCGGGGCGAATGTCAATCGGCTCGCTCGAAGCCTGTCCTCGGTTTCTTGCGATTTGACCGCAGTGAGTTAGTTTATAGAAAGGCAAGCCTTGGCATGTGAGCTTTGATAGGCATAACGAATCATAAAGGAGCAAAGGATGATGCAAACGCGAGGGAGCAGGCAGCGATGGGTTGGGAAGTGGATGGCGGCGCTGGCGCTCTGCTTCTCTTTATCGGGCGCGATCGGGTGTGAGAAGAGCGCCCGGGAGCACCTCGCGGTGGCCAACTCTGCGCTCCAGAAGGGGGAGGCGGATCGCGCCGAGGCGGAGCTCAAGACGGCGCTCGACAAGGACCCGAAGCTCGAGGAGGCCAAGCTGCGCATGACGCAGGTGCACATGCTGCGCAAGCAGTATGACAAGGCGGAGCAATCGCTCGATGCCTTCTGGAAGGAGCACGGCCTCGATGGCGAGAACCTGCCTACGGACAAGAAGATCAAGAAGAGCAGGCTCGAGACCGAGTACCAGACGCTCTATCGCCAGTGGGCCGAGTCGATCGACGCCAAGGCCAACCCTCAGAAGTTCGAGGAGATCCTCAACAAGGGGCTCGCGTTTAACAAGTCTGACAGCCTGATGAACACGATGCTCGTCGATCACTACCTCGCGCGCGGCGAGCAGCTCGTCGAGCAGGGGAAGAAGAAGGAGGCGGCCGAGACCTTCGAGAAGATCTATCCGTTGTACACGAGCAGCAAGACGCGCAACGAATCTCAGGAGCGCGCTGATAAGCTTCGCAAGGAAGTCTACGCCGCCGAGACCGCCGCGCGCTTCGAGAAGGAGCAGAAGCCAAAGCTCGTCGAGGCCGAGCGATGGGACGAGGAGAAGAAGACGATCCTCTTCCAGGTCGAGGGTGAGTATGACCGCGGTTTGGATGATGAGAAGGCCAAGGCGCTCGCGCTCCAGGCTGTCTCGCAGCAGATGAATGGCTTCGTGCTCCAGATCGGCGCCATGCCCGCTGACACGAGCGTAGGCGCCGCGCACAAGCTCGAGGGCGTGACCGTGGTCGAGGAAGAGATCAAGCGCGGCAACTACAAGGTCGTCGTCAGCGCGCCGCTCGACACCCTGATGGCGTACACGATGCTCGTGCACACACGCCATGAGGCCGCGATGAAGAAGAAGGCCGAGGAAGCGAAGAAGGGCAAGGACGGCGGTAAGGATGGCGACAAGAAGCCGGCCGAAAAAACCGACGAGAAGCCCGCCGAGGGAAGCGAGGGTGGCGGCGGCGAAAAGCCAGCAGAGGGTGAAAAGCCCGCAGAAAAGAAAGAGGGAGAAGGGAAATAACGGTCGTGGGGCGGCTTTCCTCTTGACGCAAGGGGCGTCAACCGTCAAAACATCGGCCATCCCCAGGCGGCGAGGACATCATTCATGGACGGTTGCTGCCTGTGGGACCACTCGACTCCCGCCCAGGAGTTGTCACGGCCAATCCGCAGGAGGATACCATGAGCATGGATGACGGGATGGAAATCGAAGAGGAGATGGACGAGTCCTTCGATGACTTCGAAGAGGATGACTTCGATCCTGATCTTGATCCAGATATGGAAGACGACGATCTCTCGATCGACGAGGTCGAGGGGCCAAGTTACAGCGGCAAGAAGTCCAAGGATAAATACGCTGACGTCGCGGTCGAGTCGGCGGTCGTCGCCAACCCCAAGCGCGTCCAGGCGCGCAAGAAGGCGGCCAAGGTCATCGGCGGCATCATCTCGAGCGCCGAGCTCTCCACCGAGGAGGGTCAGGCCAAGGCGTGGAAGAAGCTCGCTCAAGACACCGACGGCAAGCTCGCCAAGGATTACCAGGTGGGCATCTCGCTCGACGCGAATGATGCGATCAACCACAAGAAGTTTGGCCTCGGCTTTGTCGTCGAGGAGGTCTCGGCGACCAAGGTGAGCGTGTTGTTCGAGGATGGTCTCCGCAAGCTCGTCTGCAAGAACGGGTAGAGCGCCATCGAGATCGACGCGCCGAGTGCGCGTGTTTAAGATAAGCAGGCCACAGGTTTTTTTAACGTAACCTGTGGCCTGCTTGTTTTTGACGGTGGTGGATGATGTGGGTGTCTGTGTGATAGGCTGCCTTTCCTCGTCGATGCTGCTGCAAAAAACGAGGAACCACCTTTCCAACTGCACGGAGAGAGAAGCCATGAGCAAGAAAGGATCAGGCCCACAGGACAGCGCTGATGAGGTCATCACGCGCAACCGCAAGGCGCTCCATAATTACTTCGTGGACGAGCGTCACGAGGCAGGAGTGGTGCTTCTTGGCACCGAGGTCAAGAGTCTGCGCGATCACCGCGTCCAGCTCATCGACGCCTACGCGCGCTTTGAAAACGGCGAGCTCTGGTTGCTCAACGCGCACATCTCTCCGTACACGATGGGGACGCACGAGAACCACGAGCCGACGCGACCTCGCAAGCTCCTGATGAAGAAGCGCGAGCTCAACCGCCTCCAGAACAAGACCGAGCAGGCGGGGTTCACGCTGATCCCGCTCTCGTTCTACCTCAAGGATGGCCGCATCAAGGTCGAGCTCGGGTTATGTCGCGGTAAGAAGCAGTTCGACAAGCGCGAGGCGATCCGCAAGCGCGAGTCTGCCCGCGAAGTGGCGCGCTCGCACGCGCACCACCATCGATTGCGCGGCGGGAGCTAGAAGCAATGGGCTGTTGCCCTTGCCATAAGGAACTCGAGCTGTTAGCTTGACCAGCCGCTCTGGGGACCTAATTTCCAGGGCGGAACGAAGAGGAGGGCACCCATCAAACGGTGTCCTTTCTCGACTCTTTGACATGCAAGACGTTGTTTAAAGCATAATGTACCAAGTCCGGGGGTGATTTGGGTTCGACATGGGCAGTGACGCCGATGATGTCGTGCCGGGGCACTCGATAAGCCTCGTTATAAGAATCGAGAAACACACAAATGCCAACGACAACGTTGAGCTGGCCCTCGCTGCGTAAGTAGTAGAGACCACTGATGCTTCCTAAGTGAAGCCCGTCTCGTGTCCCTTTGCCTGTGGGGGGCACGAGACGACAAACAGCAGGCTCGATCTCGCCGACTTCGTACTTCACGGCGAGGTGACATATACGAAGTGCTCTCCACTGCGGTGGCCTGTCTGGGGGCAGCCGTCTTGGAGGCTAAGCAGTAATCTCAGACTACGCACGTAGAGTTGTCGAGACCGAAGGTCCATGGACGCGGGTTCGACTCCCGCCACCTCCACTTCAAAGAGGGCGCTGATTCCCACAGGAATCAGCGCCCTCTTTGTTTTTGCTCCACGAGCGATCGAAAACGCCTCCCTTGATTGCAGTACATCCACCGCCGCAAACCATCCGACCTAATTGGGATCTTCCAAAGCACAGCTTCCTTTGAGAAAGGAATCCAGTTGAAGCTGTCGAAGCTCTTTGTTCTGGACGCGCCCCTCATCCCATCCTGTGACCTTTCCGGATTGATAGCTGACTTGGACCAATGTGTTTTCCGGACCATTGTCCCATACATCGTTGGTGAGCCCATCTTCTGTGAGGCAAGACCCGATGGGCGTTCCAAGTCGGGACGCAACCTCTTTTCGGCTCATATCAAGTTGGAGCAAGGACGCCTTGTTTGACAGGGTCCCGGGAGCAAGTCCAGCAAATTGACTTGGAGGTTGCGCTCTCTTTTCTTCCCTGTCCTTGCATCCTCCCCAACCGCACCCGCTCCCTTCTTTGGCTATTTTCTCCTGTCGAGCCTGCTCCTCTTTTTCCGCACGCTCTTTCTCGATGTTGTCGCAAGTGCGGAGCATGACACAACACCAGAAAGGGCTTGAAAGTGCGGTCAATACGATAAAAATAATCCACTCTTTTTTGCTGCGTTTGGTTTTGCGCGACGGACGTTGTCCATGATGATTTGGTTGATTCAAAGGGTGTTCCCATCGTTGGAGGTGACCTGTAGGTTGTTGCAATCTAAATGGTATTGGTTGCATGATACAACAGGCTCTTGTTTCCCGTGTAGCAATAGCAAAGAAACCTGACCTTTCGTTTCCATTTCCTTTGGGGGTATATTCTTCTCTAGGTATATTTCTTCTCGAGTGGCTGAGGAGAGGCCAATAAAGGCGCCCGAGATCGTGCTGATGGGTTTGTTGCAAGACCAATAGAAGGAGGACAGATGGACGAGAGTGAAGATCGTTTGCGGTTGGAAGTCGGCAAACATTTGAAGGCGATGCGTAAAAAAGCCAAGTTGACGCAGGTGGAAATGTCCCAAAAAACAGGGATCGTGCAACCCAACATCTCAGAGATGGAGAATGGGAAGCGGCTTCCCCAACTTGATACGCTGGCCATTTTCGCCAAGGCTTTGGGCGTGACGCTCGACGCCATGGTTCCCCCCTTTGATCCCAATGAAGAAGAGGAAGGGCAGGGAGAGTGAGAGACGCTACTCGCTAACTTGCCCGAGGCGTTCCCTGAGCAGGCGGTGAGCGGCTCGGTTGACTCTTTCACCGTCTTGCAGGAGAGCTTCCTCTTCAGGACGTGCTCGAACCTGATGACAAGAACATGTCTCGAAAGGAAATCGAGGAAGATGAGTTATGACCAACCGAACGCCCAACACGAGGGTCATCGAGCAGGATGGCGTGGCAAGTGCCATCTTGGAAGACTGCCAAGCCAAAGCCATCGAACGTGCTGAGAGGCATCACGTCGAGGATCCTTCGGAGATTCAACCGCTGTTCTCGAGCGTGACTGAAGGCAGCTTGCCTTGTTTTCTCATCTTGTCGGTTTTTCTCATGCTTGTTGTATCTGGTTGCGTATCGACCTCGCCGAATCAGATCATCAGCCTCTCCCCAAACGACCACGCGCGAACTGACGACTGGGTCGATCAGATCGAGCGCGCCGAGAGCTGTTCGTGGAGCGTCCTCACCATCTTCCGTTTTGGTGATGCGTCGTATGACACCTTGTTCAAAGAAATCGCTCCATCGAGGAGCAATCGGCGTCTGTCCTATGTCCTGGTCGACAAACGCACGACCAACTATCTCATCGCCAGCAAGGATTGCATGTTGCTGACCGCGCATTACATCGCGACTGGCGAAGCCGCCGATGGTCCTGCCGTTCGTGTGAATGAGCCACAGGAAGAACAGCCCGAGGTGGCAAAGGCAACCGAGGAGGTTGGCGTGCAGGCCAGAGAGGCTGGTGAGGTCGCCGTCAAAACAGTGGAGGAGCGCGCTGCATCTTCTGGCCCCACTACGAAGGAAGATGAGCCAGAGACCGTGACGAAGCGTCCCGAGCCAAGCGGTTCTTCGCCCAAACCAAGTACTGCGACCGAACGGCTGGAGTTTAAGACGAAGTCTCAAACAGTCGCTTCGATTTCAGAAATGGAGAGCTGGGTGGGGAGTGACATTCGCGTCAAACCCAAGGGAAAGCGCGAGGTGCTTCGAGGAAAACTCGTGCGGGTTGTGAAACTCGATGCTCACCTCGTCCTCGAAGATGGCAAGAAGACCATCGTGAACCTGACTCGCGTCGATTGGATCGAACGTGTGGTGTCGAAGCAAGGGGGAGCGCAGTGATCGAGAGCGAGTGCGTTTCAGGGCGAGACTTGTGAAGTATCGCGCGAATGAAGCCCCCGAAAACCCAAGAGGTTTTCGGGGGCTTCATTCTTTCACAGCCATTTTGCTGAGGAAGTCCAAGCTTGGAGTTACTTTTTGGGCAGGATTGCCCACCCACACGCCGTGTTAATCGTGGAGATGGCTTCTGGGGACCAGGAGCAAATCAGGTAAGGCACGTTCTCCGAAGGTCGTTGGATTTCGCCAACAATTTTATCGTTTTGGATGCAGTAACACTTTCCATCGCTCCCTGTGCATTCGAAGACGAAGTTGTTGGGACCATCTCCCACACAAGAAAACGTGACTTTGCATGAACCGGCGGACTCACTGGAGATGCTTCCGCTCCCGCCAAGTTCGCACGACCATGGTTCGAGGCAAACAGCTTCCCCGTCTTCCCACCGACATGTGTCTCCATCCGCGCACGACGTGCTCTTGAAACAGGATGGCTCACATTCTCCGCTCAAACATGTTTCGAAACTTCCGCAGTTGTACCTTGGTCCACACCATGGGTCGACATGCTTGCCCTCGAGATCCTCGTCATCTCCAAAGAACGAGGTGTTGTTCTGTTCTTCACTCCCAGCACCGCTGGTTGTGGTGACGCCGTGATCATCGAGGCGAGATCTTGACCCCTGTGTGCTCTCCTCGGTGTTTGACGTGTTCGATTGACTGTTGTTTTGGGCTTGGTTGATCGCATCCTGACCACACCCAAGGCAAAAGAGTACGAGCATCACAGTGGAGACATATTTGGACATATGAAGATACTTTGTGTGGAGGGAGCGCTGATGAAAGAACCTGGATTGTCTTCGGGTTTTGCCCTCGCGACTCGAAGATGATCCGGAGCAATCCATATGAGCCTACGTATACGTAAGAGCACTCTGCGTCTGATGGAGTGCCGTCTGATTTAACAGTACTATACAGGTTTCTATGTGTATCTGAACACTGGCGTCTGGGTTTGAGGCTACGTGCGTGTATGGTGTTACTGGAGTTGCCTGATTGAAGTTCGACTTCCGCCACCTCCATTCCAAAGAGCTTTGTGCCTTGCACGTGCCTCGCGTTTGCTCTTGGAGTGATTCATGGGTTCGAGAATGAGGATCGATATCAAGCGTCATGCTACAAATGAAAACGTCGAACACATCGAACTTATCTGCGGAGACCCACTATGAAAAAACTGACTTGCCTCTCTGCATTTTTATGCATGCTTTATACAGGCTGCGCCCAGGACACGAGCAAACCGGAGACCGCGAAACCGTTCGATCTCGAGGAGCCCGAAGTTACTCAGTCGCCAGATCCTGGACCAACAGAACCAAGGCGTGAGTTCGCGCCTGGGGAACTCGCGTGGGCAAAGCCTGATCACCGCGTGGTGGTGCACTTTATCGAAGAGGCAGACGCGGCAAAAGAAGCGCACGAGCCTTGCTGCGAGGATCGTAAAGAATGGAACGAGTACACGGGGTATGACGCGAGGATCGTCGACGGGGAGACCTTTCACTCCATGCACTTCCCTACAAAGGAGATCCTGAGCGGGCGAGTGGAGGGGAATGCGCGAGCGCTCTTGCAGGACAAAACGCTCGGCTCATTCCAGGGGGTTTATTTCCCGGAAGAGATGGCGCTAGATGACGCCCCCACTCTTCATCTGTTTCAATGCCCGGCAGACGGCGTCAAGCGATACGACCTCGGCGACATCCACGTCTCTTGTGGCGGCGATGAGATCGTATGGCCCGAGGTCACGGTCGGCAGCGAAGCAGGCCGCTGGCTCGCATGCGAGCGAGAGCGGTTGTGGAGGACGTACATCTTCGGTACTGGACACCCATCGGCAGGAAACCGCTTCACGACCAGGCAACCTCCCGATTGGTGTCAGGGAAAGCTCGAGCAAGCCCCGAAGAAGTCCTGGGATGGTGTCATCATCTTCGCGGATGATGTCGAGGCCGCCGCGCGTGATCAGGTCGTTCCATTTCTCACGTTTCCCAACGGGGTCAAGCCGCTAATCGATCCCTTTGTTCGAGGAAACCACTGGACACAGCCACCACGCACAGCCCCTGAGTTCCCAAACATGGGGAACATCCTCGGATACTACAACTTCACGAGGTCCAAGGAAGCGCCAACGAGGTGATGGAACCAAAACCGAACAAGCTCCTCGCACTGGATACCGCCAAGCTCACGAAATCCAACAAGGCGCTGAGACGACGCCCCGGGCGCGCGATGGCGTCGTCGGGGCTCTTTTTGTCACGGGCACGCTGCTCGAGAACGTAGAGATATCGGTCTTGTAGACCAATGGTGAGTTCCATGTCGCGGGTGATATCACCGCCAGGGAACTTGTCTATGGCTCCTACAATGACAACGTGTTGGTCGGTGCGACCATCAAGGCGCCAGTCGTGGTGCAGGACGACCACGCGATAGAGGGCGAGATCGAGGCCGAGCACCATATCGCCTACGAGAGCCTCGCGCCGCTCGCCGACATCTTCATCGAGGGCGCGTTCGATTCAGAACGCGGCAAGCCCGACTACAGCTTCATCAAGGAGAAGGTCGCAGCGGGCGAACCTGTTCGGCGCTGAGTCACCTTCCATACGGTGCACGAGTGGAATACATGATCGTGACCTGTTCGAATGGTGCCGGAGTATGTTTATTGTAATGGAGCACTTCTTATGTGCGTCATCCTCGAGAGTAAAATATGAGAGCGCGTCTTCAGACAAATATACTCCGGCTCTTCGCGCTGGCTTTGGTTTTGGGGCAGGGCGCGACAGGATTTGCTCAGGGCCAGTCGCGAGAGTGGCAAGTTAAGCCTGGCCCCAAAGCCACCGTGTGGGTTTCATCCTCGCCCGCAGATGACTTCTTCCAGCCGTCGACAACACCTTGCCAACCGCAGGTCTCGAACCTTCTGGAGCTTTCGATGTATTCAGGGGATGAGCGCATCCGTCTGATGCATCAGGAGGATTGTCAGGCATTCGTCGGACAACGTTCGCTTCGATTCCAGGAGGGCAGCACGTTTGGAACGCTTCGACGTCATGGCGAGGGGTACACCCTGACAGAGGGTGTGATACAGGTCGCAGCGGTGAGTAAGGTGCCTCCTTTGCAGTACAAGGTCACCTTCACGCTGCGGTTTGCCAACAAATCCAATCACGAGCGCTTCTTGAACGGAGAAACGCTCTCTCCAGAGGACACGATCGAGGTCAGCGGCGAGGCGACTTTCTCGCCGCATATCAAGTGTGTGTCGCTTCCAGATTCGCAAACCTATGATTCAGTGACCGATGCGAGGTTGCCGGACCATCCCAGTGCTTGCTTCGAGGCGTTGGGACTTCCACAGCCAACCAGAGTTCCAGTGCGTCAGGGACGCTTCCCTTGAGCGTGAGGCAAACGCCAGCGGTTGTGGTTTGACTCCCTGAGACGTGGTCGGGGCGCTGACATGAAGAGGTTTGGAGAATGCTCGAATTCTTGAACTTGGAGCGAGGAGTGTTGCGCAGCGCGGATGGCGTGATTGTCGGCTCCGTCGAGAACATCGAGGAAGTTGACGCGACTCTGTTTCCCTTCGAGGGAGATTTCTTTCCTGAGGATGGTCTGACTGAAGCGCTTGCCGCCATCTTGATCGACCTTTGGGAGATCATGGAGTGCGGCGCCTTGTCGTTGTTCGATGCTGCGGAAGCTCGGGTGGAGGAGTCGAATCTTATATTCGAGACAACTGATGAAGAGGTCTTCGCGGTCACGTCCTTGGCCCTGAATAATGAGCGATCCCGCGTGATCTTCAGGTTCGGCGCTATGTGAAAGTAGCGCGAGGGCGTGGACTTTTTGCAAAGTCCACGCCCTCGCTTCTTTTTGGCGAGCCAGTGATTCGGGCAACCTCGTCTGTTATGAAAGGTCATCCATCGAGAAGGCGAACTGGCGCGGCTCGTGCTGGATCGTGACCCAGTGGTCGGTGGTAAACGCATCGATCGCCCACCGTCCGTTGAATCTCCCGAGCCCCGAGTTCTTCTCGCCGCCAAACGGACTGAACGGCGAGTCGTTGACGGTCTGGTCGTTGATATGAGTCATGCCTGCTTCGACCTGGCGCGCGAAGTTCAGGCCGCGCTGGATATCTTGCGTGAACACCGCGCTCGAGAGCCCGTACTCGGTATCATTGGCCAGCGCCAACGCGTGCTCCTCATCTCTGGCGCGCACGATCGGCGCGACCGGACCAAAGATCTCGTTGTGAGTCAGGAAGCTGTCATCCGGCACATCGGTGAAGACATGTGGTGGAATCACGAGCCCCTCGGGCTTGCCGCCGAGCACTTTCTTGATCTTGCCATCCTTCTCGGCGCGCTCGATCAAGCTCGTGATCTTGTCGAACTGTTGCTCGTTGATGACCGGACCGACGAAGGTATTCGGATCATTGGGGTCTCCGACGCCGAGCTCTTTCGTGCGCGCCACGAACTTCTCGACGAAGGCGTCATGGACGCTGTCCTCGACGATAAACCGGTTGGCGATCATGCAGATCTGACCCGAGTGTATGAACTTGCCCCAGACCGATGCTTCGACCGCGCGATCCAGATCCGCGTCATCGAGGACCACGATCGGGCTGTTGCCGCCAAGCTCCAACTCGAGCAACTTCAACTGACGGCTATCCGCTGCTGCCTTGGCAACTTTGCGGCCTACCGGCGTCGACCCGGTGAATGAAATCAATCGGGGGATCGGATGGCGTACCATCGCATCGCCCACGACCTCTCCCTTGCCTGGAAGCACGCTCACCAGACCTTCGGGGATGCCCGCTTCTTCGAGCAGCGCGGCGAAGATCGTCCCGCCTGTGACCGTGGAGTCTTCCGCAGGTTTGATGACCACACCATTACCGACCGCGAGCGCGGGCGCGAGCGTCCTGGCAGTTAGTTGCAGTGGGAAGTTCCACGGACTGATAAGCCCGATGACGCCCACCGGCTTTCGATAAGAGCGCGACTCTTTGCCGGGGATGTCTTCGGGGAGGATCTTTCCTTCGACCATGTAGGGGAGCTTCGCCGCCTCTTCAAAGACCGAGCCCACGAGCTTTAGCTCGAGCGCGGCCTTGAGGCGCGTGCCGCCGAGCTCCTTGATGATCCACTCCGTGATCTCATCACTACGTTCCTCGAGCAGCTCTCCCACGCGTCGCATCGTCTGCGAGCGCGCCGCTGGTGGCATGTTTGCCCATGCCTTCTGTGCTTCCTTCGAAGCTTTGTACGCCCTGGAGACGTCGGCCTCCGTGGCTCCCCCGACGGTCATCAGCACGTCGCCCGTGTAGGGGTTTCTATTCTGATAGGATTCGCCCTGGCCGCGCTCCCACTGGCCCGCGACCCACATACGATCGAGTCCTTCATACCTGTTCTTGCTATCCATTTGTGTATCATTCGTTCGAGTTCCATGTGATTCGAGACGCCTCCGCGATGGCGGCGCGTCTGACAACAAGAAACCTTTTCGTGTGCAAAGGGTTAGCAAGTGAGGTGAGTGTAAACAGACTGTTTACACTCACAGATCGAGGCAGAGGTGGGGCGAGCAAGAAAGGCGAGAGCGCGAGGTTTGCCTCACGGCAATCCTCGCGCTCTACTGCGTACATAGCGGAGACCGGATTCGAACCGGCATCGTTGCGGCTTATGAGACCGTCGCTGGAACCCTTCCAGCCCACTCCGCACCAAAACTCTCGTCGGACCTGATTTGTTTAATCGAAGTAACACGTCCCGTCGTGAGAGTCGGTAGGTATAAGGGGAGGGGATGCCGTTTTTATTTCACGCGGTGGAAGATTTCTTCATTTTGGCGCGACCCATGGTGCCGAGCGAAAGTGGGGGGCCGTGATTTTTCCCAACCTGGTGCGGTCCG
>Ga0208061_100330_pt1 | contig 14262 bp, 10 predicted proteins | sample DeeseametaMP0555_FD_184209 | JGI IMG/M metagenome (GOLD analysis project Ga0208061, IMG submission 184209) | Marine microbial communities from the Deep Atlantic Ocean - MP0555 (SPAdes) | ecosystem: Environmental > Aquatic > Marine > Oceanic | place: South Atlantic Ocean | collected 2011-01-23 | reverse complement strand
CATCTACACGGTCGCTCAAACCCTCGCCGATCAGAGCCGCGACCTCCTCTCCTTTCTCCGGGATTCTCTCGCCACACTCCACTCCCCGGCGCCCCCTCCAAAGCTCATCGCTTCTTGATTTCAGGCTGAACGCTTACCTTTCTAGCGCTGCCCATTCACCAGAGCACATGCACGCCGGACATGACTTCTCGACCTGAGCGGCAGGATATGAGATGGATACCTGCTGGCCATTCTTACCGGTCGATTTGTCCATTTCGATGTCGATGAACGCATGTCCCTCGAAGAACCGCGCGAAGAGATCCCCTCATCAGAGACGGCATGGCGAGCGCCATCCTCGCTCGCAGAGCTTGCTTCCCTGGTCCCTGGGCTGTGGATAGCGCCGCTGCTGCCAGCGGCGCTGATCGCGTCGCGAGCCAGCGCATCCTTGCCACAAACCCTGCTCCTCTGGATCTACCTCCTGTGGATGTACGGCGCGCTGTGCCTCGCCTGGTGGCTTATCACACGCCTCGTCTTTGTCTCACGAGCGGCGCTCTCGACGTTGGCGATCACCGCCGCGTCGGGGAGCATCTGGGCTGTCGCGAACTATGGGTTGGTCTGGCTCGCCAGTAAGACCTTCTCCAACAAGGAGCTCTCGGCGCTCCTCGTGACGGTCCTCTCGCTGGCTGTAGCGATCGCGCTGATCAAGATTCGCGATCGCTTCGACCTCTCGAAATCATCGGCCGCGCGCGCGATCGTCGGTGGCGCGATCACAGCGCTGGTGTGGACTGGCCTGATCTGGCACAACCGCGCTGGCTTCGGGCAGTTGGACCCATGGACGCTGGCGTTACCGCTCGTAGTCGGCGCGATCACCTTCGCCTCGAGAGCGTGGCTCGCGCCAAGGCTCACACAAAGCGCCGCCAAGAACCTCGCTCGCGTCGGCGTCGTGTCCTTGCTCGGGAGCATCCTCTGTTTCGGTGGTGTGGAGCTTTCGGGAAACAACGTCAGCGATGATGCGGCGCGCTTCGGGCCGATCACGCGCTACGTCGCGGCGACCACGCAGCGTTTCACGGACTTCGACGGCGACGGCCACTCCTCGTTCATGGGAGGCGCGGACTGCGCGCCTTTCGACGCGAGCATCTCGCCGGATGCTCGCGAAGTCCCAGGGGATGGCATCGACAACAACTGCGTCGGAGGCGATGCCAAATCACTTCAGGAGAGGCGCGCGCCCGAACCTCACCCCCTCCCCTCAGGGTGGCCCGAGAAAATGAACGTGGTGGTCATTTCGGTCGAGGCGCTCAGGCCCGATCATGTCCACGCGTTGGGATACAAGCGCGAGACCACACCGAACATCGACAAGCTCATCGAGGAGAGCGTGGTTTTCGAGCGGTTCTACGCGTCCTCCACATTCACCAGGCTCTCGCTTCCCTCACTCTGGACGAGCGCGCCTCCATCTCGAATCGCCTGGGAAGCACAGCAAAAGACCAAGATGCCTCATGTGGCGGCGAGCAACCCCTGGGTGCCCTCGCTCTTCGAGGACTCGGGGCGCACCACGCTCGCTGTTCAGACGAACTTCCCCGCGTTTACAAAGAAGGACAACATCGGCTTCGATCGCGGCTTCACACGGTATAACTCAAGCTTCCCGCTTCGATATCGCGGCGGCACGATGCGCGACTTCCCATCCATTCCGCAGACCGATCGCGTGGTCGAACTCCTCGAGGAGTTCTCCAAAAAACCGTTCATGCTCTGGGTTCACATGGTCGAGCCGCACTACATGTACGAGCAGTTTCCAGGAGCGCCCGTCTTCGGGAAGGATCGACAGTCGCTCTACGACGCAGAGATCTGGGGTGTCGATCGCCAGATCGGACGCATCGTCTCGTCGCTCGAGAAACAAGGGATGTGGGACAACACCATCATCTTTATCACCGGAGACCACGGCGAGGAGTTCGAGGAGCATGGAAAGCGCTACCACGGGTCAAACCTCTATGAACCGCAGATCCGAACGCTCGGGTTGTTGCGCGTTCCGGGGCTAAAACCACAGCGTATCGAAACCCCGGTCGGGTTCTCGGATATTGGCGCCACGATGCTTAATTTTTCAAATATTACAAAGGGTTACTCGAAGTTGTCGGGGCGAAACCTGACCGAAGCTTTGCTCGAGCAGCGCCCCATCGAGAGCGAAACCGTGATCACGGAGGTTTGGGATGTGGTCTCGAAGCGTGGGTATCAACTGGCCACCATCTCCTGGCCATACAAGCTGATCCTTTCCGGCAAGGGCGCGAGCAAACGCGAGCTCTACGACCTGTCCAAAGATCCTGGCGAGCAGAAGAACCTCTGGGACAATCCAGAGGTCAAGGCGATCCAGGAGACCATGCTCGAGGAGGCGACGAGCTACATGGACAGCTCGGATCGCACCTACCACGACGTTAAAAAGCCTGCGCCCTGAATGCCTTCGCCTGGACTCCTGCGCGCCAGTGTCCAGAGTCGAGGACTCCACTGGAACACGAAGGCGTCAGATCTATGCGAAACATCCTCCTTCTGCTCGTGTGCGGCCTCATCTTACCGCCGCTGCTCGCTTGCAACCGCAGCACAAAACAGGACAAACCAGAGCTCCGCGTCACGGAGGCAACTGCTCCCACTCCCTCGGTGTGTGCCTTGCCTGGGGAGCCCGAGGTGCTCGACAGCGAGCCCGAGACAGGATCGGTACTCCTGCGCTGGGAAGGGCTTGTACAGCAAGCCTGGAGCACGACGAGCAGCCCCGACTCCGACGCGTTCGCATCCTACAGGGCGAGGATCGAGGAAGCGGGCGCTGCGCTGCGGGTGCCCGTGGCAGATCCTCCCGAACCCGAGACTGATTTTATGCGTGAGGTTTGGCGACGAGAGGATCTCAACATCGCTGCGGCAAACTCAGGAGAGGCAGGAACACTACGAAAGGCGCACTGCTTCGAAAAGCTCTTCTACGCGTTCCAGGCCGAGCGCTATGACGCCATCACACAACCGACCGAGTTTGTCGTCGCTCAGGTCGTCAAGGAGACCGAGCAGGGCTTGATGACGCGCGTGTACTTTGGCTCGAGCAAGAACATGTTTCCATCCAAGAGGTTTTATCCCTTCGCAGCGGCCGCGAAGGATATCTCGGAAGGATGGCGCTTCGAGGTCTTCTTGCACAACCACCCTCCACAACGCCTCGGCGAGAAGCCCGCGCTGGGAGTTCCTGCACCGAGCACCAACGATGTCATGTTGGCGCGTTCGTTGGCAGAAGGTGAAGGGCTACGCCGCGTCCTGGTCACCAATGGTTTCTACACCATCGACATCCCCACAGAGCTGCTCGACCGCTATCAGATCCCTCCTGCGCGGGAGCAGTGATGCTCACAAATCACCGGCGCGCTCCTGAAGAAGGAGCTGCAACTTCTCGAGGAGTTCTGTGGTGTGCTTTCGGGTGATCACGAAGTTGCCGATCAACGCGAACGCGCCCATGAAGAAGGTGATCAGGGTGAAGAAAAATGCGCTCGGATCACCGCTATCGAGATATGGCATGAGCCCGATCAGGAAGCCCACCACGGGCACGGAGAGGATCGGGAGCAACGGGAAGAAGGCCATCTTGATGCGAAATTCGATGCCATCATCAGACACCTCCGGCGAGAGAACACACGCTGTGGCGCCTCTGCGCGAGCGCTTCACACCGACAGCGATCCCGCGCCGCAAAAGCAGCACGTCATGCCTGACATCATAGCGGTAGGCGAAGTTCTCCCCCTTCCCCTCGAAGCCAGCGAGCATGTCATGGCGAAGATTCGGAACGCGCATCCGCTCCATCGGTACGCTCCAATAACCCATGAGCTTGTAAATCGGCGCGTTCATGCGAAACCAGAGAAACATCTCTATCCATGAACCGAGCATGAAGAGGACGACCGTCGCGATGAAGATCAAGCCAAGATCAGGCATCTCTACCTTTCCTTCCTGGGGCGCTCTGGAGAACACTTCGTGAGGACGTTGCCTGCCTCGATGGTATCAGAATCAGGTCGGGCACGCTGTGGGAATGAACCCCTCCAGCGAGGTTGACATGCCATGGAGCCACGGCTCTTAATAAAGGCGCCCCGCCACTGTTTTATGCGAAGGAATGCCCATGTCGAATTATGGTGACCCGTACAATACGACACTGCGTGACTTTGTCTCGAACGCTCCGCGACTGCTCGACACGCTGGGACGTGAGATTCCCGGGAGCGAGCTCGAGGAGTTGTTGGTCTTCGCCATGGGGAGCGCGCCAGTCTCGGTCCCACCGTATGGTCTGGGGATCGGTTACGTGCGCATCAAGGAGGTGATGGGGCTGACGCGCGCAGAGCTCATCGCCAGGGGGCTCGAGTATGGTCAAAACTTCGGGCTCACCTCGGCCTATCGCGTGGCAAACTACGTCCTGGAGCACTGGAAGAGTGACCCGCAACGCTACACACACCACCTCTGGATGCTCTGGGCCGCTGGGATCATCGGCGGGGATATGATCGTGCTTGATCTGATGGAGTGTTTTAACGAGCACCGCTCGAGGATCAAAAACCAGAATGACCTGCTCAATATCATCCGCGGGTTGGGCACGAACATGACCTACACGCTCATGCTCGACCTGAAACATCGCAACTGGTTCGCCGGAAAGTCCGTCGATCGTTTTATCGACAAGAAGGCCAAACGCGAGGGCATCGAGCGAGAGGTCTGGCTCGATCAACATGTCCCCACCTGTGGTCTGGGAGCGCGAGGTCTCGGGGCGCGAAGTCTGGGAGACATCTCCTGCGGAGCACATCACTACAGGCTTGTCATTGGCGAATCACTCGTCCCACGTTTGCGTGATGAGGATGGCGCCTTAAGTGATGAAATCCCCGAGGATCTCGAGGGCGCGACGATCGCAGAGCGCAGAGACGCGAGGCTGCTCTGGAACCTCGCCAGGCAACAACTCGAGACCACCATCCCGATTCAGGTCGCGCGGCTCGAGAAGGCGATGCTCGAGGAAAGGATATGGAGCGTCGCCTCGTGGAAAACACTCTTCACCGAACATCCTCTGCTCAGAGTGCTCTCCGAACACGCGCTCTGGGGCGTCTTTGACCTCGAGCAAGAGCGCTTGCTCGAGAGCTTCCGCGTCGCCCAGGATATGTCGCTCGCAAACCTCGAAGATGAAACCTACGAGCTCCCCGAGGGGGATCACATCGGCATCCGCGTCGTCCACCCGGCTCACTTCACGAAGCAGGAAAAGAGCGCCTGGGTAGAGATCTTTGTCGACTACGAGATGATCGAGCTCTTCCCACAGGTGAGCCGCTCGACATGGCCCATCAGCTCACTTCCAGCGCGCGCGAGCGAGATCGAACTCCTGGACTACGATGAGAAAGAGCAATCGTTTGTCTGGTCCATCATGCACGGCAGGGGTTGGAAACACCGCTCGAAGGGGCGACGCATGACGTTCTTCAAGAGCTTCGGAGATCTCAAGGCATCGCTCGTCGCGACCTCGCCACTCAAGGGGGAGCACCGCTGGGTGTTCAAGGGGCTCGACTTCCATATCAAGGGGGAGCGCAAGGCGATCGATGCTCTCGAGCAGCTCCCTGTCGTCGGTCTCTCCGAGCTGCTCGTGGATCTGGATATGCTGCTCGCGCAGTGAGCGCGAGCAGCATCCGCCTCAGGCTGACCGCCTTCGCCGCAAACGAGCGAAGATGCCCACGCCGAGCAACAGCAGGAGCTCGCCGGGCAAGCCCCGGCGAGGAGAGGTCGCGCAGCCGCAACCCTCGTCCTCGCCGTTGGAGCCGCCATCTGGCGTCCCCATGTCCTCGCCAGACATGCCCATATCCGAGCCAGAGGCCATATCCGCGCTCGACATCCCCATGTCCTGCGCTGGCGGCGTCATATCTTGCTCCATCGAGCCCATATCCTCGGGCGAGGTGTTCATGTCCTCCTCGCTCATGCCCATGTCTTCGGGCATCCCCATATCCTCACCGGACATGCCCATATCCTCGTTCATCGAGCCCATATCCTCGGACATGATCGGCGCGAGGATGTCGATCGTGGCGCTGACCTCTGGCGCGACCCGATCGCCGCGTTCATAGAGGACGCTCGTCGATGTGGTCGCCGCTCCCAGAGGTGCGTTTTCGGGGATTGTGATCGTGTACTCGAACGTGCACATCGACAGCGGGGGCAAGGACCCGTTCGTGAGCTGGACGACGGAGGTTCCAGCGAGCAACGCGCCGGAGCCACACATAACCTCGAGCGGGAGCGCAGAGGCGGTGGTGCCTGCGACCATCATCTCGAGATCCTGGACAAAATTGAGCGCCTCGAGGTTCTCGACAGAGCTCAGGTTGGCGAGCGTGAACGCGAGGATCGCGTCCTCGCCAGCATTCACCTCGACGGCGTCGAAGCTTGCTTGCCAATCGACGAGGTCGAACTCGAGGCTCGCGCTCGTCGCCTGTTGCTCGATGGCGACGCCCTGCATCGTCGCGTCCACGCGCGATGTCGAGAGCACCATCGGTTCGGTGGTTGCGGTGTCAGGGATGACCATCGAAATGTCGATCGTGCAACTCTGGCCCGGATCGAGCTGACCGGAAGTCAAGGTCAGGGTATCCGTCCCCGAGAGCGAGGAACCTGCCCCGCAGACATCCTGTGCTGGCAGTCCCGAGACCATCAAACCATCGAGACCTCGGGTCAGATCACTGGTCCAGGTGATGTCGGTGAGCGCGTACGCGGGGTGGTTATTCGTGAGCGTGAGTTGCCATTTCACCGTGTCGCCCGGTTTGGCGCGCGCGACATCGAACATGCTGATGAACTCGAGCGGCGCGGCGACGACCAGCGTGTCTCGAGCTTGCCCGTGTGTTTGCCCCGAGTTCAATGGTCCAGACAGGCTCGGGTATTCGCCCTCAGGAGCCGTGCTTGGCACGAGCAGCGTGACAGTGAACGTGCACGACCCTCCAGCCGGGACGCTCCCACCGGTAAAGGTCAAGAGCCCTGCTCCAGAGATCTCGGAGCCCACGCCACAGACATCCTGAGCGGGCAACCCCACAGCGATCAATCCTGGCAAGGTCTCGTTCAAATCGTGCACGAAGGAGAGCCCCGTGGCCTCCATCGAGTTGTAGTTCTCGATCGTGTAGGTGAGCTGGACGTCATCGCCGAACGTGGCCGTAGAGAGGAACTCCATATCGAACCCGAGCGTCTCCACGCGCAGGGTGTTTAAAGTGCCCGGTGATGTGACTGGAACGCCCGCCAGGGTGGCCGACACCTCACTGGTTTGAGAGACGTAATCACCGACGGCGGCGTTCGCTGGGACCTGGAAGAGCACCTGGAAGTTACAGGATGAGAGCGGGTTGATCGTCCCCCCCGTGAACGAGAGCGAGGTCGTCCCCGAGAGCTGAGAGCCGACCCCGCAAGGGTCCTGGATCGGAAGTCCGATAGCGGTCAGCCCTGGAAGGACCGCGTTCAGATCGTGCACGAAGGAAACCGAGGTCGCTGGCGCTGGCGCGTTCTCGCCATAGAAGAGGACGTAATCCACCGCGATCGTGTTTCCTGGGGCGACGCCTGTGTCGACGAAGGTATGTTTCAAGCTCGGCGCGGCGTACAGACGCACCTCGCTGGAGGTCTCGAAACCCGTCACGCTGGACCCATCGATGGTCGCCGTCGGTGGCATAATCACATGCTCGTAAACCCCGATAGGAGCATCGACAGGGATCGTGAAGTCGATCGAAAACGTGCACGAAGCGCCCGGAGCGAGCGAACCGCCGATCATCGAGAGCGTGCGATCTCCGGTCAGCGGGAAGTTCTGCAAGAGCTGCATGTTGGAGCCGCTTCCACAAAAACCGCTGGGAGGCAGCATGCTGATCTGAGCACCTGGGATGAAGTTCGAGACCGTGCTCAGGAAGGCGATATCCGACGCGGTCGAGGTCGGGCTCGGGTTGGTGATGGTGTAGGTCGCGCTCACCGTATCCAAAACACCCACAGGGTCAGGGGCAAGCGAGACCTCGATGAGAGGAATCGAGGCGACTTGCATGGGGAGCTGCACGTCGGCGTTGGCGACCGTGCGGCCGTTGACGTCTGCCGAAATATCAGCGCTCGTCAACGTGTAGATTCCTGGCGTCGTCGATGTGGGAACATCCACATCGACCGAGAACGAGCAGGAGCCATTGGAAGCGCCCAACTCACCCCCGAGCAGCTCGAACCCATCCGCGGTGGCTTGCACCACCGAGTTCGGCCCACAGGCGCCCATCAATGGCAAACCTGACGCCGAAAATGGCACGCCGAGTGTTTCGGTGAACCCCACATTGCTCGCGCCATCGGCGCGATCGAGGTTTCGCAGGGTGTACTCGAGCGCGATGGTGCTCCCCGGGTATGCTTTCGAAGGACGCAGTGATTTCTCGAGGATGAGCTGCGTGGGCGTGATCTCGACGCGCGCTGCCGCGAATCCAGAGGTGCCCGCGTTGGAGCCGAGCTCGCCGGAGACCAACTCCGCAGAACCTCTGACCTCGATATCGAGGGAGATGTTACAAACCGTGCCCGCTGCGATCGTCCCGGCAAAATTCTGATAACTGACCGTGTCCGAACCAGGATCGGCGGTCACGGTTCCAGGGCATGTGTTCGAGAGGTTCGGGTTGGGCGCGACGGACACCGAGTATGGCAGCTGTTCGCTGAAATTTGCCGAGAAGGCGGGGTTCGTCGCGAGCGACATGTCGATGGTGTAGGTCATCGTCGCGATGCCGCCAAACGGCACCTGGGACGGAGAGATGTTCTTGGAGAACCCTGGGCGCGCGCCGAGCACATCCAAATCACTCGAGGCCTGACCGAAGTTCCCCTGATCTGATGTCAGGTCTCCGGTCTGGTTCATCGCGAGCCCAGCAACACTCGAGGTGACGTTGACCCCGATCGTGCATGTTTGGCCCGAGCCGAGACGATCGAGCGCGAAGGAGATGGTGTTCCCTCCCGCTGGCGCCGAGAGCACGCCGAGGCATTCCGAATGCGCATCCGGGGCATCAGCGATCGCGAGACCAGCGGGGAGCGTGTTGGTGAACGAGAGATTCTGGTTCGGAGAACTCGTCGAGATCGTGTACGTCAGCCGCGACGAGCTCCCCACCCCTATCTCATCCGGGGAAAAGGATGATGAGAAGGTCGCCTGCGCGCTCGCTGTGCTCGGCATGACGAGCAAGATCAAGAACGCGCTGAGCGATGATAGGGAGAGACGCGATAAGCTCGAAGTGATGCCCATGCTCGGGACCTCGCAAGATATTTTTGGCGTGATACACGCGAAACGTTTGGGAAAACGTGCCCATTTTCGAGCTGTCGATGGGTCGAGAGCGCCGTTTGGCAAAACCCAGGCAGGAAAACAGGTCCAAACAGAAGGCTTGCTTCAAAGTCCGAGAAGAATTGTGGCGGAAACCTCCTGTTGTAAGGTTACGCCTATTTCTCCACCAGCGCAAAGTCGCCCGTGATCGTACCTGGATCAAAGCGTTTGAAGGGCTCCGCGCATCTGCCCGGGGACATCCGTGATCAAGGCATCCACACCCAACGCTCCGAGACGCCGCCCATCCTCGGGCGCGTTGATCGTCCAGACGTAGACCTTCACGCCAGACTCGCTGGCGCGCGAGACGGTCTCGGCGCTCGTATGTCGGAAGTTCGGGTGCAGGCTGTAAGCCTGCACCCGCTCGAGTAATGGCCAGACTGCTTCATCAGGTTTGCTCACGAGCAACCCCCGGCGAATATCCGGCATCTCCCTCATCGCCTGCTCGAGCTCGGCGAGCTCGAACGAACTCAGCAACAGCTCCGAGCGATCGATGCGCTCGTGCTGCTCCAGGAACCTCGCCAACCCGTAAGCTGTCCCTGGCCCCTTGAGCTCGATGTTAAGCTCGCACCTCCCCCGCGTGACCTCGAGGACTTCTTCGAGCAACGGGATCTGCTCGCCGCGACCTGCATCCAACGCGCGCAGCTCCTCGAGCGGGGTCGACTCGATCGATCCCTGCGCCCCGGTCGTGCGCTCCAGCGTGGGATCGTGAAAGACAAGCAAGCTGCCGCTTTGATGGCACCAGATGTCGATTTCGATCCCGTCAGCGCCCTGCTCCAGCGCAGCCTCGATGCCCGCGATGGTGTTTTCTGGCCACTCGGCCATCGCTCCACGATGGCCGACGATTTTGACTCCTCTCGATGACATCATCCCTTGCTCCTTGCTCTTCAAGCTCGCACACCCTGCACACTCGACCCGTCTGTCACACTGCTCGATAGATGCGCGCGCTGGCAACCCGCAGCACACCGCGAATACACGGGTCGTGTATTCGGGGGCATCTATTTACCCACTCATCTTGATCGCAAACCATACAGACGCTAGTGTTGATTTAGTTAAGGGCATATTTTTGCCCTTATTGCTTCCAAAGGAGTGTGTGATGAGTACACGGTGGCAGATGATGGTGTTGATGATGACGCTAACGGCATGCGGCGACGAAACTCCTCTCGACGACCATACGCCCGATGCGCCGCTGGAAACTCGAGATGTATGGTGCGAGCACAATGAATGTGAACCCTCCATCGCAACAACGTTCGAAGAACGCATGGTTCAAGCTCCCGAGCGAAGCCCCATCGAACGCTCCGAGGTGTCTGACGTTATCCTGGTGCCTGAAGATCCCACGACCCCAGCGAAACCTCTCGAGCCCTCGTCGCCAAACTTCCCGGAGGCACGACCCGCATACATCCAACAACCCGATATGATCGGGGAGCCTGCGCTGATCGCCGTCCACAGCGAATACAACTGCGCGGTCCTCGATGGCTCGGTGACCTGTTGGGGAGACAATCGGCACGGACAATCACTGCCCCCTGTAAATACCCGCGCAGACCACCTCTCGCTGGCCAGTGATTACGCCTGCGCGGCATCGCGAACCGGTGGAATCGTATGTTGGGGCGATGGCGCGTGGCGCGTGAGCACGATCGTCGAGGATCACACGATCTACACGCGACACACCGTCTCGGCCTTCGACGCATCAGATCGCGGCGTCCTCTGCTACAACGCCGGCTACGGCCCGACTGGCCAGATCATATGCGGCGACAGCGAGAAGCAATGGACCGTTGGAACCAACGATGGCTTTGACGTGAGCATCGGCCACCTCCCCGCACCCCATGACTTGCCCATTATCTGCCACATCGAAGTGGACAGCGCCGGGACTCCCGAAGCCCCTGGCTACAGCTATCACTGCACCGTCGATGGCGAGACCTGGGAGATTCCTGCGCCGAACCCTGATGCGCCAACGATGGTGACCCCCCAGATCGAGGTCGGAGCCGTGGGCGAAAGCGTGACGATCATGGACCAGACCGGCAACGCCCATTGGTTCAAGCTCTCGATGGATTCATCCCGAAGCGTACCAGACCTCACATACTCGCTGATCACGATCGACACCGACGGGATCTATGAAGCCGACCTTTCCTACAAACAACTCGTCACGCCCCACTGCGGTTGGACCGGTACCGTGGTGCTTTGCAGAGATCATGCGGACAAACTCCAGTATGCATTCCGCGCCTATGGCCCGCTGATCGGAGCCCACCTGGATGGCGACGGAATCACTCGTTGCTACACCGAGAATGGGTACGATCAAAATGGTCACCCCGTGCCCACCTGGATCTCGTGCGCGCACACGTACTGGCGTTATCCCTGGTGAAGTCGAGAACATCGCTCGAGGTGTCTTCTGTACTTTTGTGTCCAGGACTGATGCACATAAGGGCATTTTTTTGCCCATTAGTATTGATCTCGTTCGTGAAACCCTCTACTAATAAGATCCAATGGGGCAAAATAGTGCCCTTAATTCACATTTCATGGAGTTTGCGATGAAGATGAACGGGAAGAAGGGAACCTGGGGAGTCGCTCTGGCGGCGCTGATGCTCGTCGCATGCGTCGAGCAACAGCCGGTTGGACCACAGGACTCACCCGAAGAGGTGGTCCTCCTCGATGATTGGTGCGAAGGCGGCACGTGCGAGCCTGCGCCACAAGAAGAGGAAGAGACACCTGCGCCGGTGGTCGACGAAGAGCCCGAGCCAGAAGAGCCCGTCGTCATTGTCGAACCGACCGAGCCTGAAACTCCGACCGAGCCGACCCCAGAAGAGCCCACTCCCGAGGAACGCCCTGATTACATCGATCCTCCCACGGTGGGAGAAGAGATCTCACTTATCGAAACGCATGGCGACTACACATGCGCCGTGATCGACGACGCGGTCACCTGTTGGGGGAACAACACCTCGGGTCAGGCGCAACCGCCCGCCGAGACCCCGGCGGAGCAGCTCGCGCTCGGATTTGACTTCGCCTGCGCGGCCTCACGTAGATACGGCATCGTGTGTTGGGGCGATGGCGCGTGGCGCGTGAGCACGATCGTCGAGGATCACACGATTTTTACGCGACATACTGTCTCGGCCTTCGACGCATCAGATCGCGGCGTCCTCTGCTACAACGCCGACTATGGTCGCGGTGGTCTGATCACATGCGGCGACGACAACGCGCAGTGGACCGTGGGCACGCACGACAGCTTTGGCGTGAGCGTCGACCACCTTAACTCCAGGACGGCGCTCCCGATCGTCTGCCACATCGAGGAAGCGTGGAACTCGTCCTATACAGCACACGAATACAGCTACTACTGCACGATCGAGGGGGAGACCTGGGAAATCCCCGCGCCAAATCGCGGCGCCGAGATCGAGGTGGTGCCTCAAATCAAGGTCGATGGTGATGGCAAGATCACGATCATCGACCAGACGGGCAAGGTGCACTGGTACGCGTTTGACTGGCACTGGACCCGAAGCATCTCGGGGATCCAACTCGATATTCGACCGATCGATGTCACCTGGGAGTACAACTTCGACGACAGGCTCTACAAGAAGCTGCTCACTCCAGACTGCGCCTGGGATGGCTACGTCACGATGTGTCGCAGCCGGTATGATGAGTCAAAGCAAGTGTACCGCCTCTCGACGCCCATCATGGCAGCGCACAGGATCAGCACCGAAACCCTCCACGTCTGCCACCCCAGAAAATACTGGGATGGCGTCGAGGCCTCGCCGGTGGTCACGTGCGAGAACATCGGCCTCGAGGACCTCTATCACCCCTGAGTGCCGCATAAAACCTGGCATATTCGAAGACAGCGCCGGTTTACCTCTCGAGAGGTAAACCGGCGCTGTTCGTCGGTGCACAGAATCAGTATCCTGTCTCGCAAGGAAAGACCCCCTATTTTGTACTACCGACGAGGTTTTCACGTGACCCCACGCTACGCGATGTATGCTCTCTGCCTGCTCACTTCTCTGGCTATCCTTGGCTGCAAGACGCCCAAAACAGATGACGGGGACAAGACACCCCCGACCGAGACGAGCGCGACGACGCCCACAGAAGAGGCCCCCGAGAGCCAACCCGCAGCCAAGACCGAGCTCCCTCCCTGCGAGCCAGACAACGAGGGGTGCCGCTCCGAACGCGTTGGCCAGGAATCACTCGGCTGGATCACCGCCGATGTCTCGGTAGAAACGATCAAGGAAAAGCTCGGCGAGCCCTCGAAGAAAGAGGAGCGCATCTTGATGGAGGCCACAGGCGATCACGTCGAGACGTGGACATGGAAGGATGCTGGCGTCCAACTCGAAATGACCGCCCCAGATATGACCGCGCCGGTCAACGATCACATCGCCGTGACCGTGTTCCCGCCGTTTGAAGGCAAGACCTCGCGCGGAGTTGGCATCGGCAGCACAGAGGAAGAGGTCCGCGCTGCCTACAAGAACCTCATCGACCCGGGGAGCCGCCCCGGCGAGATGATCATCGCTGGTAGTGTCTATGGCGGCGTCTTCTTTACGATCGAGGACGGCAAGGTCACGACGATCTTCATCGGCGCCGGAGCGGAGTGACGATGGCCGACGAGCAAACCTACGCCTGGGTTCACAGACCTGAACATGGCGGCCTCGAGCAGCTCGTGTTGAGGTTACTCGAGGACGGGACCTTCTTCTTCCTCCAGGCAGCCTACCATAACGACTGGGGCGCGAAGGGAGAGCAGAGCACGCGCTATTCGGGAACGTTCGAGGCGAATGATTCCCAGATCGTGTGTCACGCCACACACATCAAGCGCGTCCACCGAGAGGAGGATCGTGATTGGAACACCAAAGAGAAGAAGATCAAACACGAGGACTGCGATCAGACGTTGATCTTCGCCATCAACAGGGATGGCTCCTTGCGGTGCCCTGAAGACACCTTTGAAGGCAGGGAGCTTCGCCAGGAGGTCGAACCTCACAAGGGCGTCTTTTAGACGCTGCGCTCTGAACCATTGCTCGCGCAAGAAACGCGTCGGG
>Ga0208061_100328_pt1 | contig 14335 bp, 10 predicted proteins | sample DeeseametaMP0555_FD_184209 | JGI IMG/M metagenome (GOLD analysis project Ga0208061, IMG submission 184209) | Marine microbial communities from the Deep Atlantic Ocean - MP0555 (SPAdes) | ecosystem: Environmental > Aquatic > Marine > Oceanic | place: South Atlantic Ocean | collected 2011-01-23 | reverse complement strand
GCTTTGGCGATCTCGACGAGGACCGCGCGCAAACCATCCTCACGCTCTTTCTGAAAGTGCGCGACTACATCGCGCGCCTCGAGGATGATCCCACGGCACCCTCCCCTCTCGAGCAAGTCGACGCCTATCCTCCACAGGATAACGAGGCTCACGCTGGCGAGACGACCTTCTCCTCCATGGCCGTCGAGGGCGATGAGGACAGCGAACAGGATCGAGAAGAGCCGCCCGCCAAGAAGGCGCCGAGCGGCGGCGGCTTCGAGATGATCGGCAAGAACGCACCTGCGCAAAGCTCATCGGAGCACTCGTCAGGCAGCTCCTCAGACAGTGAGCGCGCTCGTGACAAGGGCGAAGAGATCGCTGGCGACGAGGACTTTTTGGCCGTGGTCGCCAGCGATGTCTTTGTCTCGCGCGGCGCGGTCCACATGGCGCTCGCGCTCTCGAACTTCCCCGGAGGATCGCGCTACGATGCCATCCTGAACGCGCTGCGAAAGATCTTTCGCACGAGCTTCGACGCGCGCGTCGAGCCGACTGAATCGGTCGAGCACAACCTGAACGTCAGCGACCAGCGCACCCTCTGCTTCATCCTCCAACCCGCGCTCACGACCGCCAAGGACGAGGACGTGCGCAGGTTGCGGGATGACATCAGCGACTACTGCGCGAGGTTGCGAAAATTTGGCGAACTGCGCCTCTCGCTCGAGGAGTTCCTCGGGATTCGTGGCGCGACAAATACGCCCGAACGACGCGAAGAGAGACGGGAACCTCGCCGAGAGGAACCTCGCCGCGAGCGCGACGAGGAGCCCGCATCGGGTGGCTTCGTTCTCGGGTTTGGCTCGGATGATGCCCCCGAAAAAGAGCGGCGCGAGGAGCGGCGCGAAGCACCTCGCCGCGAGCGCGGCGCGCGCGACGAGGAAGAACCACAGGGCCTCACCCTCTCGTTCGATGACGCGGGCAGCGCGGGCGGCAAGGACGTGCTGCAAGCGGGGAACTTCGAGGACGCGCGCCTCAAAAGAGAGGACGCGACCACGGCGTTGGTCGATGTGGTCTTGCGTCACCCCGGCTACTCGGACAAGAATATCTGCCAAGTCCTCACCATCCTGCTCTCGATCGACTACAGCAAGGCGCTTCACACGATCCAACAAGCGCCCTGTGTGATCGCCTGGGGCATCGGGATGGAGCGCGCGTTGACCTTCAGGAACGTGATCGAGGGCGCAGGCGGAAAGGTGTTGCTCGTCGAGCCGGGCACCTTCGGAAACGCATGATCAGATGCGCGCGCTGTAGCGCGCTCGGGAGCCAGGACAGATGACCATTTGCAATTACTGCGGCCTCGAGAACGAGGGGGAATCTCGCGAGTGTGGCCGCTGCGGCGCGCTGCTGCCAAAGAACGGCCAGCCCAAGGTCGACATCGACAAGGACGAGGCCGAATGCCCCTCTTGCAGCGCCATCAACACCACGAGCGCGGAGTACTGCACGGCGTGCGGGACCCCGATGGCCGTGATCACGCGCGTGCTCGAGCTGGTCAATCACAACGAGCGCGGCGCGCTCGAGACATGGCGCGTCTTTGGCATCGAAACGCAAATGGTCGCGCGCGCCAGAGAGATGGAGCAGCTCCATCGCCTCCACGAAGAAACCAGCGAAAATCACCACGCGCGTTGGCTCGCCATCGAGGCCCGCACAGGCCTTGGCAAGAGCCGCCTGATCGCCGAGTTTAGCCGGGATCTCGACCGCAACTTCTCCGAGGCCGTGCTCGTCCCCGTGGAATGTCGCGAGGTCACCGGCGGCCCATTCAACATGTTCTCGCGCTGGTTCAAGAAGCGCTTCTACATCTCGGAGCAGGACCCCGTCGCCGTCGCCAGGCGCAAGCTCGTGGAAGCCGTCGAGGCGCTGCTCGGGAAAGAGCGCGCCGATGAGGTCGGCCAGATCTCGAGCATGATCGGACACATGATGGGATTCCCCATGGGGGAAGACATCGGCGAGGACGAGGAAGGCGCCGAAGACAAGCCGAAGGAGTCCGTGGGGCTCTTTGATCGGCGCCGCTTCGACGCGGTGGCCGAGCTGCTTCGCGCCGACGCCGAACGCAACCCGTTGATCATGGCGCTCGAGGATCTCCAGTACGCCACCGACCAGTCGCTCCGGCTGCTCTCTTTCTTACAGCGCAACCTCCAGGACTCGCCGATCCTCTTCGTGCTGACCTGGAACCCCGACGAGCTCTACGCGGACAAGTTCCTCGGCGAGATCCCGTTCCATGAATCGCTCGAGCTCGAGCCGCTGACCGATGAAGAGGTCGACGCGTTCGTGACGCAGACGCTGCACAAGCTCGAGGATCTGCCCCAGCTGATGATCGACAAGATCGTCGAGAGCGCGCACGGCAACCCGCTCGCCGTCGAAGAGATGATGCGCCTGTTGATCAGCGAGGGCACCATCGACACGCGCCAGGAGCCATGGAGCGTGGACCACGCGCGCATCAAGAAGCTCAAGCTCCCACAAACCGTGGACGCGGCGGTCAAGGCGCGCATCGAAGCGTTGAGCGAGCCGGAGCGCGAGCTCCTGAGGATGGCATCCTGCGTGGGTGATGTCTTCTGGGCTGACCTGGCCGTCTGTATCTGGCGTCTGTCAGCGGACATGAACGGGACCGCGAGCCCGCACGGCTGGCGCAAAGAGGTCACGGTCTCGCGCGTGATGGCGCTGCTCGAATCACTCGAGCGCAAGGACATCATCCGCCGAAGAGAGGACTCGCTGTTGCCGGGACAGGAGGAGTTCTTCTTCAAGCACCGCCTCGAGCGCCGCACCATTTACAACGCGCTCGTCTCGCACAGAAAGCAGCGCTACCACCGGCTGGTGGCGCAATGGGTCGAGAACAAGATCCCGGGAGGCAAACGCGGACCACTCACCGAGTACATCGCCCAGCACTACGACCACGCGCGCAGCCTCGAGCACGCCGCCAGACGCTACATCGAGGCAGCCGAGTGGGCGAGGAAGCGCTACTCGAACCGCAAGGCGATCGAGCTCTACACGCGGGGGCTCGCCTACCTGAGCGACGCTGACGTGGAGCTCAAGGTGCGCGCCTTTCACGACCTCGGCAGCGTTCATGATCACCTCGGCGAGTTCGACCAATCACTGGCGTATTATCGCGAGCTGCATCGCTACGCGTGGCTCATCGACGATCGCAGCAAGGGGGGCGTCGCGCTCAACAAGATCGGGCGCGCGTATCGAAGCCTCGGCGAATTCGACGAGGCGCTCGAGTGCCTCGATGAAGCGCTCGAGCACTTCCACCACGCAGATGATCTGGTGGGCATCGCCTCGACGCTCGATGATATTGGCAAGATCCACTGGATTCGCGGCCGCTACGATGACGCCTTGCGCTACTACACGTCTGCCCTCTCGCTAAGGCGCGAGGTTGGCGACAAGCGCTCGATCGCGCTCTCGCTCAACCACATCGGCTCGTTGCACCTGCAACGCGGCGAGCTGCGCGATGCGATGATTTACTTTCGCGAGGCGCTCGAGCTTCGCCGCGAGGTCGACGATCGCCAGGGGCTCGCCGAGTCCTTTAACAACCTGGGCATCCTGTGCATGGAGCGCGCAGACTACCCGCAGGCGCGCACGCTGCTCGAGGAAGCGCTCGAGATCGTGCGCGAGATCGGCTACCGCGCGCTCGAGGGGATCATCCTGAACAACCTCGGCGAGACGTTGAGCAAGATGAGCGAGCAGGATGGCGCCTCTGCGATGCTCGAAGAGGCGCTCGAGGTCGCCGAGGAATCTGGCGAGAAGCGCCTCATCTTCGACATCCTGCGGAACATGGGCCAGGTCGCGCTCGAGCAAGGAAACCGACGAGACGCCCTCGAACATATGGACGAAGCGCTCGAGGTCGCGCGCGAGATCGACTCGCCGGTGCTCGTCGGCATCGGCATGCAGAATATGGCTGACATTCACGCTCGCCATATCTTCGACATGTCGCTTCGAGAAGAATCCGTGGAGCAAGCCGAGCACCACTACCGTGAAGCGATCGAGGTCTTCACCGAGGTCGGGAACGAGTCCCAGCTGGGGCGATGTCTCTCGAGCTACGGGCACTTTTTGGCGGAGCGCGGGGAGCTGGTCAAAGGAAAGCAGACGCTCGAGCAAGCGCAGGAGATCTTCAAACGACTCGAGATGCAGAAGCTCTGGGATGCCACCGAAAAGTTATTGGGAGAATTGTGATGGAGCGCCGCTCGTGTACGCCGTTGATTTTGACATTGGCCGCCTCGCTCGCCTGGACTGCCTGCAAACCAAAGCCAGAAGAAGAGGTGGTCGGCACGCCCCCTCCCGAGGATCGCATCGCGCCGACAGAGACCGCCGAGCGCTACCCGCTCCAACAGATCGATCCCGCGAAGAACCAGGCGTGGTTCAAGAAGTGCTACAAGGCGACCTCGCTCGAGACCTTCCGGGTAACCCCGGAGGCCCCGTCGCGTGACATCCTGCTCTCGGCGACGTTCAGACCGAGCACGCAGCGACTCTCACTCGAGGCCATCTCGGCGACCGATGTCGACGTCCCCGCGATGGAAAGGTGCCTGCTCGATGCTCTTGGCGAAGATGGCGCGCACCTCCCGCTCGACAAGACCTGGACGACGGGTCACGTGTTGACGGTCACCGCCAAGGAGGATGGCGCGGAGAACATCAGCGTCGCGCACTACAAGCGCGCGGTGGGTCCGGTCTCGGACGACGAGCGCCAGACGCAGCTCGTGCGCATCTTCCCCGATATCCAGCGCTGCTACGCTCGCGCGCTCAAAGTCACCCCCGAGGCCGAGGGCTCCTTCCTCGCGCGCTATAACGTGGACAAGAACGGCTATCCAGAGAACCTGGTGATCACCTCCACGATCAACGACCCCAACATGAAAACCTGCCTCAACAGCATCTTCTCCAGGATGCGTTTTTCACCGGCGCAAGCTCCGGTCACGGTAAAGGAGCTCATCGTCCTGACGCCAAACTGAGCGCGCGCCGCCTGACGGTGAGCGCCATCAGGTGCCCAAAAAGTTGCTTCCTCGGTCAAGGGTGAGACACTGCACGTGTCCGTGGACGTAGGCGATTGTCCTACATCCACTGTTGCGAGAGCCCAGACAACGACCAGGGAGAGGCAAGAGATGAGCTGGCGCGCGAAGTTCACCCACCGCATCCGACGCGTTCTCGAGACATACCCAGACCCAACCCCGAGGCGCGAGCGCGCGCTCAGGTTGGCCTACCCACTCGCCACGCCATGGCGAGGCGGACCGAGCTATCCTTATAAGATCTGGCGCGATGAGATCGCGAGACAGCTCGGTGAAAAACCCTCCCTTCGACCACTCAGACGCAACACAAGGTGCGCGCACACGCTCGAGTTATTCGATCGCTCGAGGTGCCCTCTCACGCTCGACCTCTTCGAGTAGAGACAGCCGCCCCCTTAAAAACAAACCACTTAAAACCAAAAACAATCAGCGCTACAGATGATCAGCTTAGCTGATCATCTGTAGCGCTGATTGTTTTTGGTTTTGTGGTTGCCAACCTCCCCTCTTCCGTGGTGCTCTCCACGGGTGAGGGATGTGAGCCGACCTGGCCAAAGAAACCGACGCGACCAGAGAGGAAAACAGTGGGGAAAGACGACGCCAGCGATGGCTCGGCGGTGAACGGATTGGTGCTCCCTGACGCACTTCAGAACACGCTGGTGCACTTGCTGACGGACGCCGCCGCAAGGATCGAAAAGGAGACCGCCAGGGATCTCGACATGCTCGGGCTCTCGCCAAGACAGCTCAGGGTGCTGGTCACGATCGTCAAGCAAGGCCCCGCGTCTCAACGCCCGCTCGGTGAGTTATTGGGGATCGACCGCACGACGATGGTCGGCATCATCGATGCGTTGGAGAAGCTCGAGCTCGTCGAGCGAAGGCGCGACCCAGACGATCGTCGCGCATGGCTCGTGACGCCTACTGAACGGGGAGAGTCCACGGCGGACTGGGCGATCAAGATGGTACAGTCGGCTGAAGCTCGGGCGCTGGAAGCGCTCACCGAGCACCAACGCGAGACGCTGCGCAAACTCCTCCTCAAGCTATCCCGCTGATCCTCCGCGGTGGATTGGATAAATGCACCTCGACAACATCCAGCGCGGCGTCGTTTACCAAGGAAAAACAGGCGAATTTGGCCCTGAGTTAGAAAGGCGCACCACTAAAAGAAAACATAAGCCTTGCGTTCAAGTCCCCTTCTTGATTAAGAAAGTGCCCATCTGAGGAGAACCTCCTCTATTCCCACCTTCATGATTTTGGGGTTTAGCCTTGAACACCTCATCCAACGATGCGGAGAATGCGCGCTCGACGCAGTCTCTCCCCATCCGCTTGTGGCATTGGTCCCAGGAAATCCAGAGCGACGATCTCAACATCGTTCGGCGAGGCCAGCAATTTAACAAACTGTCCATCGGACTCCTGGTCCAGGTCACGTTGATCTTCATCCTCCAACTGATCATTCCCTCTGAAGGGACCGGGATCGAGCTCTACCTGATGTTGATCGGGCTGGGGTTGGTCTACATAGTCTCGGTCATACTCACCCGCGCAGGCAAGGTCAGCTTCGCCGGTGTCATGTGCAGCGTCGCGGTGCTGGCCTTACTGGGTGGCTCTGTCCTGACTGACAATGTGCCACGGCGCGCCGAGTGGTTTTACATCCTGAGCATCTTCCTCGGCGGCGTGGCCGTGCGCCCCGCCCTCGTGTTGCTCCTGTACCTGTTCGCGTCAGCGACCATGATCGCTGGTCCGCTCCTGTACGAAATGCCTCTCGACGAGGACTTTCGCGCCAAGATGATCCTTTTGTTCGTGCTCACGCTGGTGGTCTACTTGCAAGGCAAGTGGACAGATAGCTCGTTCGAGAAGGCAGAAGATGCCCGCAAACAAGCAGCCGAAGCAGAGGCGCAAGTGCGCATCGCGCTCGAGCAGGCGAAGCAACTCAAGCAGGAAGCGATCGATGCGCGCGACACCGCCATCAAGGCAAAGCAAGAGGCGCTGATCGCCAAAGAAGAGGCCGAACAGGCCAACGCGACGAAGAGTCAGTTCCTGGCGACGATGAGCCACGAGCTTCGAACGCCGCTCAACGCCATCATCGGCTACGCTGACATCATCTGCGAGGATCTCGAATACGAGGAGTTGGAGAACCTCGACCGCGAGACGATCCTCAACGACGCGGGTCGGATCAGGCAGTCGGGCAGGCTTCTGCTGGAGCTGATCAACGATGTGCTCGACCTCTCCAAGGTCGAAGCTGGCAAGATCGAGCTCTTCAAGGAATCGATCGAGCTCGAGCACATGTGCGATGCCCTCGATGGGACGATGCAATCGCTGATCAAGACCACGGGGAACGTGTTCGAGATCATCAACGAGAGCAAGCACGCCAAGCTCTACACCGACCGCACTCGCCTGCGCCAGATCCTGCTCAACCTCCTCTCCAACGCCGCGAAGTTCACTCACGGTGGCACCATCACACTTCGCATCAAGGATCGCCCTGGCGAGCTGATCTGCTTCGAGGTCGAAGACGAGGGGATCGGGATGAGCCACGATCAGCTTGATCGCGTCTTCGAGGCGTTCGTGCAGGCAGACTCGACGACGACACGTGAATACGGCGGCACCGGGCTCGGGCTGGCGCTCTCGAAGAACTTCGCGACGTTGCTCGGCGGGACACTCGAGGCAGATAGCACGCGAGGCAAGGGCTCCACGTTCCGCCTCACGATCCCCGTCGGCGTGCTCGAAGACCTGGCCCCCGACGAGAAGGGTTCGAGCAACAGTCACATCCTGTTGGTGGACGACGATCAGGTCTTGCTCGAGTACTTCGAGCGCGCGATGCAACGCACGGGATATCGTGTGACGACCGCGGCGGATGGCGCGCGAGCGCTCGAGTTGCTCAGGCAAGAGGACCTCGATATCGACGCGGTGTTGCTCGACCTCAAGATGCCTGGATTGTCAGGTTGGGAGGTCCTCGCAGAGATCAAGAGCGACGCATCACTCGCGCAGATTCCGGTGATCATCATCAGCGGCGAGGACGAGCACATGCGCGCCATGTCCCTGGGCGTGAGCGACTACCTCATCAAGCCGATCGAGCGAGACGCCCTGCTCCGCGCGTTGCGCCACAGCCTCCTCGACAGCGCGCGAGGTAAGGAGACGGCCAAGGTGCTCGTCGTGGATGACGAGCACGACAACCGCGCCCTGATCCAGCGTTTGCTCAAGAACCAGAAGTTCGTCCTCGACTTCGCCATGGATGGCCTCGAAGCGATCGATGTCCTCGAGGAGAACGAGCGGCTCCCGGATGTGATCCTGCTCGATTTGATGATGCCCAAAATGGATGGCTTCGAGGTCATCGAACGCCTCCAGCAGCACGAGGAGTGGTCCCAGATCCCCGTGATCATCGTCACCGCGAAGGACCTCGACGAAGCCGAGCGCTCCTTCCTCGATGCGCGCGCAGAGGAAGTGCTCACGCGCTCTGGCCTCACGCGACAGCAGCTCCTCGATCGCATGGTGCACGTCTTGAGTTAGACACAGTGACGAGCAAGAAAGCAGCGAGGGCCGCCAAGTCAAACTTGGCGGCCCTCGCTGCTTTCTTGCTCGCGCTCGCGTCACGTATCAAGCGCGGGCAAAGATCCAGCCGGGATCATCGCCCGAGAAGATCGGCTTTTGCTCTTCGACCATCTCGATGATGCGCTCGGTCATCTCGAAGAAGTCACTGTTGTGGAGCTCGACGATTTCGGGGAACAGCAGGATGTTGCGCAGGTTCTTGATGTTGATCTCATCATCGGGGACCTCGAGCCCCTTGAGCTCTTCGACGACCGCGAAGGCGACATCGCTCGAGCCAAAGACCGCGCTGTCGCGATGCTCGTCATCGATGAGCATCTTGGCCTTGATGCCGCCGAGGACCTTGAGGGTCCCTGGCGAGCACGCCGCGTGGATGAATGGCGCGTAGAGATCGCGCCCGACGTAAAGATCCCCTGATGTGAACAACGCGCACAGGATGCTCAGATCACCGACAACACAGGCCGAGGACCACTCGGTCTCGTCGACCCAATCGCTCTCGACGCGCATATCACCGAGGACGACCAGGCGCGCGCCTTCGCCAAGGAGCAAGCGGCCCTCTTTGATGGTGAGGTCGCCAGCAACCGCGAGGAAGCCGCCCTCCTCGAGCACGAGGTCTCCCTTGACGGTGAGGTGCGAGGCGACCTCGAGAGAATCGCTGATCGTGAAGCTCTTGCGGCGTGATTGCTTCTGCTTCTCGTTTTCGAGCGAAGCGCGAAGCAAGATCGAGGTCAAGAACGTGACCACGCTCCACTCGGAGCGGTCGGGGACTTCCTGATTTGATGGGAGCAGCGACTCGATCGAGAGCTCGTCGCCATCGAATGCGGCGAGCTTTTGCTCGAGCGCTGCGGCGGGGTCGAAGCTGACCTGCTCCAGAAGACGCTCGGTGTTCTGGGGGTAAGCTGCGTGATCGAGTCGAGCGAGAATAGATGCGAGCGATGCGCGTGAGATTGTCATGACAGACTCTTCCTTGAGGGTGTCGCGCCGAACCTTCCTTGGCGCAAAATGTCGATCGGGTACATGCCTTCTAGATCATCCGCCTCCAACCTCTGGAGGGGTGATGTTTGTTCTTGAAACTATCGAAAAACGACACTGCAGAACGCGGTGCAAGTCCAGATGTTGAGCCAGTTTAGCAGGTTCGTCAACCGTCAATACGACGCGGCGCCATCCTCGAGCATAAACAGCACCTCATCCCCCTCGCAGCCATAGCGTCTGTAGCCGTTCTTCTCGAGAACCCGCATGCTCGCCGCGTTGCGCTCGAGCACCCTGGCGATGATTCTCTCGACCCCTTCGAGCTCCAGCGCCCATCGACTCAGGCCATATACCCCTTCAGTGGCGTATCCCTGCCCGCGGTATGGACCTAGCACCGAGTAACCGATCTCGATGGTGCCCTGCTGGTCTGGTGGGCCTTTAAAGCCCCCCATCGCGATGAGCGTCGAGGTCTCGCGCGCGCACGCCTGCTTGACCCAGTACCACCCGAGCCAGGGCGCCGCGCTCGGATCTGCGATCACGTTGGAGAGAAAGATCGGCGCGACCCCTTCGAGCAGCGCTGGTGGCCAGGCGATGGGGACGCGCGCGCCGATGGCGCGTGTGAGCGCGCGGCGGCCCGAGACTTCAGCTTGCAAGAGCTCACAGGTGGGCGCGTAGAGGCGCAGGCGATCGGTTTCGATCTGGTTCATGGAGGATCGGAAATACATCTCCCGTCTCGGTGAAACACTCGCGACCTCACTGGCCACGAGAAGATCCCGCGCGATCTTCTCGTCAGATGTGCTACTCTTGCTGGCAGCGACATCATCGCTCGCGACGGCATCGACAACGAAGCGTTCCTCGGCAACGCCGAATCGCCTGGGGTTTTACCCCCCAAGCCCTGAATCGCATCGCATGACCAAAGATTGTATTGAAGATTTGTCGGGCTTGCACGTCTATCTAACCAACAAGCTGACGCCTCTCCCTAGACTCCAAGGAGCCACGCCATGCCTACTCGCTTTAACGCCACGAAAACACTGGTCTCCACGCTGGCAATGATGCTCACCCTTTCGATGAGCACGACGGCCTTCGCCCAGGATCAGTCCGGCGAGGGCGGCATCGTGGACCAGATCGTCAACAACCTGCTCTCGTCGACGACTATCGCGGGGCTGCTGCTGACGACCACCGTGGGCGCGCCGATCACGACGACCTCGAACGTCTATAACCGCACCCGCGACGTCATCACCCCGCCAAAGAAGAAGGCGCAGATGGACCCCGAGCGCGAGCGACGTCGGCGTCAACTCCGCGCGCAACAGATCGAGCTCTACGTTCGCGGTGATGGACACGCCATCCAGCAAGCGATCGCCGCAGGCGGCGGCGATGTCACCGGCGATCTCGCGACCCTGTTTGGCGTGCCTCAAAATCAACACGCACGGTTCGTCGACCTGCTCCGCGAGAATCGCCAGGAGCTCCTCCCATTGCTCGATGGCGACAGCATCACCGCCGAGCGCACGCGAGAGCTGATGATGACCGTCGAGCGCGCCATGGCAAACGACAAGGAGCTCGCGCTCTATCTTCACGAGCTGATGATCTGGGAAGTCGACGAGAAGCGCGGCTGACCTCCTCCTCTCTCGAGCCTCGAGGTTGCTCACCGATATGAGCGATGGTCCTGGCACAACTTCGGGGGATGCGCCTGACACGAGGGTGGCGCTGGCGCTTCACGTCATCGCCGTCCTGGGCATCGACGCGGGCATCCTCTGGCTGATCTGCTTTCGCATCTACAACAAGGGGGCCTATGATTATGGCCCCTGGTATGCCGACGAATACGCCAAGTGGGGGTTGACCGCGCCGCTCTTGATCCTCGCGTTCTGCTTGCTCCTGACCATCCTGGCGCGCATCCTCCAACACCGCTCGAGAGCAAAGATCGCCAGGAAGCAAGCCGCCTGGGAGGCCGCCGCGCAACGGCACTGCCTCCAGACGTTCAAGGAGACCCCGAGCACGTTCGCGATGATCAAACACATCATCGCCGACTCTCTCGCGGTGTGGGTCACAGCGGCTGCTATCGAGGCAGTCATCCTCCTCACAATGCTCGTCTTCCACGATTTCTTCATCACATCAGGCGGCTCGTTCTACATCAGAGAGACGATCCTCGGAGTCGTGATTCTCGCAGTGATACCGCTGGTGCTGCTTCTGTCGTTGTCGAGCAGCCTCGGACAACGCCCGGAGCATATCGTTCACCGCGCACAGCTCGATATGGCGATCACGCGGCGCGTCACGGCGCGTTCAGATCTCCAGGGCTCCCTCTCGATGCAAACGAGCGGCGTCCAAACAGGCGCCCTGACCGAGAGCATCGGCCAGGGGACGCTCGAGCAGTATGAAGAGGTCACCCTCGGTTTTGCCACTGAGGAAGGTGCCAGCGACCGACATTCCACACAAAAAGAAGGGGCCAAAACTTCCTCGGAAGTTTTGGCCCCTTCTTCCACATCGAAGACCTCCTCGAACTGATAAGGCTCAGGCCGCCGCCTCGCCCTTCCTCGCCCTGGCAGCGGCTTCATTGGCCTCGCGCATCCCGCGATCGAAGGGAACGCGCATCGTCAGCAAACCGCCGATCACAAAGAACCCGATCACGAGCAGCAACGCGTTGCGACGCCCCACCGCATCGGCGACTGGCCCGAAGGTCATCCCGAAGATGATCGCCAACCTGGCGAACATCCCCCAGAAGCCAAACATTTGAGCCGAGCGCCCCTCTGGCGAGAGCAAACCGACGACCGTGCGGCTCGAGCTCTGGATCGAGCCCATCCCCGAGCCAGCCACGATGGCGATCACGAGGAACACATCCACGGGCTTGCTGCCAACCATCGCGGCGATATCATCGAGGAAGAAGATCGACAACCCGCCCAGAATCCACCACAGGATCGTGAGCAACACCGTGCGCTTGGCGCCGAGCTTGGTCTCCAAGAAACCAAACCCGAGGGCGCCCGCCGCGGCGCTGATCTGGAGGATCAGGAAGAGCTTGACCAGATCTCCCTGCGTCAGCTTGAGCTCCTGGGTGGCATAGATCCCGACGAACTTGATGATCACCTCCAGGCCCGCCATATAAGCAGTGAAGGCGATGAAAAACTTGAAGAGCACGTCGTACTCGCGCGCCAGCGCGTAGGATTGCTTGAGCTCGCTAAAGCCGACCTTCATCAGCTTGCCAAAGCCCGCATCCTCGAACCCAGGCGCAGGTTGTGAGCGCTCCTTGATGAGCAAGAAGGCGGGCATCGCCGCGAGCAGGAAGAACCCGCCCATGAGCACCATCGCGACCTGGTTTTGCCCGACGTAAGCCGCGAGATTCGCCGTCGGATCTGCCGAGACCGTCCCCAACACCAACAGCAAGCTCGCCAACCCACCAAAATAACCGAGGCCCCACCCAAGGCCGCTGATCACCCCCATATTATCGCGGGTCGCCAGATCGGTCAGGAAGCTCCCGCAGAAGCTCTCTCCGATCATGAACGCGGCGTTCGACACCGTCATGAAGGCGATCGCCAGCCAGATGTTTCCGGGGTCCACGAAATAGAGCAGCGCGGTGAACACCGAACAGGTGATCGCCGTGAGCGCCAGGTACTTCTTCTTGCCACCGGAGTAATCGCAGATCGCGCCGACAAAGGGCGACAACATGATCGCAAGGATCGTAGAGAGGATGATCGCGATCGACCAGTAGGTGTCGCGCGCGGCGCTCTCGGCGGGGACGATGTACTTGGTAAAGAAGGTCGAGTACACCACCGAAATCACCACGGTGGTGTAGCTCGAGCTGGCGAAATCATACATCGCCCAGCCAAAGATCTCGCGCTTCTTGACGGGCGGGTGTTTTCCGTTGGCGCCTTGTTGCGCCTCGGCGACCTCTTCACTCATCGCACTCTCCATCGAGGATGAAAAACGAGGCCGCGATCTGCCGAACATCCGCTCGCGTCGCGCCTCGCTGCCAGGCTTTCAAATTCGCGCGAGCTTAACACACTCACTTCGTCGAGGCGCTAGGGAACCTGAAGGAAGTTCGCCAGGAGCTCGCGCCCTTCCCTCGTCAGGACGCTCTCGGGGTGAAACTGCACGCCATACACGGGCAAGGAGACGTGGCGCACCCCCATCACGAAACCATCGCACCACGCCGTGGGCAAAAGAACCTCGGGCAGCGGCTCCTCGATCACGAGCGAGTGATAACGCCCCACCTCGAGCCGTTGCGACAACCCCGCGAAAACTCCCTGACCGTCATGCTCGATCATGGAAGACTTGCCATGCCTGGGCGCCCCGGAGGCGCTGACCACGCCACCGAAGGCGACCCCTATCGCCTGATGCCCCAGACAAACGCCCAGCACGGGAATCCGAAGAGCGCGCTCCTCGAGCTGCTCGAGCAGCTCGATCGAGATGCCCGCCTCGCGAGGATGGCCTGGCCCCGGCGAGAGAATGATCGCGCGAGGGTTCCAGGAGAAGACCTCCTCGGGGGTGACCTCGTCGCTGCGCACGACCACCGGGTTTCCGCCAACCTCGGCGACGCGGTGTGCGAGGTTAAAGACGAACGAGTCGCGATTATCGAGGATCACGACCTCGCCATCGTCGGCATGACGCCATCGGCTCGCGAGCTTCTCGAATCGACTCATCGCTTCACGCCTCCACCGTATGCAACCACTCCTGGATGCGTACCGTGAACCCATCCTCGAGCGCGCGACCTTCGAGGTCGCGCGCCGCCAGCGCGCCGGCGCTGCGCTCGAGCCGGGCCTCCACCGCGATCATGTCGCGCGACGTGAACCGCTCCTGGTCGCGTCCGTCCTTCCCCAACGCGACCAGCTCGGGGCTGG
>Ga0208061_100327_pt1 | contig 14400 bp, 11 predicted proteins | sample DeeseametaMP0555_FD_184209 | JGI IMG/M metagenome (GOLD analysis project Ga0208061, IMG submission 184209) | Marine microbial communities from the Deep Atlantic Ocean - MP0555 (SPAdes) | ecosystem: Environmental > Aquatic > Marine > Oceanic | place: South Atlantic Ocean | collected 2011-01-23 | reverse complement strand
GAGCCGCGACGCCGAGTCGTGGTTTCCGCCCGTGACGATGATCTGCCGAAGCTTTGTCTCGCGACCGCACCGCGCCAGGAAATCATAATAGATCTTCAGGCAGCGCGCCGAAGGTTGGACATAGTGGAAGGTGTCACCACCGTGCACGAGGATGTCCACCTCGCGCTCGTTGATTTGCTCGATAAGCCAATCAAGGAAGCGCAGATGCTCTTCCTCACGCGGCGCTTGCTCCATGCTCACGCCGAGGTGCCAGTCGGATGTGTGCAAGATCCTCATGATCGTCCTCACTCGCTACAATAACCCTGCCCGTCTACTCGCGAGCAAGCGCCGCGAAAGCACAACACTCCGCGACCAGACAACGCCTTCGCGTTGCCCAGACAGAGCCTAGTAACGCCATGTCAGGGTGCCAAGTGGATTTGCCGAGGACGGTGATCGTATCACGATGACACCGTCCTGTTGACAGGTCCGCATCCCGGCGCGTGGTGCGCTCAAGGACCGCCAGACCCGATGGGGGTGAACAGGACGTCGAACTTGACGACGGCGAGCGTCGACTGGATCGCGCCCTTCTCGAACTTCCAGGTCTTGATCTCGGCCAGGACGCACTCCTTGAGCTCCTTGCTCTTGACCGTATCCTGGCGCGACACCGCCGCCACGATCTCGCCGCTCTCGGACGCCGTGAACTGCAACGAGATCTCGCCCTTGACCGAGGGATCCTTCTCGAGGATGCGCTGGTAGCACTGCTGCATCTTGAAGCGGCGCTTGATCACATACTCTTTGAGGAACTCGGGCTTGAGCTTGCCCTCGATGAGCAAGGTCTGCTCGATGGGATAGACCAGCGCATACGTCGGCGCGCTGCCCTGGTTGCCATCTCCGCCTGCCTCGGGGCAGTCAGGACACGCCGGGCACTCCTTGCCATCAGCCGTCTTGACCTCGGGGCAGTCTGCCGACGTCCCCTCGGAGATGCCGAGGTTGCCTGCGGCGCCCTCCGAGTTTTTGACGTAACCGAAGAAACCACCCGCGCCCATGAGTAAACCGACGACAAAGGCAAGCGTGGCGACCATGCCAGCGACCACGCTGCTGCATCCTTTCCCCTGGTTGCCGACCGCTTCGGTAGGGACTGTGCTCATCTCGACCTCTCTTCAATACCTCGTTGGGAGTTCGTTCTAACATGCCCCCGGTTCATCGTGAACTCTGAACTCCGTCTCCCGGCGGCCCTCGTAGACAAGCGAGGGCCGCCAGACGCGCAGGGTGCTCAAAACAACCCATCGAGCGGGCTCTTGACCCCGAACGGTCGCTCGATCACGTGCGTGTACAACATGGTGGTTTGCAAGCGCTTGTGACCGAGTAACGTCTGGATGGTGCGAATATCCACGCCCCCCTCGAGCATGTGCGTGGCGAACGAGTGGCGCAGCGTGTGCGGACCGACCTTCTTGTCGATGCCGCTCGCGGCCGCTGCCCTGGCGAAGCTTCGCTGCAAGGTGCTCGGGTGCAACGATCCTCTCCCCGCCCTCCCCTTGGCATCGATCGAATCCCTGGAAGCAGGAAACACAAACTGCCACTGATGGCTCAACGAAGCCTTCGGGTACTTCTTAGAGATCGCGGTCGGAAGCGCGACGTAACCTCGATTTCTCTTCATGTCTCGCGTGTGACGCGACTTCACCGCCAAGACCTGTTCGCGCAACGGCCCGCGAAGCGCATCGGGTAAAATCGCCACGCGATCTCGGTTTCCCTTCGTATCCCAGAGGAGGATCGAGCGCTGCTTGAAGTCGATGTCCTTGATGCGGATGCTCAACAACTCCGAAACACGCAAGCCGGCGCCATACAACAACTTCGCGTGTAAGGTGTACTTCTCCTCGATGTGCTCGAAGAGCGTGGCGACCTCCTCCTTCGAGAGCACCACGGGCAAGCGCCTGTCACGCTTCGCGCGATCCAACCCCTCGAACTCGCCAGGTTCCTTGCCGAGCACGTGCTTGTAGAAAAACACCAGCGCACATAGCGCCTGATTTTGCGTCGACGCCGCCACCGAGCGCCGGGATGCCAGGTCGTTGAGGAACGCGGTGATATGTTCGGGACCAAGCTCGTCGGGGTGCTTCCTGTCATGGAACAGAATGTATTGCTTCACCCAGTAGGAGTAGAGCTTCGCGGTGCTCGGCGAGTAGTTCTTTCGGCGCAGCGTCGTGCGCAACTTTGGTATCAGCTTCATATCTAGAACCTCTGCGGTTGCCGGTGAGTGATTGACGTCCGAGGCATTGACCGAAAGGTCAACACCTCCATGTCAGTTTTCGTCAACCCGAGGACAGATGTTGCGCGCAGCGACGAGAACTTCTCCGATAAACACTGGAAAACCCGCGGTTCGCCGAGCAACCCGAGGGGAGGAAAAATCGCCCGACCTGGGTGTCATATTCACCAACCCCGGGCGATTTTTCCTCCCCTCGGGTTGCGAGCGAGAGGTCCCCAATCCCACCACCCCGAAACGAGCGCTCGTGGAAAGAGAACGCGCCCGAAAAGGCAAAAAAACACTCCACCAGGAGGCATGACATCGATGTCACACCTCGCCACGAAGAAGCCACCCGACTCAATTTACAACAGTAAAGATAACCCCAGAATCTCCATACTAAACGGGGTAGTCAGAGGGTCTCTGACAAAAACTTCATATCGCACGAAACCATGCGTCAATTTTTTGACGCATGGGCGATGCTTCGCTGTTCAAGGGCGATAGAGCGTTCATTTTCTTCGCAACAATCTCGAAATCACTGCATCCCATACACCGAAGCTCTCGTGAGAAATGGGAGCAGAAGATTATAAATGTCTGAAACGGTCGAGAATATACGCTGCTTCGAGAAGCATGGCTTTCAGGCATTTCCTTCGAGATCTAAAATTCGACAAACGGAGCCACGAGAATGGTTGCACAGCACATCACGCACAGGTTGACGTCCAAGGCATGCCTCACACTCCTCCCCGGGCTGATCGCGATGGGGTTGTTGGCCGGTTGTGGCAATAACAACGACGAAAACAACACGACCGCGAACAACAACACCGCCAATAACACTGCGGCGAACAACACGACCGCAAACAACACCGCGGCCAACAATACCGCCGCGAATAACACTGCGGTCAATAACACGGCCGCGAATAACACCGCCGTCAACAACACCGCTGCGAACAACACCGCCGCGAACAACACCGCCGCGAACAACACCTCCCAGAACATGAACCCGATGGGCACCGCCAGCGTCCAGGTCTTGCACCTCGCTGACGGCGCGGGAACGGTGGATATCTACGCCAACGACACCCTCCTGATCGACGACCTCGACGAGAAGGCTGGCACCAACTTCTTCCCCGTGCCAGCTGGCGTATCACTCAAGCTCGACGTCGTCGCCGGGGACGCCACAGACAACTCCGCGCCGGTCGAAACCGTCACGCTCGACACCGGCCTCCCGGAAAACTCGACCTACATCGTCGCGGCGACCGGTGATGCCACCGCCGCAGAAGGTGATGACGCGGCGTTCCGCCTCGTCGCCATCCCCGGGGCGAAGTCGAGCCACGATGACGCGGGGACCGTCTCGGTGATGGTGATCCATGGCGTCGATGATGCTCCGACGGTGGATGTCGCCCTCGACAACGCGACGACGCTCGGCGCAGATCCCACCATCCCCGCGCTCGAGTTCGCTGGCTATACAAACACTGGCGGAGAGGCGGCCTACCTCGACATCGATCCGACCGCGACGCTTATCCCCGGCGTGGCGCTGATCGATATCAACGTCGCTGGCGGACCGTTCGTCGCGGGATTCCAGGCTGGCCTGACAGGTCTCGAAGGTCAGGCTGCCGTGATCGCCGCGACAGGTTCGCTCGAGGATGGCACCTTTGGCCTGACCGCGTTCCTCGCCATCGAGGGGGAAACCCCATCGACTTCCGCGGGCCTCGACCTGCCCGCGGCGGCGCGCCTCCAGGTCGTGCACAACTCGGCTGACCCGGCAGCCGCCAGCGTGGATGTCTACGCGGCAGGTGTCCTGTTGCTCGATGACTTCGCCTTCCGTACAGCATCACCCTACCTGACAGTCCCATCGGGCACCGAGATCCCAGTGGTGGTCGCCGCGCCTGATTCGACCGATGACAGCGCGCCAGTCGCTGGCCCCGTAAACGTCGAGCTCGATCCTGGCACGACGACCATCGCGGTCGCCTCGGGTGTTGTTGGCGCAGAAGGGGACGCAGCCTTCGCGCTCCTGACCACGGAAGGGCTCGAAGCAAACGCGGGTGAAGATATCGAGGTCAAGATCCACCACGGCTCGCCAGACACGCCCGCTGTCGGCGTGCGCGCTGATGGCGCAGAGGCCAACATCATCGACTCGTTTGTCTACGGTGATTTCGTCGGATACGTGCCGCTCCCCACGAGCACCAACACGATCCTCGAGGTCATCAACCCCGCCGCAGATGACGTGACCGTCGTCGAGACCGCCGCCGCGATCGACTTCAGCATGTTCTCCACGCCCGTCTTTGTCGCCGCGAGCGGTTCCTCTAACCTCGACGCTGACGGCGCCGATGTCCTCCCCGACGAGGCCGCTGCCATCGCATTGATCGCAGTGCTCCCTGATGGAACCGTGGTGACCGTCCCGCTTCAAGCAGAGCCGCTCTGAGGCACACCGCTGACGACATAAACCGGTGAGATAGAAACGAGATGGGCGCGCCAGTTGGCGCGCCCATCTCGTTTCTATCTCACCGCGTCAACTGGCCGATGCGCTCACCCCTCGTGCACCAGACCACCGAAGCGCCAGCTCCCATCTTCGCCGCGAGTCGCCTTGTAGAGCGCCGTGTTGGGGATATGGCGCAAAGCATCCGCGTGCTCGGGGAAGGTGATCGTCAAAAAGATCCTCAACGCGCCACCGTGCGCGCCGAGCCCCACGACATCAGGAGCGTCGGGATCATCGAGGATCTCATCGAGGCGCTGACGGAACCTGTCATACATCGCGCGGCGAGATTCTCCGCCAGGGAAGGTGCGCTGGAGCGAAGGCTCGTCAGTAGGATCGATGTAGAACCACATCCGCATGATCTCTTCACCGAATGCCTCGAGGTTCTCCTCGTAGGTGCTCCCCTCGGCCTCCCCCATATGCACCTCTCGAAACGCGGGGGAGATCTGGCACGCGACCCCCGCTCTGTCGGCGACAATTTGCGATGTCACCGACGCGCGCTGCAAATCACTCGAGACGACGAGCCCCAACCCGAGCGACTCGCAGACCTCTGCCAGTGCGTTGGCTTGCGCGATCCCGTTGGCATTGAGTGGCCTGTCTATATGCCCCTGGAACTTCCCTGCGACGTTCCAATCCGTTTCGCCGTGGCGAAAGAAATAAACGGTCTTCTCACCCATCACTACCTCCTCGAAAGTGCAGCGCGTCTTCACGCGCGGTGAGATCTGACATACGATGCCGAGACATCTTGTCACAACCTGAAATCTCGAGGCATCTCGCGATGAACATCGATTGGAACTCGATCGCAGTACAACCGGGCGTACACCAACTGGGCGTCGTGCTCAGGCGACAGCTTGGCATATGGGCGGGGCTCCTCACGCCGACGGGGCGAACCATCCCGCTCGGCGCTCCAGACGAGGAGCTGATTCATCCCCTCTGCTCCTGTTTTAAGGCAAACCCGATCCCTCAGGGTGACAAGGGGGAGCAAGCGACCTGCTCGAGCTCGCTAAGGCAGTGGGCATCTCAGCCGAACGCCGCGCTCAACCTCACCTGTCACGCTGGCCTGAACGCGCGCATCAAGGAGCTCGTCGATCTTCGCGGGGATTACTGCGGCGCGATCTATGTCTCGGGGTTTATCACCGAGCGCAACGAGACGCGCGCGCTCATCGACATCAAACGCAACCTCAAGAGCGCGGGCTATGACGAGGAGCAAATCGAGCAGGAGTGGTTCGATGTGCTCCTGCGCGCGAGCCCGATCGACGAGGGCGTGATCGGCACCTTGCTCACCGCCCTGCAAGACGAAGCACAACGCGCGCTCACCAAACAAATGCGCGAGAACAAGATCGTCCGCGAGGACTCGAGCGGCCAGTTCGAGGGGATGATCGGAGACAGCCCGATCATGCGACAGCTCTTCTACATGATCGATCGCGTGGCGCGGACCAACTCCACGGTCTTGATCCTCGGCGAAAACGGCACCGGCAAGGAGCTCGTGGCGAACGCCATCCACAGGCGCTCGCGGCGGGTGGAGCGACCCTTTCTGGTGCAAAACGTGGCGGCGATTCCAGGCGAACTCATCGAGAGCGAGCTCTTTGGCCACAAACGCGGCGCCTTCTCTGGCGCGCACCGCGACCGTCGAGGTCTCTTCGAGGCAGCAAACCACGGGACGTTTTTCCTGGATGAAATCGGCGAGATGGATTTGACGCTGCAATCGAAGCTCCTGCGCGTCTTGCAAGAGGGCACCTTCTTGCCGGTCGGCGAGGAAACCTACCGCAAGGTCGACGTGCGCATGATCTTTGCGACCAACCGCGATCTGCGACAGATGGTGCAGCAGAAGACCTTCCGGGATGACCTCTACTACCGCATCAACGTCTTCGCGCTCAGGGTTCCCCCGCTGCGCGAGCGCCCGAGTGATATCCCCAGGTTGGCCAGACACTTCCTCTCGCGCGCGACACGGCTGCACGGCGTCACGGAGCGCGAGTTTAGCCAGGATTGTCTCCAGCAGATGATGTCCTACGAGTGGCCGGGCAACGTGCGCGAGCTCGAGAACGAGATCGAGCGCATGGTGATCATGAGCGGCAGTGATACCGAGATCGGCGTCGACGCGCTCTCGAACAAGGTCGGCAACGCCAAGCCCGCGCCGATCGCGCTCTCGTCGATGGGGATGACCTTGCCCGAGGCTGTCGAGCAGCTCGAGGAGCAAATGATCGTCGCCGCGCTCGAGGACACGGGCTGGAACAAGACCCAGGCCGCGAAGCAACTCGGCGTCTCCCGGCGAAACCTCATCCGCAAGGTCTCGAAGATGGGGCTCGAGGATAATGAAGATGACGATTAGAGCGGAACACTCGAGTCAGGCATCAAGTCGCATAGATCCACCATCCGACAAAATAACCTTCAGTAAAGTGATCCTGAAGGCCCCTGAAAAATTGGGGTCTCAGGGGTCCTTCTTGGCGGCGACCTTTCCAGCGATGGCGACGCAATCGACCCACTCTCCCTCGACGCGTCCCATCCCATAGAGAATCGCGTTAGAGACGACGGTGCCGGGCTCGAGCTCGACGCCGTCGAGGACCACATTGGGGCCGATGCGACATCCTTCTGCGATGGTCGCGTTCATGCCGACGAATACAGGCCCCTTCATCTTGACCGAATCACTCACTGCCCCTGGCCTGTATACAAACAATCCTTCTGCCATGGGTTCAGGCAACGGAGCCTGAGGGAAGACATCAGGCTCTTCAAGAATGCGTCGTGTATTCTCGAGCATCAGGTTCGGATTATCGAGCGCGGCCCAGTATCCATCGAGCACCGAGCCTCCGATCTTGCCATCCTCTTCGATCAGGGGTCCGTGTAATTCGGTGATAATATCACCATTTTCGAGGTCGAGCCGTTTGATGGCGTTCGCTTCCAGGATCTGGACGCCAGTGTATTCGTACTCGGTGATCTTGTCGGCCTTGTAGCCAGGTCGGCGATGATCGCGCAGCCCCATGAGCGCGTTGTTCTGATCTCGATCGACCCAGACGGCGCCGGGTTGTCCGGGAGATTTCTCCCTGAGCACGAGCGTGACCTCGTTCCCGCTCGACCTGTGGTTGGCGAGGTGCTCCTCGAGATCGATGTCCATGATGGCGTCGCCATTGATGCAAATCAGCGTGCCCTCTTCTGGCGAGCCGAGCGCCTGCCAGATCCCGGCGACGCCGCCAGCGGTGCCGAGGATCTCCCACTCTCTGGCGTAGACCATCTCGACGCCCATCGCGGCGCCCAGCCTGTCGACGACGGGCGGGATGGAGTCGGCGAGGTGGTGGAGGTTGCAGCAGACGCGCGTGACGCCAGCGCGCGCGAGGTGGTTTATCGAGTAGGTGATCGTGGGCGTGTTGAGGAAGGGGATCAGGGGCTTTGGCAGGATGTCCGTGATCGGCGCCATCCGGGTGCCATAACCAGCGCACAACACGGCGCCATAGACGGGAGAGGAGTCGGACATGTGATTCAGGCTCCAGAGAAATCGAGGAGATCAAAAAAGAAGACGCCCCGGCAGGCATTTTTACAAAATGCGTCGCGAGGCGTCTTCATAGATAGAGCGGACCGGTCGACGCGACGCACGAGGGTTGTGCGTCGGCCACCGAGACACTCGGGGAGTCGAGCTCGTGAATACGAGCTGATGTTGCCAAGAGGAACATGGCAGCAGCGAGACTTGAAAAAATCAGAAGTCGTCGCTGTCCCAGGTTCCGCGACCGCCAGCCGAGACGGTCTGTTGCTTGGTCTGCTTTTGCTCTTCGAAGGAGAACTGCTGCGACGACTTGTTGTCGAGCATCCCCATCTTCGCCTTGAGCGCGTCGAGCTCGGAGTCCGCGCCGGACTCGGCCTCGAGATCGGCGAACTGGTTATCGAGCGAGTTGCCGGCGAAGTCGTCGGCGAGCTCTGCGGAGGCCTCGGCCTCGGCCTCCATCTGCTCGATCTTCTCCGACATGCGGTCGAAGGCATCGAAGGCGGATGTGTCGGAGAGGCCCGACATGGTGGCCTGGATTTTTTGCTGCGCCTCGGCGCGCTTTTTGCGGGCGATGAGGAGGTTCTTCTTGCGCTTGGCCTCCTCGATCTTGTTGTTGAGCTGGCGAAGTGACTCGCGCAGCTTGTCGGCGGCGGCTTTCTGCGCCTCCCACTGGCCCTGGAATTCGCTGGCGAGCTGATCGTGCTCGCCCTTACGGCGCAGGGCTTCCTTGGCGAGGTCGTCGCGCCCAGCGCGAACGGCCATCATCGCCTTCTTCTCCCACTCCCTGGCCATATGCAGCTCGTTATCGAGCTGCTTCTTGAGGCGCTTCTCGTCTGCGATCGCCACGGCCACCTGCTTCTTGGCCTCGATGAGCTGATCCTTCATATCGAGGATCAGCTGGTTGAGGATCTTTTCCGGATCCTCGGCCTTGCTGATGACGTCGTTGATATTGGCTTTGAGAAGCGTACCCAAACGCCCGAAAATACCCATCTATCGACTCCTTTCTACCCCAACCCCGCGCGCTCTCTTTGGAGAGGACGTGGTGTGGGTGGCACTGGCTGCCTTGAGTGTGTGCACGGCTAGTAGCTCTGACTCCCAAACAACATTACAAGCGGCGGTGTTAGTTCCCGCCCATGATCGACTCTTCGAGCTCCTCGGTGGACATCTTCTCGATATTCACCTCGCTCGAGGGGAGCAGCGCACGGACCTGGCCGTGGTGCTCGCGGATCGAGAGCGTGATCGAATCGATGGAGGCCTGGAACTCGTTGTAATCGAGGTTCTCGCTCTGGAGCGAGTCCGTGATCACGACCGCGTCATCTTCCAATCCATACGCACCCGCGACCAGCTCGTTGGCGTTCAGACGCAGGAGGTACTCGTAGACCTCCGACTTCTTCTCCTCGGGGATATCCGAGATATCCATGATCTTGACGCGGAAGGTGATCACAGGAGGGGTGTGGATGACGACGACGTTGTCGACATAGTCGTGGTCGTCATGAATCAACCACATCCCTTCTTGTACCTGCTCGTAGGGAAGCTCGGTGTCGATGAGGTATTCCTCGATCGTGTCGTTGGTAATCATAGGCTCGTCTTCCTGGGAAGAGGGTTCATCCTGTTTGTCTCGACCTCATCGAACGTCGCGCATCCATACATGATACGGCATGGATGCAGGAGCGCTCGTTCGAGGTCGCGCCTTCACAAGATGAGCACCTCGTGTTGCAAAGCACCCTTATTCTAGCACGGATGCCAGGGGTCGCTTTATCCTCCTGTTCGCCGCCTCCCTACTCTTTAAGGTTAAGGCTTGTGGCTCCCGTGAGGCAACGGCTCACGCAGGGAGGATATTTCGACCACGGCAATGGCTGGATGCAATCTGATGGCTCACTCCACAAAAAGGCACGCTGCCTTTACGGGAGTCCAACAAGCGAGGGAGCACTCCCACCTCATGGATGGGTTGGTATCAACCGATCGTATGCGATCAAAGAGGCTCCCTGCGCACGAGAACGCTGCGAATCGTGTGGAAGTGTAAAAGGGCCACTCTTTAAGTGTCAAGGTGATTGCGAGCGCAATGCGGGCAGTCAACTTGCCGCACCCGGGCTCCTGATCTAAGCTCGACTCTGGAACCCAGGCGACGCGCTGCAAAAACATCGCGCGGTGGCGCGATCCAAACCGAGGCGGCCTCGCCGCGCGTGATGGATCTCGTGACGCGTATAGGACAACGCATCGCCTCGAGACAATCACAAGCTCACGGCTCATCCCTCTCTTATACGCCGCCACGGCGTAGGTCCAAGGCAAGGATTTCCATGGATTCGAAGGCGCGCACCGGTGAAATGACCCGGTTATTTATTCATATTGACGAAGCGATCGAGTCGGGGTCGATCACCCGCGCGCTCCGTCTGGTCCTCTCGAACTTCGACAACTTCCCGGACAACTCCCCGCTGCGCGAGCGCGTCGCTCAGGCGCTCGCCACCCGCGGCAGAAAACGCGAGGCGGTCCAGATCCTCGAGCTCGTCGCCAGACACTACGCCAACAGCGGGCACCCCGCGCGGAGCCTGAGCGCCATCAAACAGATGAACACGCTCCAGCCCGACGCGACGATGCTGCTCGATCACTTCGCCGCGCTCTACTCGATCCGCTCGCCATACCGACAGGAAGAGCTCGCTCGCGTCAACTTCCCCGAGCCGGACAAGGCGCTCGATATGGGCGCCAAGGAACCTCAGGTCGGCGAACAAGAGCTGTTCGATCTGGCCATCGAGCGCTCGATGGAGAAGCGCGGCATCGTCACGCAACCCCGAGAGCTGCCCTCGTTCCCTCTCTTGAGCCTGCTTCCCACCGAGACGCTGCGCCGCGTGCTCGACTTCGTGCAGTACGAGGTCCACGATCAGTCGCAGCCGCTCTTGACGCGCGGCGAGCAACCAAAGGATCTGATCTGGTCCGTCTCGCAGAACCTGCTCCTCAAGCATGATGATGACTACATGCGCCTGCCGAGCAACGTGCTGCTCGGCCTAAATGGCTTTGGCCGCCCCAAGGCGGACAGCGAGCACACCGTGCACGCGATCAAGACGAGCGAGATCCTGCGCCTCTCAGAAGACGCGATCCAGAAACTCTCCGAAGAGTTCACCGACTTCCCGAACAGGCTCGCGACCTTGCGCCGTCATGGGTTGACCGAGCGCCTGATCGCATCACACCCCCTCTTCGCGCAGCTCGACGAGGCGCAACGCGATGATCTCATCGAGCGATTTATTGGCCTGCACATCAAACAGGGCGAATACTTGATCGTGCAGGATATGCCGAGCCCTGGCCTGTTCATCATTTTGGACGGCCAGGTCGATATCGTGCGCAAGGACGAGGACTGGGAGATCACGATCAACACCCTCAACCCGGGGGATATGTTCGGAGAGATCGGGCTCGTCTCGGAGAAACCCGCCGTGGCCGGGGTCGTCTCGGTCACGCAGGGGATTATGTTATTCCTTAGCCGGGATGAGTTTAACCAGGCCGCAGCGCAGCACCCCGCGCTGGCAAAGTACGCCGTCCGCCTCGCCAACCAGCGGCTCGAGGACGTCAACTCGACGCTCTCGGCCGGAGATCTGGCCGAGGTCGACTGAAAAACACGCTGAGAATGACGACGCGCGCTGCAAGATGTGGAATACGCCCCGCGCGCCAGTTGCTCTCTACATTGGGAGCTTACGTGAGTGGGCCACCCCGATGAAAATGTAAAACCGCGGTGGACGCGATCCTCGAAGACTCGAGAACAACTCCACCTCTTCCCTCGATGGCGAGGGCGTTTTGGCAACCACTCGCCAATTTCACAAGGTGACGCATGCATACAGGCAATCGACGCACCCAGAAGAGAATCCTCACCTCGGCGCTCGCGCTCGCGACCGCAGGTATCCTCTTGCCCGCCTCGGCATTCGCCGAAGATAGCGGCCCCATCTCCCCGATGGCGCCCTGGCAAGAGTGCCTCCAGGGAGCAGCGCCAGCGGGGCAGAACATCGCCCCTGGCGAGATGGACACCGAGCCGAACTTCGACGAGGTGATCCTGGACTTCGACGATGACCTCAGCCACAACGCCGTGCTCGGATGGGCAGGCGCGCAAGGTCTACACGTCGAACTCAACAGCCCCGCCGCCGATGCGCCAAACGTGTACATCGCGCGCGTCGCAGAAGGCGCTGTCCCCTACGTCAAGGCGTGCCTCGCAAAGCGCGGCGCCGATGGCGACATCGAGGCGATCGAGGAGAACTTCGAGTACAAACTCTTCGCCGAAGGGTTCGAGGTCGCAAGGGACGCTGACGGCGCCTCGACCAAACCGAACGACCCCCTCTATCAGTTCCAGTGGCACTTCGATCAGGTCAACGCCGAGGAGGCGTGGAAGACCTCCACAGGTCGCGACGTCGTCGTCGCAGTGATCGACACTGGCGTCGCCGTCAAGGATGACGCCAACCGCGGTATCAAGGCGGCAAAGGATCTCGCAGGGACCTCGATCGTCGACGGCTATGACTTCGTCGACAAGTCTGACTTCGTCTTCGACGGGCACGGACACGGCACCCACGTCGCGGGCACCATCGCCCAGACCACCAACAACAAGTACGGCGTCGCAGGGCTCGCCTACAACGCCAAGATCATGGGCCTGCGCGTGCTGAACTCGCGCGGCTTCGGTCAGGTCGCCGATATCGCCGATGCCGTGCGCTTCGCCGCAGATAACGGCGCTCAGGTCATCAACATGAGCCTCGGCGGCCCGCTGCCAAGCCTCGTGCTCAAGAAAGCGATCGACCACGCGCACAAGAAAGGCGTCACCGTCGTCGCCGCCGCCGGTAACGGCGGGCGCCGCGCGCCGAGCTACCCCGCCGCCTACGATCACACGATCGCCGTCGCAGCGACCCAGTACGACAAGAACACGACCTTCTATTCGCAGTGGGGCTCCTTCGTCGATATCGCCGCGCCCGGTGGTAACACCCGCGTCGATCAGAACGGCGACGACCGCCCTGATGGCGTCATGCAGCAGACCTTGAAGCCCGGCAAGCTCGACCAGCACGACTTCCTCCTCTACATGGGGACCTCGATGGCGAGCCCTCACGTCGCAGCAGGCGCTGCCATGGTGATCTCGCAAGGCGTCACGCACCCCGACAAGGTCGAGGCCGTCCTCAAGAAGACCTCCGACAGCTCGCTTCGTGACCGCTACAACAGCGACAAGGAATTCCGCGAGCGCTACGGCTCTGGCCTGATGCAGGTCGACCAGGCCGTCAAGGCCGCAGAGTTTGGCCAGGGAAGCACGCGTGGCCTCGCAGGTCTTCTCCTCGCGCTGTTCGCCGCTGGTATGGTCCGCCGCCGCGATCCTCTCGGACTCGCTGTCGAACGTCGCGGCGCACTCGTCGCCACGAGCGCCGTGATCGCAGGTGGTCTCTTCTTCCTGCCGACCCTGCTCGGCGAGTCGACGCTGACCTACATCCTGGCCCGTCCGCTGGCCGAGATGGACATCCTCGTGTTTGGCCTCGGCACTCACCAGAGCCCGCTGTTCGCCTCCGCCCTCTTCCCGCTGGCTGCCTACGGCCTGCTCGGCGGCAAGGACAAGCTCCGCACGCTCGCATGCGGCATCGCCCTCGGTATGGCAGGCTTCCTGCTCACCGAGTCCGTGTTGCTCACCTCGGACGTGCGCCTGATCCCCGGCATGGATATGCTCGACAGGATCTGGCTCGCAGGCAACGGCCTCATCAGCCTCGCGATCGGTTACTTCGGTCTCAAGCGCTACTGATACTCACATCGCGGCGACTCGCGCTGCGATGACTCGAGGATAAACCGGGCATCCTTTTTTCAAAGGATGCCCGGTTTTTTTGTGTCCGGAGTGATGCAGCACCCTCCTGTGCCACAGCTTGCGGCCTCGGGAGGGGGATGGACCAGGAGGCATCGCTTGCATGGTTTCCAGTTCGCGGAGAGCTTCGATTTTGGCGATGAGTTTTGCAAAAGGGCGCCATGGCTTACCTCACCGCATCATCCAAGACACAAAAAGAGGCCAGGTTGTGAAAACAACCTGGCCTCTCCCATAAGAGCCACACATTTATCTATTCATTCACTGAGACTGTGCGAATCAATCCATCAGAAAGTTGCTCGGCGAGCTCACACGTCGTTCCCGGAGATCCAGTTGCGGAGCTTGACGAAGTGCGCGTGCGAGATGTGCGTGAAGCGAAGACCGACGTAGTGCTCGTCTTCGTAGACGCCCTCGGCGCCCACCCAGATAGGCTCGCCCTCGCCGGG